>ENA-OWRJ01002410-OWRJ01002410.1-human-gut-metagenome-genome-assembly--contig:-NODE-2410-length-16164-cov-24.658576_pt1 | contig 16164 bp, 10 predicted proteins | sample MGYA00248269_ERZ651897 | MGnify/ENA primary metagenome ERZ651897 (study PRJEB26924, sample SAMEA4378252) | human gut metagenome | biome: human gut; feature: human-associated habitat; material: faeces...
CGTCGCCGCCGTACCGCGCCAGACTGGAGCTGAAGCTGATGGACAGCAGGCTCTCAGTGGACATCATCACAAAGGTGGAGATGCCCAGCGCCATCACCGGCAGGATGACCTTCTTTTCCGGGCGCATATAGTCCTTGCGCAGGCGCAGGATGGTCTTTTTGCCGGTGAGAAAGTGCAGGATCCACACCGCACCCACAGCCTGACTGAGCACGGTGGCAATGGCAGCGCCCTGCACGCCCAGCCCCAGACCAAAGATCAGGATGGGGTCGAGAATAATGTTGATGACCGCACCGATGACGGTGGTAAGCATACTGGTCTTGGCAAAGCCCTGCGTGGTGATGAAGGGGTTCATGCCCAGCACCAGCAGCACGAACACCGAGCCCAGAATGTAGATGCGGCTGTAACTCAGCGCATAGGGCAGGGTGGCGTCACTGGCGCCAAAGAGCCGCAGCAGGGTGGGTGCTCCGGCGTAGAACATCACGGTCAGCACCACCGAGAAGAGCAGCAGCATGGTAAAGCTGTTGGAGATGATCTTCTCCGCCTGCTCCTTGTCGCCCTGCCCCAGCGCAATGGCGGTGCGGGGTGCGCCGCCCGCGCCCACCAGCATGGCGAACGCATTCAGCAGCATAAGGATGGGGGTGAACAGTCCCACGCCGGTCAGCGCTGCCGCGCCGATGCCGGCAATATGTCCGATGTAAATGCGGTCCACGATGTTATACAGCAGGTTGACCACCTGTGCAACGACCGCCGGGATCATGAGCTGCAGCATCAGCTTTTTTACGCTGCCAGAGCCCATATCCTGTTTTGCCTGTGCCATGGATGTGATTCTCCTCTTACTTCAAATTTGAACAATCTCTCCTCTATTATACTCAAAACCCGCAAAAATACCAGCCCCTTTTGCAAAATTTTCCGTGCTGCGCAAAAAAGCGTGTTCCTCCCCTACCGCCGTACCGGTCTTGCCGCTATGCACCCCTTTGCGGTGCTGTGTTCCGGGCGGCAGCGGCCTTTGCATCCAAGTTTTCGGCGATATGTCTGTAAAAAAGCAAGGTTTTTCGTCAGGTTTGTGTCTTGTGCACAGCGGCATTTTTCAGTACAATAAAGAAGCAGAGAAGAAAAATAAGCGCTGCAACCGGAACGGGTTGCCGCGCTGTTTTGTATTTTGCGGCGCAGCTGCGCCCGGTGAAAAAAGGAGTGCTGTACAATGATCAACATGGTCAAGCTTCCCACCAGCAAAAGTGAACTGTTCCTGCGGGTGGCCAAGGGACATTTTGCCACCAGCCACAGCCACATCAACTATTACATCGACGTGACCACCCAAAAGTCCCGCCTTTCCGAGGCAAAAGCCGTGGCAAAGGAGCTGGTCAGCGCTTACCAGCACAGCACCATCGTGGATACCGTGCTCTGCTTGGACGGCACGCAGGTCATTGGCACCTGCCTTGCCAACGAGCTGACCAAGGACGGCTTTACCAATATGAACGCCCACAAGACCATCTACATCGTCACCCCGGAATACACCTCCGGCAGCCAGATCATTCTGCGGGATAATCTTGCTCCCATGGTCAAGGGCAAGCACGTCCTCATTCTGGCCGCATCCATCACCACCGGCTACACCATTCAGGCAGCTGTGGAAGCCGTAAACTACTACGGCGGCATCGTGGCCGGGCTTTCGGCTATTTTTGCCACCACCCACGAGTGTCTGGGTTACCCGGTCACCTCTATCTTCGACCCCACCAGTCTGCCGGATTACGCCAGCTTCGACTCCCGCGACTGCCCCCTGTGCAAGGCCGGGCAGCACATCGACGCGCTGGTGAACAGCTTCGGCTACTCGGCGCTGTAAATAGAACCAATCTGGAGCTGCCGCACCCGTGCGGCAGCTCCTTTTTGTTGTCCCACGGGCGGGATTGTGCTATACTGATACCAGACGAAACTAGGAGAACGAGGTATCAAGTCCATGAAAATTCCCGCAAACGGTTTTACCCACGCCGGCAAGTTCCATGCCGATGACGTGTTTGCTACGGCGCTATTGCAAATTCTGCGCCCGGATATCAAGATCACCCGCGGCTTTACCGTGCCTGACGATTTTGACGGCATCGTGTACGATATCGGCTTTGGGATGTTCGACCACCATCAGGAGCCCCGGGAGTACCGCGCCAACGGCGTGCCCTACGCGGCCTTTGGCCTGCTGTGGCGGGTGCTGGGCCCCGGCCTTGTGGGCGAGCGGCAGGCGCGGCTCATCGATGAAAACTTCATCCAGCCGCTGGACCTGAACGACAACACCGGCGAGCAGAACAGCCTGTGCGATGCCATTGGCTTTTTCAACCCGGTGTGGGACTCCAAGGAGGATCAGGACAGCTGCTTTTTCAAGGCGGTTGCTGTGGCAAAGCAGATCTTGGAAAACCAGATCGACAGCGCCAACGCCGTGAACCGCGCGGACGAAAAGGTGCAGCAGGCCTACCGCAACTCCCGCGACGGCATCGTGGTGCTGCCCTGCTATCTGCCGTGGAAAAACGGTCTGTACAAGACTGATGCCCTGTTTGTGGTGTACCCCAGCCAGCGCGGCGGGTGGAGCGCCCAGTGCGTCACCGACCACAAGACCAAAAAGTCCAAGCTGCCCTTCCCCCAGTCTTGGGCGGGGCAGCCGCAGGAGGTCATCGAGCAGAAGAGCGGCATCCCGGGCATCAGCTTCTGCCACGCCAGCCGCTTCCTCATCACCGCCAAGGACAAGGAGACCGCCCTTGCCGCCTGCCGTCAGGTGTTGAAAAACAATGGACGCCTTGCCTGACGTCGCCTACGTTTACATGGTGCGCTGCACCGGCGGGCAGCTGTACACCGGTTGGACGAACCACCCCGCTGCCCGGCTGAAAGCGCACCAGAGCGGCAAAGGTGCCCGCTACACCCGCACCCACGGCGCGGTAGGCTTTGCCTATCTGGAGCGCTGCGCGGACAAACGCACCGCCCTGCGCCGGGAAGCCGCCCTGAAAAAGCTTTCCAAGGCGGAAAAAGAGGTACTGTGCGCCGCATGGCAGGCCGCCGGGTGTCCCGGGGTGGAGAACGATTGAAAATGCCCTCCGCGTCTTCCGGGTTGCGGCACCCAGCATCCGCTTCGTGCCTTGGGCGGCACTCGCGTCTTGCTGGCCGCTGCCCCAACAACTCCTCCCTGTTTCCGCCACTGGCGGCGGTCGTCGTCGTTGCAGCGGAAGAATTATTTTAATTTTCGGGATAGCGGAGCGTCTGCGGACGCTCCGCTATCCCATTTTCACGGGTAGGATCGTAATGGCAAACGGCATTTACAACGCCTGCTTCCTGCGGAAGCGGCGGCGCTGCGGGGAATCCTCTCCTACACAACACAGCAAGGCCGTCCGGCATTCGCCGGACGGCCTTGCTGCGCTTATTGGAAAGGATCGATCGGGAGATGGCAATTGTTATTTCGCCAGACCCAGCTTTTTCAGCCGGTTCCATGCGCGGATGACCTGTACCTTGGTCACACGCTTGCCGGGCGTAAAGGCGCCCTCGCCCATGTCGGGCAGCAGCCCGGCTTCCACAGCCCAGCGGGCTGCCTTGGCGGTATCCGGCTCAGCTACATCGCTGTAAACAGCGGGTGCAGCGGGTTCGGGCTTGCCTGCGGTGCTCCACAGCAGCACGGCCAGCTGTTCCCGGGTGCGTGGGATGGGCGTGCCCTTGGGCAGCAGGTCTGCAAGAATGCTGTAAGTAACAGCCTCATAGCCCATTACCGCGCTGCCTGCAAACCATGCCGTTGTACCGGCCACGATGGCCACCGTTTGCAGCGGGCTGAACTCGGTGCTTTCCTCCTGCGGCGGCTGCTCTGGCGGCTCCTCCGGGGTGGTCTCGGCGATGATGCGGAACGAGCCTGTTTTAACAGTTCCACCCGCATACTGTGCACTGCCTGCGACGGTTACAGTATAGCTGTAATCGCCCGGCTCAATGGGAGCGCCGTCCAGCACTTTGCCATTCTGCATGTAGGTCACGGTAACATCACCGTAGTCCTTATTGCTGGTGTTCTTAACAGTTACTTCCTTGGGACTGCCGTCATAGGTCAGGTTGTTGGGCAGGACAAAGGCAAAGTCTGCGGGGTCTGCCGGCGGCAATTCTGCCGCGCCCTCGCCGGTGGCGCTCAGGTTAAGGATATGGGTCTGCGGGATGTTATACTTGCGCAGGTCGATGGTGCTGTTGTAACGCTCTCCATCGGCTACAGAGCCGCTATAAGCTACGCCGTTCACACTCTTGATGGGGGCATGCGTGATGACCGAGATGGTGTTCAGATCGGTGTCAACGTAGAGGGTGGAGGTTTCTGCGTCCCAAACACCCTCCATCATGCCATTGATGCCGTTGATGTATTTTTTAGCGTACTCGGCACCTTCCGGTGCAGTGTAGTTCAGGGTGTAGTAATCCGTAGCACCGTTCAGGTCTTCGGTATCCTTTGCCACCAGTGCGTGGATGATGGGGTTATTCTGAATGATGCCGCCCTCGTTATAAACAACGGTGCACTCGCCGCCGTCAATGATGGGCTGGTAGGGCTCTGCATTGCCGTCATAGCCGGCCGTATTTTCCACCGGCAGCTTCAGGGTGTTCTGGCTGTTTTCGACCGTGCCGCCGTTTTCCTCTGCCAGTGCAGCGGCGCTGGCGGTGTCGGGCGGGGCGCTCTGGGCAAGGGCGGGCAGCGGCATTGCGGTCAGTGCCATGCTCAGCGCCAGAACCATGCTGATGAGCCATTTTTGCATAAGATCCTCTCCTTTTCAAGCGCCCTCCAAGCCGGGCGCTTTTTATTGTACCCAGTGTACCACGTTTTGGCTGCTTTGGACGGTTTTGGACATGAATCGCCCCGCAAATGCGCTGAAACGACCCGGTGCACCACACGCACCCGCAAAAAACAGAAAACCGCCCGGCTTGCGGTTGCCGGACGGTTTTCTGCTCTATAGGAATTATGGGAATGGCATATTGAACAGAGTATTGCTCTGTGCCTGTAGTATACCACGAACGGCGGCAAAAGTGGAGCAATTCTGCGTGAATGGCCCCTGAAATGCATCGAATCGCCCTGAAAAGCCCTAAAAAAGCCCTTGCGCACCCTTTTGGGACGCAAAAAAGGGACTGCCGCACAGCGCTGTGCGGGGCAGTCCCTGCGGGGTTATAAGGGGTTAAGGGGCAGCGGTTTTAGCCGCGCTGCTGGTAAGTCTTCCAAGTGCGGATGACCTCCAAGCGGCCCACGCGGCTGCCGGGCTTGAAGTTGCCGTCCTGTGCGGACATCAGGCCGGTCTCCACGACCCAGCGGATGGCCTGCAGCTCTGCGGCATCTGCTGCCACATCGTTGAACAGTGCAGTGCTCTGGGTAGCGGGCTTGCCTGCGGCGGTCCACAGTGCAACTGCCAGCTGCTGGCGGTTAGCGGGGATGGCCATGCCCTCGGGCAGGACGCTCTTCAGGTAGGCCGTGGTGCCTGCGATATAGGCACCCACGCCAATGGCTGCGCCGCCCACAGCGGCTACTGCCACAATGGCTGCACCGCCGCCGTCACTGTCACCGCCGGGTGCGGGGGTGGGGTCGGGATCGGGAGTCGGGTCCGGCTTAGGATCGGGAGTGGGATCCGGATCGGGGTTCGGGTCCGGCTTAGGATCAGGAGTGGGATCCGGATCGGGAGTAGCAGGAACTTCAAACACCGCCTTCAGATTCACATCATGGTCGGGCATGGTGAATTCCAGCACGCGTGCGGTGCGCTGCTCCTCGGTCAGCTCCAGACCGGTGCAGCTCCAGCTCTTGAACACGCTGGTCTCGGTGTCCTCGTCTGCGGTGGCCTTGAGCTCTGTACCCATGGGCACAGCCTTCAGGTCGGCAACAGCGCTGCCATCCTTCAGGGTGACCTTTGCATAGGAAACAATAAGCTTATAGTTCTCGGGCGCGGGATCGGGCTTAGTAGGAGTAACGAACTCCGCCACCAGATTCACACCATGGTCGGGCATGGTGAAGTACACCACGCGTGCGGTGCGCTGCTCCTCGGTCAGCTCCAGACCGGTGCAGCTCCAGCTCTTGAACACGCTGGTCTCGGTGTCCTCGTCTGCGGTAGCCTTGAGTTCTGTACCCACAGGCACAGCTGTCAGGTCGGCAACAGCGCCGCCATCCTTCAGGGTGACCTGTGCACCGGAGACATCGAGTTTATTCGTAGGAGTAACGAACACCGCCTTCAGATTCACATCATGGTCGGGCATGGTGAAGTACACCACGCGTGCGGTGCTCTGCTCCTCGGTCAGGTCCAGACCGGTGCAGCTCCAGTTCTTGAACACGCTGGTCTCGGTGTCCTCGTCTGCGGTGGCCTTGAGCTCTGTACCCACGGACACAGCTGTCAGGTCGGCAACATCGCTGCCATCCTTCAGGGTGACCTGTGCACCGGAGACATCGAGTTTATAGGTCTTGGGAGCGTTCTCGGTGTACTGTGCCTTCAGCGTGACGTTATTTGCGGGCATCGTGAAGGAGATGGTCGCCTTAGTGGTGTCCACGTCAGTGGGCAGACCGGTCACTTTCCAACCGGTGAAGGTGTAACCGTCCTTCTCGTCTGCGGTGAAGCTGAGCTTCTCACCTGCAACGTGCTCGGTAGACTTGTCGTCCACGGTCAGGGTGTACTTCGACTCAGACACAGTATAGGTGCCCACTTCGTACTGGTTGCCAACGTAGTGGTCACTATCATTCACCACGATGTAAACGCTGTAAGTGCCTGCCTTGGTGGGCTTCGTCACAGACGGGAACGAGCCATCCTCCGAGACATACTGGATAGAATACAGCGGGGCATCGTCAAAATACATCTTGCCGTTATAGGTTGCAGTTTGGGTCTTGGAGTCATACGCAAAGTCGGCTCTGCTCGGGGTATATTTGCGTACCACCTCGCCGATATCAAGCGAGCCTTTCTGTGTACTTGTCGCCCTCTTGCGCTACGATGCGCTGCTTGTAGACGCCGTACTCGTCATACGGCGGGTAGGTTGCAAACACCTTGTTGTCGGAGGTGCGCACATAGACGAGGCTCAATTTGCCCACGCCATCCTTTTTGCAGGTAATGCCCGGGACGAGCGTGCTCCAGTCGATGTCAAAGTCGCTCTTGCTCAGGGAAGAGAAGGGCAGCTTTCCGGTGGCGGCCATGTTCACCACAATAGGCTCGCCGTCATTCTTGGCGGTGATAGTCAGCGAGCGGTCAATGGCAGAGGTGCCCTCGTTGTAATTGCTGGCTTCCGCACCGTTGATGTTCGTGACCTCTGTGCTGAAGGTGAGCGTCACCGCAGTATTGCCGACAAGGTAAACCGCATCTGCCGTTACGGCATTGCCCTTGACGGTTTTCACAGTGCCGTCTGTGATCATCAGCTTGCTCTGCTGCTGACCGGCGGCGAGGTATTTGCTTTCAATATAGCCGCAGCTCACCGTATTGGAAATAGCAGCCTTGCTATAAGTATTCGCCATCAGGCTGCCGGTGATCACGGCATTCTGGATGACCGTTCCTTCCGATGTATTATAATAGTCGGGCAGCTTGATATTGTTGAACACGCCGCCAAGGATCTGGGCATTACTACTATTCAACTGGACAGTTGCGTTGAACTGACCGCCGGTGATCTCGCCGTAAGCTTGGACGCTCTTCTGGAAGGTGCCGCCGGTGATGGTGCCGTTATAGCCCAAACGGACCTCCGCTTCGAACTGACCATCGGTGATCTCGCCGTAAGCTTGGACGCTCTTCTGGAAGATGCCGTTGGCGATGGTTCCATTAGCTTCGACGCTCTCCTGGAAGGTGCCGCCTGCGATGCTGCTGTTTCCATCCGCGTTAACAGCCTTCTGGAAAGTGCCGCCCTCAATAATGGCGTTCTGGGCGATAACAGGCGCGCCAGCCTGAATACCAGCAACCGTCACATCCGTCAGCACGATCTGATCGGAAGCAATAGTTGCATGATGGGGGTTGATGGTATCCGAGGTCAGATTCACCGGGCTGCCATCGGGGCTGGTGAGGATAAGCACCGACATCGTTCTATAACCATCCTCGTCCTCACCGGAGACCTCAGCGTACTGCCAGCCAAGACCCTCGTAGACATCGCCGGTCACACCACCCTCGCTCACGGAATGCGGGGTCACACCGGTCCGGTCGGGCAGACCTTCTTCGGTAATGCGCAGGGGCTTGAGGTTGCTGGGATCGCCAGCCTGATTTACCAAAATCTCCTTGCCATCGTTGTTGCCGGTGATATGCAGTACAGTGCCCTCGGCATAGGTCTGTTCATTGTAACTGTTGGCCGCTGCACCGTTGATGCTGAACACATCGGTGTTCAGGGTAAGCTCTGCGCTGGCATTGCCCACCAGATAGATGGTATTGACAGAAAGGGGCAGGTCTCTGCCGTTGATCGCAGTCACACCACCGCCGTTGCGCACGGTCAGCGTGCTGAGCTGCTGGCCATCGGCAAGCGCATTCTCTATGCCGTTGCCAGACAGCTTGCACAGAACGGTGTCGGAAATGGCAAGGTCGCCAAACCTGTCAAAGCTGAAGTTCTGGGCCACTGCCTTGGAAATGGTGCACTTGCCCATGCAGGAAAGGTAATCAAAGGTGCCGCCCTCGATCGTGACATCTTTGAAGTCAGCCTGACGGATGATGCCGCCGGTCACGGTAGCATTCGAAAGCTCGACATAGCAGTTGATGGGCACTGCGCTCAGCTGGCTGAAATTGATCACCTTACCGCCCTGATCCCCGAGCTTCAGTTGTCCGGTCGCACTGGCGACATTGGGGTAGCAGGTATAAGTCCAGCCCTTGCCAAAGTATACGCAGACCTGATATATGCCCTCGTCCAGACTGTACACATGGGGCACATCGTTCACATCGGGCGTACCCTTATCGGTAAAACTCAGTTCCTTGTCCATAGACGGGATCGGAGTCAGTGCTATGGGTGCGTTGCTCTCTGAAAGCGGCGGGAACATACTGACCTCGGCAGAGATCGTTGTACCGTTTGCACTGATGGAAACCGTGGCACAGCCGTTCAAGGAAGCGTTGCTGACGCCCGCAGGCAGGGGGACGACGCTGCCGCCGGTCAACGATGCAGCCCATGCAACGCAACCGGGGGTGTACTGCACCTCCAGCTTCAGGCTGTGATCGCTGTACAGCTTGAGCATATACACATCCCCGGTCACCGGCTGGCCGTTCAGGGTGCAGCTTTCCTGCAGGATCAGCTTGTGTGCCTGCTTCTGCGTAGCGGACTTCAGGCCGGAAATATCCTTGAAGTAGCCGCCCTTAACGCTGCCGCCGTTCTCGGTCAGCTTACCGTAGGTGCCGCCGTCAATGGTGCCGTTTTCCAGCACTGCTTCGGCGTAGCTGCCGCCCAGAACACAGGCATTCGGGTTCTTGATCCAAAGCTGGCCATTGACAACGCCGTCCAGCAGATATACTTCATTGCTGGAAGTCGAGATGGCCACATTGCAGCTGGCATCGCCATCCAGAATATACTCTGTCTTTGCATTTGCAACGCCGGCAATGGCCAGCCATTTGTTGGAGCTGTCGTAGCTCCAGCCGGTGCCGGACTGCTCTTCGGGCAGACCGTCGTCCGCGCCGATCTTGATCGTAACGACGGAATTTGTTGTTTCCTCGTTCGTACCGGCAGCTGTCGTCTCTGCTGCCGCAGCAGACGTTCCTGCATCTGCAAATGCGGATACAGGGAGAATGGAGAGCATCATACTGAGTGCCAGTATCATGCTCACGATGCGTTTTTTCATGATATCCTCTCCTTTGTCGGTTGATTTGTCCGGCTATACCCCCAAACGGAACAGCCGGAACGGACAAAAATGCCAAGTTGAGTATAGCACCAAAATTCAAGGAAATAAAGCGCTTTTGCGGGCAGCACCTGCCAAAAAAAGGTGCAAAATTATGGGCAAAATCACGATACGGGTGGGGGGTATGCTTCGCTCCCATAAAAAAGCAGTTCCGAAACGCCCGCAGGCGTTTCGGAACTGCAATACAAAATATTCTTTCCGCTCTTTATGCCCAAAGTGCAACGACGACGACCGCCGCCAGCGGCGGAAACAGGGAGGAGTTGTTGGGGCAGCGGCCAGCAAGACGCGCGTGCCGCCCAAGGCACGATGCGGATGCTGGGTGCCGCAACCCGATAGCGGCGGGCATTCAAAAGCGTTTTACTTGCCCGCCAGCAGCACCGCCAGCACGGCTTTCTGGACGTGGAGACGGTTCTCCGCTTCGTCAAAGATCTCGTCCGCGTGCTGCTCGAACAGGGCGGTGGAGATCTCCTCGCCCCGGTGGGCGGGCAGACAGTGCAGCACCAGCGCGTTGGGCTTTGCGTTTTCCAGCAGACGGCCGGTGAGCTGGAAGCCCACAAAATCCCGCAGACGCTGCTCGCTCTCGGCAGTGCCGGGGGCGGTGGTGTTCCATGCGGCGGTAGCTACGATGTCCGCATCCCGCAGGCCCTCGGCGGGGTCGGTGGTCAGGTGGAAGGCATTGCCGTATTTGTGGGCAAACATCAGCACATCCGCTGCCGGTCGGTAGCCCGGAGGACAGACGCAGGATACCTGCATCCCCGCCAAAAGGCCGCCCACGATCAGGCTGTTGGCCATGTTGCTGCCGTCGCCCACAAAGCAGAGCTTCAGCCCTGCCAGCGTGCCCCGGCGCTCCCGGATGGTCATCAGGTCAGCCAGCACCTGACAGGGGTGTGCGTAGTCGGTAAGGCCGTTGATCACCGGAATGCCGGAAAGCTCGGCCAGTTCCTCCAAGTCCCGCTGGCGGTAGGTGCGCCAGACGGCGCAGTCGTAGTAGCGCCCCAGCACCCGGGCGGTGTCCCGCAAAGGCTCGCCCCGCCCGGCCTGCAGCTCGGCGGTGTTCATGTAGTTGCCAAGGCCGCCCATCTGGTACACACCCACCTCAAAGCTGGTGCGGGTGCGGGTGGACGCTTTGGAAAACAGGAGCGCCACGCTTTTGCCCGCCAGCAGCGGCTCGGTGCGGCCCGCCTTGCAGTCCGCCTTCAGCTGGTCTGCCACATCCAGAATGTGGGTCAGCTCGGCGGGGGAAAGGTCGCTCATTTTCAGCAGATTTTTCATGCCTGCTCCTTCGAAGCCGTCGGCTCCATCGTGCCCAGCACCTCAGCCAGCACCTCCAGCGCCATGTCTACCTCGTGTTCGGAGACGGTCAGCGGCGGCAGCAGACGCAGCCGGGTCTTTGCGGTAAGCACCAGCAAGCCCTTTTCGCGGCAGGCAGCCAGCACATCCGCAGCCTGCACATCAAAGAATTCGATACCCACCATCAGGCCGATGCCGGAAATGTTCTTGACGTGGGGCAGCTTTGCCAAGCCGGTGCGCAGCTGTACGGCGCGCTCGCTGACCTGTGCAAGGAAGCTCTGGTCCAGACGGTCCACCACCACGTTGGCACCGGCGCAGACCACCGGGTTGCCGCCAAAGGTAGAGCCGTGGGTGCCGGGGCCCATGCCCTCGGCTACCTTTTCATTCATCAGCACCGCGCCGATGGGCAAGCCGCCGCCCAGCCCCTTGGCAAGGGTGACGATGTCCGGCTTGAGGTTATAGTGCTCACAGCACAGGAAGGTGCCGGTGCGGCCTACGCCGGTCTGCACTTCGTCCACGATGAGCACAAGGTCTTTTTCGTCGCACAAAGCGCGCACGGCCTGTACATAGTCCGGGTCCAGCGCCATCACGCCGCCCTCGCCCTGAATCAGTTCCATCATCACGGCGCAGGTGTGGCGGTCTACCAGTTCCTGCAGCGCTTCGATATCCCCCGCCGGGACGTACTGGAAGCCTTCGTTGAAGGGGCCGAAGTAGTTGTGGAACACCTCCTGCCCGGTGGCGGTCAGGGTGGCAAGGGTGCGGCCATGGAAGCTGTTGACCAGCGTGATGACGTTGTAGCGGTCTTTACCATAGTGGTCTACGCTGTACTTGCGGGCGGCCTTGATGGCGCCCTCGTTGGCTTCAGCACCGGAATTGCCGAAGAAAACTTTGCTCATGCCGGTGCGCTTGCACAGCTTTTTCGCCAGCTTGCCGCAGGGCGCAGTGTAGTACAGGTTAGAGGTGTGCTGCAATTTGTGTGCCTGCTGGGACACGGCTTCTGCCCATGCAAGGTCGCAGTAGCCAAGGCTGTTCACCCCGATGCCGCTGGTGAAGTCCAGATACTTCTGTCCCTCCGGGCCCTCGGCGTACAGCCCGTGCCCCTTTTCCAGCACGATGGGATTGCGGTTATAGGTGTGCAGGACGTACTCGTTGTCCCGCTTGATGACTTTTTCAGAATCCATAGGTGTACCTCCTGTGAATAGAAGTTCCGCGCATGCGCCGCTCCCCCGGAGGGAGCGTTTTTTCTATTATAATACTGCTTTTTCGCTTGCGCAATCTTTTTATTCGCGGTGGCTGCGGCGGTAGAAGCGGGTACCGGAGCCGCGGTCGGAGAACAGTTCCAGCAGGATGGAGTGCGGCACGCGGCCATCAATGATAACAGCCTCGTGCACGCCCTGATAGATGGCATCCGCCATGCCGCCGATCTTGGGGATCATGCCGCCCGCAATGATGCCGGCGGACTTGTAGCCCTCGATCTCGGTCACCTCCACCTCGGGGATGAGGGTGGTCTCGTCCTCCTTATCCCGCAGCAGGCCTGCGATATCGGTCATGGACACCAGCTTTTCCGCCTTGAGGGCAATGGCGATCTGGGCCGCGGCGGTGTCCGCGTTGACGTTGTACGCCTGCCCAAGGTCGTCCATACCCACGGTGGCGATCACCGGGATAAAGCCGCCGTCCAGCAGGCTTTCGATCAGGGTCGCATCCACATGGACGATCTCGCCCACATGACCCAGCTGGGGGTCCAGCTCGGTGCAGCGGAGCATCTGTCCGTCCATGCCGCACAGACCCACGCCGCGCCCGCGCAGCTTTGCCACAAGATCCTTGTTAACCTTACCGGCCAGCACCTGCTGCACGATCTCCATGGTGGCATCGTCCGTCACCCGCAGACCATTTGCAAAGTGGCTTTCCACGCCCACCTTCTTGAGCATCTCGTTGATGGCGGGGCCGCCGCCGTGCACCAGTACCACCCGCACGCCCAGCAGCGTCAGGGTGACAAGGTCGTTCATCACGGCGTTTTTCAGCGTCTCGTTGATCATGGCGTTGCCGCCGTATTTGATGACCATGGTTCTGCCATGGTATTTCTGGATATAAGGGGTGGCCTCCGAAAAAAGCCGCGCCATTTCTTCGTTTTTCATCTGTTCCGCGCTCCTGTCAGGTTCTGTAATCGCCGTTGATCTTCACATAGTCGTAGGTCAGGTCACAGCCCCACGCCTTGGCGCTTGCCTCGCCGGTGCCCATATCCACCTTGACCAGAATATCGTGCTCTGCCAGCACCTTGGCGGCTTCATCCTCGCTGTACGGGTGGTAGGCGGCGTTCTCGCACACATACACCTCGCCCGCCTTGCTGGAAAGCCAGACGCAGACCTTATCAATGGAGAAGTCCCCGGGGGTGTAGCCGATGGCGCACAGGATGCGTCCCCAGTTGGCATCGCGGCCAAAGACCGCTGCCTTGAACAGGTTGGAGCAGACCACGCTGCGGCTGACGGCGCGGGCAGTTTTCAGGTCGGGTGCGTGGGTCACTTCGCAGGTAATGAGGTGGGTTGCACCCTCGCCATCTCCGGCGTGCTCGGCGCACATGTGCTCTGCAATGGCGGTCAGCGCTGCCACAAAGGCGGCGTAATCCGCGTTCTCCTCACAGATCTCCGGGTTGCCCGCCAGACCGGACGCCATGATGATCAGGGTATCGTTGGTGGAGGTGTCCAGATCCACGCTCATCTGGTTATAGGTGCCGGGCACAACGGTCTTGAGCGCCTTTTCCAGCAGCGCGGGCGAGACGGCGGCATCGGTGGTGTAGAACGCCAGCATGGTGGCCATGTTGGGGGCGATCATGCCGCTGCCCTTGCCGATAGCACCCACGGTGCACACCTTGCCGCCCAGCTCGAACTGGATGGCGTATTCTTTTTTATGGGTGTCGGTGGTCATGATGGCGGTGGCAGCGTCCGTGCTGCCCTGCGCGGTAGCGGCCAGCTTTTCCGCCGCCGCCGGGATGCCCCGGGCAAAGGGGTCGATGACCATAGGCTGACCGATGACGCCGGTGGAGGCGGGCAGAACGTCCTTTGCGTCCATGTTCAGCGCCTTGCCTACCAGTGCACAGCACTCCTCGGCCAGCGCCACGCCGTTGGCGGCGCAGGTGTTGGCGTTGCCGCTGTTTACCACGATGGCCTGTGCATAGCCATCGGCCAGATGGGCGCGGTCCACCTTGATGGGCGCACCGCAGACCTTGTTGGTGGTGTATACGCCCGCAGCAGCGCAGCGCACCTCGGCCTTGATGAGCGCCAGATCGTATTTTTCGCTGTGATTTGCCCGGATGCCGCAATGGACACCGGCGGCGGCAAAGCCCTTGGGCGCGCAGATGCCGCCCGCAACTTCCTTATACTGCATAACGATTTTCCTTTCCCACAAAGAAAAACAAGTTTATTCCAAGCCCTTGGTCTCTTCCAGACCCAGCATCAGGTTCATGCACTGGACGGCGGCACCGGAGGAGCCCTTGCCCAGATTATCAAACAACGAGACCAGCATCATCTGGTCTCCGGCGGCGTTCACGGTCAGGTACAGTTCCATGCGGTCGGTGCCCGCCATGGCGTTGGAGTACAGACCGTTTTCCGGCAGCGGCTCGTTCAGGCCGTGCACCTTCACGGTGGCGGCGTCCTTGTAGTAATCCGCAAGGGCGGCAGCCACTGCCTCGGCGGTAGTGCCCGCAAGGGTAAGATCCAGCGGCACCAGCACCTGCATGCCGCAGTAGTAGTCGCACACCACCGGCACGAACATCGGCGTGTGCGCAAGGCCGCTGATCTTCTGCATCTCCGGCAGGTGCTTGTGGCCAAGGCTCAGGCCGTAGCTCTTGGGCGCATCCAGCTTGCTGTGCGCCGGGCGGTCGGGGCTTTCGTAGTCCGCGATCATCTTTTTGCCGCCGCCGGAGTAGCCGGAGATGCCGGTGCAGCTGAAGGGATAGCTTTGCGGCACCAGCCCCAGCTCCACCAGCGGGCGGGCAATGCTGATAAAGCCGCTGGCATAGCAGCCGGGCACTGCCACGCGGTAAGAGTTCTGAATTTTTTCCTTCTGTCCCTTCAGCTCCGGGAAGCCGTAGTCCCATGCGGCGTCAGTGCGGAAGGCGGTGGAGGTGTCCAGCACCTTCACGTCCGGGCGCAGCAGGGGCATGACCTCTTTAGAAGCCGCATCCGGCAGGCAGAGGAAGGCAAGGTCGGCAGAATTGATGACCTTTGCCCTCTCGTGCACGTCCTTGCGCCCTTCGGCAGAGATGGACAGCAGCTCGATCTCCGGGCGGGCTGCCAGACGGTCGGCGATGCGCAGGCCGGTGGTGCCGGAAGAGCCATCAATAAATACCTTTACCTTCATGCGTTTTCCTCCTCCCATGCGTCCAGCCGCGCCGTTGCCAGCGCGATCTGGCGCTGGACGCTGGCGGCGCTGGGGCCGCCGTAGCTGGTGCGTCCCTCGCAGCAGTGCACAAGGTCGATGGCATCATAGATATCGGCCCCGAACAGCGGGCTGTAACTCTGGAACTGGGTCAGGGTCAGCTCTTCCAGCGTTTTGTCGGCGGCAATGCAGTCCGACACCATGCAGCCGGTCAGCTTGTAGGCATCCCGGAAAGGCATCCCCTTCTTGGTCAGGTAGTCGGCGCAGTCGGTGGCGTTGATAAAGCCCTTTGCGGCGGCGCGGCGCATATTGGCGGGCAGGGTCTTCATGGTGTCCAGCATGGGGGTGATGGTCTTGAGACAGAGCTCCAAGGTGTCCACTGCATCAAAGATGGCTTCCTTGTCCTCCTGCATATCCTTGTTGTAGGCCAGCGGCAGACCCTTCATCATCACCAGCAGGGTGTTCAGGTCGCCGTACACCCGGCCGGTCTTGCCGCGGATGAGTTCGGTCACGTCGGGGTTCTTCTTCTGGGGCATGATGGACGAGCCGGTGGTAAAGGCATCGTCCAGTTCAATGAACTTGAACTCCCAGCTACACCACAGGATGATCTCCTCCGAAAGGCGGGACAGGTGCATCATGCAGATGGAGATGGCGCTTGCCAGCTCGATGCAGAAATCACGGTCGGACACGCCGTCCAGACTGTTGGCGCA
>ENA-OWRJ01002415-OWRJ01002415.1-human-gut-metagenome-genome-assembly--contig:-NODE-2415-length-16154-cov-2.814336_pt1 | contig 16154 bp, 14 predicted proteins | sample MGYA00248269_ERZ651897 | MGnify/ENA primary metagenome ERZ651897 (study PRJEB26924, sample SAMEA4378252) | human gut metagenome | biome: human gut; feature: human-associated habitat; material: faeces...
TGTGGTTAACAAGAATTTGCTCAATAAGTTCTATACTTTCAATGTGAAAATCAATGATAAATGGCAAGGGGATACTCCGGGAATTAATGCTCATGCTGTCGGGGTGAATGGAAAACGTGCCGCTATTATCGATTGGAAAGCAACGAACCCGGAAGGATGGGAGAATGATCAACGTCCTCCGCTGAAATCTCCTGCCGATATGATTATCTACGAAATGCATCATCGTGATTTTTCGGTCGATTCTACTTCCGGAATAAAGAATAAAGGAAAGTTCCTTGCTTTGACCGAGCATGGAACGATGAACTCGGATAAATTGCTGACAGGAATCGACCATCTGATAGAGTTGGGTGTGACGCATGTGCATCTTCTTCCTTCCTATGATTATGCTTCCGTAGATGAAACAAAATTGGATGAAAATCAGTACAATTGGGGATATGACCCGTTGAATTACAATGTTCCGGACGGCTCATATTCAACAGATCCTTATCAACCCGCCACTCGCGTGAAAGAATTCAAGCAAATGGTACAGGCGTTGCATAAAGCCGGCATCCGGGTGATTCTGGATGTGGTTTACAATCATACGTTTAATACGGCGGAGAGTAATTTTGAACGTACAGTACCCGGTTATTTTTATCGTCAGAAAGAAGACGGGACATTGGCAAATGGTTCCGGATGCGGTAATGAGACGGCAAGTGAACGCCCTATGATGCGCAAGTTTATGATAGAGTCCGTTCTTTATTGGATAAAAGAATATCATGTTGACGGCTTCCGGTTCGACTTGATGGGAATTCATGACATAGAAACGATGAACGAGATACGGAAGGCTGTAAATGCGGTCGATCCTACCATTTGTATTTATGGAGAAGGTTGGGCAGCCGACACTCCCCAATATCCGGCAGATTCGTTGGCAATGAAAGGGAATGTTTCCCACATGCCGGGAATTGCCGTATTCTCGGATGAATTGCGTGACGGGCTTTGCGGACCTGTAGGCGATAAGCGCAAAGGAGCTTTTCTTGCCGGAATTCCGGGAGGGGAGATGAGCGTAAAGTTCGGCATAGCAGGCGCTATCGAGCATCCGCAAGTACAGTGCGATTCGGTTAATTATACTCAAAAGCCGTGGGCGAAACAGCCTGTGCAAATGATCAGTTATGTTTCCTGTCACGACGGGCTGTGTTTGGTAGACCGACTGAAGGCAAGCATGCCGGACATCACTCCCGAACAACTTATACGTCTCGATAAACTGGCACAGACTGTGGTCTTTACTTCACAAGGTATTCCTTTTATTTATGCTGGCGAGGAAGTGATGCGTGATAAGAAAGGAGTGGACAACAGCTACAAGAGTCCGGATGCGGTAAACGCTATTGATTGGCGGCGCAAAACTACGAATGAGGATGTTTTCACCTATTATAAGCGTTTGATTGACTTGCGTAAATCTCATCCCGCCTTCCGTATGGGAGACGCGGAAATGGTTCGGAGACATTTGGAATTCCTGCCTGTCGAGGGGAACAATCTGATTGCGGGTAAAGCCGACGGAGCGGAGAACGGTGACCGTTGGGAAGATATTATCGTTGCTTTCAACTCCCGCACTACTCCCGCACGTCTGGAAGTACCTGCCGGCAAATATACGGTAGTATGTAAGGACGGTGTGATAGATGTTCGCGGACTTGGGACGCAAACCGGACCGGAAGTAATTGTTCCCGGCCAGTCTGCACTGATTATGTATAAATAGATAAAAATAGAAGAATATGAGCCAAAATACATTCAGCATGGCGGGGGGCGTAGCACGCAACCCGCTTGTGCGTTTAGCCAAACCCGTCACGGCAACTATCGGGGCAGACGAACATATAGCCATTGTAGGACCGAACGGTAGTGGTAAAAGCCTTTTTGTAGATACGCTGATCGGTAAATATCCGCTGCGTGAAGGAGCGCTGCAATATGATTTTTCTCCTTCTGCTACTCAGACCGTTTATGATAATGTAAAATACATCGCTTTTCGTGATACCTATGGAGCTGCCGACGCCAATTACTACTATCAGCAACGTTGGAATGCCCATGACCAGGATGAGGCTCCCGATGTCCGCGAAATGCTGGGCGAGATCAAGGACGAGCAACTGAAAAACGAATTATTCGACCTTTTCCGTATCGAGCCTCTTCTGGATAAGAAGATTATCCTTCTTTCCAGTGGGGAATTACGCAAATTCCAGCTCACAAAGACCCTGCTGACTGCTCCCCGTGTTCTGATTATGGATAACCCGTTTATCGGACTGGATGCTCCTACACGCGAATTGCTTTTCTCTTTGCTCGATCGTCTGACGAAGATGTCGTCGGTACAGATAATTCTGGTGCTTTCCATGTTGGATGATATTCCTTCCTTCATTACTCATGTCATTCCCGTTGACAAAATGGAAGTCTTTCCGAAAATGGAACGTGAAGTCTATTTGGATGCTTTCCGTTCAAGAGATACGGTCGTTCCTTTTGACGATTTACAACAACGTATCATTGATTTGCCTTACAATGGCAATAATTACGATGCCGATGAAGTGGTAAAACTAAACAAAGTCAGTATCCGCTATGGTGACCGTACTATTTTGAAAGAACTGGACTGGACAGTGATGCGCGGACAGAAGTGGGCGTTGAGTGGTGAGAATGGAGCGGGAAAGTCTACTCTACTTAGTCTTGTGTGTGCCGATAATCCTCAATCATACGCTTGCGATATCAGTCTGTTCGGGAGAAAGAGAGGGACGGGGGAGAGCATTTGGGAAATAAAGAAACATATTGGTTATGTCAGCCCTGAAATGCACCGTGCTTATTTGAAGAATTTACCGGCGATTGAAATAGTTGCCTCCGGCCTGCACGACAGTATCGGACTATACAAGCGCCCGAAAGCGGAACAAATGTCTGTTTGTGAATGGTGGATGGATATTTTCGGTATTGCTGCCTTAAAAGACAAACCTTTCTTGCAATTATCCAGTGGTGAGCAACGTCTGGCACTTCTGGCACGTGCTTTTGTAAAAGATCCGGAATTATTGATACTGGATGAGCCTTTGCATGGTCTGGATACATACAATCGTCGGCGGGTAAAGAAGATAATCGAAGCATTTTGCCGCCGGCAGGATAAAACCATGATTATGGTTACCCATTATGAAAGGGAGTTGCCCGCTACTATTACAGATCGCATAGCTTTAAAGCGTAATCGGTAATCAGTCAAAATTATGAAGAAACTGTTATTCCTGTTTTTGATACTTTTTTTCTTCTTTTCTTGTGGGAGAGGGAAGGCACCGATAAGTGAAAGTTCCCGGATAATACCCGACTCTTTCGCAATCGGTTTGAATTTGTATAATAAAGGAAGAGTAGTTTATCATCATTCCAATAACATGGACAGTATGTTATTCTATATGCAATTGGCTGAAGGTTTCTTCATACGTGATGGGCATAAAGCGCAGGTGAACCGTTACATTGCTTCTGTCTATTCGGCAAGAGGAGAATCGGATGAGGCTATCCGTTATTTTCTGAGGGCCAGTCGTACGGCAGAAGAATGGCAGTATAGTTTTATCTGTCAGGGAATAGCTGATGCCTATACTGCTGCCGGGCGCTTCCGGGAGGGGGTATCTGGATTAGATTCTATACGGAAGAATATGGATAACAGGCAGATGGTACCTTATTATCATTTAGCTAAAGGAAATCTTTGGGCCGGTATCAACGAATATGATTCTGCTTCTACCTATTATCGTATTGCGTCGATGTCCTTGAACCGTTGGGTTGCAGCCGAGGCATCCCGGAGGTTGAAGTTACTATACTCTTCGCTGGGGAAAGACAGCTGCTCTTTCTATTCAGCACTTGCTGCTAATGAACATCTTGTAAATGAACTGAGAAGAGAGGAAGGAGTTGAAAGCCGGACGAAGTATGAAAAGGCTAAACTGGAAAATGAACTGAACCGGTTGAAAATAGATAAGCAGAGGCGGGAAATCTGGCTGTTAAGTCTGGGACTTTGTTTTGTTGTGGCATTCGCTGCGAGTTATATTGTTTGGCAACGTCGCAAACGCCAGATGTATAAGCAGCTTTGGCGTGAGCAATCCCTGAGACTGAGTCAGACGGAACAATTGTTACAGCAGTCGGAAGAGTTGAGTATATTGCGCGAAAAAGAGAGTCAGCTTCGTGAATCGCTTTTTCGACGGATGAAGTCGTTTCATAAAATTCCCTCTTTGGAAAAAGAAGAAGAGAGTGCTGAAGAGGAAAATGATAATCAAAATCGACGTATAGCCTTGTCTAATGAAGAATGGGAGGATATACGCCAAACGGTGGATGGAAGTTATGATAAATTTTCAGTGCGATTACTGGAAGCTTTTCCGGGATTGAGCATGAAGGATGTGTATTTTTGTTGCCTGGTGAAAATAAACGTTAGTATTAAAGATCTATCTGACATTTACTGTATCAGTCGCACCTCGATAAGTCGTAAGAAACAGCGGATGAAACGAGATAAGTTGGGATTGACGGAGAATAATGAGACTTTGGATGATTTTTTGCGCCGTTTTTGAGTTTTTGTCTATACTTATTGCGATTGATTAATTTGTATATAGCTTATAATCATGTGTTTATATGATTGGTAACTTATACCTTTTGTCTATAAAATAATTTGTATTTCCTTCCTTGTCCAGCTATCTTTGCCTCATTGTTTCATGTAAAAAATAAAAATATGAAAAGTAAACAATGGAAAAGTGCAGGACTGATATGCCTGGTGTTTATTGGAGGGTTGAGTTCTTGTACAAATGGTGGACAAGGATCAAAAGGTGATGCATTAGACGCACAACCGATAGTTGGTTCGGTGGAGATTTTAAATGGAGATTCTGTATGGGTTTGCAACCAATCGGCACTGAAAGATACATTAGTACTTCCATTGAGTTATTTTGCAGATGAATTGCAGATTGTGAAGTTGGATAACCGGGATGAAGCATTGGTGCCTGTGCGGAATGTGATTGTTTCTGACAATTATATATTGGTATGGGGCAAAGACCAAACTCCTTTTAAGCTTTTCGATAAATCTGGTAAGTTTCTTGGCAATGTGGGGGCTTTTGGACAAGGTCCCGGTGGGTATCAGTTGATCTATGATGCTCAAATAGACGAGACTGGTGGGCGGATATATTTGCTTCCGTGGAATGCAAGATCTCTGCTGGCCTATGATTTGAAAGGACAGTCTGTACAGAACATTCCATTACCCGGTTTGGTGCCGAAAGGTGTCTTCAAGGCAAATACAAAGGATTCTCTTTTGTCTGTATTCCTTCTGCCTTTTGATTATTTGCCGTATGTGGCATGGACTCAGAAGTTCAGTGGAGAAATACAAGATACGATACGTTCACGCCATTTGGCCTTAAAACCTGATTTCAGCAATGAGGTACATAGTAATAAGAATGGTGCTGATTTTGATGTATCTCTTTCTCCATTCTGGGAACGCCGTCCGGATAGCCTTTATCATTATGCCAACGGACGTTTGAATCCTCGTTTCACTATGAATTTTGCAAAGAAAGAAATCCCTATTCATGATTACAAAGAATTTCCACATCATTTCTTGGGAAGTATATCCATAGAAAAACAATTGGATGAAAACAATTTCACGACGGAGGCCCCTGCTGATTTTATTATAGATAAACAGACTTTAAAAGGTGCTTTCTATAAAGTGGAGAATGACTATCTGGGCAATTTGCCTATTTCCTGGTTTTCGTACAGTTGCTCAAACGGATATTATACGGCCAACATGGAGCCTGTAACTCTGAAAGAAACATTGGAAAAATATCTGGTAGACGCTAAAGACATTTCTGCTGCCGACCGGGAACGTATACAAAAGCTGGCAGATAGCATTCATGAGAATGACAATAACTATATTCTGTACGCTAAGTTGAAATAATAAATGAAATACTTACTTTACAATTATATTGCTGTCTCTATTGTTTCTCTCTGCCTGCAAGCTGCGGGCAGAGCAGAAACAGCGAGAGGCGAACGACACGATTATTGCAGAACCCCCATCTGGTACCTTCCAGTGTATCTACTCCCGATACGTATGTATATGAAACCAGCACTATGCAACTGTTTGAAACCGATACGACAGGTGTCTTGAAACCTTTACCCTTTACTTTTAAGTCAGAAAAAGGTTCTTCTTATTCTGACCGGCAGATATGTGTAGTTTCCCGGGATACTTTCTATTATGCTGATAATGTATCAGGAGGAAAAGCCATTATTCGTACTGTTTATCAAGGGGACAGTTTGCATACAGAGCAGATATATAATCTTGCATTTAGTAAAAAAACATCCTGACTTATAGCGGACGTACTCCACTTCAGGTATCACGTGAAAACGGTAAAAGTGACGGATATATCTTTGTGGAGCAATATGATTGGGGCGGTAATCCGGTAGCACGTTATAAACTTGGCCATTGGGGCAGGGTTGTATCAGATGGGAAGCGATTGTATCAGGTATGTTATATGTATGACGATCCGCTCTTTTTGTATACATTACCCGGAAAAGATTAAAAGAGGTTTGCAAGATAAAAGGCTAAAATGATTCATCTCTAAAAAATACTTTTTATATTTGCAGCCGTTATGGCGAAGTATATACTTTTATTTTGCATATTATTAGGTGTATTTCTTGTATCGGGATTCGAATCTGTATCCGGCGATATGAAGGAGTATAAGGAACTTCGTGTAACAGGCTTGCAGCAGGGTAAGACGGAATGTAATATATCTGAGGCAGGTGCAGAGCAATGTAGGAAAGTGGTCTATGGCGGAGAATATGCGAGTAAGGCTATTGGTAATATAGCAACATCCGTTTCGCGCAGTAATATTCCTTCTTCACAAGTTCTAAGATTTAATGCCCTTTCAGTTGTAGCAAAGATCGTCAAATCCATAAAGGTGCTACTTCCCGAAGAAAAAAGAATGTCTTTTCCGTATCAACTCTCTCTTACTCACTATTCCAGTAGATACTATATCTATGCGTTAAGACATATTATTATTTAATCTTTCTCTTTTCTATAAGGCATTAAGTGTGTCTTATATCTCCTTATTACTTCAATTCATATGTATTTCTTTCATTGAGAATAACTGAAAAGTCGTATCTCTGTTGTGGAATATGTATATACCTATATGTTAATACTCAATAGATAATGGAATTTATATTAGATTTTATTCTTCACATTGATCAATATATGATAAACATTGTGCAGGAATATCATGCCTGGACTTATATAATATTGTTCATAATCATTTTTTGTGAAACGGGATTGGTTGTTACTCCTTTTCTTCCGGGAGATTCATTACTCTTTGTGGCGGGAGCTATTGCCTCGTTACCCGGGACGCCTCTTGAGGTAAATATTCTTGTTTTGATCTTGTTTTTCGCCGCAGTTTTGGGAGATTCTTGTAATTATATGATAGGGCATCTCTTCGGGCGCAAATTGTTCAATAATCCCAATTCCAGAATATTCAAACAAAGTCATTTGGATAAAACACATGAATTTTATAAAAAGTATGGAGGCAAGACCATAATTATAGCCAGGTTTGTCCCTATTGTGCGCACTTTTGCTCCATTTGTAGCAGGAATGGGTAAAATGCATTACTATTATTTCATGGTATACAATCTAATAGGAGGTGCAGCTTGGGTGGCACTTTTCTGCTATGCCGGATATTTCTTCGGAGACCTCCCGATTGTGCAGGAAAATCTTAAATTGTTGATTGTGGCAATTATAGTTATATCCATATTACCTGCCATTATAGAGGTGATACGGGCGAAAATGAAATCAAAAAAACAGAAATAATTTGATATTTTTATTCGATTGGTTTCAAATAACTTTTGGGTATTTTGATATTTTAGCAGGTTTACTCCCAAAGAACCTAAGTTCTTTCCTCTGTTGAAACAATTGTCTGAGATTTTGTCTGCATCATCCACTCTTTTGGTAGAAAGTTTACAACATGATAAACCGGAGGAGAGAGCAGATTATTATAAAAGAATAAAAGACCTGGAACGTGAGGGGGATAAATTAACTCATTTAATCCTTGATGAGCTTGGAACTACTTTTATTACTCCTTTTGACCGTGAAGATATTCATGCGTTGGCTTCGACCATGGATGACGTTATAGACGGGATAAACAGTTGTGCCAAACGTATTAATATCTATAATCCTCGTCCGATTTCCGATAGCGGAAAAGAATTGAGTCGCCTGATTCAACAGGAAGCTGTATATATTGGCAAGGCGATGGATGAACTTGAAACTTTCCGTCAGAAACCGGCCGCATTGCGTGGATACTGTAATAAGTTGCATGATATAGAAAATCAGGCAGATGATGTATATGAACACTTTATTACGAAGCTTTTTGAAGAAGAAAAGGACTGCATTGAACTTATCAAGATTAAAGAGATCATGCATGAATTGGAAAAAACGACCGATGTGGCAGAGCAGGTAGGCAAGATACTAAAGAATTTGATTATAAAATACGCATAGAAGAAGTTGAGAACATGGAATTGTTAGTAATAATTATTGTACTGGCTCTGATATTCGACTATATCAATGGCTTCCACGATGCGGCGAATTCAATAGCCACTATTGTATCGACCAAAGTTCTTACTCCCTTTCAGGCAGTAATATGGGCGGCTTTCTTTAACTTCGTTGCATTTTTTATTGCCAAATATTTAATCGGTGGTTTCGGTATAGCCAATACTGTGTCCAAGACTGTGATGGAACAGTTTATTACACTGCCGATTATATTATCCGGAGTGATTGCTGCCATAGCATGGAATCTGTTTACCTGGTGGAGAGGTATTCCCTCATCTTCTTCCCATACCCTTATTGGCGGATTTGCAGGAGCTGCCATTATGGCTCATGGTTTCGATGCTATTCAACTCAATATCATTCTGAAGATTGCGGCTTTCATATTTCTTGCTCCTTTGATAGGAATGATTGTTGCCTTCGGATTCACATTGTTGGTTCTTTATGCTTGCCGGCGTGCACATCCCCATACAGCTGAAGTCTGGTTTAAGAAATTGCAACTTGTTTCTTCGGCTATGTTCAGTATAGGGCATGGTTTGAATGACTCGCAAAAGGTAATGGGTATTATAGCGGCGGCCATGATAGCAGCCCATTCGGAAGGCTTGGGAATGGGAATAAACAGTATTGAGGATTTACCGGATTGGGTGGCATTTTCGTGTTTTACAGCCATTTCTCTTGGTACAATGTCCGGTGGGTGGAAGATTGTGAAAACGATGGGTACCAGGATTACCAAAGTAACCCCTTTGGAAGGTGTTGTTGCGGAAACGGCCGGTGCTTTTACTTTATATCTTACGGAGTTCTTGAAAATTCCGGTGAGTACTACACATACAATTACCGGAGCTATTATTGGAGTCGGTGCTACTAAAAGACTCTCCGCTGTACGTTGGGGAGTAACAAGAAGTCTGATGACTGCTTGGGTACTGACTATTCCGGTGAGTGGGCTCTTGGCAGCCGGAGTTTATTGGGTTATTACCCTTCTTTCCTAAATCAAATACAAGTAGCAATTAGTTAATAATGAGGTTATGAATTGGAATTCACATCAATTTGAAATGATAAGAGGCTACAAATCAGTTCATCTGGTATTCTAATGCTTTTTTTGAATGATTTTGTTATTATTGGAAAGTGTGAAATAAATATTAATTTCTTGATAAAAATGTATTCATATTAAAGATAATTACTACGTTTGCACCCGTTATGATGAAGTATATCTTTTGCATATTGTTTGGTTCACTTTTAATGTTAGGATTTCACTATACTCCTGATGAAAAAGTGCAAGAGGCTCAGCCCAATGCCGGGGTTGTTGCCATGGATGTGCAATCCGATACCAGATTGGCACAGAAGATTTCTGTGACTGTTGCCGGACAATCATATGGAGGAAGTCACGCTTTCGATAGCGAAGCATCCGATTATACAATTAGTGACGGGGTGTTAGGTGGTTTGTTTTCTTTCAGAAATACCACAACACCTTCTAAAGTCTTGAGATTTTGTTCTGCTACAATCGTGCAGATGCTTTGTCTTTCAGATACTCAACTTCCGGAAAATAAATGGAGAGGACTTTCTCCGGATACCAATTATATTAAATATTCTAACGGATACTATGTCTATAGGACATATTCTTATTTAATTCACATTTCTTTTCTAACTTGTTGATAGGGTGAGGAGCAACAGCTTCTTTTCTGCAGGCTCTATCTATTGCTTCATTTATCTTTATTATTTCTTATTTAATTTCATGCTGACATGGAAAACAAAAAATGTATTTCCTATGGCTTGGAGCATGAGGCGGGTGTCATCATATCGCGCTGCTATCAGTGCGGTAAATGTACGGCAGGGTGTGTCTTAGCGGAAGAAATGGATTTTCCTCCCAGTTTCTTGGTACGTTTGCTTCAGACAAGAACCCCTGAAAATGACAATCGTGTGCTTGGTTCCAATGCTATCTGGATTTGTTTGAATTGTGAGAATTGTATTGCACGGTGTCCTAAAGAAATTGATATTCCTAAAATCATGGATTATCTACGGGAGCAGTCCCGCCACCGGAACTGTATAAATAAACAATCCCGGCCTGTGGTTGCTTTCCACAGTGCTTTCCTACAATCAGTGAGATATACCGGAAGGTTGTATGAGATAGGTTTAGTTGCCGGATTTAAGATGCGTACCTTTCACATGCTACAGGATGTAAACTTGGTTCCCGGTATGTTGAAGAAAGGAAAATTGAACCTTTTGCCGGAATGTATTGAGAGCAGGCAAAAGATAAAGAAGATATTTTCCCAAACTATTGACAAAAAAGAAAAGTAGAAAAGTATGAGAATAGGTTTCTATCCGGGATGTTCGCTGAATGGTACTTCCCGTGAATACAATGAGTCGGTTAAGGCAATAGGAAAGGCTTTGGGGATTGATTGGGTAGAGTTGAAAGATTGGAATTGTTGTGGTGCCACTGCGGCACATTCCATGAATAAAGAATTGTCTTTAGCACTGCCTACTCGTATATTGGCATTGGCCGAGAAACAAGGCTTTCAGGAAATAGTGGTTCCTTGTGCTTCCTGCTATAATCGTCTGAGTGTGGCGCAATATGAATTGGAAAATAATGAAAAGTTGAAGGATGATGTGCTGACGGTGGTAGGTTTGCCTTATCTGGGAACAGTAAAAATCTTGAATGTCCTTCAATTTATAGAAAAATATATATTGGATATATTGCCGGATAAGATTGTACGGCCATTTGCTCATCAGGTGGCTTGTTATTATGGCTGTTTATTACTTCGTCCGCATAAAGTTTTAAAGTTTGATCGTTTGGAGGATCCGCAAAGTATGGATAAGATTATGTCAATATTGGGGGCTAATCCTATAGACTGGGCATTTAAGACTGAATGTTGCGGGGCGGGCTTGTCCGTATCGCGCACAGATTTGGTTGGGCGTCTTTCTGGAAATATCTTGAAAGATGCCAGCGACAGAGGAGCGGAAGCTGTCATTGTGGCTTGTCCGATGTGTCATTCCAATTTGGATATGCGTCGTTCTACTATCAACAGGCATTTGATGGAACCGATAACAATACCTGTGCTATATGTAACTCAAGTGTTAGGATTGGCTATCGGACTTTCAGCTAAAGACTTAGGGTTGAAGCGTCATTTTGTGGGTGTAAACTTAAAGGAGGCTGAGTTATGTCAAGAATAGGTGTCTTTATATGCCATTGCGGAGAAAATATCGGTGCTACTGTTGATTGTATAAAAGTTGCTGAGCTGGCTGCGAATATGGAAGGCGTGGCATACGCTGTTGATTATAAATATATGTGTTCGGATCCGGGGCAGACACTCATAAAGAATGCAATTAAAGAATATGATTTGGATGGTGTGGTGGTAGGTGCATGTTCTCCCCGTATGCATGAACCGACTTTTCGTCGGGCATGTGCCGAAGCAGGCCTAAATCCTTATTTGTGTGAAATTGCCAATATTCGTGAACATTGTTCTTGGGTGCATGATAAAGGAGAAGCAACTACACGTAAGGCTGTTGACATTGTGAGAAGTTTGGTTGAGAAGGTAAAGCGGAATCGTCCACTGAATCCGATACAGGTTCCTATTACTAAAAAAGCTTTGGTGATAGGTGGCGGAATAGCTGGTATCCAAGCAAGTCTGGATATTGCCAATTGTGGATATCAGGTGATTTTGATAGAGAAAGATCCTTCTATAGGCGGGCATATGTCACAGTTGTCAGAAACATTCCCGACTTTAGACTGCTCTCAATGTATCTTGACTCCGCGTATGGTTGAGGTGGCTCAGCATCCTAATATTACGCTTTATACCTATGCAGAATTGGAAAGTCTGGAAGGATTTATAGGTAATTTCAAAGCAAGTATTCGCTTAAAAGCAAAGAGTATTGACGAAAAGCTATGTACCGGTTGTGGACTTTGCACAACGAAATGTCCCACAAAGAAGATTCCGAGCGAATTTAATGCAGGTTTGGGAATGCGGACTGCAATTTATGTTCCGTTTCCTCAGGCTGTTCCTAATAAGCCGGTAATCGACAGAGTACATTGCACTCATTTTCGGACAGGAAGATGCGGTGTTTGTGAAAAGGTGTGTCCAACCGGAGCTATTCGTTTTGACCAAGAGGACCGTATTATATCAGAAAATGTCGGAGCTATTGTGGTTACTACCGGATTTAATGTACTGAATACAGACTTTTTCCCGGAATATGGCTATGGAAAATATAAAGATATTATTACCGGGATTCAGTTTGAACGGTTGGCTTCTGCATCCGGACCTACTTTAGGAGAAATCCGTCGTCCTTCAGATGGTAAAATCCCTCAAAAAATTGTGTTTGTTGCATGTGCAGGTTCACGTGATCCGGCAAAAGGTATTCCTTACTGTTCCAAAATATGCTGTATGTATACTGCCAAACATGCTATGCTTTATCAGCATAAAGTACACGATGGTGAATCTTATGTCTTTTATATGGATATTCGTGCAGGTGGTAAGAATTATGAAGAATTTGTGCGTAGAGCGATTGAAGAAGATGGAGTGAACTATATACGGGGACGTGTTGCACGGATTTATGAAAAAAATGGCAAGTTGATTGTAAAGGGAGTAGATACTTTGCTCGGTGCTTCTCCTGTTGAGATAGAAGCGGATATGGTGGTACTGGCTACAGCAGGAGTAGCAAATAAAGGTGCAGAAGACTTGGCTCAGAAGATGCATATCTCCTATGATCCATATCAGTTTTTTGCAGAAGCGCATCCTAAGTTGAAGCCGGTAGAAACGAATACTGCCGGTATCTTTCTGGCGGGGGCCTGTCAGGCTCCAAAAGATATTCCCGAGACAGTAGGGATGGCATCCGGTGCAGCTGTGAAAGTAGCAAGCTTATTTTCACAAGCCAACTTGGTGCGTGAGCCTATGATTGCTGTTGTCAACCGGACTGCACCTCCCTTGTTCAGTACTTGTGTAGGGTGTTTTATGTGCCAGACCGCTTGTCCTTATCAGGCTATTGAACGTGAAGAGATAAAAGATCGGACAGGCAAAGTTTTGAAAACAGTAGCTAAAGTTAATCCGGGGCTTTGCCAGGGTTGCGGAACATGTGTTGCTTTTTGCCGCTCTAAATCAATTGACATACAGGGATATTCCAATGAGCAGGTATATGCTGAAGTAATGGCTCTGTTGAACAATTAAAAGGAAGTTAGATATGAATGAGAATAAATCTGAATTTGAACCGAAGATTGTTGCTTTCGTCTGTAACTGGTGTACCTATGCCGGGGCCGATCTAACCGGAACAAGTCGTTTGAAATATGCCACCAATGTGGAAATTGTACGTTTTCCATGTACGGGTAGGATTGATTTTATGTTATTGCTGAAAGCCTTTGCTGGTGGAGCCGATGGTATTATAGTATCTGGTTGCCATCCGAATGATTGCCACTATACATCTGGAAACTTTCATGCCCGCCGGCGTTGGATTGTCTTTCGCGGACTACTTGATTTTCTGGGCATTGATGTTCGGAGAATCTGTTATTCTTGGGTATCGGCAGCCGAAGGAGCCAAATGGGCAGAGTTAGTCAATCAGACAGTTGCCGCTATTCGAGAGTTAGGACCTTACGAAGAATACAAGAAGGTAGCTGCATATTTAGAACAGGAGGTGGCTTATGAATAAATTGGCCGAAAAAGTAAAGTCACTTTTCACCGAGGATCTCGTGAAATTGGTTATTGGCTTTGAGAAGGGGAGTCACGGAGTACGTCCATTTTTTTGTAGAAATATAGAGGAGGCAGATAAACTGGTTTGGGATGACTTTTGTACAAATAATATTGCAGTTTATTTGACTAAAACAGAATTATTCGGTACAGATAAAACAGCCTTGTTTGCTAATCTCCCTGCACTGCGTACTATTCTGCAACTAGCGTCAGAAAATCAATTGAAGCAGGAGCAATGGATTATTCTCACATTGAATGCTCAGGAAGAAGTTATTCAGTTCGACAACTTTGAAGATATTTATGCTTATATGGCTGACTATCCGATGCTGGCGAGTGAAGAAGACCGCCAACTGATAGAGAAGATACAAAACATGACTCGTGAAGACAGGTGGCAATATTGGATTCATGAAATGTCAAAATGCATTAAGTGTTATGCCTGTCGTGCAGCTTGCCCATTGTGTTATTGCAATCGATGCATTGTTGAAGTGAACTGTCCTCAGTGGATACAGGCATGGTCGGCTCCGCTGACTAATATGGAGTGGCAGGTAAACCGGGTTATGCATATGGCTGGGCGTTGTGTAGAATGTGGAGCGTGTGCAAAAGCTTGTCCTGTAGGTATTCCTCTTCATTTGCTGACACAGAATATGATGGAAACTATCCGGCATGAGTTTGAAAAACAACCGGGTAATCTGGGGAATAAGGGAAATGCACTTGCCACTTTTAGAGTGGAAGATAAAGAGGACTTCATACATTAATGGAAACAATGACTAATTTACATATCAGCCAGCATGCTTTGGAGCAATGGCTTTATCAGATGGTAAACAGTAAGATAGAAGTGTTTGCCCCTGTACATGATGGAGAAAAAACAGATTTCCGGTTATTGGCTTTCGGTGATAAAGTTGCTGATGATTATGTACAGACTACCCAATCCGCGAAGCGTTTTGCCTTTCCAAAGGCAGAAAAGTTATTCTCATACAGAAAAGAAGGGAAAGACGTAACCTTACAGGAAAGGGATCTGAATGATTTTCCGGAAATTGTGCTTTGGAAGGTGCGTCCTTGTGATGCGGCTGGTTTTGCTCCACTTACCGGTATTTTTAACTGGGATTATAAAGACAATATATATAATGCGCGGAGGGATAAAATAACTTTAGTTAGTTTCAGTTGTACCCGATGTGATGAATATTGTTTTTGTACTTCTGTCCATGGTGATCCGGGAAACACGGAAGGCAGCGATATACAAGTAACAGAATTACCGGATCGGAGTGCTTTGGTGGAGATATTGACTCCGAAAGGTAAATCGTTGATAGTACGTTTTGTACAGGAAACTACACCAGCGGACGGAATAGATAAAGAGACATATTTGGCTTCTGTTCCGGTTCGTTTCAAGTTAGAACAGCTCCGTGAAAAACTGGAAGGAGCTTTTGATAGCCCTATTTGGAAACAACAATCCGAGCGTTGTTTGGGGTGTGGCGCTTGCGCATTTGTTTGTCCCACTTGTGCTTGTTTTGATATTCAGGAAGATGCTCGGGGAAGTTCCGGCAGTCGGATTCGTTGCTGGGATTCCTGTGGCTTTTCTTTATTTACTCAACATACGTCCGGACATAATCCCCGGCCTACTCAAAGTACCCGCTGGAGACAGCGTATTCTACATAAGTTTTCATACATGCCGGATCGTATTAATGAAACGGGATGCACCGGATGCGGACGTTGTTCCCGTGCCTGTCCGGTCGATATGAATATCGTTGAACATTTAATGTCAATAGAAAATCATGGATAAACAGAAAGATTCTCTTTATCTTCCATATCGGATGATAATTGAAAAAATAACAGATGAAGCTCCCGGAGTCCGGACATTCCGCCTGAAATTCAAGGAAGAACGGGAAGGTGAGGATTTTCATTTCAAGGCCGGACAGTTTGGTGAATATTCTGCATTCGGTGAGGGGGAGTCTACTTTTTGTATA
>ENA-OWRJ01002416-OWRJ01002416.1-human-gut-metagenome-genome-assembly--contig:-NODE-2416-length-16151-cov-5.062811_pt1 | contig 16151 bp, 27 predicted proteins | sample MGYA00248269_ERZ651897 | MGnify/ENA primary metagenome ERZ651897 (study PRJEB26924, sample SAMEA4378252) | human gut metagenome | biome: human gut; feature: human-associated habitat; material: faeces...
CCGCAAGCAAGCGCTGCATTTCCTCCTTCGTGCCACCATAGCCGAGCTTGAGGTTGTCGAGCATGGTGTAGTTCTGCTTGGCGAATCCCTGATAGGCGTTCTGGATAGATTCCATGCTCGAACCCATCTTATTTGCGTTGTCCGACATGTCGGTAATGGCCAGATTCGCCTTTTCAGCCGCAGCTTCTGTATCTCCGCCCATTGATTGCAGCAGAGACGCGGAAAATGCCGTCACGGTGGTCATGTACTCGTTCGCGCTCATGCCAGCCGTCTGGTATGCGTTCGCGGCGTACTGCATCACGGTGTCGGCAGAGGACTTAAACAGCGTTTCCACGCCGCCGACCAGCTGCTCATATTCACCGTAGCTTTCTACGGCCTGTTTTGTAATGGCGACCGCAGCCGCGCCAGCCGCCGCAATCGCGGCGCCGCCGACCTTTGCCGCCGTAGCAAGCCCGCCTTTCAGTTTCCCGGCAAGCGTTTCCGCCTTGCTGCTCGTTTCTGAAAAGCCCTTGTCTACGTCTCCATCGTCTACGCTGATTTTGACAAATAAATCAAGTAGATTCATGCTTCACCACCAATCCGCACCGCGCGACAATATCGGCGGTAATCTCTTCGCACGTTCTGTTGTCCTGCTTTTTTGGCTCAATAATGTCTGCGTATCGCGCCTTGATGTAGTTCCCGCCCGCATATCTGGCCGTGTTTTCCGCCACAATACGAAGCGCGTCCGTCACATAGATGCGGTATGCGTCGTTTCTCGCTTTTTCATTGAGCCGCGCCACACAGTACTGAAGGAACGGCTTTATTCTCCTTTGCCCTCGGTATTCTCCTGCGCAGAGCCAGAGGATTTCCCGCTCTGCGCTGAGATAAAAAGCGCGGTAAACGCATCATCGGTCAAAAGTTCCGTTGCGTCTCGCATCAGCTTGACGAGGTTCAGAGCGCCCTTGTAGCTCTCCGCGCTCACGCCCTCAATAGAGGCAAGAATTGCGATGATGTCGCTCTTGTGGCCCTTGAGCAGCGCAGGGAGCGCTTTGCGCGCCCGCTGCGTCATAAACTCTTTGGCTGTCATGCCCTCGGGCAGCTTCTCGCGCTTGAACAGCGCGGATGCCACATCGTCCTCCGCAATGTTGGCAATTGGGTCAATAATGTCCGCGATGACGTCAAAGACGCGCTCGCCATGAATGTCGGAAAGTCTCATTTACGCCTCCGCCGTGCCGGCCTTGATGTAGATTTCAAAGGGAACGGTGTCCTGTGCGCTCATGGAATAGTGGCCGGTAAACTCGAACGCAAACTGCCCCTTGGCCTTGTCGCTCGTCTGGAGCTGGAAACCGCCCGTGGAAAGCGCGTTGAGCAGCTTGATAGCGATAAAGCCGCCGTTGGTTTCGCCGTTTTTGTCGGAGTAATCGCCCACGAGCCAGATATCGTCAAAGTCCGCGTCATTAAGGTCGTTGCGCGGTGTGACCTTGGTCGTGTCAGTCGTTCCGATGTCCGCCGCGCCGCACAGCCGCTTTGCAATGGCGGTATCGGCATTGACAAACGTCCCGGTTATCTTTGCCTCCCACGAATCGAGCTTTTTCAGCTCCTTCATGTTCTTCGGGCAGTTGTCGATATCCTCACCAAAGTCCGAATAGGTCGGCGTGGCGGTAAAGTTGACGCCGCCGGTCGTCGCGCCGATCTGCCCCGCCTCGCCGATGGTGCCGGTCGCAGGTGTAAAGTCGGTCGTCAGAATACCGGCGTTGATCTGAAGCTTCTGAAACGCATCCGAAGGAATTTTCGTAAATTTCATGTTGCGTTGTCCTTTCGTCAGTTTTGCGACAGGTATTCCACCGTGATGTTGAGATACCGCCGCTTGATGTTTTTATCGCTCTCATCCGCGATATTCTGGCACCACGGGGAGCCGCGCGTGATCCACATTGCGCCGCCGTCGTAAGAGACAAACGTTCCACCCATGCCGATGGCGTCGGCGATCTCCTGCGCCTTCGCGTTGGGTACTGCTTCGCTCTCGGTGTAGTACCAAAGATTCACCGTCAGCGCGATTTCGCCGCTCTCCCATGAGCCTGTGATCAGCTCGTAGGTCAGCCATGGGAACACCGCGTCCTCCGGCACATTGGAGGTCGGATAGGCCGGGAGGAATTGGGAAAACCACGCATGGAGCGCCTTGTCCTTTGTCATTTCGGCAGCTCCTTTCGTTCGGCGGTGAAAAATTTCAGCGCCCGGATCGTCGGGCCTGCCGACCGCGGCGCAGCCTTTTCCTCCGGGTTTGAGGTCACGCGGTAGGTGTTGCCGGTGGACGTGTCGCGGAAATAGTCGTTGTACTCGATGGGGACGGTCTTGTTGACCAGCGCGGAATACACCGAGGTCACGCCCTCCTTTTCCGCTCTGCGGGCCTCCATCGAGGTGTCAAGCGCCTGATAATTGAGAAATTCCGCGCCCTCGGTCCATGCGACGATGTAGCCGCCTGCGCCGTCCGGCGTTCGCGTCTTTTCCATCAGCACGCACTTGCTTGCGAAATCGTCCAGTAAACTCACGGTTCCACCCCCTTGAGCTTCCGCCAGTCGTTTAACCGGCCTCTAAAAGCGTCCTGCCAGCCGTTTAACGTGCCGCTGTCGTTTCCTGCGCTGCGTTTGGTGTAGGAGTAGCCCCCGAAGCTCTCGCTTTGATACGGGCTTGCAACGGCCTCTCCGTTCTTTCCCTGCCACGCCTCGATCTCAACCGAAAGATCGATTACGGCTTTCGGCACGGCAAGCGCCCACACAGAGCCGGTAAACGTCTCGTCCGTTAAATCGACCGCCGGATATTGATGCAGGCCGTCGTTAAACACAGAGCCACAGATGCGGAAATATTGATTGGTCAGGAGAAAGGGCAGCGTAATGCTGCCATTCTCCACGGTGAACGTGCCCGCGTGGATCTCCACAAGGAACCAGTTGTTCAAGTGCCGTAAGACCTGTTCAAGCATTACGCCGCCCTCCTTATCACTTTGCGGTCACGCTCGCGTTGCCGCTCTTGAGCGCGTGATAGTTTCCGTCGCACTCAACCACGGTCACGGTCTGTCCGGTGGCGATGGTCAGGTCGCTCTTGCCGTCCCAATCGTTCCAGCCGGCAACATTGTCGCCGTAAGCGACGGTGGCGGCGGAAGAACCGGACGCATACTTATACTTGTTTCCAGCAGCAGCCTTAGCGGGGGAAACGGTCAGCTTTGCATCGCCGTTCTTAGAGCCTGCGGCAGAGGTGACCGTCAAAGAGCCGAGCGTTCCGTTGTCGATGGTGCCAACGACCACTCCGTCAATGCGCTCGGCAAACAACTCCATGCCGTTAATGACGGTGTCCGATGCGGTCATGTTGGTGTAATCGGGCTCCTCATGGATGCCGATGTAGCCGGTCGCGTCGGTGGTAAAGGTGAAGACCTCCTGCAGATCGGCACCGTTGACGGGGATGTAGTAGAGGACGATGTTGTCCTTTGCCGTGGCGTAAATCTTGCCCTTCGGGACGCTGGCGTTCATGATGAGCGTTCCGAGGCCGAGGAAGTTCTCGACGTAGCTCATGCCGAACGCGGTCTGCACGGTGATGTTGGCCGTAGACAGGTAATCCGCAACGTCCAGCGGATTCATGAAGTAGACCGCGCCGATCTCGTCGTCCTCGAAAAGGACCTGCAGATTGCCCCACGCCTGCGCAAGAACAGTCTGGAAGTTCTTACCGCTCACCGCGCCGGTGCCGGTCGAGAGGAAGTCAAAGAAACTCTTGCGGATGCCCTTCTGCACGTCCTTGAGCATTTCGTCGGTGGTCATTTCCACCGCCTGATCGTAGCCACGGTCGGTGATCGCTTCAGCAGAGGTAGCCTTGCGCCACTTCTTGAGCGTGATCTCCTTGTAGTTCACGGCCTCGGTCTTGTAGTGGGAAAGGGGGATGGTGTCACCCTCGGCCACAACGCCGCTCTCGAGCGTGCCGGTCGCCTTGTAGCTCTTAAGCACAGTACCGGCCTGCTTGGCGATCTTACGGGTCACACCCAAGGCCTCCATCAGCTTCTTGATGGAGTAACCGAACATTTCGGTAAATTCGATCTCGCGCACGCGGGCGAGGTCATTTTTCTTGATCAGATTGGTTTCAGCAGCCATAATTAGCCTCCGTTCTTATTTTCAAAAAGATTGATGTTTGCAGCGATCGCCGCGCGGCGCTCCGCCCTGTCCTTGATCTGCATGATCTGGTCTTTAGTCATTGCGCCGCCGCCGGTGTTCGCCGGGGGACTGGCGGGATTCGCACCGTGCGTCTGCGTGGTGGAGACAAGCCCCTTGTAGGTGCCGTCTACGAGCGCATCAAGGCTCTTGGTGTCCTTGATCTTCTCGCCGTCCAGCTCCAATGCGGCCATTTCCTCGCCGCAGCCGCGCATCGCAAGATCGAGATTCGCGCCGGTGATGTGTTTGCTCTCAAAGTAAGCACGCACGGCCTTTTCCTTTGCCGCCTTGCTCTCCTTTGCCGTGATGTCGGTCTTAAAGGCTTCAAAGGCCGAGTGTTCCTTCTCGTACTTTTCCTTATAGCCGCCGTCACCTGCCGCCTTGAGATCGTCCAACTGCTTCTGGACGCCTGGCAGTTTCTCCGCGTCCGCCTTGTACTTGCTGACATCAGCTTTCAAGCCGTCCACGGTGTCGGTATGCGCCTCGATGATGGTATCCACCTGTTCGTCGGTGAGACCCATGCCCTTCAAAAGTTTGCGTGTAAGTGCCATTGTTCTATCTTCCTTTCCCTTGTCCGCAGTCCGTCGCGGCGATAGATTGTATAAAAACCGCTGTGCTTCGCGGGTTTTACCTGTTTTAAATTGCGTTTGCCATTTCCCACGCCTTGTGGATTTTCGGCCCTTGCCATGCAATCCAGTCGACAAGCTCTTCGTTTTTGCACCATGCTCCTTCGTAAGAAAGCCCGCTATCCGAAAGACCGCTTTCGCTGAAAAATGCGTGTACGATTTCATGCCGAAGCGTTTGGCGTTGTGCTTCACGTGCCGTTTCTACCGGCTCGTTTTCCCACCCCTTATAAGTTGTCATGTCGCAAATTACAATTTGCTTCAAAAGATGGTCACAATATCCGTCAATGCTCCTGCGCTCAAATGCCTCATCATCGCCGTACTTTTTAACGACAATTTCGTAATTTGTACCTAAAATGTTGACTTTGCTGTTAGCCATGCGTTGCCTCCCGAAAGAAAAAGAACCAACCTGTAAGAAATCCTTACAAGTTGGCTCCTATTGCCCTTTCCCGCGCCCTATTGCGCGGAAGTGCTGTATTTGATTGTTTTCTTGACCTCCAAGACGATATACCCATCGCCTTTCCGGCGTATCTCTGCATCGTTGCCGCGCTTAATAATAGCTTCAATGGCCTTGATGGTCTCGTTATCCATTTTTCAGCTCGCTTTCCAGAATGTCCCGATACTGTCCCGCATGGTCGGCGGCAGCAGGTTTCAAAAACGGCTGTGCCTTGTTGCCGCGCGTGTAATGCCAGTTGCCTTTTGCGTCCTGATACGCCCACGGCGTAGGCCGTCCGCCGCCACCTTCGGCATAAATGCCCGTGCCAAGCTCGACGTAAGCGGCATACTCGTTGTTCGTGCCGATGATAGCCGCCGGTTCCTGCTCGTCTACTATATGGGTGATGCTGTTGCGCAGATTGCCGGTGTCAACGGGGCACAGCTTTTTCGCATATCCCTCTGCCACCAGCCCGATCTTTTCCAGCCCCCGCAACAGCGCAGCCTTGATCTCGTCGGAAACCTCGGCACTATGGTCTTGAACTTCAATGTTCATTTTTGAGCACCTTTAAGCATCTTTCCCATTCATCGTGCTTCCCCGATGTCGGCTTCTGCTCAATCAAAACAAGGATAAGAATATTCCATTGCTTTATATGATCTTCATGCGTGGCATTGCTTTCAAGAAAAGCTAATGTTTGCTTCATTGGATAAAGTTCCGCCCTTGCAATGAACGATTCCGCAAACGCACGAGCGCAGCCGCGCCTTTCGCACTCGGCATACACTTTTCCCATGCGATTCTCTTCTTGTGCTTTAAGCTTTTCTCTTATCCCTTGAATATTACTCATCATCCATCACCATTTTTATGTAATAGCGGTACTCTCCCATAATTTCTTCTTCGCGGACTTCCTTGATTGTAAATGTTGCCCCGCGTTTTAACAAAAACTCATATTCTGTGTCTTGGAATTGCCCAGCCAATTGATTGACATACGCCCCGCGTCCTACGCCAGCCGGGATTTCAATGTCAAATATCGTCGGCTTTGCAGTAGCAACGCCATTTCCTTGAACAACAGTTGTGCTTGAATATGCGCTTTCGCGGAATTTTTTGCCTACAAGCTCACTCAAGCTCTCTTGCACATCGTTGTCTTCTACAAGCCTGTCAAGAACATCATTCATTACACCGCGCTGAACGCGAATATTCTCTTTTAGCTCATATCTACTTATAGCGCTATCCAAACCTTTGATTTGCTGTTCGACAAATGCGCTATTGATGTTCTCCCAATCACCCGTTTTTCGCAAATATGCATTTATGTCGTAGTAACCGCCGCCGGTATAGTCCCCAATAGCATAATCTTCGGCCTCTGACAAAGATTTTTGCCATTGTGCGTGCTTGCTTCTTTTCTTTGCGAGCAGTCCTCTTTCTTCCCCATCGTAATAGAAAAAGTCATTTGCCTCATCGCCCGTGTCAAACTGCCTATACTCCGCAGGCTCTGTTTTTTCTTTAATTATAGCAGATTTTCCCGCATTTACAACTTGCGCTGTGTCTTTTTTCCACCCCGCCCACTCCGCATAGGTCATGTCAGAAATAACCTCTGTTTGCCCTGTATCGGCGTTTCTGGCGCGCCGTTGTGCGGTAGATGTATTCACCCCGCCAACGTCCGCAATCACCGTACAGCGGCAGTTATACACGAGGTAGCCGGGTGCAGACGTGTCACCGGGGAACATGATCTCGTTACCATCTACCTTAAACGGCTTGTCAATGTCCACCGTCTGACCGTCCAGCATGGCGTGAGCGTGTCGCGTTCTGCCGTCCAGCGTCGCAAGCCAACGTTTTTTTAACTTTATCCCCATCTTTTCCGCTGCCGCGTAGCTGTCCATGCGTCCGGCGTTCTGCGCGCCGGTCACGGCGGTTCTGGCCGTGCGGATGGCGGAATCGCGGCTCATGGTGGTGATCCGCTTTTGCAGGTCGTCCGCCATGTGCTTGATGCTCTTTCCCTGCAAGATAGAACTTGTCACGCTTGCCGTGATCTGCTTCTTGCCATACGCGATGTCTATCCCGCGCTTTAAGGCGCGTTTCGGCGGGTAATATGGCATTAAATCCGGCTGCTCTACCATGAGCCGCTTGACCGTCTGCTCGTCCCATAGATCAAAGCCGACATCCCCAGCCACGCTCTCGATGGTGTACGCCGCATAGTTTCGGTTGAGGGAGTAAATACCGGGTGTTGCGTCATTGGTGTAAGACACCGCCACGGCGTTTGCATCGGTTACGCGGTGTGCCACCTTGTCACGCATGGCCTGATAGCGTTCCCCGCGCCCGATCTGATTGAGCCGCCATTGCTTATAGTCGGCCTCCGTCCATTCCTTACCGTTCTGCACAGTGCCGATCAGTGCTTTCATTTCCTCGTCGCGCTTTTTGAATTGCTCAAAATATGCGTCGATGGTAGCTTGCAGTTCTTCCCCAGCCTCGCGGTATAACTTCGCAATGCGCTGTTCCAGCTTTGCAAGCTCCTTGTCGGTCAGCTTGTGCCCGAGGTCACTGTTCGCCATCGCCGTTCACCTCCGGCGCATCCGGTTCCGCAAAACTCCGGTCAATCTCTTCTGCCGCTTTCCGCCTTGCCATGTCTTCGTACTGGTCAATGTCGCCGTTGATGGTCAGCAACTTCTTCGTGATGTATTCATCATCATAATACGCCGCGCCCAGCAGGATGTTCTGCGTTTCCTCGCTCTTGTTTATGATCTGATTGCGCGTGTAACTCGGCTGGTCCTCAATGCCTGCTAAACGAAGAATCTCAACAATAAACCGCGTTACCTCGGATTCAAACTTATCCGTTTTCAAATCCAGCGGCGCATAGCTGGCCTTGATCGCGGTTGCCGTCTGGTTGCCCGCGGATACCGCCGCAGCGTCAAAGCACTGGAAATCTTCGTACAGCTTTTTCTTGAGCATATCAATGGTGCTGCTCGTGCCCTCATACGGCGCCTCGATAGTCTTGCTCTCAACCTTCGCACCGTCGTCGCCGTTGGCGTGGGCGACATGGGTGGTTTTTAAGCGCTCCACAAATTTCGCATCGTCAAGATCGTCCATGCCGTTGCAGTTTGACAAGACCCAATAAATCAGGTTGCCCTCATCCACATTGTTGACCATGTTCGAGGACGCAAGATCGAGCGCGTCAATGGTGTTGCGCTTGCCGACAATTTCGGATAGGCACCGCTTGTTATTTTTCAGCGGCACGATGGGGAAGCTCGGATAATTGCCGCCGTCATAGATTTCGGTTTCGCCGACCTCCGCCTTGCGCTCGATCAGCTTATAGCTGCGCTTCGGCTGCATGACGGCCATATCCTCGCCGCTGGGCTGGAAATACTCAGTAAAGCCGTCGATCTCATACAGCGTCGCCCTCAACGGCTTATCCTGTGCCACCTGCCAGAAACGAATACCGGCTTTCATTGCGCCGTCCTCTTCATCATAGAGGGGGACGAACTCAAGCAGGGAGAACACCCGCAAATGCGTCAAATCCCAAAAGCCGAAGGACACGCCCGCGATTTTCGCCTCGCGCGCCGCGTCCATGACTTCCTGATCGAAGTCCGGGCATAGCTTGTTTGGCGTTTCCTTCTCCGCAAAGGTCACGCCGTTACCCAGAAGATAGGAAACCTCCTGATCCACCGCCAGACCGAAGAAGTGGCTGGCCAGCTTGTGGTTTGCCGTCCACATATCCGTGTGGCTGCGCCCCTGCATATCATAGATGATCTTTTCATAGCGGTTGATTGTCGGGTTCAGACCGTCATAGTACGCCTCCGCATCCACCGCCGTTTTATACGCCGTGCTCTCTCGGTGCTCATTGATCGCGCTGCGGATAAACTCAATGCGCGCCTGCTCGTTGTCACCGACCGCCACAAGGTCGTTATATGTTTTGATAGCCGCTCACCGTCCTATCTGTTCCAAATGGGGGTATAATCGCTCTTGCCCTTTTGGCCGGGCATTCTCCATATCGATTCCGTCGCATATCGGCACGCATCAATATGGTGGTTATTTGCGTCAGGATACCCACTGATGATCTCTCCCTCGCGGTTTCTTTCGTACTCATAGGAAATAAATTCTTCTGCCGTTTTGGGGCATCTCGTTCGGTCAATTACAATGCTTGATAACCCTTGCAACCACTGCATAGAGCGGTCAATGCTTCCCGGCCCTTTTCTTGCGCTAATGCAGCGTAAGCCGAATTTTTGATAGTCCGCGACGCTCTTAGGCTCTGCGCCGTCTGCTGTGATGAGATCATCACGTGTCAGGCCATAATCAAGCAACATATCAGCCGTTTCTTTGTTTCTCTTTTTGTTTGCGGTCATTTCCGCAAAAATGTATAACGTGCGTCTTGCAGCGTCGTAATAGCAACGGTTGAATGCCCACGGGTCGGGGAAATATCCCCAGTCAACACCGTTATAAATGCGGTCGAACTGCGACATTTCCTCGTCGGTAATCTCTCGCAGCTCCAAATTTTCAAACACATTGCCACCCGTGCCGACCGGAATGCCAAGGTATTCGTGCTGATATGCACGCTCGTCCGTCTCTTTGAGGTGTTCCGCTTCTGTAAGAAACTGTTCACCCAACCATTCAGGCGGTGCTTGCAGATACGTTGACTTGTGGCACAGCCGGTCAGCCCGTTCCTCCAAACTGTCTTTGTTTGCCCAGTTGTCCCGGCTGATCGGCGGGTTATAGCTTTCAAAATTCCAGAAAACCGAACCGCCGCGCATGGTCGACTGCAAAATGGTTCGGATTTCCGCGCGTCCAGCAAACTGGTCTTTCTCTTCAAAGTGCGTCACGGCGATATAGCCAAACGGCACTTTGATAGACTTGATTTTCATCGGGTCATCAGCACCACGAAACATGATCTTCTGGCCTGTCGGCTTATAGATCAGCTCCATTGGGGAAACCTTTGCTTCCCAATACGCTGCCATGCCCAGCTCCCCGATTGCCCAAATGTACTGCGCATAAACGCTATCGCGGATTGTGTTTGCCACCTTGCGCAACACCAGCGCATGTGTGCCGGGATTGGCAACCAGCAGAAGCGGCACGATAATTGATACCGTGGAAGATTTCAACGAGCCGCGCCCACCGCTAAAGTCGTAGTGCGTGTGACCATGATGGAAAATGTCATGCGCAATGCCATAAAACGCAGGGCCGATTTTCTCGGATAAACGAATGTCAGACATCGATAATCACCTTGACAACGGAATCGGCGCTTGTGTTGTCTTGCTTGTCGAACACACCCGTATGCTTCGCCAGCATTTCAAGCGCTTTTAGCTTATTCGCGTATTTCAAATCGCTTTCCGTGCAATCAGACGCAGGCTTGTCTGCGATTTCTTTGAGTTTTTCTATAACATAGTCCTGCGTTACTTCCGTTCGTTTCTGTCTTTCTGCCTTTGCTTTTTGGATAGCAGCCGAAACGTTACTATTCGTAACTAACTGCCTGCCCTTTTCAGCATTCTTGTAACCGGCTCTCGCGGCGGCCTGAGTGGCATTTAAGTCCACAAGGTACTCTTGCACAAATCTCTCTTGCTTTGCTGTTAATGGCACTCGTCACCACCTCTCTTGTCGCATTTTTTTGCTACCAGCCCCCACCCCTTGGCCTTACATAGCAGACTTTACCCGCCCCGAAGGGGCTACAACGCCGCCCACAATGGGCGTTATTCTTTTCACAGGGTCCCGGCATTGCGCTCTGTTTGAATTGCTTACACAGCGGCCTAATCATACGATTGCCGCCACCACGCCACATCCATTGAACGCCTCGGCACTCGCACAGAGTGTAGCAATGCCGGTATCCCACGGAACTTTTCAGCCCTGCGCCGGTATGTCGGTCGCATCCGTTTTTTCATTTATAGGCCGGAGCCAGCCAAATAATTATTCGGCCTGCCGCTTTCATACAGCGCACAGGCAAGCCCCTTGTAGCGGTCTTACCTTTCCGTGCCGCAATGCGGTAGCATACATCTGGTACGGCATTGCAGTCCTGCCCTGCTTTAGCGCTTCGGGGAAAGTCCCCGTCACTTGCTGTGGTCTCCCCTTACGGGGCACCTATGCCGTGTATGTGCAGTTCCCGCTTAGATTGTCACACGCTCATGCCCGCTTGAGGCCCCGCAAGCATTTCAAGCGCTTTCATCAGTCACGGCAAGGGGGACGCATCCCCACGCGCAGTTTTCAGCAGGCATTGTCATTCTCTGTGAGGCGTTCTGCGTACTCTCACATCATCCGGGAGCTACCCGGCCTCTCGTGCAGATGGTGAGGATTTGCACCTCACACGCCCTCTTTTGCGCTTCGCCTCCGGATGCTCCACGCGGTTCGCAGGGCTGAACCACTTTCGTCTACTATTCCGACACATCTGCATATGTCCCCGCTGGGCCACATCGTTGAGAGGTGCGCGGGGTCCTGTTGGTGCCGCATGAGAGGTGCGACCTCTCGGACCTGATCGTGGGCTGCATCGCGCGTGCGGCGTGGTGCGGGAGCGGTGTGAAAAGATGAAAAGCACCGTCCCCGCTATGGCGCAGGAGGTAAACGCCATAAATGAGAGAACCGCAAAGGCTTTTACACCTCTGCGGCTCAATTTTCCCATGATTACAACACCCTAACTCACTTATAAGTGAGTTTTGCAAAATATTTTTTATAAACTTTTCGGGTAGTCCGACCGCCCGAGCAGGTAATCAATCGACACGCCGAAATAATCAGCAATGCTTATCAGTGCGTCCATTGATGGTTTCTGCGTCCCCATTTCATACCGCTTGATGGTATTCCGGTTCAGTCCGCACAGCTCGGACAGCACGCAGCGCTTTAGTTGGTGGCGCTCGCGCAATCTCCGCAGCCGGTCAGGAAACGTGCTCATCGCATCACCTCAATCATCTCCCGCGCTGTTGATCAGCCTGTCAAGATAGAATCTCGCCTTTCGCAGATCTTCCTTGCCGTTTTTCAGCGGCCAGCGCCACATGTACTTGAGCACCTGCCCCGTCAGCCATGCTTGCATCGGGTCTTTCTGGCACGTGAGCGCCGCCGCGATAGCGTCGATGCACTCGATCCCGCCCGCCGCGTAGTGTGCGGGGTGGTCCACATTGTCGTGCTCGATGCACGAACTATTGACAGGCGCAGCCCCTCTCGGCGGCGTGCTCCACTTAAACGGATCGTTACTCATGGCGCGCTACCTTTCTCTTGAACCATGCCCACAGGTTGCGCCACGGATGGGCTTCTGCGTAATTGGCGCGCTGCTCGGCGTTGTATCGCTTGTCACGCATTACATTAAGGACCTCTTGCTTAAGTCGTTCGCCCGCCCAAGTGCCGCCTCGGTGGCATCGAGATTGTTTCGCAGGCAGTCCGCGTCTGCTTTCTGCAAAAGATTCCATTCGTTACCCCTCCTTCGGCTCGCCGTAGCTGCAAAAATCGTTCTCACCAACATTGCGCCTGTTGCATGGCGAATGTCTGTTGTGACACGTCAGCGTCCCCGGCTTCCCGTATCGCTGGGTAAGCTCGGACGGCAATGTGCTGTGCTTGCAGTCCTTGCACCGCGTCACGACCATAGCATCTACTGTTGGGGCTTTTTCTATCAAGCCAAGTAAGCCGTTCCAACCAGCACAATACGCCGCGGGGAGAACATCTTTGCTGCACCTCCCCACACCCAATTCATCAACGTCAATCTGCCTCATCGCTTAGCGCCTCCGTTCTTTTTGCATGGAGAACAAAACAGCTTATCAACCCAAGACACTTTTCCGCTGCCGCCAGTGGCACATTTTTTCGACTGGCAAGTCCTGTTCTCTTTGTGGAAATAGATGCAGTCCTTACACGGATTTCGCATCGCTGTCACCTCCATCCATTGTCCGCCCTCCTGTTCCATGCATAGTTTTGTTCCTTTCCCACCATGCTTATAGTTGCCATTAAACGACTTGTGCCTGAATGATGCTGACCTCACCGCTGCGGTACGCAAGGTCAATGAGGCCCTTGTACCCCAGTTGGAATTGGCATTCCAACTGGCCGTGGTTGCGGTACGGAATCAAGTACGCCTGACCGAGCGGCGTATTCGGTTCCATGCCGAGCTGTGCCGCCGTCATCATCGCGCCGAGGAAACTCTGCGGCGTGGTCTGCGCGAGCTGCTTGTTTGCACTCAAGGCAGACAGCGTGATGCGCGTGAAGCGCTCCGGCGTGATGACGCTCGGCAACGCCTTGGCGATCTCGCCCTCCATCTGCTTGATGTACTGCTGCATCGTCGGCTTTCCTGCCTTGACAGCCTGTGCGCCCTGCGCGTTCTGAATCAATCCTTCCTTCATCTTTCTTTGTCCTCCTTCACCGCAAATTTGCGGAAATTTGTCGTTTTGTAGTAACTGCTCAAGTCCATGTTTGGGTGATCCTTGGCAAACGCCTTTGCATCAAACGTCGAGCGGCTCTGCCCCTTCCAGTCGACCGTGTAGCGCCCACAGTAGCCGCGCTCGTTGTCGCCGAGGTCGTTCATCAGCTGCTGCTTAATGGTGTCCGCGTCCTTCTCGATGGCCTTTTTGCGGCTCATCAGGTATTGATATTGCTCGATCAGGCTCTCGCGCCCAAACAGCTCTACCTCTCCGCCGCCTCCCTCGTAGATGGTTGTGATCGTCTCCGTCGTGCTTTCCGCCCCGTCCATAGGAGGCGGACTGTCAGTTTCCACGCAGTCGCGCCAGAAGTCCTCCGCGCACCGTTTGACGGCCTCGATCTCTTCCGGGCTGACGTATACGCTGCTCTCGCACCATTCCGGCGTGTCATCGTCTTTGACCGTCGTAATCTGGTAGCAGTAGAAGCCCTTGCCGAGCACCAGTGCTGCCAGATACCACCGCGCCCAGCTGGTCACGGCCAGATATGTCACGCACTGCGAATAGTAGCTTTCGGGGAAGTCCCCGCCCTCGTAGCGCTTGAGATTCAGCGCGCTCGCGGTCTTGCATTCAAGGCCGGAGCTTTCGCCGAGGATCTGCCGGTCGATGTTGGCGTGCAGATGAGGGCAATCCTCGCGGCGCAGCAGGTAGTTCATGCGGCGCACCCCCTTGCGGCTCACCTCTTTGAATCGGCTTGCTACATACGGTTCAAGGTCTCGCCCGACGCGCATTGCCTCGCTGTCGGGCGTTTCGCCGATCCTGCCGGTCTTTTCCGCCCATACCGTGTAGGGCGAACGGTAGCGGTTCAGCCCGAGCACAGCGCCCATGTCGCTGCCGCCAAGGCTCTTTCGCCGCTCTTCAAGCCAGTCTTCGCGGCTCATGCCGCGCGTCGAGATTTTCTGCATCTTCATCTTTTCGCTCCTTCAAAAATTCGCTCCCGCAGTACGGGCAGCTCTCCTCAATGTGCAGCCACACGCCGCGTTCTCCGTCAAGGTTTTCTCGTTCACGGTAAATAGCTGGGTGCTCAAAATCAGCACCGCACAATTCGCAGTGCATCATCCCTCCACCACCAAATAAACCATCGCACTCTGCACACCAAAGGCGCGCGCCGCCTGATGGTCGTTGAAAAACACGTCGATGTGGTTGCCCTGAATGCCGCTCCCGCAATCCTCTGCGGTGTATGTATGCTGCGTGCCGTCCGGCCAGATCAGCGTGACACGCGAGCCATACGGGATGACGTCAGGGTCAACGGCGATTGTGCGCCCCTCGGTCGCCCAGGCGCCGGTCGCGGTGTAGCCGCTTGCCCACTTGCCGCAGCAGCAGCGCCCGGGGCAATAGGCCGTGAGCGTAAACTCGCCAAGGAACACGTCATCGCACACGGCGCTTTCCGTCGCGGGAATGTCCCACGCGGGATCATACTCCTCGGCAACAGGCTCTTCCGGCTCATCAACGTCTTTCGCATCAGCACTCAGCAAAACCAGCGAGCAGCCGGTAAGCAGTAACGCAATGCCGATGAGGATCAACGTCAACCCAAAGCATCCAGCCGCAAACAGCGCCGATTCATCGGCCTTTCGCTGCTCTCTCGTGCGCTTGTCGTGACGTCTCATCTTCTGCACCCCCTGTCGATGTAAGGCAGCAGCTCATACAGCACCTTGCACACAGCGCACGCACCGATGACGGCAAGGCTCGTGGTGAAGTCACAGCCGTTGAGCACGATCACCGTAGCGGCGATGCTGCCGAAAACCAGTGTGTCGATCATTTCGCGCCTCCAATCAGCATGAGCTTTTCCGCGTCCGTAAATTGCAAAACTCGGTCAAGCTCCCAAATCTCCTCTAACGTCCAGCGGGAACGCCCCGCCATTCTGTTGCAAATTTGCGTTTCTGACAAGCCGATTTCCTCGCCCAGCTCCTTGCCGGTGCGAATCAACGCTCGCCCCATCGCGCCGCGCACGGCTCGCTCAAGGTCATTTCGCCGTCGCGTTAACTGTTGTGGCTTTAGCATCTTGCCTTTTCCTTTCTCTCGTGCTATAATAAGCACGGATACAATATCTTGTGGTGAGATTTGTCCCACCCGCCCCGCTCGATGCTGCAACATTGGGCGGGGCATTTTTATTCGATGCCGACAACGTGGTATCTGCCGTATCCGCTGGAACGCCCAGAACCGATGCCAAGTCCAAAGCCGGCCATATTGATGATGTTCACGATTTGGTCGAGAGAGTAAACATTCTCGGTGTATGTGATTGGGATTTCCGCACTCCACCCGGAAAAGCGGTTGATGTAAACAAGGACGGGCGCGCCGCGCTTCGGGGACATGAGCTTCTGGTCAACGTTGTGTTCCGCAAACTTGATTGGAATAAGTGCGTTTGTCACATTCATGGCGTTGTCAAACTTCGTCGAGTAAGTGTCAATCTCGTTTCGAACAACCGCCTGACAAAAGGACTTTTTCAGCCCGAAGCCCGTAATGCATGGAGCGTTGTTCGTCAGCATATCATGCAAAACCTCTGCGTTCATGTCGCGGTAAGTGTCCTCGACCGGATAGCCGTTCAGCCAGTGCATGGCGGTAATGATGTCCT
>ENA-OWRJ01002418-OWRJ01002418.1-human-gut-metagenome-genome-assembly--contig:-NODE-2418-length-16138-cov-2.804638_pt1 | contig 16138 bp, 13 predicted proteins | sample MGYA00248269_ERZ651897 | MGnify/ENA primary metagenome ERZ651897 (study PRJEB26924, sample SAMEA4378252) | human gut metagenome | biome: human gut; feature: human-associated habitat; material: faeces...
CGTTTGCGCTCTACGGGGCGGCGAGCGGCGCCGGGAGAGAAGGCGCGATGCTTCGCAGCCAGTATGCACCGGAGGACGCGGAGACCTGGGTGGAACTGACGTTTGAGGATAAGGGGCAGGATTATACGATCCGCCGCAGTCCGGCATACACGCGCCTCAGCAAGCGGAAAAATAAGGACGGCGCATACACGGCGACGAGTGTGGCGCCGAAAGCGTCTCTGCTTTTGCCGGATGGAAGTGAGATGTCCGGTCGGATCCGTGAGATCGATGAGAAGATCCGGGCGATCGTGGGCGTGGACCGCGATCAGTTTTCGCAGATCGCGATGATCGCGCAGGGCGAATACATCCGTCTGCTCCATGCATCCTCCAAAGAAAGAAAAGAGATATTTTCGCGCATTTTCCATACCGGGATCTACGGTAGAATCCAGCAGAAGCTGCGGGAGGCAGATCGGACGCTGTATGGAAGGCTGGAGGATAACAAGACCCGGTGCGAGGAAGTCATCCGGCAGGTGACGGTTCCCAGGACGGAGGAGGCGGTAGCTTCGGAGTGGGAAGAAAGATGGCAGTCTTTGAAAGAGCGGTACCGGACAAATGGAGCGGAACTGCTTGCATTTCTGCATCAGTTGTCGGAGGAAAGCCGGAGGATCGAGGAAGAGGCGGGGAGACTGGAAGAGAATGCAATCCAGAAGCTTGCCGCCGGACAGAACCATCTGGAGCTTGTGAAAAAGGAAAAACGGGTACTGGAAGAAAAGAGCCGTTTGGAAGCATTTGGACGGGAGATGGAGGCTAGGCGCCGGGAAGCTGCCGCAGCCTATGAGAGCCGGAAACCGGAGCTGGAGGATCAGATCCGGCGGATGCAGGATGCGCTTCCGCTCTATGCGGAGCAGGAGAAAAAACGGCAGGCATATGAAACTTTGGAACATCAGCGGACGGCTCTGACCCAAAACCTGAAAAAAATGCAGAATCAGCTGGAAACGTGCCGTACACAGGAAGAAATACTTCGAAACCAGGAGCGGGAGGCGGTAGAGGCGCGCGCTGCCCTGGCAGAATGCCGGGGACGGCGGGAGCAGATGGAACGGCGCCAGGCGGTTTTGCAGGAGTTAGGGAAATGCTGTGAAGCGGAGCGGACATGGAGGAAGTCACTGGAAAAACGCCAGGAAAAATTTCAGGCAGCCGCGCGGGCGTACCAGCAGTCAGATCAGTTGTATCAGGACGCGTCCTGCCGCTTTCTGGCGATGCAGGCGGGACTTCTGGCGGCAGAGCTGCAAGAAGGAAAACCGTGCCCGGTCTGCGGCTCGCTGGAACACCCGGCTCCCTGCCGTCTGGAGACAGAGCCGATCCGGGAGGAACAGGTAGAAGCGCTGCGTGCCGGGCGGGATGATGCCGATCAGAAGCAGAGGACAGCCGCTGAGGCGTGCCAGGAGGCGCAGATCTCGCTGGAACATGAGAGCAGACGGCGGATAGAGATCCAGGGAAAACTGTACGGTCAAAATCAGGACAGCCCGGCAGTCCAGCCGGATGTGGATGCTCTGGAGAAGGAGCTACGGCAGATGGCACAGGAAATCCGGCGATGCAGGCAGGCGGAAACCACTTATACTGACCGGATTGCCATGGAAGAAACGATTCGGCAGAAACGGGAGGCGAACGGAGCCGGACAGAAGAAGCTGGAAGCTGCGCTGGAGCTTAAAAGAAGTGAGGTGCAGCAGGCGGCGATCGAGAGCCAGACGAGACGTAATGAGCTGGAGGAACTCTCGAAGCGGCTGGAGTGGAAAGACAGCCGGACACTCCGGGTGGAGCTTGAGAAGCGCAGCCGGGAGCTGGAAACACTTGCAGAGGCGGTGACAGCGGCTGATAAGAAAGCACAGGAGTGCCGGGAAAAATGTCGGGAGCTGGAGGGAAGCTTATCTTCGCTCCGGGAGCATATGGAAGCAGATTCGGAAACAGATCCGGAAGAAAAAATCCAGCAGGCGATCCGGCATTGGGAAGAGGAAAAAAAGCGCTGGTCGCGGCTTCACCGGGAACATGTGTCGGTGCGGACGCGCAACGAGGATGCATATGCGGCACTTCGGGTGTATCTGCAGGAACGGGAGCAGCTTGACCGGGAAAAACAGCAGATCAGCGAGCTTTACCAGACGGCGGACGGAAAACTGAGCGGCGCGGCGCGGATCGATTTCCAGACGTATGTACAGCGCCAGTATTTCCGCCAGATGATACAGGCAGCTAACCGCCGCCTGCGCCGGATGACGAAAGGAACCTTTGAACTTCAATGCCGCGGTCTGGCCGATCTGGGAAAACAGGGAGAAGTGGGACTTGACCTGGATGTCTACAGCTTTGTGACTGACCGGGTCCGGGACGTCAAAACGCTGTCCGGTGGAGAATCCTTTCTGGCGGCGCTTGCGATGGCGCTCGGCATGGCGGATGTCATCCAGAATGCGGCAGGCAGCGTGAAGGTGGATGCGATGTTCATTGATGAGGGATTTGGTTCCCTGGATGAGGAATCACGGACGCGGGCGGTTCAGGTGCTGCAGGAGCTGTCCGGAGGAAGACGTCTGATCGGCATCATTTCCCACGTGACGGAGCTGAAAGAGGAGATGGGACACAAGCTGGTGGTAAAAAAAGGAAATGGTGGAAGCCAGGTGCATTGGGAGATAGAAGATTAGTAGGACGGCGCAGAGCCGTTGTGTGACGAAAGAAAAGAGGCTATTTACATATGACAATCGTAATTCCAGGGATGGTGACGATATCGCTCTTATCTCTGTTTTACTGCAGTATGCTGCCGGAGACGGGGCGGAAGGCGAGAATGCAGGCATTTGAGCGGCAATACATCGCCCACCGGGGATTTCATGACAACCGGGGTGAATGTCCGGAAAATTCGCTCCCGGCGTTTGAGCGCGCGATCCAGATGGGATATGGGATCGAGCTGGATGTACAGCTGACAAAAGACGGGGTTCCGGTCGTATTTCACGACTGGGATCTGAAGCGGGCGGCGGGCGTTGACCGGAAGATACGCGACTGTACCTTTGAAGAGCTGCAAAGTTATCGTTTGTTTGGTTCATCCCAGACGATACCAGCCTTTGAGACAGTGCTTGAGCTGGCGGATGGACGCACACCGCTTATCATCGAGCTGAAAGCGGAGATTGTCCACCGGGAGCTGTGCGAGAAATGCGCGGTGCTTTTAGACCGTTATCCGGGTGAGTACTGCATCGAATCGTTCAGTCCGCTGGCACTCGGCTGGTTTAAGCGCCATCGTCCAAATGTTTTGCGCGGACAGCTTGCGACCAATCACCGCGGCGAGGGATTGAAAACGCCGGTCATTGTGCGGGAGATGCTTACATACTGTATGCTGAACGGATTTTGCAGACCGGATTTCATTGCGTACAACTGCCAGTTCAGCAACACGCTTCCGGTGGAAATGCTGCGCTATTTCTACAAATGTAAGATGGCGGCGTGGACGATTAAAAACCAGGGCGAATTAAACCGGCACCGGAAACAGTTTGATGTTTTTATTTTTGACAGCTTCGAGTCGGATCAATTCGTGAATTTTAACAAAAAACATTCTAAAAGATAGTGAGAAAGTCCTAAATTATGCTGGAAAAGTTGATTTTCTATGAAAATCTGCTATAATGGCTAAGACAATTTAATAATGAGAGATTATTACGAATTCGAGAGGACAAAGATATGAAAAAGAAACAGCTTCTTTCAGGCGTAATGGCACTTTTGTTATCTGCTTCACTCTGTGCATGCGGAGGCAGCAAGACAGCAGAAGGCACCTCAGAAGCAGCTGGCGAGTCCAGCGAAGCAGAAACCAGTAATACTCTTTCAGAAGGAACACCAGTACCAGGTGGCAGCGTTGTGTATGGCATGACGCAGGATCTGGCTAGTCTTGACCCCCATGTAGATACGGACGCAGGAACTAGAGACGTGGTTTTCAATTTGTACGAAGGGCTTGTAAAGCCTACTTCCGATGGCGGATTTATTCCGGCTGTTGCCAGCGATTATACCATTTCCGATGATGCAAAGACTTATACTTTCACATTGAGAGATGGCGTCACATTCCATGACGGCACACCGGTTACCATCGAAGATGTCAAATATTCCATCGATCGTTATGCGGAGATTCAGGGCGAATCCTCCGCTTTTTCTTCGCTTGTAGATAGTGTAGAGGTACAGGATGATAAGACACTGGTTGTAAACCTGAAAGAAAGTTATTCAGAGTTTCTTCCGATGATGACGATTGCCATCATTCCGCAGTCCAACGAGGACCCGGCAGGCAATCCGATCGGTACCGGTCCATTCAAATATGTTTCCTACACACCGGGACAGAACCTGGAGCTGGAAAAATATGACGGCTACTGGCAGGAGGGCGTTCCGAGCCTGGACAGCGTGGAATTTAAATTTATTGCCGATGTGGACACCGCATTTGTAGAGTTGCAGGCAGGCACCATCGACATTCTGAAATATTTAACCGCCGCACAGGCGGAGACACTGGGCGATGAAGATTACAACATCGTACAGGGAAGCATGAACCTCGTCCATGCGATGTACTTAAACAGCGCTTACGAGCCGCTTTCCAAGACAGAGGTGCGTCAGGCACTCTGCTATGCGGTAGACCGCGATGCGATCAACAACTTTATTTTCGGCGGAAAGAGCCACATCATCGGCTCCCATATGATCCCGGCAATGTCGAAATACTATGAGCCGGAAGCAGAGACCGTATACAGCTACGATCCGGAGAAGGCAAAAGAGCTTCTGGCAGATGCCGGATACGCAGATGGCTTTGATCTGGAAATCACCGTTCCGAGCTCATACAGCCAGCACGTAGACAGCGCGCAGATCATCGCGGATGAGCTGTCCCAGGTCGGCATCAACGTGACCTTAAATCAGGTTGAGTGGAGCACCTGGCTGCAGGATGTATACAAGGGAGGCAACTTCCAGGCGACCGTCATTGGTTTTGACGGAACGCTGGCACCGAGCGACTGGCTTAAGAAATATGTGACAGACGATGCGAAGAACTTCATGCATTACTCCAACACTGAGTACGACGATGTATTTAATACAGCATACACAACCGTTGATGATGATGTAAAAGTAGAAAACTACAAGAAGGCGCAGATGATCCTGGCAGAGGATGCGGCAGCCGTTTACATCGAAGATCCGGCGAACCTCGTAGCAGTCAGCAAGAAGTTTGGCGGCTACACCTTCTACCCGACGGCAGCAGAGGATATGTCCCTGTTATATCAGGTAGAGCAGTAAAATATACAGTTACAATCCAGCAAATTCCTGTTGCTACCACGTTTTCTTACGGCACTTTCGGTTCCAAAAGTGCCTGCCCGTGAACAGTAACCAGGAAATAACAACAGAATAAGAAGCGGTAAACGCAGGAGGGAATTATGAAATTCTTTATAAAAAAACTGATAACTCTCATTATCACATTGTTGGTCATATCCTTCCTGACGTTTACCGCTTTTTCTGTGATTCCGGGCGATGCGGCACTTTCCAGGCTGGGAAAGGACGCGACGGAAGAGCAGTTAGAGCGGGCGCGGGATGAGATGGGATTAAATGATCCACTTCTGGAGCGGTATGGAAGATGGGTGACCGATGCGATGCAGGGGGATTTCGGGGAGTCCTACCGGTATGAGGGAACCTCAGTCCGCTCCCTTCTGGCACAGCGGCTTCCGGTCACGGTGCTTCTGGCAGTCATTTCCCTGCTCATCATCACGGTGATTTCAGTTCCACTCGGAATCCTGAGTGCCCGGTTTGCCGGGAAATGGGTCGATACGCTGACGAACTGCCTGACGCAGATTCTGATGGCGGTGCCGTCATTCTTTCTCGGCATGATCCTGACCTACGTGTTTGGACTGATTCTTCATATGTTCCAGCCGGGTAAATTTATCGAACCGTCGGAAAATTTCGGAAAGTCGGCACAGTACCTTTTATTTCCGGCGCTCGCGGTGGCGTTGCCGAAGATTGCGATGGTGGTGAAATTCCTGCGAAGCTCGATTCTGACCGAGATGAACCGGGAATACGTGCGGACTGCCTACAGCCGCGGCAATACGGAAACGGCGGTATTGTACGGGCATGTGCTGAAAAATGCGATGATTCCGGTTGTGACGTTCTTTGCGATGGTAATCGCGGAGATCCTTGCCGGCAGCATCGTGGCGGAGCAGGTGTTCAGCGTGCCGGGAATCGGAAGACTTCTGATCAGCTCGATCTCCAACCGCGATTATCCGGTTGTGCAGGCGATCGTGCTGTACATCACATCGGTGGTCGTACTTATCAATTTTGCGGTTGATATGATTTATCAGGTTTTGGATCCGAGAGTCCGGACGGCGGAAGAATAGAGGGAAGACGAATGAAACGAAAGAATTATAATCTGATGATAGGGGGCGCGATCACGCTGTTCTTTCTGGCAGTTGCCCTGATCGGACAGTTCTGGACGCCGTATGGGACGACGACGATGGACTCCATGGCAGTCAATCTGGCGCCGTGTGCAGCACACCCGCTGGGAACGGATAACTTCGGGCGCGATATTTTGAGCCGTGTGATGGCGGGAAGCGGCAGCACTTTTTTTGTGGCAGTCTGCACGGTTCTGATCGGGTGTGTGTTTGGCACGATCGTCGGTGCGCTGACCGGCTATTTCGGCGGCTTTTTCGATAACCTGATCATGCGTTTCAATGATATCCTTTTATCGTTTCCGAGCATTCTTCTGGCGCTTATCTTCATCAGCCTGACGAAGCCGGGAAGCTACAACATCATTCTGGCGCTGGGAATCCTTTTTATCCCGAGTTTTGCCCGGATCGTCCGCAGTGAGGTGATCCGGTGCCGGGAACTGGATTTTGTCAAGAGTGCGCGGATCCTTGGCGCAGGGCATATCCGGATTATTTTCGCCCATATTCTGCCGAATGCGGCGGTCAGCCTTTTGACGGCGGCGGCGATCGGATTTAACAATGCGGTGCTGGCGGAGGCGAGCATGAGTTATCTGGGACTGGGAATCCAGCCGCCGGAGCCGAGTCTCGGGAGAATGCTTTACGAAGCGCAGTCGTACCTGTTCAATGCGCCGTGGTACGCGATCGGACCGGGCGTGACGATCATCCTGATTATTCTGGGATTCAGTATGGTAAGCGAGGGGCTGCGCTCGATGCAGCAGTAAGGAGGCGAAAAGATGGAACCATTGGTTGAGATAAAAAATCTGTCGATCCGTTTTCCAGAAGGAAATTCGACCTTTGAGGCAGTCAAGGGCATCAGCTTTTCGATCGGAAAAGGCGAGATCGTCGGAGTAGTCGGCGAGTCAGGGTCAGGAAAATCCATGAGTGCGCTGGCGCTGATGGGGCTGCTTCCGAAGGATGCCGAGATTGCCTCCGGATCGCTTTGGTTTCAGGGGGAAGATCTGGTGACAATGAAACCAGAAAAGCGGAGACAGCTATGCGGCAGCAAAATGGCGATGGTCTTTCAGGAGCCGATGACCTCCTTAAATCCGGTATTGAAAATCGAACGGCAGGTCGGGGAAAGCCTGCGGATCCATGCGAAACTCGGAAATGCTGAGATCCATGAACGGGTGGTGCAGGCACTCTCAGAAGTCGGTCTGCCGGACCCGGAGGGGCTGTGCGGTAAATACCCGCATGAACTTTCCGGCGGCATGCGCCAGCGTGTGATGATCGCGCAGGCGATGATCAATTCTCCGAGTCTTCTGATTGCGGATGAGCCGACGACAGCGTTAGACTGTGTCGTTCAGGCACAGATCCTGGAGCTTCTGCGGAATATCCACCGGACCAAGGGAACGTCGATTCTCTTTATTTCCCATGATCTGAATGTTGTGCGTGCGCTCTGCAGCCGTGTGATCGTGGTTTATAAGGGCGAGATCGTGGAAGAAGGGCAGACGGAAGACGTCCTTCTGCATCCGAAGCATGAATATACGCGCCATCTGGTGGCGTCGATTCCGGAGGGAGAAAAAGGGGAAAGCTCCGGCGGGGAGATCCTGCGCCTGACGGATTTGAACGTATTTTACGATGTGCGTGGCGGTCTGTTCCGCAAAAAAGGAAAAAAACACGTAATTCACGATCTGAACCTGTCGGCAAGAGAGGGAGAGATTGTGGGGATCGTGGGCGAGAGCGGCTGCGGCAAATCGACGCTCAGCAAGACGATCCTGGGACTTCATGACAATTATACGGGTGAGGTGAAAGTGCGTGACGGCGTCCGTCCGCAGATGGTATTTCAGGATCCGGCGGGATCGCTCAACCCGGCGCGGACGATCGGATGGATTCTGGAAGAACCGCTGCGCCTGCGCGGCATCAGGGACCGCGCAGAGCGCAGGCAGCTAGTGAAGGAAATGCTTGAAAATGTCGGACTGGACGAGTCCTTTGCGGCGCGCCATCCGAGAGAGCTTTCTGGCGGTCAGAAACAGCGCATCAGCATCGGCGTGGCCCTTCTCATGGATCCGCGCCTGGTGATCGCGGATGAGCCTGTTTCGGCGCTTGATGTGACGGTCCAGTCCCAGATTTTGAACCTGCTTTTGAAGCTGCATGCCGAAAAGCAGATGACCATCCTCTTTATTTCCCACGATCTGAACGTCGTGCGCGGGCTCTGCAGCCGTGTCATGGTCATTTACAAGGGTGTGATTGTGGAAGAAGGTCTGGCAGAAGAGATCTATGAGCATCCGGCGCACCCGTACACGAAACTTCTGCTGGAAGCGGCGATCGGCGGGGATACAATGGAACTGGATGCGGAGGCAGGAAAGCAGAGTGCGGAGCCGGAGAGAGACAGCCGGATGGAAAAACCGGAGCGGGGACAGACGAAAGAGAACCTTTTGGAAAATCAGGAAAAAGAGCGGTCCGTCCAGAATGCACCAAAGAAGATAGAGGGCAGTGGGGAGAAGTGTATCTTTTATGAGCGATGTCCGAAGAGAAGAGAGGCGTGTGCCCATGTGCCGTTGTCACCGGAGGCAGTACAACTTTCAAGGACACACTGGGCGCGGTGTATTCAGATAGAAGCATAATCTGATAAGCTGAAATAGAGAAAAACGAAATAGCAGCCGAAAAAAGACAGACGGTTCAGCCTATGCCAGGGAAAGCGGCATGGCTCGAATCGTCTGTCAATGTTTTTTCCTGCGGTGGGAAATCAAAGTGCGCGGCTGCTCACTGGAAGAATCCTGCTGCCCCTGCTGTGCCTCACCGGAAAGCTGCAGCGGCTCCCGGCGGTGCCGGAGTGAATGGTAAAAAAGCCAGATCAGATCCACCAGGGCGATCAGAAACGCACATCCGGCTAATAGATGAAATACCTCATGCGTCAGAGCGGGATACGGCAGAGCGGATATGATATAAGGAGAAGTCATGTTCCGCAGGGAGCTCACCGTCCAGGAGAGACTGTCCGCCATCGTCTGGAGAAGCGATTCATAGGTATCCTCGTTCAGGCGGATCAAACGCCCGTTTAATGAAAGTGCTTTGCGTTCGGGCGGATCTGGATAGCCGGAAGACGGATCGAGCAGATAGAAATGGCAGGTTCCATTTTCCAGAGAGTAATAATAATATCCGGTCTCTTTCTTTCCATCGTAGGCAGCGCACCCTGTATAATATAAGGAAGGAGCGTTCACCGAGACATAGGGCTGAGCCGGGTTATAAAAATCTTCAAACTTGCACTGGCTGTTTATCGGCCGCGGGGAGTGTGAATTTTCCCCGGCATTCTGCCACAGGAGCAGGATGGACGCGATCAGCACCAGCGCCGGAAGCCACATCTGCCGGCGGTAAAAACGGCGGCTTTTGATGGGGGAATGTTTTTGTTTTTCAGTCAAATTTTTCATACGCTCTAGTATAGTCAGTTCTGCGTGGAACGTCAAGAGTTAGTGTATACGACAAAATCCTGCTGCCACCACGTTTTCTTACGGCACGTTCGGTTCCAAAAGTGCCTACCTGTGAACAATTACTCCATTCCTGATCATCTGCGCGTGCTTTTTCAATTATTCTTGCAAACAGGGCGAAAAATTGCTATGATGGGAGTGCTGGCATCGGAAGGAGATTGTGCAGTAGGGGAAAGCTTTCGGTGCATGGCAGTCATTTTTGCATCGGCAATATAGAAGGAGAGGCTAAATGGACGCTTACACGAGTTTTGCGGAAGTATATGATATGTTTATGGATAATATTCCCTATGAGGACTGGTGCGGGTACCTGACTTCTCTTTTAAAGGAATATGGGATCAACGATGGTCTGGTGCTGGATCTGGGATGCGGAACCGGCACGCTGACGGAGCTTCTGGCAAAGGAAGGCTATGATATGATCGGCGTGGATGTCTCGGAGGATATGCTGCAGGAAGCAATCGAAAAACGGGCAGAATCCGGGCTGCCAATTTTGTATTTATTGCAGGATATGCGCGAATTTGAATTGTACGGGACGGTCCGGGCGGTTGTGAGTATCTGCGATTCGCTGAATTATATTCTGGATTATGACGATCTGGCGCACGTATTTTCGCTGGTCAACAATTATCTGGATCCGAAGGGAATGTTCATTTTCGACCTGAACACGGAGGCAAAGTTTCAGGCAATGGGAAGTGAGACGATCGCGGAGGTGCGCGACGAGGGGAGCTTCATCTGGGAAAATGAGTATGATGAAGAGGAGAAAATTAACTCCTACGATTTGACGCTCTTTATCCGCGAGGAGGATGACTTATACCGTCGCTATCAGGAGACGCATTTTGAGCGCGCGTGGTCGTTGGATGAGATAAAAAAGGCGCTCGCAGAAGCGGGCATGGAATTTGTGGCGGCGTATGACGCATTTACGAAGAACGCGCCGCGAAAAGAGAGCGACCGAATCTATGTGGTTGCGAGAGAACATGGAAAAGAGGTATAAATGATGGAAAAGATAAAAGCAGGTGAAATAACGGGACAGACCGGAGATTATATGATCCGTGCGACGGCGGCGAATGGTCAGATCCGCGCATTTGCGGCGACTTCCCGCGATCTGGTGGAGAAAGCCAGACAGGCGCACAATACCAGCCCGGTGGCGACCGCAGCGCTGGGACGCCTGATGACGGCAGGGGTCATGATGGGATCAATGATGAAAGCGGACAGTGATCTTTTAACCATCCGGGTCGAGGGCGATGGTCCGATCGGCGGTCTGACGGTAACAGCTGATAAGAACGGCAATGTCAAGGGCTACGCGTTCCACCCGGAGGTAATGCTGCCGCCGAATGCGAAGGGCAAACTGGATGTGGGCGGTGCGCTGGGAGTCGGCGTCTTGAGCGTAATCCAGGATATCGGTTTGAAAGAGCCGTATGTGGGGCAGACGATCCTGGTAACGGGTGAGATTGCGGAAGATCTGACTTATTACTATGCGACTTCCGAGCAGACTCCGTCCTCCGTGGCACTGGGCGTTCTGATGAATAAAGAAAATACGGTGCGCCAGGCAGGTGGATTTATCATCCAGCTTCTTCCGGGAGCAGAGGAGGCGACGATCGCGGCACTTGAAAAGACGATCGGTGAGCTGGAGCCGGTGACGACGATGTTAAATAAGGGAATGACCCCGGAGGATATTCTGGAGCTGATTTTAGGACAATTTGGTCTGGAGATTCTGGATAAGATGCCGATTCAGTTTACCTGCAACTGCACCAAGAGCCGTGTAGAAAAGGCGCTGATCAGCATCGGCGGCAGGGAGCTGCAGGAGATGATCGACGAGAGCAAGAGCATCGAAGTCAACTGCCAGTTCTGCAACAAGCACTATGAATTTAGTGTGGATGAGCTGAAAAAATTGTACGAGAAAGCTAAGAAGTAAAAAGAAATGAGATAATAGATATGGCTGCTGTGCGGAAAAAGGATGTTTGGATATGTTCCGCATGGCAGGACAGAAAAAAGGTAACTGTTCACACATGTGTGAGCAATTACGAAAAAAGGGATACTGCCGAAGCGGTATCCCTTTTTATAATCACTTTACTTAGATCAATATAACGTATTCGCAAAATATATATCAAACATATTTGGAAAACAGGTACACTGGAAAGTTGATGATTAAAGCTTGGTTACGTTAGTAGCCTGCGGTCCCTTAGCACCGTTAACAACTTCGAACTCTACCTGAGCGCCTTCCTCAAGAGACTTGAAGCCTTCCATGTTCAGTCCGGAGTAGTGAACGAATACATCGTTGCCCTGCTCGTCGCAGATAAATCCGTAACCTTTCTGGTTGTTGAACCACTTTACAGTACCTCTGTTCATATGATACCTCCAAAAAAATATAAAAAATAGTGATGGTCGCATGGATTTACGACCTGTTCCAAGAATAGCATAGTTTCATATTGATGTCAAACGTTTTCGCATAAAATTTCTGGAAATTCAGACATTTAAAAATGGTTAAATTTTTGTGGAAAATAAGGGCATTTGTTACTGTACACACATGTGTCCCAGTAACGGGTATTTTCCAGAAAGCCGCGAAAGAAAGTGGGGTTGTCAAACCAGAATACGGGGGGTAAAATAGGAGGAAAGAAAAGGGGAAAGAGGTAGGAAAATGAATTATATTTACAATGCGTATCATCATTTTTTGACGATCACGAAACATAAATGCGAGGTCATGAAAAACTGCTTTGCGGTAGGGCTGTACCGCCAGGGACTTCTGCACGACCTCTCCAAGTATTCCTGGGAGGAATTTGCGACCGGCGTTAAATATTATCAGGGAAACCGCAGCCCAAATGCGGCGGAAAAAGAAGAAAAGGGCTATTCGGCGGCATGGCTGCACCACAAGGGACGCAACAAACATCATTTCGAATACTGGATCGATTTTGCACCGGACAAGTCCTGGGGGCTTGTCGGCAATAAAATGCCCCTTCGCTATCTGATCGAGATGGTAATGGACCGGATTGCCGCGTCGAAGGTTTATAAGGGAAAAGATTACACGGATGCGTGTGCGTGGGAATACTTTGAAAGAGGCAGAGATTTTGTCGTGATGCACCCGAGGACGAAGTACCAGCTGGAATATCTCCTCACGATGCTGAAAGAGCAGGGCGAGGAGAGAACCTTTGCGTTCATCCGGGCGCTGCTTGCACGGGAGAGGGCGAAAGAACAGGCAGTCCGGAGAAAACGGATGGGACACGTGATCCGGGAGATAAGAGAGCGTGGACGGGTGCTGTAATTTATAAGGACAATTCTCTCAGATAATTATGTAAGTACAGCACTGCCGTCTCTGGATCTGTGAAAAGCTGTTCTGAATACGGCACAAACAGCTGCTTACTCTTATAGTCTGCTTTCAGGCATTCATGCCACATTGGAGTGCCATCTGCAAGAAGCGGCTGCGGCACAAACAGCCCGGCTGCGCGGGTGTAGCACGTTTTGGCGGTTGCCTTCTTGCGGGCGGAGCGATCCACATACTGACCGACACTTTTGTGGATGGCGCAGTCCTCGTAGATCATATAGTAATAATTCTCATAATCGCTGTAAAATCGTTTCAGTTCCCCGGAATATAATGGAAGGTCGAGCGTCAGGCGGTTTCCTTCCGCCGACAGCTCCAGCTCACCGATGGAAAACTGGAATCCGCTTGTCAGAGAGACGGGACTTTCATAGTGAAGCAGCAGGTGCTTTTCTGAGTTTCCGTCCGCATATGGGATATCACGGCTTTCTGAACCTTTGAAAGAAAAATCGCCGGCCAGAAAGTCCGGGTAGGCGAGAATCGGCAGAATCTGCGGCATTCCCTTTAAGTCATCCTCGTTATGGAGAATCAGAAGGTGTTTCAGCAGTTCAGAGTGCGTCTGTAAATATTCACCGTAAACCTCGATGAGCTGACCGCCGTTGTACTTATCTTCGCGGGCAATGCCGAGGAACCGCTCGATGCTTTTTTGTTTCAGATTTTCAAGTCCCAGCAATTTCTTTAATGGGCGTATTTTCTTATAAATATCAAAACTTTCAACTGCTTCAAAATTCCAGTCCTTTTTATAAAAAACACAGCGTTTCGTCAGAAATGGAATGTCAAACCCGTTGCCGTTGAAATGGACGAGGATGCGCTTTGTCCGGAGAAGTGCAAAAAAAGCGTCGAGAACCTCTTCCTCCGCATCCCTCGTCTCGGCAAAATACTGGGTCAGAATCCAGGTGTTTCCGTCGTGCCAGACGCAGCCGATCAGATAGACCGAGGCGTAGTCGCCGGAAAAGCCGGTTGTCTCAATATCGAAAAAGAGCAGATCGGAGATAGCTCCTAACCGTTTGGGCGGATAAGAGGAAGTAAAGGTCAGCGGATTTTGAATGGTGATCATTTGGCAGTATCCTCCTGTGTCGGTTTATAATGTCCGCCCCAGATCCGCATTGCGTCGGGGATTGGTTTCAGACTGTAACCTATGGCGTTATTATAAATTCATCGGAAGCGAAAAGCAACCTGTCATTCTAAAGGAATTTCCAAAGACTGAAAGCGGAAAGATTCGTAAAAAAGAACTGTGAAAATTGCTTTTTCTTGTCGAAAAAAGAAAATGATTTATTGTGCAAAATGACAAAAGTGACGTTGACAAAATTGGAAAAGGGTGGTATATTCCCGTCTTTGACAGTAATGTTTGGAAAAACACCGCAGAAAGGCTTATTCTATATAGCTTTTCCGGCGGTGCTTTTTCGTTTTGTGATAAATTCATAGTCTGTTTCAATCCGGGCCTGTTCTTTTGCCCAAGCCATAACGTCATCTCTTGTAGGATCGTGTTCAACCAGCAATTCTTTTAAGGTGCCAAGTTTTCGAATAGTCCTGGAAGTAGATTTTCCATTGGCATCAATGTAGGATTGCTTTTTATTTAGATATAGTTTATATTGTTATATAAAGAGTTATATCATTCATGTTATTAGGAACAGGGAGAAAGAAAATGTTAAATAGTAGTGCCGCAGTGCCGCTGTATGTCCAATTAAAAGAAAAAATTGAACAAAAAATAAGTGATGGTGAATATAAACCAGGAGAAAAGCTGCAAACGGAAGGTGAAATGGCAAAATCGTTTGGAGTCAGTATTATTACAGTTCGAAAAGCAGTCAGCGAATTGGTGGAAAAAGGACTTGTAGAAAAAAAACAGGGAAAAGGAACATTTGTCTGCCAGCGCAAAGTAACTAAAGATATGAAAAAATTGCAGAGTTTTTCGGAAATGTGTGCTCATATGGGAATGAAGGCCGGAGGACGTATGCTTGAAAACAGGCTGGAACTGGCGAGTGAAAAGATAGCCCGGCTTTTGAATGTGGAAAAAGGCAGCCAGGTTATCTATATATCCAGAGTCCGCTATGCGGATGGTATGCCGATGGCGATTGAGCGTAACTATTTTCCACTTAAATATGCATTTCTTCTGGAAGAACGATTTGATGACAATTCATTGTTTACATTTTTGAAGGAACACTCTCATACAGCAGTGGCAATTTCAGAAAAATGGATTGAACTTTGCAAGGCGACAGCAGCGGAAGCAGAGCTTTTGCAGATGGCGAAAGGAACTTCGATGCTTTTTATCAAAAGTGTGGCATATACGGCTGAGAAGGAACCCATTTATGTAGGGCATCAGGTGTTTAATGGAGAAAAATGCTCATTTTATGTCTGTGAATCTACAATAGGAATCGAGTAAATTAATTGAAAAGAAAAGGCTGATTCAGGTTAGGAAGCAAGAAAAATTTGCGCTAACAGGAGTCAGCCTTTTCTTTTTATCAGGAACATGGAAACGGAGATGATAGAAATTCCATTACCGGGCACGTATGCGTGAACAGTACCTAGAAAAAAGTGATGTAAAAAAATGCAGAAATCACTTGACAAAATACATACATAAGTATAATATGATATCATAACATTATATAATGATATATAATCAATCCAAAGGAGATGAAAAAATGCGGGTCATTGGAATTGGGGACAATGTGTGCGACAAATATGAACATCTCAGGCTTATGTTTCCGGGAGGTCAGGCTGCAAACTTTGCGGTTTATGCAGGGATGCTGGGGGCAGAGTCAGCTTATATGGGAGTGTTCGGGCGGGATGAGGTTGCAGAACATGTGATAGCAACACTCGATGAGCTGCAGGTAGAACACAGTCGGTGCCGTCAGTATGAAGGAGAAAATGGTTATGCGAGGGTTACGCTGGTAGACGGAGACCGTGTCTTTCTCGGAAGCAACAAAGGCGGCGTATTAAAAGAAAATCCGTTAAATCTGGACGTGGAAGATCTGGAGTATATTAAA
>ENA-OWRJ01002433-OWRJ01002433.1-human-gut-metagenome-genome-assembly--contig:-NODE-2433-length-16039-cov-3.553303_pt1 | contig 16039 bp, 10 predicted proteins | sample MGYA00248269_ERZ651897 | MGnify/ENA primary metagenome ERZ651897 (study PRJEB26924, sample SAMEA4378252) | human gut metagenome | biome: human gut; feature: human-associated habitat; material: faeces...
TGCTGGATTTCGCACGCCGTAAAACCACTCAGAAGGTCAACCTCTACGAGAAGGTACAGATTCCCGGTTACGAGGATGCCATACGCAAGATCAAACGATTCCTTGAGGACGAGGAGAACCTCTCGAAATCGGCACAGAAAATCGTAAAAACCAAACAGCAACAGGCCGGGGAGGGGCAGATGTCATGATCGCCAGGATGTCGAAATACGACTTTATTCTCTACGCCGGTCAGAGCGACGACTTCATCGAACGGCTCCGCGAACTGGGGCTGGTCGACGTGACCTGCCGGGGCTGGGAGCCTTCGGAGGGCGACCGGCAGCTCGTTACGGCGATCGAAGGCCGCACCAAGGCCCTCGCGGCGCTGGAACGGTTCCGCAGTTCGGAGCATTTCGACGCGGCGGCCCGCCCCTTCGCATCGGGCGACGAGGCCTACGAACGCTACGGCCGCACGGCACAGGAGCGCGCGGCGTTGCGCACCGAGATCGGACAGACCGAAAAGGCTGCCGAGGAGGCGCGCCCGTGGGGCGACTTCTCGGCCGGGACGTTGCAGCGGCTCGCACGGCGCGGCGTCGTGCTGCGCTTCTTCACCGCGCAGCGGGATGCATTCGAGAAATCGCGCGACGCCTGGAACGAACAGGCTCCCGTGGAGGTGATCCACGAGACCTCTTCGACGGTCTGGTTCGTCGCCGTATCGCACGAAGGCGCCGAACTGTCGTTCGACGCGCAGGAGGTGAAGGCCCCCGCGATGACGGCGCACGACGCCGAGGCGAAGGTCGCCTCGCTGCGAAGCCGTCTGAGCGCCACCGACGCCGAGATGTCGCGTGCCGCGGCGTCCGCCGCACTCATCGAGCGCGACTGCAACCGTCTGCGTGAAGAGTTGCAGCGGGTGAAGGTGACGGCCACCGCCGAGGCGGCCGCCGACGGCACGCTGCTGGTCATGGAGGGATGGGCCGAACGGGAGACGTCGGATCGGGTGGACGCCCTGCTGGACGAATATCCCAACGTGCTCTACATCAAGAGCGACCCCACGCCCGAAGACGAGACGCCCGTGAAGCTGAAAAACAACCGTTTCGCGCGCATCTTCGAGATGGTGGGCGACATGTACGCCCGCCCGAAATACGGGACGATGGACCTCACGCCCTTCTTCGCTCCGTTCTACATGCTCTTTTTCGGCATCTGTCTCAACGATGCCGGCTACGGACTGATCCTGACCCTGATGGGGTGGTGGATGCTCGCCAGGAACCGAAAGCCCGGCATGATGCGTCAGGCGGCGTGGTTCGCCACGCTGTGCGGCGTGTCGACCGTCGCGTTCGGACTGCTGTGCGGCTCGTTCTTCGGCATCAACATGAACACGTGGTTCCCCTCGGTGAAATTCCTCGATTTCCAGGGACAGTTCTTCTCCATCGCGCTGGTTATCGGCGTGGTGCAGATTCTTTTCGGCATGCTGCTCAACATCTGGATGACCGTTCGCTGTTTCGGTTTCGGCCGTGCGCTGGGACTGCTGGGGTGGTTCATCATCCTCGTCTCGTGCTGTCTGGCCATGGGCCTTCCGATGGCGGGTCTCGCCATTCCGGGCTTTACGGCCGGATCGGCGGCCTTCTATGCGGCGCTGGGCGTCGGCGGCGTGCTGATGCTGCTTCTGAACAATCCGAAGCGCAATCCGCTCATCAACCTCGGCGCGGGTTTGTGGGACCTTTACAACAACCTCACGGGACTGTTGAGCGACGTGCTGTCCTATATCCGTCTGTTCGCCATCGGGCTTTCGGGCGGTGTGCTGGCGCTGGTGTTCAACACGCTGGCGTCGGGATTCGTGCCCGAAGGCGCGAACATCGTGGTCCGGCTGCTGATTATGATTCCGATTCTGCTGATCGGTCACGGCATCAACCTTTTCATGTCGACCATCTCGTCGTTCGTGCACCCGCTGCGTCTGACGTTCGTCGAGTTTTTCAAGAACGCCGGTTTCGAAATGGCCCCGCGCAATTTCGACCCGATTCGTAAAATGAACGATACTAACGAATAATAACAATTAAAAAAAACTCAAAACATTATGGAAACAACAGCATTGGTATTGGCTTACGTCGGCGTAGCGCTGATGGTGGGTCTGGCAGGTGTCGCTTCGTCGATCGGTACCGCAATTACGGGTCAGGCCGCAGTAGGGGCCATGAAGAAGAACGGCGGCGCTTTCGGCAGCTACATGATTCTTTCGGCGCTTCCCGGTTCGCAGGGTCTCTACGGTTTCGTCTGCTTCTTCCTGGTGCAGAAGGGTCTGACGGACCCGACGATGGTGCAGGGCGCGGCTATCTTCGGCGCCGGTCTGCTGGTCGGTCTGGTGAACATCGCCGCTTCGATCTATCAGGCAAAGGTCTGCGCCAACGGTATCGCCGCTATCGGCAACGGTCACGACGTGATGGGTAAGACGCTGATCCTCGCGGCTTTCCCCGAGCTGTACGCCATCCTGACGGTGGCCGCCACCTACCTGATCGCAACGCTCGACGGCGTGAATCTCTTCTGACGGGGCGGAACGCCCGTCACCGGAAAGGGAGACCCTGCGGGGCCTCCCTTTTTCGTTGCCGTCCTGCGGTCGGGGCGCTCTCCGAATACGAAGGAACGGTTGTCGTGGGACACCACGACAACCGTTCCTTCGGGGGATATGGGTATTACGGCCGAACCGGCGCTCGTTCCGTGACTACCGTCCTTTGCGGCGCGACGAGGTGCGCACCTTCGGGCCTTTGCCGCGGGGCTCTTCCGTACGGCGCGCCGCGGCCCCGGGCAGCAGCAATTCGAAGTCTAACTGGCGTTTCTGCAGGTCGGCGCGCTTCACGCGGATGCGTACCGGGCTGCCCAGCGTCATGCGGATGCCCGTCGAGCGGCCGATGATTTCGTAAAGCTGCTCGTCGAAGGTGAAGAAGTCGCCCTCGATGTCGCGCAGGAACGACATGCCCTCGATGTGGGTTTCGTCCAGCTCGACGTAGACGCCCCATTCGGTAAGCCCCGAGATGTGTCCCTCGAACTCCTCGCCGATGTGCTCTTTCATAAATTCGACCATCTTGTATTTGATCGACGCGCGTTCCGCCTCGGCGGCCACGACCTCGCGGTCCGAAGCGCGTGCGCAGAGGTCTTCCAGTTCCGTTTTGTCGGCCGGCTTGCCGCCCGCGAGGTAACGCGCCAGCAGGCGGTGGACCATCATGTCGGGGTAGCGGCGGATCGGCGACGTGAAGTGCGTGTAGTAGGGGAACGCCAGACCGTAGTGTCCGATGTTGTCGGTCGTGTAATAGGCTTTGGCCATCGAGCGCACGGCCATCGTCGCCACGGCGTTTTCCTCCGTGGTTCCCTTTATCTGTTTGAAGAGCTTGTTCAGTTCCTTGGCCACGGCGCGGCCCTTCGTAGCCTTGAAGATGTGCCCGAAGCGGAGGATGAACTGCCGGAAGCGGTCGAGTTTCTCCTCGCTCGGGGTGTCGTGCACGCGGTAGACCATCGTGCGCTCCGCCGAGCGGCCGCTCTCGGTCCTGCGTTTGCCGCAGAACTCCGCCACGCGGCGGTTGGCCAGCAGCATGAACTCCTCGATCATCTGGTTCGACTCCTTCTGCTCCTTGAAGTAAACGCCTAACGGTTTGCCGTTCTCGTCGAGGCGGAATTTCACCTCCTCGCGGTCGAACGAGATCGCGCCGTTCTTGAAGCGCTCCTTGCGCAGCGCCTGCGCAAGCCGGTTGAGCGTCAGCACCTCCTCGGCGTAGTCGCCGCGTCCCGTTTCGATGATCTCCTGCGCCTCGGCGTAGGTGAAACGGCGGTCGGAGTGGATCACCGTGCGTCCGAACCACTCTTCGAGGATGTCGAGGTTTTCGTTGAGCGTGAACACCGCCGAGAAGCAGAGGCTCGTCTCGTGGGGGCGCAGCGAACACAGCTCGTTCGAAAGCCGTTCAGGAAGCATCGGCACGGTGCGGTCCACCAGATAGACCGACGTGCCGCGCTCCACGGCCTCGTCGTCGATTACCGAGTGGGGCCGCACGTAATGGGTCACGTCGGCGATATGCACGCCCACTTCCCAGACGCCGTCCTTTATTTTGCGCACCGACAGCGCGTCGTCGAAGTCCTTGGCGTCCGCAGGGTCGACCGTGAAGGTCGTGACACCCCGGAAGTCGCGCCGCTGGGCGATCTCTTTGGCCGTGACGCGGGCGTCGATGGCCTGGGCGGCCTCCTCGATTTCGGGTTCGAAGCGGTAGGGAAGCTCGTATTCCGCCAGGATCGAGTGCATCTCCGTGTCGTTGTTGCCCGCCATGCCCAGCCGCTCGACCAGTTCGCCCACGGGGCTTTTGCTGCCCGGGAGCCAGTCGGCGATGCGCACCACGACCTTCTCGCCGTCGCGCACGTCGGGATAGGTGCGCTTCGAGAGATAAATGTCCATCGGCATGCGGCGCGAGTCGGCCCGTACGAAAATCTGGTGCGCCCCGACTTCGGCCACGCCCACGTAGGGCTTGCGGTTGCGTTCGATGATCCGCGTGATCTCGCCCTCCAGCTGTCCGTTGCGGCCGCGGTGCATCACCACGACCTCGACGCGGTCGCCGTTCAGGGCGTTCGCGGCGTTGCGCTGGTTGACGAAGATGTCGCTCTCCTGCCCTTCGACCTTCACATAGACCGAACCCGAGGGGGCCATGTCGGCCACGCCCTCGTAGTGGGGCAGGTGGGTCTGCATCAGACGGTATTTTTCGCGCGCGCACTCCTCGACGACTCCCTCTTCGAAGAGGCGTCCGAGGATTTCTAACGTTTCGCGGCGGCCCTCTTTCGTGGCGCCTCCGGAAGCCGAAGCCAGGTGCTTCAGCGAGAACTTATTGTTGGGGAATTCCCGGAACATGCTCAATATGATCGAGGTGCGGTCCGTCTTCCGTGCTCCGTTTTCGGAGCGTTGTTTCTGTTTTTTCATCATTTCTTAAAAATTTGCAGGGCTTCGGTCCTCCGTCGGATTTCCGTTGTGCCCGTTTTGCCGCTGTCGCGGCCGGCCTGTGTGCGTTTTGCGGAACAAGGCGTTATTTTTCCAGGAGTTGCAGGGCCAGTTTCCGCATGTAGGCGATGCCCACGCCGATAGCCGCTTCGTCGGGGAAGAATGTCGCCGTGTGCGGGCGTCCGGCCGCAGCGCCCACGCCCAGCCGGTAGAACAGCGACGGGTATTGCTTGCAGTAGAACCCGAAATCCTCGGCCGTGGTGCGCAGGGGCAGCATCTCGACCTTCAGCTTCTCGGCTTTGGCCAGGGCCGTGGCCTGCTTCACGAGGATCTCGTCGTTGACGACGCACGGATAGCCGCGGCCGATCGTCACTTCGGTCTTCACGCCGTGCCGGGCGTCGATGTCCGCGGCGATGATCTCGATGCGGCGGTGGATGATGCCGCGCTCGCGTTCGTCGAACGTGCGCAGCGTTCCCTCCATGTAGATCTCGTCGGGCACGATGTTCGTCGCGCCCCCGGCCTCCACGCGGCCGATCGAGAGCACGCACTCCTCACCGTTGAGCGCGATGAGGCGCGTCAGCAGTTCGGCGCCGGCCGCCACGGGGTCTTTGAGCTGCTTGCGCATGGCGCCGTGCCCGCCCGTGCCGCGGACGCGGAAGCGCAGTTCGTCGCTTGCCGCCATGTACTTTCCGGCCCGGAATCCGAGGGTCCCGACCTCCAGCTGCGGTTCGACGTGTTCGCCGACGACGGCCCGCACGTCGTAGCCCTCGAACGGCTTTTCGGCCAGCACCAGCGAGGCTCCGCCCGGGTTGCACTCCTCGCCCGGCTGGAACAGCCCGAAGAGCGTGCCCCGGAAATCGGGCGCCTCGGCGAAGGCTTTCAGCACGCCGAACAGCACCGCGGCGTGCATGTCGTGGCCGCAGGCGTGCATCACGCCCTCGTTCTGCGATCTCCACTCGCAGTCGTTCCGCTCCGTGACGGGCAGGGCGTCGATGTCGGCGCGCAGCACCGCGGCGCGCCGGTCGCCTTCGGGGGTCTTGCGGCCCTTGATGCGGGCCACGACGCCCGTCGATGCGATCCGGCGGTGTTCGATGCCCAGTTCGTCGAGCTGCTGTTCGATGAACGCCGCCGTGTCGTGTTCCTTGAACGACAGTTCGGGGTGCGCATGCAGGCGGCGGCGGAATTCGACAGGTTCCATTGATTCTCTGTTTTATCGGTTTGGGTCAGAAAACCGCCTTGACGATTTTCTGTATGTTCGTCGTGCGGCTCATCGTGTAGTAGTGCAGCACGGGCACGCCTGCGGCCATCAGTTCGCGGCTTTGGGCGATGGCCCACTCGGTTCCCACTTCGCGCACGCCGTCGGGATGCGCCTTGACTTCGCGCACGAGTTCCTCGGGCAGCTTCACGCCGAACGTTTCGGGCAGTATTTCCAGGTGGCGCAGCGTCGAGAGGGGCTTGATGCCGGGGATGATCGGCACGGTGATCCCCGCTTCGCGGCAGCGGCGCACGAAGTCGAAGTATTTGGCATTGTCGAAGAACATCTGCGTGATGACATATTCCGCCCCGGCGTCGACCTTGTCGCGCAGGCGGGCGATGTCCGAGGTGATGTCGCGCGCCTCGGCGTGCACCTCGGGATAGCCCGCCACGCCGATCGAGAATTTCGAGTGGTGGCACTCCTCGACCTCGCCGTCCACGAATTCGCCGCGGTTCATGGCCGCGATCTGCCGCACGAGGTCAACGGCATGCGTATGTCCCTGCGGGTGGGGCATGAAGAACTTTTCGTTCTGCGACTTGTCGCCGCGCAGCGCCAGCACGTTGTGCAGGCCCAGGAAGTCCATGTCGATCAGCGTGTCCTCGATGTCGTATTTCGACAGTCCGCCGCAGATCAGATGCGGGACCACCTCCACGCCGTAGCGGTTCTGGATGGCCGCCGAGATGCCCACCGTCCCGGGGCGGCGGCGCACGACGTGCCATTCGACGCTGCCGTCCTCGCGCTCGGTCTCCTTGATTCCCTCGCGGTGGAAGGTGATGTTGACGTAAGCCGGGTCGAGGGCCATCAGCGGCTCCACGGCGGCGAATATCTTCTGCATGCCGTCGCCCTTGAGCGGCGGGAGCAGTTCGAACGCGAAGCGGGTGCGCCCGGAGGCGATCGCTTCGTTGATGATCTCTACGACGTTCATACGTTGTTCGGTATAATCTTTTTTACGGTTTCGGCCTCCATTCCGCGGCGGCGTGCGTAGTCGAGCAGCTGTTCGGCGCCGATGGTCCCGACCGAAAAGTAGTCGGCGTCGGAGAACATCAGTCCGCACAGCGCCTCCCCGGGGTCGATCATCCAGTTTTCGGTCAGCCGCATTCCGGTCGTCACCTCGACCGCGAGCAGGTCGAAGACCTCGCGTTTGAGCGAATGGTCGGGCGAGGCCGGGTAGCCGAAGGCCATGCGGCGGCCGCGGTACTGGCCGCGGACTGCCTGCTCGGGGGTGGGCGGCGTGCCCGTTTCGTAGCCCCACATCTCGCGCCGCATGAAGGCGTGCACGGCCTCGGCGAAGGCTTCCGTGAGGCGGTCGGCCAGCAGTTTGGCCATGATGGCCGAATAGTCGTCGCCCCCGGCGCGGAACTTTTCCGCCAGCTCCTTCAGCCCGATGCCGGCCGTCAGGGCGAAACAGCCGATCCAGTCGCCGTCCGGTGCGATGAAGTCCGCCAGCGACAGGTTCTCCTCGCCGCGCGTCTGGTTGCGCAGCATCGGGAGGCGTTTTTCGCGCCCTTTCGCGTCCGTCACCAGAATGTCGTCGCCCTCGGAGCGTGCCGGGAAGATGCCCGCTACCCCTTGCAGCGTCAGCAGCCGCTCGTCGCGGATGCGGGCCAGCAGGGCCTGGGCGTCGGCGAAGACCTTGCGCGCCTCGGCGCCCTTTTCGGGATGGTCGAGAATCTCGGGGTAACGCCCCTTGAGTCCCCACGCCGCGAAGAAGAAACTCCAGTCGATGTACGGTTCGGCGTCGGCCACGTCGAAGTCGGGGAAGACCATGCGCCCCGTGTGGAGCGGCACGACGGGTTCGTGCTGCGCCGCGCCGCGCCGCGCCGCGCGCGCTTCGGCGATCGGAATGAGGTCGCGCTCCCGCAGCCGGCGGGCGTACTCCTCGCGCAGGGCCTGCTGGTCGGCTTTCACCTTGTCGGCGTAAAGGTCGCCGTCGGGGCCGAGCAGCTGTGCCAGTATCTGGCTGTTGCGGCTGGCGTTCGCGGAGTGGACCGCCACGCCCGAATAAACCGGGGCGATCTTCACCGCCGTGTGGAGGTCCGAGGTCGTCGCGCCGCCGATGATGACCGGAATGCGCAGCCCCCGCCGTTCCAGCTCCTCGCAGACGCGGGCCATTTCGTCGAGCGACGGGGTGATCAGCCCGCTCAGGCAGATGCACTGCGCGCCCCACGCCACCGCCTCCTCGACGATGCGTTCCGGCTCGACCATCACGCCCAGGTCCCGGATTTCGTAACCGTTGCAGGCCATCACGACCGCCACGATGTTCTTGCCGATGTCGTGCACGTCGCCTTTCACGGTGGCGATCAGCACTTTCCCCGAATTATGCGCATTCGCGGCCGACCCCTGTTCGATATAGGGCGTCAGCGCCGCCACCGCGCGTTTCATCACGCGGGCGGTCTTCACCACTTGCGGCAGGAACATCTTGCCCTCGCCGAACAGCGTGCCGACCTGCTCCATGGCAGGCATCAGCAGCGTGTCGATCACGGCCATCGGGCTTCCCAGCGCCTCGTAACCCTCCAGCGCATCCTGCTCCACGTAGTCGGCCACGCCCTTGAGCATCGCATGGGCGATACGCTCTCCGAGCGTCCCCGCACGCCATGCGTCGGGGGCCTGCGGCTGCGCCTGGGCCGCCTGCTGCACCCCGTGGGCATACTCCGCGAGCCGCTCCGCGGCGTCGGCCCGGCGGCAGAGGATCACGTCCTCGACGCGGCAGAGCAGTTCGGGTTCGATCTGGCTGTACACTTTGAGCATCTGCGGGTTGACGATGCCCATGTCCATTCCGGCCCGGATGGCGTGGTAGAGGAACGCCGAGTGCATCGCCTCGCGCACCGTGTTGTTGCCGCGGAAGGCGAACGAAAGGTTCGACACGCCGCCCGAGACCTTCGCATGGGGAAGGTGCTCCTTGATCCAGCGCGTCGCGTCGATGAACGCCTTGGCGTAGCCGTCGTGCTCCGCAATGCCCGTTGCGACGGCCAGCACGTTGGGGTCGAAAATGATGTCTTCGGGTGGAAATCCGTTGTCCGTCAATAGCTTGTAGGCTCTCTCCGCAACCTCTGCTTTACGTTCGAAGGTGTCGGCCTGGCCCCGCTCGTCGAAGAGCATCACCACGGCCGAAGCGCCGAAGCGGTGGATCTCCGCGGCCCGGCGCAGGAATTCCGCTTCGCCCCCCTTGAGCGAGATGGAGTTGACCACCGACTTACCCTGCGTCACTTCAAGTCCCGCTTGAAGTACCTCCCATTTCGACGAGTCGATCATCACCGGCACGCGGGCGATCTCCGGCTCCGAGGCCATCAGGTTGAGGAACGTGCGCATCGCCGCCGGACCGTCGATCAGCCCGTCGTCCATGCAGACGTCGACGATCTGCGCCCCGGCGTCGACCTGTGCGCGGGCCACCGAGAGCGCCTCTTCGTAGTTGGCTTCGCGGATCAGCCTTGCGAAACGGGCCGATCCGGCGACGTTCGTGCGTTCGCCGACGTTGATGAAGTTGGCTTCGGGGACGATCCGCAGCGGCTCCAGACCGCTCAAGGTCGTGATGTGTTTCGGCGCGGGAACAGGCCGCGGGGCGTAGTCTCCGGATATTTTCGACAATTCGAATATGTGGGCGGGCGTCGTGCCGCAGCAGCCGCCCACGATGTTCACCAGTCCGCGACGCATATACTCGCCGACATCCCCGGCGAACATTTCGGGCGTCTCGTCGTAACCGCCCATCACGTTGGGAAGCCCTGCGTTCGGGTGCGCCGAGATGCGCGTTCCGGCCACTGCCGCCAGCCGTTCGAGGTAGGGCAGCAGCTGCTTGGCCCCGTAGGCGCAATTCAGTCCGACCGACAGCAGGTTCGCATGCGACACCGAGACGGCGAAGGCCTCGACGGTCTGCCCCGAGAGGGTGCGGCCGCTGGCGTCGGCGAGCGTTCCGGAGACCATCACGGGGATCGCGCGGCCCAGCCGCTCGCAGAGCGTGTCGATGGCCCAGAGGGCCGCCTTGGCGTTGAGCGTGTCGAAAACGGTCTCCACCAGCAGGATGTCCGCCCCGCCGTCCACCAGTCCCCGCACCTGATCCGTATATGCTTCGACCAGTTGTGCGAAGGTCACCTCGCGGGCCGCGGGATTCTGTACGTCGGCCGACATCGAGGCCGTGCGGTTCGTGGGACCCACCGATCCCGCCACGAAACGCGGCTTCTGCGGGTTGCGGGCCGTGAACTCGTCGGCCGCGCTGCGTGCGATTCCGGCTGCGGCCTTCGAAATCTCGTAAGCGCACTCTTCGAGCCGGTAGTCGGCCAGCGACACGGCGTTGGCGTTGAACGAGTCGGTTTCGATGATGTCGGCTCCCGCCCGCAGGTATTTTTCGTGAATCTCGCGCACCACGTCCGGGCGGGTCAGCGCGAGCAGGTCGTTGCAGCCCTTGAGCTGCACCGGCCAGCCGGCGAACCGCCGGCCGCGGTAGTCCTCCTCTTGCAGTCCGTAGCCCTGCACCATCGTGCCGAAGCCTCCGTCGAGCAGCAGGATGCGGCGCTCCAGTTGGTCGTATAGCGTTGTCGTCATTTATTTTTCGGTAATTTCTATTTCGTAGAGTTTCGGCCAGTTTTTGCCCGTCACGAAGATGCGGTCCCCCTCGGCGTCATAGGCGATGCCGTTCAGCACGTCGGTCGTCGCGGTCATTTCCGTTTCGGGCAGCAGCCCCGCGAGGTCGACGACGCCCTCGACGACGCCCGTCGCGGGGTCGATGACGACGATCTGGTCGGTGGTGTAGACGTTGGCCCATATTTTGTCGCCGATCCACTCCAGTTCGTTGAGGTATTCGACCGGCGCGCCCTTGTAGGTCACCGTCACGCGCTTTTCGCGGCGGAACGTCGCGGGATCGACCGTGTGGATCGTGGCCGTGCCGTCCGACATGTAGAGCTTCTCGCCGTCGGTCGTGAGGCCCCAGCCTTCGCCCGGATAGCGGAAGTCGCGGATCTTTTGCAGTTTCCCGTTCTCCAGCGAATATACGTGCGCGGTGTTGGACTGCCAGGTCAGCTGGTAGAGCTTCCCGCCGAGCAGGGTGATTCCTTCGCCGAACTCCGAACGGGGCAGGCGCACCATGACCTCGGTTTTCCCCGTCGCGAGGTCGGTCTTCCGAACGACCGATTCGCCGTGCTGGCCCGTGCCTTCCCACATCGTCCCGTCGACGTATTGCAGCCCCTGGGTGTAGGCGCCGGTCGAGTGGGGGTAGGTCGCCGCGATGCGGTAGGTGTACGTTTTCGGCTCGGCCTGCACGGCCGCCGCGGCCTGCGCCTTTGCGCCGGGGCGTTTGGCGCGCGCCGCCGGACCGCCGCATGCGCCCAGCAGCAGGATGGAAAACAGGAATATCGGGGTCGTTTTCATTGTTTCGGAACAAAATAGCTCACAAAGATACGAAAAAGTCGGATGGGATCAAAACGGAATTGCGTGCGGTTCGGTAAAACCTTTCGGCTGGCAAAAGGGGCGTTGCGACTCCAAAGGCTGCGGAAAAGCCGGATGGGATCAAAACGGAATTGCGCACGGCTCGGTAGAACCTTCCCCGGCAAGCGGGGGGCGTTGCGGCCCCAAAGGTACGAAAAACAAACCGTATATCATAATTTGACCGTATTATTACGGGTAATGTCTTGCCGGAAATGGAATAATTTCGTATCTTTGCCTCCCGATTCTGAACGGAAATACGAAGAATAACAAATGTAATTCATTTATTATGAACATTGTAAGAGAACAACGCGGCGAGAATAACTCGCTGATCCGCGTGACTGTCGGCGAGGCGGATTACGGGCAGGAGGTCGAAAAGTCCCTGCGCGAGTACAAGCGCAAGGCCAACATCCCCGGATTCCGTCCGGGCATGGTCCCCATGGGCATCGTCAAGAAGATGTACGGCAAGGGCGTCCTGGCCGAGCAGTCCTACCGTCAGGCTTCGAACGCCGTTTTCGAATATCTCCAGAAGGAGGGCATCGACTATCTGGGCGACGTGATTCCCGCGGAGGAGCAGGGCGACTTCGATTTCGACAACGCCACCGAGTTCGAATTCGTGTTCGAGATCGGCGAGGCTCCCGAGATCAAGCTGGAGCTTTCCGACAAGGATAAGCTGACCTACAACAAGATCAAGGTCGACAAGAAGATGCACGACGACTACCGTTCGAACTACCTGCGCCGCTTCGGCCGCCTGGTGGACGCCGAGAAGGTGACTTCGGACGAGGCGCTGTCGGTGACGCTCGATAACGGCGAGATGAACGTTGCGGACGCTTACGTGGGTCTGATCTCGATGGACGAGGCCGACCGCAAGCCTTTCATCGGCAAGAAGGTCGGCGACAAGATGAAGGTGAATATCAACGAACTCTATAAAAATCCCGCCCAGCGCGCCGCCTGCCTGCAGGTCAAGGAGAACGAACTGGAGGGCGTCAACCCCGAATTCGAACTGGAGATCACCAAAATCCGCAAGTTCGCCGAGCCGGAGCTGAACGAGGAGTTCTTCAAGATGGCTTTCCCGCAGGGCGGCGTCACGGACGAAGCCGGGCTGGACAAGTTCATCGACGCGCAGATCGAGGCCGAGCTGCGCCGCGAGAGCGACTACCTCTTCACGTTGCAGGTGCGCGACTATCTCGTGAAGAAGGCCGACCTGAAGATGCCCGCGGCGTTCCTCAAGCGCTGGCTCTACACGATCAACGAGGGCAAGTTCTCGATGGAGGACATCGAGAAGGATTTCGACCAGTTCCTGAAGATGTTCACCTGGAACTACCTCCAGAAGCACTTCATCAAGACCGACGGCATCTCCGTTTCGAAGGAGGAGGCGCTCTCCGAAGCCAAGGCGCTGGCCGCCTCGCAGTTCGCACAGTACGGCATGCCCTCGGCGCCGGACGACATGCTGGAGGGTTACGCCGAGAAGATTCTCGCCGACAAGGATCAGGGCCAGAAGATTTACGAGAAGCTCTATGAAGTGAAGGTCGTCGAGGATGTCAAATCGAAGGTCAAGGTAACTGAAAAAGCCGTATCTGCGGACGATTTCGCTAAATTGGCGAAGGAACTTTAAGTTTCGCGGAATTTTATCTATCTTTGGACTTTGCAGGCGTGATGTTTGCAAAGTCCTTTGTGCTTTAAGAACGCGCTTTTAGGGGCGGCTGTGGGTTTTCACGCTTTCCATCCGGTTCTGCGCTCCCGTCCGCCCGCCTGGGAGGCGGCTTTCGGGAGCGACGGGGGCCGGATCGCTTGCGGCGGTTTTCGCGCCCGCTTTAAGAAGCGGGTTTCGGGGGCGATGGGGAATCCGGAATGCTTCCGGCGGCTTGTGCGCTCCTGACCGGCAGAAGGCAGAATATGAAGAGTAAATAAATACGACTATGTCAGAATTTGAAAAATACGCACGGAACCATTGCGGCATCAGTTCGCTGAAACTGCATGACTTCCAGTCGGTAAGCGCATCGTATGTGTCGCCGACGATCATCGAGGAGCGCCAGTTGAACATCGCTACGATGGACGTCTTCTCGCGCCTGATGATGGATCGCATCATCTTCCTCGGCGCGCCGATCTACGACGACGCGGCCAATATCATCCAGGCCCAGCTGCTGTTCCTCGAATCGGTCGATCCCGAGAAGGACATTCAGATCTACATCAACTCGCCCGGCGGGTCGGTTTCGGCCGGACTGGGCATTTACGACACCATGCAGCTGGTGAACTCCGACGTGGCGACCATCTGCACGGGGCTTGCCGCCTCGATGGGCGCCGTGCTGCTCACGGCGGGCGCCAAGGGCAAGCTTTCTGCGCTTCCCCATTCGCGGGTGATGATCCACCAGCCGCTGGGCGGCGCGCAGGGCCAGGCCTCGGACATCGAGATCACGGCGCGCGAGATTCTGAAAACCAAGCGCGAGCTGTACGAAATCCTCTCGGTCCACTCGGGCGTCCCGGTCAAGAAGATCGAGAAGGACGCCGACCGCGACTACTGGCTGTCGGCCCGCGAGGCGAAGGATTACGGACTGATCGACGAGGTGCTTTCCAAACGAGACAAGTAAACCGCATGGCACAGAATAAGAACAACAACAAGAACGGCGGCGACTGCTGCTCGTTCTGCGGCGCCAAGCGCACGGACGTGGAGATCATGTTCCAGGGTTCGGACGGCGCGAATATCTGTAACAAATGTATCGAGAACGGCTATAAGATCATCGTCGACAACGACATCGCCTCCGAACGGGGACGGCGTCCGGCGGCGGCTCCGCTCAAGATGGAGGAACTGCTCAAGCCGGCGCAGATCAAGGAGTTCCTCGACCAGTATGTCATCGGGCAGGATGCCGCCAAGCGGTATATGTCCGTGGCGGTCTACAACCACTACAAGCGGCTGCTGTACGCCCCGAAGGAGGACGAGGTCGAGATCGACAAGTCGAACATCGTGCTGGTCGGTCCGACGGGCACGGGCAAGACGCTGATGGCCCGCACGATCGCCAAGCTGCTGAAAGTGCCGTTCACGATCGTCGACGCGACCGTTCTGACCGAGGCGGGATATGTGGGCGAGGATGTCGAGAGCATCCTCTCGCGGCTGTTGCAGGTCGCCGACTACAACGTCGAGCAGGCCGAGCGCGGCATCGTCTTCATCGACGAGATCGACAAGATCGCGCGCAAGGGCGACAACCCCTCCATCACGCGCGACGTTTCGGGCGAGGGCGTGCAGCAGGCCCTGCTGAAAATCCTCGAAGGAACGGTGGTCAACGTGCCTCCCCAGGGCGGCCGCAAGCACCCCGAGCAGAAATTCATTCAGGTCGACACGCGCAACATCCTCTTCATCTGCGGCGGTGCGTTCGACGGCATCGAGAAGAAGATCGCCCAGCGGCTGAACACCCGCGCGATGGGTTACGGGCGGCTGAACGCAGATCCCATCGACCGCTCGAACCTGATGCAGTACGTCACGCCGCAGGACCTCAAGTCGTTCGGACTGATTCCCGAACTGGTGGGACGTCTCCCGGTGCTGACCTACATGCAGCCGCTGGAGCGCGCGGCCCTGCGTTCGATCCTCACCGAGCCGAAGAACGCCATCGTCAAGCAGTACAAGCGTCTGTTCGAACTCGACGGCGTGAAACTCGCCTTCGACGACGACGCGCTGGACTACATCGTCGACAAGGCCGTCGAGTTCAAGCTCGGCGCGCGCGGCCTGCGCTCGATCTGCGAGGCGATTATGATGGACACGATGTTCGACATCCCCTCGACCGATGCCCGAAAGTTCACCGTTACTTTGCCTTATGCAAAGAAAAAGATAGAAAAAGCAAATATTTTGGAGTTAAAACAGGTTGGATAATATCTTTTTTATTACCTTTGCAACGAGAACCTTAAGACAAAACCATAAAACCACAGACTGATATGTCATCTACCAATTCCAAACTTACGCGTGTAGCGGACAATATCCGAATTTTGTCGGCCGCCATGGTCGAAAAAGCCAAATCGGGACACCCCGGCGGAGCCATGGGCGGCGCCGACTTCATGACGGTGCTCTATACCGAATTTCTGCGGTACGATCCGGACAATACGTCTTACCCCTACCGTGATCGTTTCTTCCTCGATCCGGGCCACATGTCTCCGATGCTCTATTCTACGCTTTCTCTTGCCGGGTACTATACGACCGAAGACCTTCAGTCTCTGCGTCAGTGGGGCAGCGTGACGCCGGGTCACCCGGAAGCAGACTTCGCGCGCGGTGTCGAGAACACTTCCGGCCCTCTCGGACAGGGTCATGCCATGGCGCTGGGCGCCGCCATCGCGGAACGGTTCATGGCTGCCCGCTTCGGCGAGTGGATGGCGCACAAGACCTACGCCTACATCTCGGACGGCGCCGTGGAGGAGGAGATTTCGCAGGGCGTGGGCCGTATCGCCGGCCA
>ENA-OWRJ01002438-OWRJ01002438.1-human-gut-metagenome-genome-assembly--contig:-NODE-2438-length-16015-cov-8.057707_pt1 | contig 16015 bp, 15 predicted proteins | sample MGYA00248269_ERZ651897 | MGnify/ENA primary metagenome ERZ651897 (study PRJEB26924, sample SAMEA4378252) | human gut metagenome | biome: human gut; feature: human-associated habitat; material: faeces...
TGCCGCACCTCGCTCGCCGTATCGGCACTTAGAATTATGCGGTATTGCCCTAAAGGGCTGAACCGTACTATTCCACGCTGCTTTCCCAATAAAAATTCCCCCGATGCAAAAGGGTTATCTTCTGCATCGGGGGAATGCGATTTATGGTTTGATTTTACTCAATCACAAGCAGCAGGCTCATTTTGAACTTGCCTTGCGGGGTAACGCTGTGCAGGCCGTTTTTGTCAAAGCGGAAACTTTCGCCTGCGTTCAGCTCGTAATCCTGACCCTCATAGTCAATGATTGCTTTGCCTTCCAGTGCGGTCAGGATGGCGTTGCCGGGGGCGCGGTGTGGGGGCAGGCTGGTGCCCGCATCGAATGCCATCAGCACAAACTTCATGTTGTCTGCGTGGACAAGGTCAACATTGGCAATGCTGCCCTCTTCGTAAGAAATCAGGTCTTTCAGGGCTGTGGGCTGGCCAGCTTTGATGATGTTGTTCATGATAGTATTCTCCTTTTTCAAAATAATTTCAGTATAGATCATACCGATATCCGTGCTGGTTCCACACAGTGTTTTGGGCGGAACAGCCAGAAAATCATCCCCCGCAAAGGGAACTGCCCGGCCATCTTCGCCTAAGATAAAGCGGCCGTTGCCCATAGCACCCACATACAGGGTCGTACAGTCATAGCTTTCCGGCGTAATGGTAGTACCCGCCCCAAGGGAAAACCAGGTGACCAGCACCTCTTTGCCAAGGTTTGCCGGGCGGGAGACTGTCATACAATCACGGATGGGGCGCATTTGCGCAATGGTAAAAGGTTGGTATTCCATGCGGTATACCTCACAGTGAGATTCGTAGGCTAAAGCATCGGCATTTCTATTGGCCGTCTGTTCAAAATGGATTCCTGCAGGTTCCCGCAAAATCACATTTCCCCGGCACAAGCTGGATGCCCTGCAAAATGCAGGCGGGCTGCGGCGTTTTTACTTCAGCGTTGTGGGGCGGTCCAGATAAATCACTTTGTTGTCAGAAATAAAAGTCTGGAAGTTATACAGGATCAAGATTTGGTCATAGCCCTCTTTTTCAATCGTGGAATCTAACCCATAGGCCAGCCCGCGGAAATCCACCACGCCAATTTTCGCATAATTCGCCGTCAGGTAGGGGATAAAGCTGTTGGCATAGCTGTCCTTTACCACCAGGATGCTGCCCGTCCCGTTGCCCTCAATCACCGAATAACCGTTGTTGCCATCCAAATAAGCTCCATACTTGTCACGAGTATCCAGTTTGGCAAGGTTCATCAGGCCCTCGGTTTTCACCGGTTCATAATCTGCTTCGCCGTTTACTTTATAAACCGTCATCTGGTTGGGCAGATCATAATAGCTGAAACTGTCCGCCTGTGCATTCCAGCGCCGCGTAGCAGAATAATGCGTGCCGTAAAAATCGGGGACGGTAATTTTGGTATAGACATTGCAGTCAAACGGCGTCAGATTTTTCAGCGTGCAGAACTGCTGGTAAGCGCGGTAAGCACCATCCGGTGTCCAGTGGTGGTCGGTCTTAAAGTACAGATACTGGTCCTTATTGGCGCGGTAATCGTCGCGCATATCGATCACATCCGCCCCGCTGGCCTGCACTTGGGCAAAAATGTCATCCAGCATGGCATCTTCGTCCACCATGGGGGCGTTGGCCGGCAGCATTTCCGGGTAGATATCGCTGGCCGAAGGTGCCAGCAAAAAAGTGACCCGGCCGGGGTAGCGCTGGGCAAAGTTTGTGACGGCACTGATATTTTTCCCCAGCTGCTTCTCAGTATCCGTACTGACGGTAAACAGCTTGGTGAACATCCAGCCATCTTTGCCGTTTAGGATGCCGCTTTCCTCCGTTTTGCCAAACGCGAGGGCATTGACAGTGCTTTCCAGGTTGATCCACCCATCGCGCAGGGCAACCTGGTCCTGCAGATAGGTGGAAAAATCATCCTGCCATTTGCCGTTCAGCAAAGTTTTTACGCTGAACACTGGCATTTGCGCCAGTTTGCGGTTTTCCAGCTCCGAGTTCTCGCGCTTGGGCCAGAACAGGTTGACCAGTGCAAACCCGCACAGCAAGGCGGCAAAAACAATCAGGGAAGCTGGCGGCAGATGACGGTCGGATCTGCGGTAAACATATTTTTCCATAAAGCCATCCCTTCCCTTAAAAGTTTGCATACAGTGCGGTGGAACCCGTTGCTGCTACCACATACGCCGTGCACAGAACAAGGCAGACGCCGCAAAGCGCTGCCCGTAGCGGGGCTTTGCCTTTGCACCACTGCCAGAACCGCCCCGGCAGTTGGGTGGAGCAAACACAGCACACAACCAGCAGCACCGCATAATTGCGCAGGAAATACAGCGCCGAAACGCCGCCCTGCGGGATGAACAACCGGCTGAGCAGCAGCCCCAGCGGTGCACCGGGGGCGTTGCAGGTGAACAGCCCCCAGCCCAGTACCACCAGGAACAATGTGTAAATGTGCGGCCAGACCTTGCCTTTTTTCAGGTACTTCATCAAAAAGTTCTTTTCGATGACAAGCAGCACGAAATAGTAAAGGCCCCAGCAGATAAAGTTCCAGTTCGCACCATGCCAGATGCCGGTCAGCGCCCAGACGGCCAGCATGTTCAGCATCTGGCGCCCGGCACTGCAGCGGTTGCCGCCCAGCGGGATATAAATGTAATCCCGGAACCAGCCGGAAAGGCTGATGTGCCACCGCCGCCAGAATTCGGTAATACTGCCTGAAATGTACGGCAGGTTAAAGTTCGCCGGGCATTCAAAGCCCATCATCAGGCTCAGGCCATTGCTCATCTCCGAGTAACCCGCAAAGTCAAAGTACAGCTGCAAAGAGTACGCAATAATGCCCAGCCATGCCAGCGGCAGGGAAGCGTTCGCCAGCCCAATGCCGCCCGTTCCGATGATATCCTGCCAGAGCGTCGCAATGGAATCCGCCAAAATCACCTTTTTGGCAAGGCCGAACACAAACATTTCAGCACCATCCTGCGCTTTTTGCAGGGTGCAGCGTCCCTGTGTCTGGTGTAGGACATCCGCCATATCCCGGTATTTCACGATCGGGCCAACGATCAGCTGCGGGTACATCAGAACATATACCGCAAAGACCACCGGGCTGCGTTCCGCTTTTACCTTGCCGGTATACACATCCGCAGTATAACTGATGAGCTTAAACGTATAATAGCTGATGCCCAGTGGCAAAACATCCAAAAAACTCAGCTTGGCAAACCCGGTGGAAGCGATAACGTTGAGCGTGTCCAGCAAAAAGTTCGTGTATTTGCAGTAGACCAGCGCCGCTGCCGTCAGCACAATGGCAGCAATCAGCACGATTTTTCGCTTGCCCCCGGCGGGCAGGCTGGCAAGCAGAAGCCCCGCCGCATAGTTGATGGCAACCATGCCCACGGCCAGCGGCAGCCATGTAATACCGCCCCAGCAGAAAAACAGCAGGCTTTCCACCAGCAGCACTGCATTTTTGACCCTGCCCGGCACAAGGTAATACAGCCCCAGCGCCAGCGGCATAAAACAGAATAAAAAGACAACGCTGTTAAAATTCACAGCGGTTCCTCCTCTCTTGGTTCAGGGAGTGTGGGGAACAGCCCACCAAAAAACAAGGCCGCAGCCTGTTGGGGCGCGGCCTGTTTGGTATCGGTTTGTGCTATCAGGCAAGCGCCCCGTCAATGGCGGTGTCGATTGCGGAATAATCCGGGCCATTCACACCGGCAATGACCATGACCACAACATTGCCTTTTACCACAATGCGTGCATCCTGTGCCTTGGCAACTTTATCAGCAAAGTCAGCATACAGCGTGCTGCTCATTGATTCCTTATAGGCTTCCAGTTCAGCTTTCACGGCGTCAGCGGTGCCATCTTTGACTTGAGCGGCGAATACCAGAGCACAGTCTGCCTGGTCGTTGGTCACATCGCCCTGGAAAGCAACAATGTTATCCGGGGTCAGGTTCATCTCGTTCTCCATGGAGAAATCATCGATGGCACGGGCATTTGGCACTTCGTTCACAGCCTCAATGGCGGTCACAACGGCGCCCAAATCCACGCTGGCAGTGGCTTCCTCGGTGGAGGAAGCATCGGTGCTGGCTGCCTCAGAAGCCGTGCTGCTGGCAGCTTCCGAAGAAGCACTGGCAGAGGAAGAAGCGCCGCTGCCGCAGCCAGCCAGCAGGGTGGCAAACAAAACGGCTGCCGCCAAGGCAGAAATCAATTTTTTCATAATATAGTTCTCCTTTGTTGGTTCGGGGTTCAAATTTATCTCTTTGGCCCTCTAGGAATTTAGATCGCCTACTATAGTACACCAGAATAATGTACTTATATAGGATACACGATTTACACCTGTTTTTCAAGTCCCGCAGGGTAAATCTCACACACTTTCACATCCACAATTTTGCGCAAAAATACCGGCGCTTGACAAACTCCGCCCGCCACCTTACACTTTGAAATACAGAATCCATGTAACTTATAAAATAATGGAGGAATCCCCCTTGCAGAACTACAAAGCCAGACAAACCGCCCTGCTTGGCATGCTGTTTGCCCTTTCCATGGCGCTCTCTTTTTTGGAATCCATGCTTACCCCGTTTTTTGGCCTGATGCCCGCCATGAAGCTGGGGCTTTCCAATATTGTTGTCATGTACGCCGTTTTGTTTTTGAACCGCCGTTCGGCGCTTTATCTTGTGCTGCTCAAGGCGTTGTTTGCGTTGCTTACCCGCGGCGTTACAGCCGGGTTTCTTTCGCTGTGCGGGGGCGCGCTTTCCCTGGCTGTGTTCTGCCTGCTTCTGGCATTGCCATTCACCATCACAGGCTACATTTTTTCGGTCAGCGGGGCACTGGCGCACAACTGCGGCCAGCTGCTGGGGGCTGCAGCGCTGCTTTCAGACAAAATGGCAATCACCTATGCGCCGATGCTGCTGATAGCGGGTCTTATCGTTGGTTCCTGCACCTATATGGTATCGCGCCTGATCTTTCCCGCTGTCAAGAGAATTATTCCGCCGAAGAGCAAAGAGGAAAGCAAAATTACGTTTTAAGATAACGTCTTAAAAATTTTTAAAAAAGTGTTGACATTTCACATTTCTGCGGCTATAATATAACCATAGCACAGGGAACGAGTTCAAAAAAAGTGAACGTCTTGTGCGGCTCATAAAACTAAAAACCAAGAACAAACCATTATTTTGATTCGGAGGTATTTCTTATGAAAAAGTATGTTTGCACTGTCTGCGGCTACATTGCTGAGGGCTCCATCCCCGATTTCTGCCCCGTCTGCAAGGCTCCCGCTTCCAAGTTCATCGAAAAGACCGATAATTCCTATGTGACCGAGCATGTTGTCGGTATCGCCAAGGACGCTCCGGAAGATATCATCCAGGGCCTGCGCGAGAACTTTAACGGCGAGTGCAGCGAAGTTGGCATGTACCTGGCCATGAGCCGCGTTGCCGACCGTGAAGGCTACCCGGAAATCGCCGAAGCTTGGAAGCGTTACGCTTTTGAGGAAGCTGAGCATGCTTCCAAGTTCGCAGAACTGCTGGGCGAAGTCCTGACCGACAGTACCAAAAAGAACCTGCAGATGCGTGTGGATGCCGAGTCTGGTGCCTGCGCAGGCAAGATGGAGCTGGCCAAGAAGGCAAAGGCTCTGAATCTGGATGCCATCCATGACACCGTGCATGAAATGGCAAAGGACGAAGCCCGCCATGGCCGCGGCATGCAGGGTCTGCTGGACCGTTACTTCAAATAATTGAATTCCTAAACCGCAAGGGGGGTCGGGTAACACCGGCCCCTTTTTGCTGTCATTTTTCTGTATTTATTCTCCGCGGCAGGCAAAAAAGTTGTCCTGATTATCACAGGCAGCATAAAACGTTTCGCTTAACTGGCCGATGCCCGCGCGGGAAAGCTGGGTGTTCAACCAGGTGCGGTCCTTTCCGCTGGTGTGCAAGTTTTCTTCAATCAGCTTGCCATCCAACACCAGGTCATACCACTTGCTGGCCGGATCTGTCTGGATGGCAAGGTCCTGCGGGGTGACCGGGCGGTTGAAACTTTTGGGTAAAAAGCTGATCTGGCCGCTGGTTTCCAGCATGGCACACTGCACTTCATTCAAATCAAAATATCCGGCTACTCTTGCTTGTGCTAAAAATTCATTCAGGTCTATTTTTGCGCGGTCCAGCTCCGCTTTATAAATCGTTCCGTTCTCCATCAGTGGAATGGCCTGTCCGCTCAACCAAAGGCGGACGTTCCGGTTTTTGCAGGTGCCGTAATGCACCGCAAAAGCTGCGATACCATACACGATCATGGCGGTAAGCGGGCGGTACCATTGTTCCAGGTTGGTGGCCATCTCTGCCGCAATGGAACCAATGGTAATGCTGTTGACATAATCAAACAAGTTCATCTGGGCAATCTGCCGTTTGCCGCCCAGCCGCGTTAAAATAAACAGTACCGCCAGCGAAACCACACTGGCAACAAACACATTGATAATTTCCTGCACTGCCTGCATCTTTCCCATCCGCTCCCTTATCATTTGCCATGCAACCCGCATGGTAACCTTATTGTGGCCCCACCAGCGGTGCATTATACGCACAATGTACCAACGGGGCTTGCACAGGAAGGGGAAAATGTTATAATAAAGTTGTTTCTGTATACTTCGACTTCCGGCGGCTTTGGGTCCGCTGCGCCGGAGCCGGGCAGGGATTGGCAGCAACTGCCAGCTTGATAAAGAATTGATATCAGGATGTGAAATCATGCAGATTTACCTTTTGCGGCATGGGCAGACAGAATATAACGCCCAACACCGGTACCAGGGTCAACAGGATATCCCGCTTTCCGCCGCGGGCCGCGCCCAGCTGCGCCCGGCCGGGTTTATGCCGGATGTTGCCTATGTCAGCCCGCTCATCCGCGCACGGCAGACGGCGGAAATCTTTTTCCCCGGCTGCCCGCAGATCATTGTACAGGACTTGCGGGAGATGTGCTTTGGCAGTTTTGAGGGGCGGCATTATATCCACATTGAGCACGACCCCGACTACCTTGCCTGGCTGGAAGCCAACAAGACTGCTGCCCGCCCGGATGGGGAGCGCATTCAGGACTTTTGTAACCGCAGCTGTGCCGCCTTTGCCAAACTGGTGGAAGAAAGCCTTGCGCAGCACAAACAGCAGCTGGTGATTGTAGCGCACGGCGGCATCCAGATGGCGGTTATGTCCCGTTACGGTCTGCCGCAGCGGGATTATCACGACTGGTGCGGTCCCAACGCGGGCGGCTACCGCCTGGATGCCGCCAACTGGCAAACAGACCACACCTTGCAGCTGTTGGAAACCGTGCAGTATACCAAAGCCACACAAAGCGAGGCAGCCTTATGAGCAATGGTTTGATTCATTTATACCACGGTGACGGCAAGGGCAAAACCACAGCTGCCATGGGCCTGGCTGTGCGGGCGCTGGGCTGCGGGCGGCGCGTGGTGATCGTGCAATTTTTGAAAGGCGGTGCAACCGGGGAACTGGAACCGCTGCAAACCCTTGGCGCTACCTTCTACCGCGGCAAAGTCGGGCAGAAGTTTGTATTCCAGATGAATGAGGAAGAAAAGGCCGCCACCCGTGCCCTGCAAACTGAAAACCTGCGCCGGGCGCTTGCCGAATCGGCGGACCTTTTGATTCTGGACGAAGCCTGCGCCGCCTGGAATATGAACATGGTGGACCGAGAGTTGCTGCAAAACGCCGTACTGCACAAGCCTGCCGAGCAGGAACTGGCAATGACCGGCCGCGACCCGGCCCCCTGGATGCTGGATGCCGCAGATTACATTACTGAAATGTGCTGCCGCCGCCACCCATACGAAAAAGGCATTCCGGCAAGAAAAGGCGTTGAATTTTAAGTTTGCCGCAGCGCAGTTCCATACAGGGAAGCGCACCAGGCAATAAGAAATTAAAAGTATTTAGGACAACCAGAAAAAGAGAAAAACAGCCTGCCCAAACAGCAGGCGGGGAGGGGGATCATCATGGCTACACATAGCCGCCAAATGTCCGAAGCATTCCGTACGACAGTATTTCTAACCCTGTCCGGCGGATTTCAGGACGCTTACACCTACATGGGCCGCGGCAAGGTTTTTGCCAACGCTCAAACCGGCAATATCGTGCTGATGGCCACCAATTTTTGCGAGGGTGATTTTGCCAAAGCGCTGCGGTATCTTTTGCCGCTGCTGGCCTTTGCCGCCGGTGTCTATTTTGCCGAGGGCATCCGCAACCGCTACCACCTGATGGAGAGATTCCACTGGCGCCAGCTGATTTTGCTGATTGAGATTGCACTGTTGTTTGTTGTTGGCTTTATCCCCAACAATCTGGACTGGCTGGCCAATATGCTGGTCAGCTTTGTCTGCGCCATGCAGGTACAATCTTTCCGCAAGGTGCACGGCAATGCATATGCCAGCACCATGTGCATTGGCAACATGCGCAGCGGTATGCAGTACCTGTACACCGGCCTGCACACAAAAGACCGCGCTGTATTGCGCCGCGCCATGCAGTATTTTGCTGTAATTGCACTGTTTGCTGTGGGGGCCGCTGCCGGCAGTCTGCTGACCATCCATTTTGGCAACCGTGTGATCTGGTTCTGCTGTGCTTTGTTGCTGGTCAGCCTTAGCTTCATGTTTATCCGTGAAGACATTGAAGAGAACCCTGAACTGCAGCGGGAAGCCGCCGCTTTGCACCAGGATGTAAAAGCCATGGAGCACACCATCGGCAAAACCTTGCAGGAGCAGCAGAAAGAACTGCACCCCTTAAATCACAAGTGATATGGACAATACATAAAATTTGAACAAAACTTTTGCAATCTCGCTTGTCGTTTTCCGGCACAAATGCTACAATACAGTCAAATATTAAATATGTGCGCGAAAGCGAGGGATTTCCGTGAAAATCACCACCGTTACACTTGCTCCTAACCAGGCTGTTCTGACCTGCTATCTGCAGGACCAAAGCCCCAAAATGCCAAATGCCGCCATCCGCCCGGCTATGCTGGTCGTGCCCGGCGGCGGCTACCAGTATTGCTCTGACCGTGAGGGCGAACCGGTTGCCCTGGCTTATATGGCACAGGGGTTCAATGCGTTTGTTCTGCGCTATACGGCAGATGCAACCACCCCGATTGACAAAGCATTACAGGATGGTGCCGCCGCAATGGATTACCTGCGCGCCAACGCCGCGGAGCTGGAAATTGACCCGCAGCAGATCGCCGCCGTTGGCTTTTCTGCCGGTGGGCATTTGGTTGCTTCGCTGGGCACACTGCTGCCCAAGGCACAGCGCCCCAACGCCCTTGTGTTGGGCTATGCCGCAACGCTGGGCGCAATGTGGACCGTCGCTGGCCGCCAGGAGCCCGACCTGCACGCGCTGGTTGATGATGACACCCCGCCCACATTCCTGTTTGCTACCCAGGGGGACGCGCTGGTTCCTGTTAAGAACAGCCTTGTTTTTGCAGATGCTTTGGCTGACCACAGCATCCCGTTTGCGCTGCACCTCTTCCCGACCGGGGCACACGGCATTTCCCTTGCCACTGCCTGTACCTCCGGGCCGGAAGCTTCCCGTGTCAACCCGGCAACCGCCCAATGGCTGCCGATGAGCGTTGACTTTTTGCAAAAGTTGTGGGGCTGCCTGGGCGTTACCGCACCGGATCCCGAGCTTGCGGCCCAGCTTGCCGCCGGGCCGCTCAGCCTGAATATGCCGGTGCGCAGGTTGATGAAGAACCCGCAGGCCAGCGCTCTGCTGCAGGCTGTGCTGGGGGATATGTGGCAGGCCATTGTGTCTAACCCACTTTCCCAGGGAATCAGCCTGCGCGAAATTTCCGGCTTCCTGCAGGCGGCATTGCCGGAAAGCGCATTGAATCAGCTGGATGCCCAGCTAGCCCAAATCCCGGTTGAATAACCCAAAGGAGCTTATCATGCTGTTTATTGAATATCCCAAATGCTCTACCTGCCAAAAGGCCAAATGCTGGCTGGATGAAAACGGCGTTGCTTACACCGACCGCCATATTCTGGAGCAGCCCCCCACCTATGAAGAGCTGAAAGAATGGCACGCTCGCAGCGGGCTGCCCCTGCGCCGCTTTTTTAATACAAGCGGCCTGAAATATAAATCGCTTGCCCTGAAAGACAAACTGCCCACCATGACCGAGGATGAGCAGCTGCACATGCTTGCCACAGATGGCATGCTTGTCAAGCGGCCTTTGGTGGTCGGGGATGATTTTGTCCTTGTCGGATTTAAGCCTGACGAGTGGGCCAGCACCCTGATATAATCCACCTTCTAAATAGCAAAGCAAAAACAGCACCGCAGTTTGTTGCACACACAGTCAAGTAAGACGATGTGCACGGCAAAGATTGCGGTGCTGTTTTGTTTTTATTCTTCCCAAAACCGCCAGAGTTCCCGTTCCAGCTTTTCTGTATCATAAATTATTTTCAGGTGGCTCCAATGCGGGGGCATCAGGCGGCGGTAGTCCGGCATGGCAAAGCGGTTATCGATCAGCAGCACCACGCCTTTGTCCCGCGGGGTGCGGATCACACGCCCGGCGGCTTGCAGCACCTTGTTCATGCCGGGGTAACGGTAGGCGTAGTCAAAGCCGGAACCGCGTGTCTGCTCAAAATAGTCCCGCAGCTGCTCCTGCCGGGGTCCAACCTGCGGCAGCCCTGGGCCCACGATGCCTACACCAATCAGCCGGTCGCCGGTCAGGTCAACGCCCTCCCCAAATACGCCGCCCATCACGGCAAAGCCAAGCAGGGTTTGGCTGGGGCCCGGCACAAACTGGGCCAAAAAGGCCGCTTTCTGCTGTTCATCCATCGCGTTTTCCTGCTTGATGCAGTTGATTTCCGGGCAGTGCTCCTTGAACTGTGCATAAGCCTGCTCCATATACGCATAACTGGGGAAAAACGCCAGATAATTCCCGCAGCGCGCCCGCACCATCGTCGCCAGGCTTTCCTCCACAATGGCAAGGCTTGCATCCCTGTCCTTATACCGGGTGCTGACATTGCCGATGCAGAACAGTCCCTGATTGCCCGCGGGGAAGGGGCTGCGCAGGGCAACGGCCCGTGCTTCCGGCACGCCGCACAGGTCCTTATAATAACCGGCCGGGGCCAGCGTTGCACTGAACAGCACTGCGGCGCGCCCCAGGGCAAAACTATCCGCCAAAAAGGCGCTGGGGTCAAGGCAGAGCTGCGCTGCACGCACCTCGCTGCCGGATGCCGTGATTTGCAGCACAAAATGATCGTCAAAGGTATCCGCTACGCGCAGCCAGGCCCGCACATCAAAATACAACTGCAGCAGTGCCGTGTGGGTTTCATCCGGTTCTCGGTGGTCGTCCAGCCATGCTTCCAACGGTTCACACAGGCGGTTCAGCAGGTGATCAAACTCCTCGCTGCGCTCTTTTAGAAAGAATGTTTTGCCAAACCGTCCATCGCTGGCGGCAGTTTCTTCCTCGGCACGGTGGCGCCATTCAATAAATACATCATTTACTTTGGTCAGAGCGTTTTTCAGGCTGCTTTTGCCTTTGCCCAACAGCTTCTTCGCTTCATAAAAGCTGGTTTTGGTCAGGGCAGCACTGTGCATTTCCCGCGCACGCCCCGGCAGGTTGTGCGCTTCGTCCACCAGGAAGATATAATCCCCGGCAGATTCAAAAAATCGCACCAGATGTACAACCGGATCAAACAGATAATTGTAATCCCCAATAATCACATCGCTCCACAGGCTGCTGTCCAGCCCCAGCTCAAAGGGGCATACCGTGTGGCGTTCTGCATATTCCTGCAAGGTTTCCGCCGTCAGGCAGGGGACATCCAGCACATCCCAGAGAGCACCTTTGATGCGGGCATAATACCCGTTGGCATAGGGGCAGGCTTCCGGGGTACACTCCCGCGCCTCACACAGGCAAATCTTGTCTTTCGCTGTCAGCGTTACACTGCGCAGGTGCAGTTCCGGCTCGGTATCGCGCAGGACAGCCAGTGCGTTTTCCGCTGCCGTACGGGTTGTGCCGCGGGCCGTTAAATAAAAAATCGGTCCGACACTCTCATTACCCATAGATTTCAGGGCAGGGAACAGCACGCTCATGGATTTACCAATCCCGGTTGGTGCCTGGCACAAAAGCTGGCCGCCGTCCCGGCACACTTTGTATACCTCGCCCGCCATCGCGCGCTGCCCGGGGCGATACGCAGGGAAAGGGAACTGCATGGCCTGCAAATCCGAGTTCCGGGCCTTTTTCCACTCAACCGCTCGCCGTGCCCAGGGGGCATATTCCGCCAGCAGGGCTTCCACTTCCTCCTGCAGCTGCTGCGCGGTGTAATGCCGCTCAAACCGCAGAATCAGCTCTTCATCTACCTGGAAATAGGTCAGCTGAACCCGCATCTCCTCCAACTCATGCTGTGCCGCATAAATTGCTGCATACACAATAGCCTGTGCCCAGTGCTCCGGTGCAAAATCCGGGGTAATATCTGCCGCCGGGCATGCGGTGGTCTTGATCTCATCCACCACGGCAACACCGTCCGCTGCGGTAAAAATGCCATCGGCGCGGCCTTCCAGCGTAAATTCAATTTCTTCATACGCAAAAATACCGCGAAGAAATACCTCCGCGGCGTAATCGGCATGTTCTTTTACAGCGGCGCGCTGCAATTTGCGGTGGATGCGTGCGCCCTCATTGGCGCGGTCAAAGCCGGTAAAGCGGTTGTCAATGCTGCCACCCCGGCGCAAGAATTCCACCAGCTGGCGCACCGGCAGCGTGATTTGTATTGGGGATACAGGTTCCTGCAAGGGCTCGTCCTCCTGTCAGGGGCAGTCAGCTGCGGTTATAGGTATGGTCACACACCTGCTCAATTTTCTCGCGCAGGGCTACAAAATCTTCAAACGCGGATATTTTGCTTTTTGGGTTGCGCAGCAGCGCTGCCGGGTGCAGAGTTGCCATAAACAATGTGCCCTGCTTATCAAAAAACTTACCGTGGTCCCGCGTGACGGAAAAGTCTTTTCCAATCATCTGCTGGGCGGCAATGCGGCCCAAGCACACCACAATTTTGGGGCGCAGCAGCCGGAACTGCATGCGCAGCCACGGGAGGCAGGCGGCGGATTCTTCCGGGGCAGGGTCGCGGTTTTCTGGCGGGCGGCACTTAACAATATTGGCAATATAAATATTTTTGCTGCGGTCAAGGTCAATCGCTTCCAGGTAATGGTCCAGCAGCTGGCCGCTGCGGCCCACAAACGGCAGGCCTTGTGCGTCCTCGTTGGCGCCGGGGCCTTCGCCCACAAAAAGAACCTCGGCGTCAGGCACACCCTGCCCAAACACCACATGGGTGCGGGTCTCACACAATCCGCAGCGCTGGCACGCCAGGCATTGCTGTTTCAGCTCATCAAAATTCATGAATATCCCTCGTATTGCCCCCTTGCACAGGGGACTATAATATAATAAAAGACAACCGCTGCCCAAACAGTGGTAAAAAGGAGCTATCATTTATGCATCCAGACGCCTTGGCCGCCCGGCTGGCCTGTATCCTGCTGGGTTATCTGTTCGGCAGTTTTCTTACTGCAGAAGTTGTCGCCCGCGTTGTTTCCGGCAAAAGCGCGCGGCAGCTTGGCACCGGCAACCCCGGCATGGCTAATATCATGGCCCAACTGGGCAAGGGGGCCGGGCTGCTAACCCTGGCAGGTGATACGTTAAAAACGGTTGCTGCCTGCGGTGCGGCGTATTATGCTACGGCACCACTGATCGGGCAGGCGTCGATTTTATATGCCGGGCTTGGCGCAGTGCTGGGCCATAACTATCCCGCATGGGCAAGTTTTCGCGGCGGCAAGGGGGTTGCGGTAACCTGCGTTTGGCTCGTTTTGTATCTTCCGTTTTGGGGCACGCTTTGCTGCATCGCTGGCGGGGCACTGGTCCTGTGGCTCGGCTACCTGCCGTTGGGGGCTGTGGTGATCCCAGCGCTGGCCATCCTGCCCGCGTGGCTTTCCTATGGCCCAGAAAGCGGCATTCTAACTTTGGCCCTGGCCATCATTATGTTCAGCCGCCACTACCACGGCCTGCTGCGGATTCGGCAGGGGACAGAGCCCCGATTTTTCCAACGCCGCAATCCAAAATGAACAACTTTATCATAGCATATTTTCACCAGCCTGAAAAGCTGTAAACACATGAAAAAACGATATGATCTTAGAACCATCCAGTCATGCCGTTGCCGTCCGATTTTGAGGTGAAATCTCAGAATCTGAACTATTTATACCGTAATTGCCCATAAAAACAGCAGAACGACAGAAACCCCAACAATCCCAAGGTAATAAGTTTGTGTAACTTGGTGCCTTGCGTTATCGACATATCAGAATTACAATATAATTATTACGGAATTGTAAAATGGAGGCAAACTGAAAATGAAGTATTACTTGGCTTACGGTCCCAACCTCAACCTGGTGCAGATGCGCCAGCGTTGCCCCAATGCCCGTGTGGTCGGGTATACATATTTATTCGGTGCGCGCCTGGTCTTCCGTGGTTCCAAGAACGGCTGCTTTTTGACCACGGATTTTCAGCAGCCCTGGTGCCCGTCTATGGTGGGCTGCGGGGTTTATGAGATTTCTGATAAAGACGAGCAGGCTCTGGATGTCTATGCGGGGGTTCCTTATTTCTACCAGAAGCAGACAATGCAGGTACAGTGTGTCTGGGACGTCACTACGCGACGGGAAGTTGTGCATAATATTGAAGCAATCCTTTACACCCTGCCCGCCAGCCACCCCTTGGGTGTTCCTTCCCGCCGCTATCTGCAGGAGTGCAAGAGCGGGTATGATGACTTTCATTTCAGCTTCCTTCCGCTGCGCCAAGCTCTGATTGACAGCAGCCCGGAGCCGCACACGAAGTAAAGGAAACACTTTTGTGTGAAAGAAAAGGCAAAAGCAAAAGATAGGCAAGCGGGAAGCGACGTTCTACCGTTTTGTTTCTTGCTTTGCGAAACAAATTTGAAAAAATTAAAAAAAATATGAAAATATCTGTTGACAAAAGTGGTACTGCTGGTTATAATAATACTCGTCGCCAGTGAGGCGGCCAAACAAAATAAGCGGATGTGGCGGAACTGGCAGACGCGCTAGATTCAGGTTCTAGTTCCCTTAAAAGAGTGTGGGTTCAAATCCCTTCATCCGCACCAAAGAAAACACCTAAAAACGTAAGTTTTTAGGTGTTTTCTTTTTGCTGTACCGCAGCGTTTACCGCACCCCCGTACAGGTACGCGCCTTTCGCGTCCAGATACTCAATTAGGCATTCTTCTACGCTGCCGCCGTGCTTCCAGGCGGCAAAGCCGGTGCCGGGTCTTCCTGCTGTTCGCCCATGGTTGTACTGCCGCTGTCCTCCACATCAAGGGGCAGATCAAGGCTTGTGCAGTGGTTCAGCGGGTCGGCGCTGGCCTTGTGCTGCCTGCCGTCCTCGCCGGTCACGTTGCGTTCATGGCCGTTGGTCAAGGCGCGCTGTATCTGCCGCCGCTGGGTCTGTATCAACCAGTTTGCAAACGTCCCGGCGGCTGGGTCGTATGCCTATATCCGGCGCACCAGCGACCGGCTGTGCAAGGAACACGTTTTATCCGTGGTAACGTCACAACTGTATAGGTGCCGTAAGGTAGAAAGGCCACGAACATGAAGTACGATGAAAGAGCCTGCCATTTTAACATGGACACTGGGTGCGTGAAATTGCTGCTCCGGGATGGGAGAAAAGTCTTCAGTGACTGCACCGTGGTCGAGGATGAACTGGATGTGACCATGGCACAGCGGTCAGAGTTGGGCTACCTTATCTACAATGACCCACTGGGCTATGCAGATTTGATTCTGAATGGTAATCCAGAGGAATACCTGAAAACTGTGGCCGGGAGCCATGGGTTAGAAGATTGATCTTCCCATAGAACTGCCATTAACAAAAAACACCGCCCATCTGCGTAACGGAACTCAGGTGGGCGGTGTTTTGCTCTATTGTCTCAGGGACGGTGTTGGAATTTACAGCTTATGCTAGGGCGATACCGCATAATTCTAAGTGCCGATACGGCGAGCGAGGTGCGGCAGATGCCAAGC
>ENA-OWRJ01002439-OWRJ01002439.1-human-gut-metagenome-genome-assembly--contig:-NODE-2439-length-16009-cov-12.403472_pt1 | contig 16009 bp, 26 predicted proteins | sample MGYA00248269_ERZ651897 | MGnify/ENA primary metagenome ERZ651897 (study PRJEB26924, sample SAMEA4378252) | human gut metagenome | biome: human gut; feature: human-associated habitat; material: faeces...
TCCAAGATTAAAGCAGCTCTGCAAAAGCTGATTGTAGCATCAAGCCCCAAAACAAGCTCTAATTGCTCTAGTTGTTCTTTACCCATAGTATTTGCCATCGAATGAGCTGAAATTGATTGTGGGGCATTATGTGGCTTTACAGCGGTATTTTGAGAACTTGACTTAGCAGCCATTACATCATTCTGCTGCTTAGCCTTAATCATAAAGTCCAAAATGTACTGACAAAGCTCTTGACGTTCTTTACATGCTTTTATTTTATTTGCATCTGGATTAGGCACAGCTGAGAAATCGTTGATCTGCTTTTGATATCCAGAAATAACACCTTGTAACCATGTTGTTGCATTCTCAAATTTTGTTGCCATTACTCCTCCTATTCATCCAAAGGGGATATTGCTTTAACAAACTCGCGAGGAAAGAAAGCTTTTGAGCTAGAAGTGCAAGATACGTAAAACAATTCTTCGTTGGTTAGATAGCCATAGTATCCGTCTTGTGGATTACAATAAGCTTCTATTGTTTCGCTTGTGCCGTCAATAAATTTAACTAAAACTAACCTTGTGTCATTCATTGCTTATTCCTCTGGCATGTAGTAGATATCTGGTGAGAAGCTAGAAGCGGAAATATTTAATTCCTCAAATACCTCGGCTGCTCTGGCTGGAGTCTTATACTCTGCAAGTACCATGTCTTGGTTTGCAGTCCTTGCAAAGATAGTTTCATCACGTCTCAACAAAGCAACGTTATAAAACTCAACAGATTTGGTTTTACACTGTGAAATGATTCTCATTAGATAACCTCCTGTTCTTGTGTTCTATCTGGCATGTAACCATTTGGGTAACGTTTATTCGTTCACGATTGATTCCGTGTCCTTCACGGCACAACTGGCAAACCAGTATGTCACCGCAATGCTGACATTCATCGGTTATTTCCTTGGTTGATATTTTCATTAGTCTGGAACCTGCATCAGAAGTCTAAAGGTGTTTTTGCCTTTCACTGTCACGAGGGTTCGAGTCCCGGTAAAGTGGTTATATGGATTTTTAAAATCTTTCATCTGGAACAATCCTTGCTTACGGTATGTCTCGTAAGGTTTTAAAATGCCCTTGGAATCTTTGTAAATATAACCCTTAGCAATTAACCATCCAGTAAATTCTGTTTGACTATACCCTAATTCTTTAGCTGTATCTCGGAAGTTTGTAAGAAGATTGCTGTTTACCAGAGAATCAAAATACTCAGCCTTTGGTGCTTGCTCCTGAACAGTTTCGATGAGCTTCTGCTTTTCTTCTTGTTCTTCAATCCAGCGCTTTGCTCTTTCAATTGGGTCTTCGATCATGTAGGAATCGGGTTTGCACTCGTTAATACTGTAAGAACCAGTTTTGCGGATTGAAGGAAGAACATCTTTAGTTACCCATCGTCTAAAGTCACGTGCTTTGTCTTTACGGCTTTCCAAAATTACATCATATAAGCCATCTTCATTGACAAATAACATATCTTGTTTTCTTCCAATCGAGTCGGAGATGGGGTATTTTGAAACTACCTCATCTGAAAGCCTTTGATTGACAACCTTTGCTGTAAGCTCTAACGCCTTGCATAAGTCAGTCAGGCAAAACCATGCTTCACCATTAACTATTTGTGTTCTGATATCTCCAAATTCTGGATTATTAAAGATTGCTATATTATTCATATAAACACCTACCTTCCTGGTATGCCTTGGCATTATGGCAAAGAAACTGTCAAGGCTCACAGCTTTCGGGTCGCGATTCCCTATCTTTGCCATATGTGTAGTTACGAGTTAAAAGGGGCTTTTTATTTTGGAAAAATATTTTGGGGACTAAGTAGCCCCATGCCGGGGGCACGCTCTCAGACCCCTACACCCCTTTTCGTGTGATCATCTGGCAGCTGGTCGCGGCTCCTGATCTTATGGCGGTAAAACCTAAATTGTGCATATTTGTATATACAAAAGCAACAGTGTTTTGCTGTCCTGGTCTGAGTATACGCACCATTGACCGTTGAAAGTTCGTATAACAAACATTATACGTACTCTATGTTACTTTGAAGATTAACACAGATCAAGAAACCTTGACTAATCTTAATTTAAATCGTCAGATAATTTAAAATCCGATAGTTTAGGGGCTTCTGGTTCTGCGTCAATGACTTTTTCCCACTCTTCCGCCGTTATCTGCTTGGCCTCCGGTGCTGTCTCAGCTGATAAGCGGAACTCTGACGCGTTGACATAGTCGCTATTGTTAGTAAGATCAAAAATTGCAAGCACTGGCGGCATTTTGCCAGTAAATGCAAGCTGTTTCTTACAAGCTGTTATAACGCCTTTTACCGCGTCTATAGTAGACTTCCAATCACTGCCACGCTTTTCATAGCCCGTGATCATGTGCCGCGTAACTCCCAAAAATGCCGCCCAGGACTCTATATCAGGCACTAGGCGCAGCTTTCCGCCTTCCGTTGGGGTTTTGTTTACGTTCCGGACAAATGTCAGATACTCTTCTGAGTCGTGCTTGAAACTTTTTAGCCCTTCGGGAGAGTTGCTATACATGGGCTGTGAGCCTTTTTCACGTGCCCTGGCTAGCCCCTGCAGAGATACGTCAAGGATAGCGTCCAGTTCGTCTCCGTCCATGGTTTCTGCAATATCCCTATAGCTCGGCATTCGTTTTCCTCCTCTTGGCATTCTGTAGCCCTCCTTTCCCTGTATTTCTTTTTGTCGTGCGTATATGTGGCTATATCTTAGCCTTTCCCCTTCAAATGCCTTCTAGCCGCCTTCTGTGCCCTTCTAGTGCCCTTCTGTGTGCTCATCGTCTCCAGCTCTCACATGTTGTCCTTATCTACCGCCTGCCTGTGTATCTCTCATCTGCTGGCTGCACATGTGTCCGTCTCTGACTTGATCATCTGTCAGCTCCTGCACTCTGTATCTGTATATACTTAGATACACTATACACATACCTACTTACCAGATATCTATATACTGTACATACAGATATACATATACCTATACCTATACAGTACATAGAGATATACTATACATACTCACCTTATATATACTGTACATATATACCTATACTGTACATATAATATATATTATCAGACAATATATTATATATACTCTATATACACTGTACATATACAGATACTATATACATATACACCATATAATTATAAATATAATATAAATATACTGATAGCATATTAAATATATATACCATATACATATACAGTAAATATATATATACTGTATATATTATATATAAGGAAGCGACACGGAAAAGCTGTAGGCTTGGGGAAAAGGAAAAAGCCCACGACCAGAAAAAGAAGCACCGTGTTTTAGCACGGCTTGGAATCTTTTCCGATCATGGGCTATATACTCTATATATCCATATCTAGGCTACATATAAATACTATATATAGTAGCTTGATTACATAATACAACAATATGAGGTATAAATCAAGTTAAATATTTTTAAAAACGTAAGTTGCACAAATTAAAAATTTTACAGCTGAATGTCTGAAAATAGGCAAAGAAAAACGGCAAGCTGTGCGCCTGCCGTGCTTCTTTCTGAATTTTTAAGAGTTGGGATAAGCCAAAACAAAGCGCTCTGTTGTAGGGTCCTCTTTGATTATGCTTCCGGGATACTCTCTAAGCTGCCGTTTTAACTCCTTCAGATCTGCATAGGCTTCTTTTTGGTAGCTTCTTAGCTCCTGTGAGGTGTAGTTGTGTAAGTAGCCGTAGCCTAAATTGTCATCTATAATTGCGTTCTCGTGCTCTATGATCTTGTCATACAGTACTTTCTCTATGTGCCCATCGTCACACAACACGGACACATATTTTTTTCGCTCTCTTTTGTGTGGTTTTTTGAGCTTGCTTGGGGTTGGCACTGGAAGACTTTCGGGAGTGCCTACAGGCAAAAAGCCCCGGTCTGTTGCTCCCATCTTTACGGCGAGGCCATCGGCTAGAATCTCGTATACATCGCCTACTTTCGAGCACTCAAAAGCTCCAGTTGACAGTTGTAATTGTAATTCAGTGTAACAATCAATGTCTGATTCTCCAACGATCTGCAAAATAGAAAAATCATTGGTCCCTGTCTTGTCACTGTTCCGCACCTCGATGGAGCGCGGAGAATTTGGGCGTGATATATCGGATACATAGGAGCGATAAAAGCTTTCGCGCTGGCGGTGTCCCTCGGCTCCATACACTCTAAAAATTTTAACCGTTTGCATAAAACTTCTTTCTCCCGGCTCTAACCTTGCCGGGCAGGTTGTCTTTTACAGCCATTTACATGGCCTGCTTGGCTCCTCGTCGTCTTCGTCGACTTGCACAAGTCCCCAGTCTCCGCAACCAATTTCTTCGCCCTTGTCCCATAGATCATAGGCCAGATTGTGTAAAGCTTCTTCCTTTTCTGAGATAGCGTCATCGGCTTCCGAATCTGTGATCTCTTCGTTTTCCAGATCTGCTTTAATGTGCTCTACTTCTTCCTTAATGGCTTCAGCTTCTGGAAGCCCTGAGAACGTCCCGCTATAGCGATCATCTAAAAAATTACATGCCTGATAGTCAATAGCCTCCCACAATGCATCATTAAGCTTTGGCTTGCTGAGTCTTTGCACCGGGTGTAACTCTTCAACTCCCTGAGCATAGACTTTATAATATCGCTTCATGTCTTCGCCTTTCTGCCCTCGTAACCTCCGGGGCGGGTGCTTTTGGTTAGTCAACCCGTGCGTTAATATCAGATTTAAGGACGCATACTAAGCGCACATCATAGCCCCAATGAGGGTTATTTCGTTCTATCATGCCGTTATAGGTAACATATACAACAAAGTTGCCTGTTTCCCATCCGGTGCGTTGTGGTACGCTCCACGCTGTACAAGTCCAGTAGCCTGCTGTATAACCGCTGTCGTCATCAGCATCCGAAATCAAGTTGTTATACTTTCTGGCCTCGTCAAAAGTGATTGGGCGAACCTTGCAAGTCAGCTCTCCGTAGTCGTTCTGGCCGTCTACCGTCGTTAAACTTACGGTGTGTTCTACTAGGTTCTCGGCTCCTACTTCATTTTCAAGCCATCCCTGATAGTCTTCTGACTCTATATCTCTTCTAAGCTCGGAAAGTTTATAATTAGATTCGTGCGCGTCAAACGGCTGCTCAATTCCAACCGGTTGACCAGTCCAAGCATTCTCAACAACTAATGCTTTTGTAGTGTCCTTGCCGTGCTCAAGTAAAATAAAAACAGCGTCTCCGATACTAAAAGTCTGCCCTGGTTTTAAAATTGATAACTTGTTGTAACTCATGTAGCTGCCTCCTCTCAAAAAATCTCAACGCCGAGCTTGTCAGCTGCTGCGCTTACTACGTCCTCTACGGTATCACTGTCGGCGCTTTCGTACTCATCCACCATGTCAGCCAGCTCACACAGGTGGCGGCAGTCGTCCGGGTTCCACTCTCTGCTAGACTTGATGCGATATGCTACAGCCTCCGGCACGTCTAAATCTTTAAAAAGTTCATGCCCTGCTGCACCCATGTGGCTCCAGTTAAACTCAACACGCTCGATATACTGGGCGTCTGTGTAGTGGTCTGGTGTTGCCTTCGTCTCTGCAATTAAATCGCCATTTTCCGGGTGATACTCCATCTTCTCAAGCTCTTCTGCTACTTCTTCCATAGTCTTTCCGCCCCACTGGTAAGACTCGAACGGGTCTGCATATGGCCAGTTTTCGCGAGCTGCTGCCAGAACTGACAGCCCTGTTCCTGGGTCAGCCTCGAAACCGCTGAGAACGTTTACAACCTTGCCGCTTTCATCGCGTGTCACTGCCTGGATACCGCCACCGTTGTCCTCATAAAATTTTGTTGTATACTGCTCCTTCTTCATATCTTTTTACCTTTGCCCTTTGGGGCTTCCTTTCTCTCTTTGTGCCTTTAGTATAACTTAAAAAAGTTACTATGTCAAGACTTTTTTTGAAAGTTTTTTAAAATTTTTTCTTCTTCGGCTTGGTCGGGTGCATAGTATATAAGATGCTCCGGCTGCATGTGCAAAATGCAGCATATACGATTGATAGCCTCAAGGCTTATATGCGTATCCCCTGCCTTGATCTTTCGCCATGTATCCTGCGACAAAATGCCGCTTTTCTGCGCTGTGTAGGCTGTAACGCCTGCGGTAGCCAGTGCGCCGGCTACGTCAAATTTAAACTTTATCATACTTGTAGTACTCTCCTTTCGTGCTTGGTGTATCGCTACATATATATAGTAACTTTTTAACGGCAAAAAGTCAAGAAAAAATATAACGAAAAAAAGTTATAAAAAGTCTTGACATAACTTTCAAAAGTGATATAATAAGGGTGTAAACAAAAAAGCCGGTTGCACTACCTACCAAGCAAACGCAACCGGCACCAATCAAAAAAAAGAAAGGTAGCTTGATTATACATCAAGCAAAGGGAAAAAACAATGTTATATTCAGAGTTAGCAAAAACTTACAGAAAGCTTTTTAAGAAATATCCAAATATTTCTAGTCTCCAGGATTTTGGTGGCAAGATTTTAGAAGAAAAAACAACCTATGCTAAGCACGGCACGCGTTGGGTTGAAGTGAAAAAAGAAGAAAAAGAAGTACCGGCAACTTATGTTTTTAATGTATTTGATGCAGTACAATTTTTAAAGACTTAGGCGGATACGAAAAAGTAAGTTGTGGCTATACAAAGGCCGGATATCTTCCGGACGAGTTACTAAGTATCAGCCCTAACAGAACGGAAAAAACAGTAAGAAAATATTATTTCATTTAAAAAAATAAGGTGGGCGAAAATGCCCACCTTTTTTTATTTGCTTCGTGCTTGATCAAGTAGCCGTTGTGTCTGCTCCTGGCCGTATATATCCATGATATCAAGCTGATACCGTGCATCAGTCAGGAGTTTTTGCAGGTCTACCGCTTCCGGGTCTGGCGTATGGCTCTTGATCTTCTGGCTGGACGGCTCCGGCTCTGTCACAGGTGCTGCAGGTCCTTCTGTATCTGGTGCCGCTGATCGGATGCTATCGCGGCTGATTTTTTCAGCTATCGCGGCTTTTATGTAGCCATTGACTGATAGACTTGCAGCTGCTGCAGCCTCTTGTAGTCTGGTGTAATCTTCGTGCCGCAAATCGAGCGGCACACGCTTATAAGTCTTGCTTGCATATCTTATAGTAGCTTGCTTGTGTGCATCTGATATTGCCATAGGTTTTTCTTTCCTTTCCACATATTATAGAGGCCCCTTTTCCACCTCTAACATGATTATACACTATAAAAATAAAAATATACACGTACATAATGCACAAAAATATACACGTACATTTATACAGAATTACTATTGAATGCACACGTACGTTGTTATATAATACAGTCAGAAACAAGGAAAACAAAGACATCAAGGAAAGACTTGAAGAAAGGTAAAAAGATGACAACTATTAAAAATTTTGAAGCGTTCAAGAAGTCTTTATTATCAGCAACTAATGGCACTATGGTAGAAACATTTGATGCTTCTATCATGTTTGCTGGTTCAGATTATCAGTCTTATAGAATCTATGTCGATGATGTAAATTATTATAACATGTTTGTAATTTATTACTTCGCAAACAATTCATATGACGTAGCACTTGAAGCATCATGTTGTGGTACATCAACAATGTCAAGAACAGTAAAGACACAGAAAGCGTTAATTGAAAGTGTAGTGGCATGGATTGACAACAATTATTTAGATGTTAAAACAACATCAGAGGATAGTGAGGACTACACTGACAGATGCGAAACAAACGAAACTGCAGGCGAAGAAGAAACATCGCAGGATGAGGCGGAGAAAATCCCAGAGGTGGCAAAGAAGATTGACAATCAAGAGTACAATAGCATGTGCTATAACTGCAAGAAATTTTTGAATGGATGTAGAGGAGAAAAAAATAAGATTTACAGCGGCTGCGTTTATAAAGAAAAAATGGAGGTTAGAAACAATGGCTAAATATTTTAAAAAAGTAAAGTCGTATAGTGATCTTAAATCACAATTTAAGACCCTTTTAAAAGCAAATCATCCAGATAACGGCGGAGACGCCGAGGTTATGAAGGAAATTAACGCTGAATATGACGCTCTTTTTGCAATCTGGAAAGATAAGGAAGAAAAGGAAACTGGCGAAAAGGTAACAGAAACTGCAGAAGGTACCCGTTTTGAATTTTATACAGATTATGGCTGGGCCGGAAGTAACTATAATGGTAATCTTTCACTGAAAGAAATTGCAAAAATTGTCCGTACATATATTAAGGAAAAATATCCGCTTTACAAGTTTAGCGTGCGCACTTCTTACGCGTCTATGTGCCAGGAATTGCACGTTGACATTTTGGAAAGCCCTATTGAAATTTACAAGCCGTTTGACGAACTTACAAGCGATGATTTTTCAAAAATTTCCAAATGCCTTTATCCGTGGGATTATGTAATTGATGAACGTTTAAAATTTTTAAATGCTTCAAAAGAAGAAAAAAGAAAAGTTATTGAAGAATCTGAAAGTTCCGGAAAAAATGTTTTGAATGATATTACAAAAGCGGTAATTGATGATGTTGATGCTTTTGTTAATTCTTATAATTATAACGACTGTGACGGAATGATAGACTATTTTGACGTTAACTTCTACTATTTTGGTTGCTGTCAAGAGCATGGAAAATATGTAAAAATCGTGCCTAAGACACCAAGAATCAAAAATCAGAAAAAGGAAGTTAAGCCAAAGGCAAGCGAAAAACCAAAAAAGGAAGAAAAGACAGAACAGGTTGAGGAAAAAGCCAAGGAAGCAAAATATACGTATAAAATTACACGCGGAGAAGATACCCGTGATGGTTCTGTTCTGTGGCTTGTAAGAGTTTCTGAGAGCCTGAGCAAAGAACAGTATATTGCAGAGAGCGAAAAGATGAAAAGCCACGGTGGATATTATAGCAAATTCAAACATGCGTTTATCTTCCGAACTGATCCAACAGAGATTCTAGGAGGTAAGACGGCATGACAGGATGTGAAAAGAATTGCTGCAGGTGTCCAGAGCGCGACACCTGCGCAAATAAGAACAAGCATTTGCTTGATAAATTATTTACGCGGTATGGATACGTTGCAAAAGATACAAGTGATCAAAAAATATATATTTACGAGAGGCACCCGGAAACGCTGCACACAGAAAAAGACATATTAAACAGCTTCAAACACGCGGAAAAGGAGCTTGAAAGCTTAGAAGAAGCTATGGAAGAATTAAAAGCTTATCGCATCGCGTTAGCTGAAAGATACAACTACATTACAACCGCGCCGACTAAGCAAAAAATTAAATTATACCGCGAAAGAAGGTACAAAGAAAAAGTGTTCTACCTCATCCAGTTTTACACGGTAAATTTGCTGGACGGCCACGAGGAATTAACCGAAACCATACGATACGAGGGGAAAGAACGGAAAAAAGCTATAGAGCACTTTGAAAAGCTTCGAAAAGAAAAAGTAGGCGTTATTTTTGAAAAAGACATTGAGCGCCACTATTGGGAAAAATAAAGACAAAGGAAGGTATATAAATAATGAAGAGAAAGCAAAGAATTTGTAAATATCCGCGTTGCTATGCCGTTTATACGGCCTCTGCCGAGGCTCAAACAGCTTCCTGGGGCGGCGGTGCTGATAATTTCGCCGACTGGTACAACACTTGGAAAGACGGCGCTAGAGCTGCTATAGCTTTGGCCAAACTGTACCCGAACGAGGAAGTAATGATGCTGACATTTGTTGATGGCGAAGCCGAGGACCACCCAAGTTACTACAAATGGAACGAGACAAAGAAGTGCGTTGAAAGTTACACGCACGAAGCAAGAGAGATTTTAAACGGAAATTGTTGACTGTGGCGCGGCTGCTGGTGCAGTTTACCCCGTTATGCTTCGGGGGACTCGGTTCGATTCCGAGCGCTGCTCTTCTCCCTGATCGGGAGTAAAGAAAAAAGAAAGAGAGGTTAAAACGATGATTTTACAGACGGTATCTATCAACGCAGCACCACGAGAGCTGCATATAAAGCTTTTTAAGGTTCACGGCGAGGAGTGGGAAAAGCTGGTGCAAGAAATTGCAAGCCTTGACGCTGTGGCCCTTGTGTCATGGGCGCGAGTATTCGAGGCGGTAAAGGCTCCAGGTGTGGTGGCACACTGGGAAGTGCAGCACGAAATTGGCGGCAAGGCATACACAGAGCAGCGCATACTGCACGCATCCGTAAAGAATCCGGGCTGCATTCAGTTTTCTACGGCTCATATTTACCCAGACGAATATATCCCAGTGATGGATTCACAGTTTAAAAATGCAGCCGATTTTTTCAGATACGAAGCGCCGACATTAGCGGTTGTTACTATCGAAAAGGTTGCGTGAAACGGAAAGAGGTGATAAGATGAGGGTAATCTGGGAACCAAACCTGCAGATTAAGAAGGTGCGCAGTAGTGAAGAGCGTGCTATTCTCTGTCAAAAGTCAAGAGGATTCGAGGCAATGATTGAAAAAACATGAAGAAATGCTTGATGCAGTAGCAAAGGGCATTGGTGACTTGTTACTTGGCGCGTTGATTTTCGGCAGCATGGCGGTTGCACTGTACTATGGCAGTATTTGATAGGAAGATATAAAACATGTTTAAGCAGATTAAGAAGGGTGGTATTGTTGCGGTCAACGTAATCGTTAAGGAATGAAAAAACAGCAAGCGTAACGCTTGCCGCTCCTCTGTACTTGCGCGTACAATTATAATTTCATTTCAATCCACACAGACGGTTTGCTGCCTGTGAATAACGACCGAAGCCGGAAGAAGCATCCTCTTCATTTTTAAAATAGCATAATGGCTTGAAAACGTCAAGAACTTTTTGTATAATATTTGAAACACGCATATGTACTGTTATTTTGCAATAGTGCATATTGACAGGAAAAAGGAGTTGGCAATGGCAAAGAAAGATTTAACAGGCGAACGGCATGGAGATTTGGTGGTGCTGGGAGCTTCCGAAAATAAATACGCTAGTCCTAACACCGGAAAAAGAATAAGCCTTTGGAAAGTGAAATGCTTAAAATGCGGAAATATAAAAGAAATGCAGGCATCTCACTTTTACAGATGTGTAACATGTGGATGCATAAGAAAGCGTAAATACCACAACTGTGTAATATGTGGAAAGCCATTTATTTGGCATCCGAGTGATACAAAACAATGTTGTTCTGCTAAATGTGCGGCACAATTAAGAAAGAAACACGGCTTGTGTACGCCAAAGGGGACACCTATGCCGCCTGCTCTAATTGAAGCTCAAAAGAAAAGTCAATTAGTAAAAGCGGCTCGCGAACGATTTGCAAAAGAAGCAACTAAAGTGGCTCATGCTTTGCCAGAAGGACAACCGGGACCACAAAACAGAACTGCTAAAAAGTGGATTTTAATTGATCCTCTAGGAAATTGTTATATAGCAGTATCGTTGAAGGATTGGGCTAGAAGAAATTGCCGAAGGTTCTTTGATGAAGATGTACCAGAAAATATTGCAGCTGGACGCGTGCGTGGTGGTTTTACTGCAATTGCAAGTAGTTTACGTGGTGTGTCTTCACGGAGATCTAGGCCAGTGTATACTTATAAGGGCTGGCGATTGGAAGAGTTACCAGTTGAAAAGACCGAAGAGGATGTTAAAATGGCGTTGGAAGAAAATAGGAGACAAAATGGCGAAGAGAAAGAAAAAAGTTGAGAATAAACGAATCCTGGCACTAGAACTGTACAAAGGATTCTTAAAGGCTGAACCTGATTTGGCTGATCAAGCAAAAGCTGCGATTGAGGATTTTAAAGCTCAAGGCGCAAAATGGGACGAAAATATTGTGTACTGTCCTAATGATAAAATACTGCTAGAAATCAAAAAAGCACGCATGGGGGAGCCAGATGCGAAGTATTTCAAAAGGCTTAGAAATGCCACTGCAGGATTGATTTCAGCAGTGGCAACATGGGATTTATCAAAAGTAATTTATCGCTTTGACGAAGATTTTTATAGTGAATTAAGAGAAACAGAAGGAATAGAAAAAGTTCCGGTAAACATGTTACTTCATTTGCCATATAAATGTTTATGCCTTCAAGTTGGTGATGAATCAAGGTTTACATATTTGAATTATGATTTTGAATTTAAATTATATGAATTAAGGATTGAAAGACTTTTCTTTAATGACGATGAAAACAGAATTGAATCAAGGAGCTATTTTTTAACCTTATCGTCTGATAAATTACAAAAATGCATAGACCATACAATTTCCAGTGGAATTGATAACTATAAAAGAATGGGGCTGCCGGAGTTTTCGGAGAAATTTGAAGAAACATATAGAAAAGATCGCGAAATATTTCAAAGCACAATACAAATGATTCTGTTTATACTGTCACAGAATGTAGATATTGTCGAGAATGAAGAAAACAAGAAAGCAAGAAAGAAATATGTTCGTTCTGGTGCAAAGGAGATTCCCAAGGTATTGGATGCAGGATACCGTGTGGGAGCTGAAATAAGGAACGTTAGGGAAATCAATGTATACAAGAACAAGACAGAAGCAAATGAACAAAACATTGATACACTACCCTCTGCCGCAGGAAGCAAAAAGACTCCGCATGTACGCCGCGCACACTGGCATCATTTCTGGATAGGGAGTGAAAAGGCAGGAAACAGAAAACTTGTGATCAGATGGTTGCCACCTATAGCAATAGGAAGCAGAGTCCAGGATCTTTCACCAGTTGTACATGATATTAGAGCGTAGTCAAAAACTTCTGGCTAAAGTCACGAATTTTTAATAAAAAGAAAGGAACAGGAAAACAAGAATGAATGAAGAAAAAATGAAACGAGTAATTGAAGCAGTAACGCAGTGCAAGCCACTTGCCAAAAATGATTGGCCGAGAGGGCACGAAGAATGGGGATGGTTGCTGGATAGAACATGCGATTTGTACAGCAATTATATTTCTTTGGAAAACGAAGCTCTGAAAAAGGCAGTTAAAATTGTAGTTGAAGAGTTTTTTGATTTTGTTGATAAAGTCTATCCAGAAAACGAAGAGCCTATTCCAGGTAAAGAATTTTTTGATTCTGTTGATAAAAACTATTTAGAAGATAAAGGGTATATTCCGGATTTTGCAGAAGAATTATATGAAAAACTTGTTGACGATGATGGAGATGAAAAAACGGAAAAAGAAAGAGATATAGAACGTACAATAAACTTGATGATGACAATAATAGAATTTACGTGTCATTGTGAGGAAGAATACTTAGCACAAATGCCTGCCGAAGAGTTAAAAGCATGGGAAACATTAGCAAGGATAGATAAAAATTATAGAATAAAAATTTGTCGCGGATATAAATTTGGGAAAATAGCAGATGGTTTTGTGATCGACGACACAGTGGATAACTTGATACAGCTCCACAAAAACGCAGAAGAGGCACAAGAAAGCGAAATTGCGTATCCATTTAAATGGTATATGCAAAAATAAAAGATATAATATTAAAGTATAGCTAAAAAGTAGGGATAGAATCAAATCTATCCCTACTATTTTACAGTTCTTGACAGTATTTTACATTACTTTACATTACTATACATTATTTTACAGTAAAATAATGTCAAAATCTATCGGCTTTTCTTACGACGCTGCTTCTGTCTCTGCTGTTTATATTCGGTTCTTATGACCGTGATGTTTCCGACAGTTTCCTCTGTTCTGATGCGCTTCAAACTGCCAACATAGGTTATTATGCTGATTTCGTGTTTTTTTCCACTTCTACTGCCCATATCATCCCCTCAACTTTCTTGTAAGCTGCTGTCCAAATGATTCTTGATACGTGATCTTTACATCTGCATCCACATCAATTGGACGTCCAACGACTAAAATTTCTGTGGGATGGAGTCGGGAGCACATTTCTTTGAAGCCCTGTCGATAACACTCCTTGCCTTGATCGGTAAAGCAGCCGTTTGTGCTGACTGCCAGCGTGCTCTCTTCTGGTAGCCCTTCAAAACAAAACTCAAACGTCTCTGTGTTTCCCCAACCTACAGTTGGAATGACGTTACAGCCGTTCATAAATAGCCACCATGCAAGGGCGCGGCTTCTGTACACTTGATGCAGCTGCATGACCTTTGGCATAGAATCATAGAATGAGAAGTCAGGAGCACAGACATATTTGAAATTTTCAAGCATCGGAAGATACTTTTGCGGTTGATTCCATAATGGTTCGAACCGTGCATCATCAATAAAAAAGTGGCAAAGCGCCTTCTTCGGATTTTTTTCTTTCACCGCCTCACAAAATGATACTGCATTAAGCCCACTCAGAGAAGCGTGTACTGGGAGCAGTTTTGGAAATCCCAGTGGAGTAAGTTCGGATTGATAAAGATATCGCTCACGGAGAACGTCTTTTTGCGTGTGAATCTTTGTGTACATCTGCCTTCCTTTCTGGCACATTGCCTAAAGTTGTGCGTGTACTGTGATCTTTATTTTATGCACAGTACCTAGTTGTATTGTTTCCTAAAAGCTGATATATAAGTTCGTCTGCAACATTTACTATACTCCTGCCAAAAAGACTTATAAAGTCTGCGACAATTTCCTCTGTTTCAATCGGGATAGAGTATCCATATTCCATTGCATGAACGTGTGTCAGCTCATGGCATAGCACTTTATCGATCATCTGGCTTGGCAGATCATTGCACATAAAGACAGTCTTTAAATTGTTGTCGGTTACACCGAGAGTATATGTTCCATCACTGCGCTGCAACTGTGGATCACCAGGATTTACAAAGCAAACTTGCCAAGTGTTGTTATTTACTGTAAAAAACATTTGATACCCCCATTATAGCACATTTATAACAAGTGCGCAATTGAAATAAAACCGGGAGCATCTGCCCCCGGCTGTACCATTGATTATATACGCTGTACCCAGTTTGTCATCTTGGTTTTCATCATTGTTTTTTCGGAAGCTGAAAGCCCTGGCATGATCTCTTTAAGATCTTCGTCAATGACGGCCAGCAAGGACTCAAGCCCTCGCATGTTTGCGTCATTATCTTCTTTAGTGTTAGCTTTGTGCATGTCCTTAGTCTCACTGTATGACCTTCTAGCACGGTCATATCGGCTTTCTGACTTCATTCCCATATCTTCTACGTTTCTACCATCTGACGGCATTTGGGAGCCTCTACGTGGGTCAGAGTAGTACATGCGCCCAAAGCGGAGTCTATCAAGATCACGCATACGCTCTTCTTCTGGCATATCAGCCCATTCATAATACATTTCTGGTGTCATGTGCCAATAAGGTGGCTCGTCATAACCACGTCTACCTATGGTTCTTGTACCTCTACCCTTTGGGGCGAATCTGCCGTTAGCATATCTGTAGCGGTCGTAATAGCGGCGTGACGGGTAATCACCGTATTGCTCAACCATTTCCATGATTTCGTCATCGTTTTCCAATCTATCCATTGCCTCAACGATGCGATAGTCTTTGTCAAAGCAAGCAATGTTCTTAACGATTTCAGTCCAGTCTTTTAAATCATCAAGATTCTGACCTTCGAAATTATCAATTCCGATAGCTTTGGCTTTTTCTTTGACACATTCTAAAATCTCTTTAGCCCACTTATGCATAGTCTACCTCCAATCAAGCAACTCTATTCACTACAAGGTTTGCGTTAGCGACTTCAATAGCAACGCCACTTGTATTCTCAACTGCAATATTTACGCAGCAGCCACGTGGAACACTGATAAAAATGCCTGAGGATACATTGTTAAATTGAGATACTGCAGCTGGTGTTGAAATCATTTTGGAAGCAGGCACTGGCTCACCGCTGATAGCAACGGCTAATGATATAGGAGCCGCAGTTCCACCGGCTGGAAGAGCTATATTTGCGGAGAAGTTTACAAAAAACCGTGCCTGGCACTGATTCGTAAGACCTCTAAGAGTAATGATCCCACTGCCTTCACGGTGCTGTATGCAGTTTGAACCCTTAACAGATGTGTTTGTAAAAGTTACATTTTCATTTGCCGCAACTTCCTGTGTTGCGACTGCAACATATTCTGCCATTTGATACCT
>ENA-OWRJ01002471-OWRJ01002471.1-human-gut-metagenome-genome-assembly--contig:-NODE-2471-length-15836-cov-3.599645_pt1 | contig 15836 bp, 13 predicted proteins | sample MGYA00248269_ERZ651897 | MGnify/ENA primary metagenome ERZ651897 (study PRJEB26924, sample SAMEA4378252) | human gut metagenome | biome: human gut; feature: human-associated habitat; material: faeces...
GGGGACCCCGATCATGCCTGCCCGCCACAGGCAGGGATGGGGATATGCCAGACCGGGAAGCCCGCCATCAAAAAACTGACCGCTCCCAGGCAGGGAAACTTCTCCTGCCCTGTGCCAACTGAGCCATTGCCCATCCCCTTTTGGGAGGACAGACTGAACGCTGACAACGCATGGCTGACACATCCTTGCCGCCACAACTTCTGGGCCAGAGCGGATCGCCGCCCCACCGGCTGCCCTTCCGCAAAAAAGACTTGACCCCGGCACATGAATGGCATACATACCTCGCTACGCCGCGTTGTGGCGTCCATGTGGGGAAGTAGCTCAGCTGGGAGAGCATCGCCTTCGCAAGGCGGGGGTCGGGAGTTCAAGTCTCCTCTTCTCCACCACAAGGAAGACTAGGGGTTACGGTGACGAGCTGTGACCCCTTTTTCTTTGCCCTGACATGTGCTACCTGATACAGAATCCTGTCTAAAACAGTTCAAAATTCTTCCCATCCCGCTATCCACCACAGAGGATATTTCCGCCTTTCAAAATAAGGAAGTACCATGGCAGATATCGTTTCCATCCGGCACGAGGGCGAGCTGCTGGCCCTCATCATTCCCGCTGATTACCGTGCTGATGGCATACAGTTTTTCACTCCTGGGACTTTTTCCCAACAACTTGGCTATATGAACCATCCACAGGGGCATGAAATACTTCCCCATGATCACAATCCTGTCCCCCGTACCGTGGAATGGACTCAGGAAGTCCTTTTTGTCCGGTCGGGAAAAGTACGCATGGATATCTATGCCCCCGGTAGCCGGGCCTATCTTGAAAGCCGTGTCCTCCGGCCGGGGGATGTGGTTCTTCTTGCCCACGGTGGTCACGGTTTTTCCATGCTCGAGCCATCGGAGATGATCGAAGTCAAACAGGGACCTTATGCCGGTGAGCAGGACAAGGAGCGATTTGCCTCCATCTCCACCGATCAGATCCGCATCATGGCATAACAACCATTTCCTCCAATCAACTTTTTACGATCATGAAAAAAGCACTCATCACCGGTATCACTGGCCAGGACGGCGCCTATCTGGCGGAATTCCTTCTGAACAAGGGCTATGAAGTCCACGGCATCAAGCGCCGCTCTTCCCTGTTCAATACGGACCGTATCGACCATCTTTACCAGGGGCCGCACCAGAAAGGCCGCAAATTCGTACTGCACTACGGGGATCTTTCTGATGCCGGCAACCTGATCCGCATCATGCAGGAGGTGCAGCCGGACGAAGTCTACAACCTGGCAGCCCAGAGCCATGTGCAGGTCTCCTTCGAATCGCCCGAATACACCGCCAATGTGGATGCGCTGGGGACCCTCCGTCTTCTGGAAGCCATCCGCATGCTGGGCCTGGAAAAAAAGACCCGCTTCTATCAGGCCTCCACTTCGGAGCTGTTCGGCAAGGTGCAGGAGATCCCGCAGACGGAGAAGACGCCCTTCTATCCCCGTTCGCCCTATGCCTGCGCCAAGCTCTATTCCTACTGGATCACGGTCAATTACCGCGAAGCCTACGGCATGTATGCCTGCAACGGCATCCTCTTCAACCACGAGTCCCCGGTACGCGGCGAGACCTTCGTGACCCGCAAGATCACGCGCGCTCTGGCGCGCATCCTGCTGGGCCTGTCCGCCTGCCTCTACCTGGGCAACATGAACGCCAAGCGTGACTGGGGCCATGCCCGCGACTATGTGGAGATGCAGTGGCTCATGCTGCAGCAGGAACAGCCCGATGATTTCGTCATCGCCACGGGCCGCCAGTTCTCGGTGCGGGATTTCGTCAATGCCGCGGCTGCCGAGCTGGGCCTGAGCCTGGAATGGAAGGGCGAAGGCGTGGATGAGACCGCCACCGTGAAAGCTATCGATGCGGACAAGGCCGCGCTGGCCGCCCGGGGCAAGGCACTGACGATCCGTGTCAAAGAAGGGGACACCATCGTACGTGTGGATCCGCGCTATTTCCGTCCCACCGAAGTGGAGACCCTGCTGGGTGATCCGGCCAAGGCCCAGGCCAAGCTGGGCTGGGCGCCGCGTACCACCTTTGAGGAGATGGTGCAGGAAATGGCCCGCTACGACCTGGAACTGGCCCTGCGTGATGCTGTGGTGGAGGACGCCGGTTTTACCAGCTTCAAGCACGAAGAATAGCAGGAAATTTCCTGCACTGCATCAGGGCGTCTTTCATATATGGCTGCCCTTTTGCCGTATCGAGGACATCATGTTGCAGAAAGACGGTAAATTCTTTGTAGCCGGGCATCGTGGTTTGGTAGGCAGCGCCATCTGTCGGGCTCTGCACCGTGCTGGCTATGAAAATCTGTGCGTTCGCAGCCATGCAGAGCTTGATCTGACTGAGCAGCAGGCCGTACGAGATTTTTTTGCTGCCGAAAAACCGGACTATGTCATCCTGGCTGCTGCCAAGGTAGGCGGTATCCACGCCAATGCCACCTATCCTGCCCAGTTCATCTATGAGAACCTCCAGATCCAGAACAACGTCATCCATAGTGCCTGGCAGAACGGTGTAAAAAAATTCCTCTTTTTGGGGTCGTCCTGTATCTATCCCAAGCTCTGCCCGCAGCCCATCAAAGAGGAGTACTTGCTCACCGGTGCCCTGGAGCCCACCAATGACGCCTATGCCCTGGCCAAGATCTCGGGCATCAAGATGTGCCAGGCCTACCGCAAGCAATACGGCTTTGACGCCATCAGCGCCATGCCCACGAACCTTTATGGGACGGGAGACAACTATCACCCGGAAGATAGCCACGTGATCCCGGCCATGATCCGCCGCTTCCATGAGGCCAAGATACGGGGACTTTCCCAAGTGAGCATCTGGGGAACAGGCACCCCCCTGCGGGAATTCCTGCACGCTGACGACATGGCCGATGCCTGTGTCTTCCTTCTGGAAAACTATTCTGATTTTGAGCATGTAAACGTGGGCAGCCAGCAGGAGATGACCATCATGGATATCGCCCACCTGGTAGCACAGGTGGTAGGCTATGAAGGTCAGATTCTTACCGATCCTTCCAAACCTGATGGCACGCCGCGCAAGCTCATGGATTCCGGTCGCCTGTTCGGCATGGGCTGGCACCCGCGTATCAGTCTGGAAGACGGGCTGAAGGCGGCGTATGCGGATTTTTGTACCCACTACCGCTAAAAGAGAAGGTCATGCTGAAACCACAGCTTACTGATGTCTTCAAGCGTATCTATACGGTGCTCCCCTGCACATTACAGCGCAGTCTATGGAAGGTCACATTCCTAGCTGTAACTGCGGCCCTGATGGAGTTCATTCTAGCTGGTGCGGTCTCGTTGCTAGGTGTAGCTCTGGCGTCCCCCCAGAGCATCACTCAGTCCTCGATCATGCAGAAGCTACTTGCTTGGCAGCCTGGCCTGCAGGCCATTTGCGACGATCCTCGTCTGCTTCTGAGCCTGCTCCTCTGCCTGTTGTGTGCTGCCGTCTTTCTGAAGACCCTGTTGCTAGCTCTGCTTACCTGGCGGCAGAGTATTTTCAGCCAGGTGGTCAGTAAAAACATTGGCGTGCGCCTGTATGCAGCCTTCTTACATGCCCCCTATCTCTGGCATACGGGCCAGAAAATCAGCTCTCTCATGACTGTACTGAGTTGGCGTTCTAGCCCTGGCCAGTTCTTGTTTGCTGGCTTGCAGGTCATCTCCCAGCTGATCGTCACTAGTATCCTCATCGTGGCCATCTGCCTCATCGCACCGTTCGCCAGCGCCTTGATCCTGACCATAACTAGCATCAGTGCCTGGCTGATATTCCATTTCAGCCGTATGTGGACCCAGAGACTCAGCCGACAATGTGCTGTGGCCCAGCAGGATTCTAACCGCATGATACATCTGGGGCTCAATGGCATCCGTGAGGTCATGATCTACCAGCAGCAGGAAAACTTCATTGCGCAGTATGCAGATGCAGAGACTCGCTATACCTACGGGCAAAGCCTGCTGCCTTTGTTTCCGCCCCTGCCCTCCTGGGTCATGGAGTGGGTCGGCATATTTTTACTCCTAGGGACCGTCCTCATCCTCTACTGGCAAGATGCTAGTTTGGCCTATGTGAGCGCTACGCTGGCTCTACTGGCTGCCGTAGCTTGGCGTCTGCTGCCCGTCATGAACCGGGTAATACAGAGTATAATCCGCATGCAACAGCAATTACCCATGCTGGAGTCCGTGCTGCGGATGCTGAATGAATCAGAACAGATTGCATACAAAAAGACAGACGAAGTTCCCTGCGAGCTGCAACAAACGTTGGAACTGCGGGATATTCACTTCCGCTACCCTGCAGCTGAAGGACAGGAAAAAGACGCCCTGCACGGCATAAATCTACATATCCCCAAGGGGAGCATGATAGGTCTTATCGGTCCTTCTGGGGCGGGAAAAAGCACGATCGTCGGTCTCCTGACGGGTCTATATTCCCCCTCAGAAGGCCAGATACTGGTGGACGGAGCCCCTTTGCATAAAAACCAGCGTTCTGCCTGGATGCGCGGTATTGGCTATGTTCCCCAGTCGCCCTTCCTGCTTAATGCTACCATCTTGGAGAATATCGCCTTCAGCCAATGGGGACATGAGACCGACCGCGAACGCGCCTTACGCTGCTGTCGCATGGCGGCCATGGACTTTCTTGAAGAGCTGCCTGAAGGTATCAATACAGTTATCGGTGAGCGCGGTGTCCGTCTATCCGGCGGTCAAATACAGCGTGTGGCTATTGCCCGCGCTCTGTACAGCAACCCACAGATTCTGCTTTTCGATGAAGCGACTAGTGCCCTTGATGGGGCCTCGGAACATGCTATCCAGCATACCATCAACAGTCTGAGCGGTCAGGTAACCATGGTCGTGATTGCCCATCGCTTAACAACAGTCGAAAAATGTGACTTTCTATACTGGATCGATAAGGGAACCATTACAATGCAGGGTCGTCCGGATGAAGTTTTACCTTACTATTTGCAGTGGCTAAGAAAAGATTTAACCGTTTAAATAACATCTAACAAAAACATCCTTATGAACTCTATATATGACATTGTAAAAAATGATTATTGCTCAGGTTGTGGAACATGCGCCGTTGTATGTCCTCATAGTGCAATCACTATTACGTACAATATTAAAAAGGGACTTCTTTTACCAAATATTCAAAAAAAATTATGTACTAACTGTGGAAAATGCTTATTAACATGTCCTGGACTCGTATACGATTACTTTCCTCAACAACGGGAAAAATTTTTTATCTCTGAAAATTTGTGCAATGCTGAAAAAGGATATATTGCTCATTCCACTGATAACTTTATTCGTGAACATGGGGCATCAGGAGGGATGATCACACAGATATTGTGTTTCATGTTAGAAAGAAAAATAATAGATGGTGCAGTAGTTTCTGCTATTGAAAAAAATTTTCCAGGGTATGCAGTCTCTAAAATATCAAAAAATCCCTCAGAATTAATAGCATCTCAAGGTTCACTCTATTGTCCTAGTGCTACAAATTTAATCTTAAAAGAAATTTTATTAGATAAAAATGGAAGCCAATTTGCTTTTGTAGGTCTACCTTGCCAAATATTGGCATTAAGGATAATGCAAGAAAGATATCCTATTCTGCAAAAAAAAATACCTTTTGTTTTTGGGCTGTTTTGTAGCAGGACCCCACGGGGCCATGCAACCTTTGATTTATTAAAGAAATTAAATGTAGATATAACGCATAAATATACTTTAAAATATAGAGGATACGGCCATCCCGGTTGTCTATCCATAACGGATGAGTATAACGTAAAGAAAATACATCACTTACACAAAGATTACTGGGGACATTACTTTCTACGTTTTTACAAACCTTGGCGCTGCTGGGTATGCCCAGATCATAGCGCCGAACTTGCAGATATTTCTTTTGCAGATTCCTGGTCTAGATCAAATTCGATGGGGGAAAATGTTGTTATTATCAGAAATCAGTATTTTGAAAATTTACTTTACCATATGAATAAGAATAAGTTTATTGATTATACTCCTACTACAGTATCGACTATAATCACAGAACAAAACCTACTCGACAAATGTAATACAAAACCTCGCTTCTTTATTTTAAATCTATTCGGGAAAAAGTATTGCGGCAAACGAGTACCTACGCGAGGTCAACAAACTTTTCTGTCCAAAATTAAACAGCTTCCTGAGTTTTTCAGAATACTCGTGTCATCCAGAAGGTATATATGGAAAAAATTTTTCATAGAAGGAGATTATTTACTAATGAAAATTACTCTGCATATCAAAAAATATGTAAAAAAAATATTTAAAATTATAAAAATATTTAAAATTCTTCCCCCAAATAACAATAAACATACCTATAATATTGTAATAGTTGGGGGCTATGGTTGGCTTGATATCGGTGATGAGGCTATGCCCAAAGCAGATATATTAAAATTTCGCACTATTATAAAAAATATAAAGATTTTAATGCTCTCGCCATGCCCTAATCAAACAGAGAAATACCATCTAGAAAAATCTGATTTCGACCTTAAAAATATGAATTGGGGTGAAGGAGTATTTAGATACCGCGTAAAAAATTTCGTTTGTTTCCTACTTTTCCTCTTTGGTGCATTGGCACAACGCTTTGGAATTAGATTTCAATTATGGGAAAATGCACGTTCTATACTTGATTACATCGATACTTGTGATGTTTTTTTCAATGTCGGAGGAGGGAATTTAAATAGTATAATGCGTGGAGAGTTATATAAAAAGTGCGCACAATACTTAGCATGCCGTATTTTAAACAAGCCAATTATTGTCTCAGGACAGAGCATTGGTCCACTTTATAACATAGTAGATAAATTTATTTTAAGACTAAGCCTAAATCAGGTTAGCATGATTACTTTTAGAGACAAAAACAACTCTATTGAGCTTGTCAAATCTCTAGGGATACACAAGCCTATTATGCTAGACACAGCTGATGATGCCATTACTCTGCCTGCATTAGACTATATAGATGCACAAAATTTATGGAATAGAACAATCGGGGAAAAAGCAAAAAATTTTAAGATTGGTCTAAACTTAAAAGGTTCCATGTCTATATTTAAGGGAAAAAATCGCATCAACAGCATGGACAATGAAATTATTTTTATGGCAAATCTTGCTGACAAATTAATTTCAGAATTTGATGCCGATTTGATATTTATTCCAACAGATTTTTCTGATGGTGTTGATGACAGATATCTTCACCGTGAGATTGTACAAAAAATGACATCGCCCCAAAAGGCTATATTACTTGAAGATATCCTAACTGATCGAGAAATAAAGAGTATCGTTGCGAATTGTGATTTTATTATTGGCTCTAGATACCATCTTTGTGTCTTTTCAGCATCTGAAAATATTCCGTTTATTGGTATTGCGAGTGGCGTTTATCAGCAGCAAAAACTCAAAGGCCTTGCAAATCTTTGCGGGCTACCTCAGTGCTTTATTCAGGATGATTTAGAGTTTATATCTCTTGATCGAGTATGGGAACATATAAAATCTATGATTTTAAATCGAGAGAGTATAAAAGAAGATTTGATAAAAGTAAATTCACAAATGAAAGATGCATCTTATGCATCTATTCGATATGCAACAGATTTTATCATAAAAAAGTATAATAAATAACTAGTCATGAAAATTTCAATTATCATTCCGACACGAAATCGATTTCAGTATTTGCGAGATACACTAAACTCATTATCATGTTTATTTTTATCAGATGAGATAGAGATTATCATTATCGATAACGGTTCTACTGATAGAACTCGGGAGATTGTTGAAACCTTTACCCAAAAAAACCCGATTCCCTGTCGCTATGTGTATGAACCTACTCCCGGCCTGCACGTTGGCCGTAATCTGGGTGCCCAGCTGGCACGAGGGGAAATCTTAGCCTATCTTGACGATGATGTCTTTGTCGATCCAGATTGGCTAACTGGCATTCAGGATGCCTTTACCAATTACCCTGAATTGGCATTGCTTGGTGGCCCCTGTATTCCTTATTGGGAAGGTCAACCTCCACAGTGGATTCTAGATCTCAAGTGCCCCAGTTCTGATGGGGGTTGGGTTCTCAGCCAACTCAGTCTGCTAGATCTTGACTATCAAGAACCTGCCCCCTGCTCCCCCTGGCATATCTTCGGCTGTAATTTTATTATCAGGAAAAGTGTTCTTTTTGCGGCAGGAGGCTTCCATCCTGATGGTATGCCAGATCATCTTCTCCGTTACCGCGGTGATGGCGAGTCATACATCAGTCGCTATATCATCGGTAATAAATTATTATCGCTGTATCATCCTGCTTGCAAGATAAGACATCGTGTACCTGAAAAGCGCCTGTCTCGTGCTTATATTGACTATATTGTCATACGAAATATATATTCTCAGGCATATACGGAATGTCGTCGAACAAATTTTTCTTTTATTCCCCTGCTTAGATTACTTATCCATTTTGGCTGCCGGACCTTAAAAACGGGCATTCATTTTCTATTGAGACAAACACAAACAAGTGCAGATGTCCGATATGCATTTCTTCTGTTCTGGCGCTGCCTGCTCCATAGCCTATCCCCCAAGATGCGGGCCTGGATATGCCAGCCCTCTTACTTTAAAGAAGATCCGTGTCCTTATAACCAAGCGTCTACCCGCAAGAGAGTTTCATGAATGACTTTCTCCCTGTCTGCGAGCCCATGCTCGCCGGTAATGAACTAAAATATATTACCGATGCCGTCAGTACCGGCTGGATTTCCTCCGCCGGAAGTTATGTCACAGCATTTGAAAAAGCCTTTGCTGAATACTGTGGCGTCAAACATGGTATCGCCGTCTGCAACGGTACTGTAGCTCTGCATCTGGCTTTACGCGCCCTTGGGGTGAGGCCAGGCGATGAAGTCATTATCCCGGACTTCACCATGGTAGCCTCGGCGCTGGCGGTCTGTTACTGTGGGGCGAAACCTGTCTTCATAGATGCCGATATCGCCACATGGAATATGGATATCTCAGCCGTAGAACAGTACATTACCCCTGCCACTAAGGGAATCATGGCTGTTCATATTTTTGGCAATCCTTGCGACATGACCGCATTGCAGCGGATCGTCGACCGACATGGCCTCTGGCTGATGGAAGATGCTGCGGAAGCGCATGGAGCCATCTATCATGGGAAAAAAGCCGGAGCGCTATCGCGTATCGCGGCATTCAGCTTCTTCGCCAACAAGAACATCACCACGGGCGAAGGCGGCATGGTCGTTACCGACGATGACGAGCTGGCTGCCTCCTGTCGCTATTTCAAAAACATGTGCTTCCCCTTGGACGCCCCCCGCACCTATCTGCATGCGGATATCGGCTATAACTACCGCATGAGCAACCTGCATGCCGCCATCGGTCTGGCCCAGACCGAAAAGGCCGATGACTATAAGGCACTGCGGCAAGCACACGGCAAGCAGTATCGGGAACGCCTGTATACTATCCCCGGTGTGCTACTTCAGGAGGACACGACCGGCAGCGAAAGTGTCAACTGGATGAACGGGCTGGTCATCACGCCGGACTACGGACATTCGCGGGACGAACTCATCGCCCATCTGCGAGACCACGGTATTGATACACGGCTTTTCTTCAACGGAATGCACCGCCAGCCCGCCTTGAAGGCGTTTGGATGTCATTGTGAAGGCGACTACCCCGTCTCGGACATGCTGGCGGATAACGGTTTCTACCTGCCCAGCAGCAGCACTCTGCAAGAATCGGACATCGACCATATCTGCGACGTCATCGCCGCATTTCGACGTTAAGAGGGCCTCATGAGCATCTTTGGTGATTATGCGCGGTATTACAATCTGCTTTATCAAAACAAGGGATACGCTGCCGAAACGGAATTCATCCTGGACTGTCTGACGCGGTACGGCGGCATGCCTGCGACGCTGCTTGATCTAGGCTGTGGTACAGGACGGCATGCTCTGGAGATGGCCCGTCGCGGCGTCAGCGTTACAGGCGTGGACATGTCCGCTACCATGTTGGAAATGGGGCGTCAGCTACAGGCAGCCTCTTCGAATCTGCCTGCGGGAGTTTTGCCGCCGCAGCTGCAGGAAGGCGATGCGCGTACTGTGCGTCTGGGCAAACGCTTCGATGCGGTGACCAGCCTCTTCCATGTGATGAGTTACCAAAATACGGAAGAAGATGCTCTGGCTGTTATGGAAACAGCCCGCTATCACCTGAAACAGGGGGGGCTCTTTCTCTTCGATTTTTGGTATGGCCCGGGCGTCCTCACAGACCCGCCGACCGAACGTGAGCGCATCATGGAAGATGCCCATACCAAGGTATATCGGCACGCACATCCCGTGCACAGGGTCAATGATGATCTTGTAGAAGTCCATTACAGTATTAATCTTACAGACAAATCAAGCGGAACTCAATCTTCTCTGAATGAAGTCCACAAGATGCGTTACTGGTTCTTACCTGAATTGCGCCATTTGGCTTCTATGAGTGGTTTTACGGTCATAGCTGAGGGGGCCTGGCGATCCTTTGAACTGCCGATTCAAACGACATGGAATGCATGGAGTCTTTTAAAGAAATATGATTAAAAATAAAATTGCTATATTCCATCCTGAAGGGAATATCGGGAGCAATGTAAATATAAAAACTATTGTAACATTGCTCATAACGTATGGATATACTATCGATTATATCCATTATCCAACACATTCTGTACATGATTTGAATAATATTTCAGGTTTTTCTGACATCACGATACCAGCCCAATTAGCACTGTCATGTTTCGGAAATTCATGGAATTTTTGTATCGGTATAGACGCAGGGGTTTGTGATGCCGCAAAAATATACAAATCTGCAAAGATTCCTTTTATTTTTCTTAGCTATGAAATCTTTTTTCTTGACGAAGCGAAAACCCCTGAAGATAAACAGCTAATCTTAGAAATAAAAAATGCGGCAAAGCTTGCTTGTGCGGCAATATCTCAGGATGAAGTACGGGCTAACAGTCTCCAAAAAGAATATGAGTTAACTTGCCCTATCTTTAATATACCTGTTGCAGGAACTGGATGTATTCCTTTCAAAAAATCATTTTTTTTATATGAAAGATGCAATATTCCCACTGATAAAAAAATTCTTCTCCATATGGGGAGTCTGGATTCTTGGAGCATGGCAGACTGGCTGGCATCCAATGTCGATAGCCTACCTGAGGACTGGGTTGTAGTCTTCCATGGAATAAAAAAAGACTTATTTCCTCAGCATAAAAAAATATTCTATTCACGAATCCCAGCAAAAACAGCTGATGAGTTAAGAGAAATTATTCATTCAGCAGACTGTTGTTCTGTATTATACAAACCAACATACGATAGTATCTTCACAGGGAAGAATATCAAGGAAATAGGACTTGCATCCACAAAATTTTCAACTGCCCTACAGCACGGAGTTCCCGTACTTGTCAATGATTCAAAGGCGATGTATGCTCTTGTTAAACAAGAGAACTGTGGCATTTTTATTGATACAAGCTCAAAACATCCTTTTCAAAATATAGAATTACTACAAAAAATAAAATATAAAAATTGTCATCGGGCATTTTCAGAATATCTTGATATCAAAAATATATTCAAATTTTTCATAGAAATAATTATATGCAATTCTACTCAAGAGGCAATTACATATATTCCAGAAATAGACAAAAAACAAATTCTTAAAATCATAAAAGGACTTTCCTCATACATATTACTATCTATCATTACATCAATATGCTTACTAATATGTACAAAGTTTTTAAAAAAAATAAAAAAATATTTATCTAACTGATGGAGCTAGAAAATGCCTCCCTTCTTTACCATTATCACTTCCACCTACAATGCGGCAGATACGCTGCCGCACCTGCTGGATTCATTGGCTTCCCAGACCTGCCGAGACTTCAACTGGATAGTGCAAGATGGCGCATCTTCGGACGCTACTATGCAGATTGTGGAGCAGTACCGTGATCGTCTGCCAGAGATCCTAACGGATAGCGGCAGGGACAGTGGCATTTATGATGCTTGGAATAAGGCTATCGACCGCTGGCAGGATAATATGGGGGAATGGGTGCTTTTTTTGGGGGCTGATGATACTTTACATAGTTCTACAACATTGCAAGAAGTATTAGAACATATCATATCTATAAAAAATGATAATATAATCTTTGCTGCTGGTAATATTAATTTAGTCGACACAAATGGAACTATTATACGTACTGTTATTGTCGATAAAAATAGTGCATTTAAAAATAGATATCGTGGCACTCCCTTACCCCATTCTGGACTTTTCACAAAAAAAACATTCCTCGTATCAACAAAGTTTGATACAAAATTTAAAATAGCTGGAGATTATGATTTCATACTTAAAACATGGAAATCAGAACATCAGACAATAGAGTTAAACATATTAGTAACAGATATGGGAAATGATGGCATCTCACATACGCTAGAGACTATATACATACGTAGAAAAGAACTTTTTCTAGCTATAAAAAATACAAACACACTTCAATCTTTTTTATTTGCATTTTTTATGATAAAACACAACATAAGACTTAGCATAAAACAATCTTTATTAAAAATAAAGTTAGGACAATATCTATACGCTTTTTATAAAAAATACAAATCGAGTTTAAAATGAAACACAAGCTTACCATTGTTATCTGTACATACAATCGTGCTCATATCCTTCCTGCAGCTTTAGAGTCGTTATTACGACAAACTGTTTCTCCTGATGATTACTCACTTCTGATCATCGATAACAACTCAACAGATGACACACAGGAAGTCCTCATTCCGTTTAAAAATAAATTCCCTCATATGCGTATCGTCATGGAATACAACCAGGGAATTGCCTATGCGCGCACCCGAACCTTGCACGAAGTGACAACCCCTTGGTTTGCATCGCTTGATAGCGATGCCAAAGCCCATCCTGACTGGGTCGAAACGATATTGAAAACTATAGAAAAAGGGGATTTCGATGGATTTGGAGGACCATACTATGCTTGGCATCACTATGGACCAGCCCCCCGCTGGCTCCCGGAAGATTTTGGTACCTACGAAAGTCCGCAAGGCTACGGCCTGCTGAAAGGGGATACCTACATCCCCGGTGGGAATAGTGTCCTCCGTTGTGATGCGGCAAGAAGCATCGGCACTTTTTCAACAGAGCTAGGGATGAGCGGCAATCGCTGCGGTTACGGCGAAGAGACCCATTTTTTCGAACGTATGCGGACTGCAGGCTACCGCATGGGGTATGTTCCACACTTAAAGATCGATCACTGTGTCCTGCCGTATAAATACACTTTACGCTGGCAGATACGTTCAGCCTTTGAATATGGAAAATCAGCTAACTATGTTGCAAATATCAAAAAGTTTTTTCCTCTTCGCTTTATTTTCCACTGTGGACGCGCTATAGTGAATATAGTTTCATTTCCTTTTATTCAAAAAGAAAATAAATTTTTTCCCCGAACAGTTTTCAAAAATTTACGCCAGATTATATGGGATCTTGGCCTTCTTTACGAACGCAATCTTGCCAAGCCCTATCATCTGCTTTTAAAAATCAAAGAGAAATTTTATGCCTAAAATAACTGTGGCTATGCCTATTTATAATGATGGCTTATATGTCTCATCTTCAGTCAATTCTATACTCAATCAGACGTTTAAGGATTTCACCTTGCTCATTATAGATGATGGCAGCTCTGACAATAGCTTAGATATTATTTCTTCTTACAATGACGAAAGGATAAAAATAGTCAAGCATAGTCAAAATATGGGGCGCCCTGCAGCCAGAAATACAGCGCTAAAATATGCAGATAGCGAATATCTTGCTTGGATGGATGCAGATGATATTGCGCTTCCCAACCGTTTACAGAAGCAGGTAGCATTTCTTGATTCCCATCCGAAAATCAGTATCTGCGGCAGCAAGGTTCGCTATTTCCATGAAATGCGAGGTTCCAGTCGGCATCCTGCGACCTCATCAGGAATCCTGGCAACCACTCTATTTCATCCTCCCATCGCCAATCCCAGTGCTGTTATACGTCTCTCGTCTATCAGACAGAAAAATATCTTTTATGACAATCGATTCAAACGTGCACAAGATTTTGCTTTTTGGGTAGATTGCTTTCTTGTACACAAACTCAATGGATTTGTTATTCCTGAAATACTCCTTAAATATAGAGTATTTTCAAGACCAACAGCTCCAGAGTGGCACCTTAAAGTTATACAACACAAAGTTCTACCAGCCATCCATATGACATGCACCATTGAAGAAACAAAAATCCATGCAGGGCTCGTCGTAGAAAATCGTACATCCCTCATAAAAAAATATGGCCTAAAGAATATCTTCAACTGGCTTGAACGCCTGAATGGGCACTGTCAACAACAGAAGCTGCCTTTTTCTCCCATTGTCACATCACTAATCCATGCCTATGCTGAACGTCTGATTGCCGCAGCTCCCAATCCTCTGCAGGCCCTATGCCTCTATCGCAAATTCCCCCTTGCGAAAGAGCATACCTTCTTACACATGTATCTTCGTACAGCAGCACGCTGGGGATATGGCCTGTTAAAAGGCTAGTTTTTTAAGATATCAATATACTGCGTCCGCTTTCCTCTCATCATCAATTTCCGCACAGGTAACCAATACAGATTCAAATTCAGTGGATCAATACAAAAAGCCTTTATATACCACTGTAGCGCTGTCATATATTGATGTGCGCCAAATGCTGCAATGACCGCCATCTTAAATGCCAAAAAAGACCAGGCACGTTTGCGGACTCTGGGAGGAATCCCTGGATGTTCGATATGCTTTTTCATGATGTTCCACTCTGTACTCAGAGCGATCTGAACATTACGGACAGCACTTCCTGCACGTTGCCGATAGAATAAAAGCTCTTGCGGAATTTCCTGCGCAGCCATTGGATTTTCCTGACAAATTAATGCCAGTAACCGTAAGGAAAAATCCCTATCTCCTGCCACGCGCAATGAGGGATCAAAAAGTCCAGCAGCACGCACTTTATCTGTTCGTGCTGCCCAAGCCCCCATGCAGAACTCACTATCGAGCAACATATCCCACCAAACATTTCCTGTTTTATGAAGATTAGCCCACGGCTGTCTTTTACGTATATTAGTGCCATCATAGAACATAGCAAAATGGCACCATGCTAAATCAGCCTCCTTCTTCTGAAGAACATTCAACATATATTGTAAAAAATTCGGGTGCCAGATATCGTCACTATCGAGTACGGTAAGATATGGCGTTGAAACAAGTGATATTCCAGTGTTCCTTGCTGCACACTCACCTAAATTTTTCTGCCGAATAATTTTAAATCTATTGTCACTACCAATTATTTTGGTAATCATTCCATATGTTCCGTCCGTTGACCCATCATCAACTATGATACATTCATAATCAGAATAAGTTTGATAAAGTACAGACCTTATCGTCTCTGGTATATATTTTTTACAATTATATGCAGGAATAATAATAGAAATAGTAGGCATAGTTCAGTCCTCACTATTTTTTTTTCAACAACATCTGAAGATTTTCAAGAAAATGACAGTTTTTATATCGTAAAAAGCAAGTAGAATAATTATCATAACATATTTTGGCTAACTTCGAAGTAGGGCAAAATTGAAGTTTAGACAAGATAACTTCTAGCTCCTCATCTTTCTCAAATGTCTCCAGCCCCAGCTCCCGGGCCACATCTTCCAGCGCTCCCAGCTTGCGTACGATGACCAGGCAGGAAAGAGCCGTCATCTGCAAAGGAACAAGGGGAGCCGCTTCAAAGCTACGCTCCGGCGATTCCGGTGGACAACGTGATGGCACCAAGCAAACCTGCAAA
>ENA-OWRJ01002477-OWRJ01002477.1-human-gut-metagenome-genome-assembly--contig:-NODE-2477-length-15800-cov-2.947348_pt1 | contig 15800 bp, 11 predicted proteins | sample MGYA00248269_ERZ651897 | MGnify/ENA primary metagenome ERZ651897 (study PRJEB26924, sample SAMEA4378252) | human gut metagenome | biome: human gut; feature: human-associated habitat; material: faeces...
GTAAAGGAAAAACCACCAGCTATGCTGGTGGAAATTTATTTTTGTAATATTTGTACTGCACACTATACAAAAATGATTAAATATTGAATTTTGTTCACTACACTATACAAAAACAATAAAAAAGTGAAGGCTGTCACTAATTTTTAATAGTTTGCTTTTTTATAAATTAAATTATAGTAGAATTTTGTCGAACGAATTTTCTTGATTTTTCTGTTAAAAGATAATATAATTTTATTAAATTTTAAAATAGATTATTTCAAAATGATTTTGTTGTTAAATTTTATTCAAAAATTCACTATAGTGAATAGTTTCAATTCTTAAATAATACCAATAAGTATATTTATAAAAAAATATTGACCTATAAGTTAAATAATTGTATAATTAGGAGGAAGATTGATGGAAGAAGAGAAAATGTTGGTTCCATCTGGATTAAAAACAGTAGATGGAAAAGATATCATGTGCTATACTGGGGCATTTTACTTAAAAAACGAAGAAAAAATCAAACGAATAATAAAAAAATGCGAAGAAATTTTAGATGCAGAAAGTGAAGATATTAAAAAAATACAGAGAAATATTACTATAAAAGAAGATAGTGAAAAGTATAATTTTGATATACATATAAATAAAAAACATGACAAATTATTTAAAGAGCTACTGTCTGATAAAAAGGAAGCTGTTAAATTTATAAATCATTATTTACACTTAAATTTATTAGATGATGAGATAGAAAAATATGAGAAAGAGTTTAGAACAGAAGAATTTAGAAATATAGAAGCAGATGTTGTGTATAAGGTAAAGAACAAAAATGTTTTTATATTAATAGAACATCAATCAAGTTTAGATTTAAAGATGGCATATAGAATATTGCGTTATAAAAATGCTATAATAGAGTCAGCAATAAATAAGAGAAAATTAAAAGAAAAAAACTATAAAATTCCAAAAGTAATACCGATAGTGTTATATACTGGAAAAAGAAAATGGCAAAAGTTATCAATAGAAGATATTGAAGAGAAAATAGAAGGATACGAAGAAATTAAACTAGGATATGATTTAGTGGATACTAATGAGTTTACAAAACAGCAATTGTTAGAAGATAATTTGATAACATCTAAAGCTATGTTAATAGAAAAGTCACAAAATAAAGAAGAGCTATACCAAAACATTGAGGATATAATAAGTTGTAAAAATAAAATGGAAGATTTTGAATATGAACAATTAGAAAAAATAGTAAAATATGAATTGATGGGAACTGATGATAAAGAAATAATAAGTAAATTTATAGAAAAGATAAAAAATAGAGAGGAGAGCGAAAATATTATGATGAATGCAGCGAGAATAATAAACAAGGAGATAAGAAAACAAAGAAGAGAGGGAAGAGAAGAGGGAAGAGAAGAGGGAAGAGAAGAGGGAATGATTTTTGTTGCTAAAAAACTAAAAGGAAAAATGCATATAAAAGATATAAGTCAAATAACTGGATTAAGTGAAAAGGAGATTGAAAAGCTGTAAGAAGAGTGACTATTACAAATTTAGTGAAGAAAAAATGAAAACAAAAGGATTAGATAAATTGAAATAGTAAAAAAATACCATGGGATAATTATTTATAAAATTATCTCATGGCTTGATTTTATTATTAAAAAATTATTAGTTTAGTGTAAGTCACTTGCAACTTCTTGTAATGTTACTTTTACTACTGTTCCTTCTTCAACAGTTGCACCAACTGCTGGGTCTTGAGAAACTACTATTCCAGAACCTGTAGATTGAATATTTAAGTTTTTACTCTTTAAAGTTGCTGTTACGTTACTCAAACTCTTTCCTTTTAAGTCTGGCACTGTTACAGAAACTGATGTGCTATTTTCCTCTGTATATAGTTTACATACGCCATTCTTTGAAACAGATACGCCTGCTTTTGGCGTTTGGACTGTTACTATTTCGTCATCACTTGCAGAAGTTACAGGAGTAATTCCTAAATTTTTCAATATTTGTTTTGCTTCTGATATTGTTTTATTTCTTAAATCTGGTATTGTTATTAAAGATGTATTATTTGTTGTTACTTCTGTTGCATCATTTGAAGGAATTCCTAAGTATGGCAATACTTCGCTTAATACTTGAGATACAACTGGGGCTGCTATTGCACCACCATAGTAATTTTTAACTTGTGGACCATATAATACTAGTAATGCTACTACTTTTGTATTTTCAACTGGTGCTATTGCTAAGAAAGATACAACATATCCATCTTCTGGATGGTTAGGGTTTGGCTCAGATGTTCCTGTTTTTCCTCCTATTGTATATCCTTTTACTGCACCGTATTTTCCACCACCGTCTGTAACAACAGATTGCATCATGCTACGTACTTTTGTAGCTGTTTCAGATGATATTACTTGACGTACTTCTTTTACATCAATGTTTGTAACTGCACCTGTATCTGGGTTTTCTATGCTTTTTACAATTCTTGGTTGTACTAAAACACCATTGTTAGCAATTGCGCTTGCGGCTGTTATCATTTGTAAGGGTGTAATTGTAAATCTTTGACCAAATGACATTGTAGCAAGCTCTGTTGTACCAACATTTTCTAGCTTATGAAATTGGCTTGAAGCTTCTCCAGATGTTGCAATTCCTGTTTTATCAAATAGTCCGAATGCTTTGAAATATTTATATAGTGTAGTTGCTCCTATACGTTGACCTAATTGAATTAATGCTGGGTTACAAGAGTTTTCTAAAGCGTTTCTTAAAGATTCACTTCCATGCCCAGATTTGTTTGCACAATTTATTTTTATTCCAGAAACCATTTGGCTTCCACTACAATAAAAGTCGCCAGCTGTGTCGGTTTCTACAACATCTTCCTCTAAGCCGACAGAAGCCATTACAGTTTTAAATACAGAACCGGGTTCATATGTTTCTGTAACTACTTTGTTACGATACATTTTGTATAAGCTGTTTGTTTTTTCCTCACTAGAAAGTGTGTCCCAAGTTTTTTGAAGAGTTTCGTTTGGCTCGAATGGTGTATTTAGGTTATAGTCTGGATATGTAGCCATTGCTAGAATATCTCCAGTAGATGGGTCCATAATTGTCATTGAACCACCATTTTTACAATTGTTTTCTTCAACAGCCTGTTTTAAATATTTTTCTACAATAGTCTGAATATTTGCATCTATTGTAAGGGTAATGTTACTACCATTTTCAGGAGCTATGTATTTTTCATCAGTGTCTGGAATAGATTCTTGAGTTGCATCTATTGAAGTAGTTACGCCCTGGAGTACCAGTTAATGTTTCATCCCAATAATACTCAATTCCGGATAGACCGTTGTTATCACTCCCGCAAAATCCAATTAAATTTGAAGCTAAATTATTATAAGGGTAAGATCTTTTATTGTCTTTATCTATGTTAATTCCTGAGCTCCACTTATTATCTTCCATCCATTGTTTTAATTTAGAAACTTTATCTATATCCACTTTTTTAGCAATTGTTTCTACTGAATTTGTGCTTGTTACTTTTACTAATACTTCATTATAATCTAATTCAAAAATATCTGATAACGTTTTTGCAACTTTTTCTTTTAAAGCGTTTGTAGCTTCAGCATCGTTTTTTACAGCTATAAGTGAAGGGTTTACACTAATAGTATCAACCTCAGAACTTACAGCTAAAGCCTTTCCAGTAGAATCGTAAATTGTTCCTCTTTTAGGGCTTAGAACTCTGTTAGCAGTAATTTGCTTGTATGCTCGTTCTTTTAGAAAACTTCCATCAATGAATTGTAACCAGAAAATTCTAAAAACTAATAATAAAATTAATATTAAAAAAATAACCGCAAACCACTTTAAATGGGTGCTTTTGTTATCTATTTTTACTTCTTTTTGTTTCTTATAATTCATAAAACCACCATCTTTTCTTTAGATAGAAATATTGTATATTAATATGGTGCAAAAATCAATAAAAAGCACAAAAATGGTTGAAAAATAATTACGATTTTTGCTGCGTCAAATATCATTTTAAATGCAGTTACATACACCACATATGTGCCTTTGCATTTGAAATTCATTTTTTCTTGCAAAAATTTAATTCTTATCCAACCGTAATTTGAAATAAAAGGAAAAATACGGCTAAATATAGTGAAAAATCTTGCTACAATTTATTGCTTTTAAATTTAAAATGTAATATAATTGAATATGTATAGGAATTTAAAATAATAAAAAAATAAACAAAAGGATGGAGAGTATGAAAAAGTTTAAAAAATTAGTATCAAGCATTTTAATTACTATGTTAACAGTGGCTACACTTGGGAGCATTAGTGCTGTTAAGGCTGCAAGTGCAGGACCACTATATTTAGGCATTGTTTCACTTCGTAGAGCAGGCTATGGCTATCAACAAGAAGGTAGCAAGGTATGGAAAATAGCAGAATATGATAGTGAAAATGGAAAAACCGCAGATTTAAGTAAAACTATTTACTGTATTAAAGGTGGACCTGGATTTGGCTCTAGTGATATGGCAACAGGTGGTGTACCAACAATAAGTAAATATACACAAAAGTTTAACTTAAAAGATTTAGCTTCAATACCAAGTACGTATTCAAAAATTTTACCAACAGGAAGCAATTATAATTCTTTAATGTGGTTATTAGATAATATTTATATAATGCCTGCAATTGGAACAGACAATACAACTGCAAGAGAAGAATTTTTAAAGAGTAAAATTCCAAATGAATTATATGATCTTATAACAGATGATGATATAGATGCTGTACAGCAATTAGCAATTTGGTATTTCACAAACCCATCTGGAGATAAATATCATTATGAAACATCAAACTTTAAAATAAACTCAATTGCAAATGTAGATTCAAATTATGCTTCAATGGGAGATATTTTTGGAGATGATGGTTGGGATAGAGAAGATGCAATAGAAGCATTATTCCAATATTACATTACAAATGCAAAAGCAAATAGCAATTACAAGAGTACAAACAATACAACATCTCCAATCGAAATTGTAAAGAGTAATGCTACAATGACAAAGGTTGGAAGTAACTATGTTGCAGGACCTTATAAAATAAACCAATTATTAAATATTGATTATACATTAAATGCAACATTTACAGATATAAATGGAACAACAATTACTCCAAGCATTGGCATAAAAGATGTAAGTGGAAATGTAACAGCCACAACAAAAACATTAAAAGAATTAGTAGGACAAGAATTCTATTTAATTATGCCAACAAGCTCAAATATATCTGGAATAAAAATGACTGTAAATACATCATACACATCAAAAACAGTTGATTATTGGTCAGTTGCAGATGCTCCAACAACAGAGCAACCAGTTGTAATTGTAAATGAAACTCCATTAAACTTTTCAGATACAACTTCAATAGTAGTACCAAAACCATTCGATTTAAGTTTAAGAAAATTTATTACAAACATAAATGGAACAGAAATTACAAATAGAATACCACAAGTAGATGTTAGTAAATTAGCTTCAGGAGAAGCAACAACAGCAACATATAATCATCCAAAAACACCACTTAAAGTTGCAATTGGCGATGTTGTTACATATACAATAAGAGTATACAACGAAGGTGATATAGATGGATATGTTGAAGAAATAACAGACCATTTACCAGAACAACTTGAATTTATAGTAGATGACCAAGTTAATATTGAGTATGGTTGGAAAATAGCAAGTAGTACAGATTTAAAAACAATTAAAACAGAATATTTATCAAAAGCAAATGAAACAACTGACGGTGCAAATAAAATATCGGCATTTAATGGAACAACACTTGCATATAAAGATGTAAAAATAAAATGTAGAGTTGTTGCAACAGAGCCAATGGCTGATAAAATAACAAACATTGCAGATATCACAAAATTTACAGATGGTGATGGAAATACAGTAACAGATAGAGATTCACAAGAAAACAATGTAAATTTACCAACTGGAAAAGACTTAGAAAATTATAAAGACTCTGAAATAAACAGAGGAGAAGAATATATACCAGGACAACAAGATGATGATGATTTTGAAAAATTAACATTAAAAGAATTTGATTTAAGTTTAAGAAAATTCATCACTGGAGTAAATGGAACAGCAATAACAAATAGAGAACCACAAGTAAATGTTACTCCATTAAAAAATGGTGGAACAACAGCAATATACAATCATCCAAAAACACCAGTATCTGTTGCAATTGGAGATTTAGTTGAATATACAATTAGAGTTTACAACGAAGCAGAAATTGATGGATATGTAGAAGAAATAACAGACCACTTACCAGACCAACTTGAATTTATTGCTGGAAACGAAATAAATACAAAATATGGTTGGACAGTTGATAGCAATAATTCAAAAATAATTAAAACAAAATATTTATCAAAGGCAAATGAAACTACAGAAGGTGACAATAAGATTAAGGCTTTTGACGGAACAAAGTTAGATTACAAAGATGTAAAAGTAGTATGTAAAGTAGTTTCAACAGACCCAATGCCAACTAAGATTACAAATATAGCTGATATTACAAAATTCACAGACGGCAACGGAAATATAGTAACAGATAGAGATTCACAAGAAAACAATGTAAATATTCCATCTGATTTACCAGGATATAAAGATGATGAAATAGGAAAAGATTATGTGCCAGGACAACAAGATGATGATGATTTCGAAAAACTAAAAATAAAAGAATTTGATTTAGCTTTAAGAAAATTCATCACAAAAGTAAATAATACAGAAATAAAGAGTAGAATTCCACAAGTTGATACAACACCTTTGAAAAATGGAACAGGAACAACAGCAATTTATAATCACTCAAAAGAGCCTGTAAAAGTTTCATTAGGAGCAGTAGTTGAATATACAATTAGAGTATACAACGAAGGTCAAGTAGATGGATATGTAGAAGAAATTAAAGACCACTTGCCAGACCAATTAGAATTTATTAAAGATAATGAAACAAATAAAAAATATGGTTGGACAGTTGATAGCACAGATTCAAAAGTAATAAAAACATCATACTTATCTAAGGCAAACGAAAAAGTAGCCGGAGAAAACAAAATACCAGCATTTGATGGAACAACATTATCTTATAAAGAAGTAAAGGTAGCTTGTAAAGTAGTTTCAACAGATCCAATGCCAAGTAAAATAACAAACTTAGCAGATATATCAGACTTTACTGATGGAGAAGGAAACAAAGTTACAGATAGAGATTCTAAAGAAGACAATGTAAAAATTCCAGAAGATAGACCAGGATATAAAGATGATGAAAGTAAAAAAGATTATGTACCAGGACAACAAGATGATGATGACTTTGAAAAAGTAACACTTGTAAAATTCGACTTATCATTAAGAAAATTCATAACAGCAGTAAATAATACAGAAATAACAAGTAGAATACCACAAGTTGATGTTACTCCAATAAAAGATGGAAGCAGTACAACAGCAAAATATGATCATCCAAAAGATCCAGTACTTGTATCAAATGGAAACATAGTAACCTATACAATTAGAGTATTTAACGAAGGTGAAATGGACGGATATGCAAGTGAAATAAAAGATGATATGCCACAAGGTTTAAAATTCTTAACAGATAATAAGACTAACATAGAGTACAGATGGAAAATGTTAGATAAAGATGGAAAAGAAACAGAAAACTTAGATGAGGCAGTTTCAATAGTAACAGATTATCTATCAAAAGAACAAGAAAAAACAGCAGGAGCTAACTTATTAAAAGCATTCGATGGAGAAAAGTTGGATTACAGAGATGTAAAAGTTGCATTTGAAGTAACAGAACCAAATACATCAGATAGAATTTTAATAAACCAAGCTCAAATATCAAAAGACTCAGACAAAGATGGAAATGATGTTACAGACCAAGACTCAGTTCCAGATAAATGGAATGAAGGAGAAGATGACCAAGACATAGAAAAAGTTAAGGTACAGTATTTCGACTTAAGCTTAAGAAAATGGGTAACACAAGCAATCGTAACAGAAAATGGAGAAGAAAAAATAATAGAATCTGGCCACAAGGCAGAAGATGACCCAGAAGATGTTGTAAAGGTTGACTTGAAAAAGAGCAAGATAAATAAAGTAACAATAAAATTCAGATACAAAATAAGAGTTAAAAACGAAGGAAATATAGCAGGATATGCAAAAGAATTAAAAGACTATATTCCAAACGGACTAAAATTTGTACCAGAAGATAACCCATTATGGAAGCAAATAGACGAAAAGACAATAACAACAGACCAGACAAAAGACATATTATTACAACCAGGAGATACAACAGAAGTTGAAGTAGTGTTAACATGGATTAACGATTCAGAAAACTTCGGAGTAATGGATAACTGGGCAGAAATAAGCAAAGATCATAACGATTTCAACAGCCCAGATATAGACTCAACACCAGACAATAACAAAAAAGGTGAAGATGACATAGATGATGCTCCAGTATCTGTAGGCGTACAAACAGGACAAATAAAAACATTTACAACAATAGGCTTAGCAGTACTTGTAATATTATCTTCAGGAGTAGTATTAATAAAGAAGTTTGTTTTATAATAAATTTCGCCCAATAGGTATACCCCTTTTTGGGCGAAATTTTTATGCCAAATTTATTTACTTTAAAAATTCTCTATGTTATAATTCTATTTGAAAAGCGTTTTATACTAAGGAAGGTAATTGGAATGAATCAAATTTTAGTGACGAAAAATGATAAATCAAAAAAGGTAAAAGAAAAGAAGGTGCGAGAATCAAAGGCACCAGGGGATATTACTGGTGTTGCAAAAGCTTTTGCTGGAATAATTCTTTTGTTTGGATTAGCTTTATCTGCTGATGGAGCTTATGCTTATACAAAAAACGTGGAACTTGCTAAAAATACAAAAGCACCAATTGTTTCTGTTTTAAAAACCGGAAATACAGCAAAATTATCTATTGAATGTACCAGCGGAATAAGAACAGTATCATTTACATGGAACAATTCTAATCCTACAATTGTGCAAGGACGTGGCAATAAAATATTGGAACAAATAATATCAATTCCATCTGGAGAGAATAACAAATTAAATATAACAGTTATAGATTCTAACGGACAGACAAAGAGATATGTAAAGACTTTAAACCAGGATGCAAAAGATATTACAGAACCAGTAATAACTATTGAAGGCGTAAATTCTAATATAAAAATTACTGTAACAGATGATACGGCAATAGATTATGTAACATATAAATATGGTGATTCACAAGAAGTTACAATCAACGCAGAAGAAGAGGGGCAAACAACAATAGAAGAAACAATTCCTGCACAGCAAGGGGAAGCAACACTTACAATAGAAGCAGTTGATAAAGCTCAAAATGTTGCAACTAAAGAACAAAAAATAAAGGGCACAAAACGTCCAACAATAGAAGTAAAACGAGATCCAAATGATGCATCATACATATTAATAAAAGCAACAGATGATGATGGCTTAAGATTACTTTGCTACGACTTAAATGGACAGGAATATACAACAGACCCTAATATTTCAATAAATGATACAAAATTTGAATATAGACAAAAGCTTGATTCTGGAACAAATAAAATATCTTTACGTGTTTATAATATAAATGAACAAGTAACTGAATTTAATGCAGAATATGAAAACTAAAAAAGCGAGATGAGGTTGAATTAAATTCAGCCTAATTTTGCTGTAAAAGGCTATTCATATAAAACAATTTTATAATTAATAAATGAAAAATAATATCTAGTAACATGGTTTATAGGTAGAACCATAAAACCTAAATAATAATAAGGAACGTACTTAAATATGCATACCGTATATATAATTGATGATGATGAAAATTTGAAAAATAAACTGAATGAAGAATTTAAAAAAGATGATAATTATAAGTTTAAGCAAATAAGAACAGAAGAAATTGATGTAGCGTTGAAAGATATACCAGCACTAATAATTGTAAATGAAGATACAATATCAGAAAAGGCAACAGAGGTATGCCATAAGATAAGAAACAATGATGATAATTCTATAACTCCTGTAATAGTTGTAACTTCAGAATATGAGAGAGAACATAAGTTGGAAATATTAAAGGCTGCGGCAACGTATTATATAAAAAATCCTTTAGATTATGAATATTTATATTATACAATTACAAACATAATAAACCTTTTATACATAAATAGGAAAGTTAGCCCTCTAACAAATTTGCCGGGAAATGTACAGATACAGGCGGAAATGAAAAAACGTTTATTAAAAAAGCAATTTTTTGTTATGCTTTATATAGATTTAGATAATTTCAAGGCATATAATGATGTTTATGGATTTTCAAATGGAGATGAAATAATAAAATTTACTGCTAGAACGATTTCTAGAAATGTTCACTCAAAGTGTGAAGATAATAATTTTGTTGGACATATTGGTGGAGATGATTTTATAGCAATAGTTGAAGATGAAGACTATGAGAGAATCTGTCAAAACATTGTATTAGAGTTTGACAAAAATGTAAAAAAGTATTTTTCGAAAGAGGATGTTGAAAAGGGTTATCTAGAAGTACCGAATAGAAAAGGGATAATAGAGGAATTTCCATTAACAACTATATCTGTCGGAGCGGTGGAAGTGGATCCAGGAAGATTCCATAATACATTGGAAATTGGAGAAGCAGGAGCACAGGTAAAACATTTGTCTAAAACAATTCCAGGAAGTACATATGTAATAGATAGAAGAAAACACTAAATATTTGGAAGTAAAAAACTTTGATTAAAGTCTAACAGTAGGAATGAGCGAAAACTTTATTTTAATATATTATAAAATATGACAAAAAATGATGAGAAAATGTAAAATTCTCATTATTTTTTTACCATAAAATAAAAATTTGTAGAAATTGGTAATAATTTGACTTACGATTTAAATTGACTTTAAAATTGGACTACCTTATAATTAAAGTAATTTAATTGAAGGGAAAGTGATTATATGAGAAAAATAAACACAGTGAAAGAACTGGTAGATTTTGCATACAATAGGTACAAAACTAAAAAGGCAATAACAATAGAAAGTGACTATATAAAAAATATAAACTATTTCAATTTTAGGTTTGATATATATTCAATGGCAAGAGTAATAAAATCTAAAGAAAACCAAATACGAAATAATAAAATAGCGATAATATCAGAATTCAGATATGAATTTTTAGTAACATATCTCGCAAACATAATGGTAAACAATGCTGTAATATTAATAGATAATAAACTTAGCAAAAATGCAATGGAAAAAGTAATAAAAAAATATAATATAAACACAATATTTTTTTCAAGTACATATAAAGAAAAAGTCTTAGAAATAATAAAAAATAATAATTGTAATAATTTTAACCTAATAAATTTTGATTCTGAAAATCAATTCCCAATTATAGAATACGAAAAACTAATAAACATAGGAAGATACATAGAAAATTATAGTATAGATAATCTTTCAAAAGAAGAAAACCGAGAGAAGAGCACTATAATAGTAAGCTTAGCAGGAGAAAAGAAATATTCTCAACAAGAGTTTATAGAAAGTGCAAATGTAATTGCTAAAACTGCAAGAATAAGAAAAAGAAAAGAGATGAATGCCTTAGAACAGGTAAATACATTTTACGAAGTAGTAATAGGTATAATTCTGCCAATGATTTGTGGGTTAAATACAAAATATTTTGCAGATAATGAACTTATAAAAAATGATTTATTAATAATAGAAGAAAATAATAAGAATATGGTAATTTTGTATAGAAAACATAAATATTTAGTTGAACATACAGGAATAAATACATATGTAGCAAGAGCAGAAGAAAACTTGCCAGCAAGAGAACACAAGAAAGATACTCAAAATTTTGTATTAATTAAAACAGATAAAAAAGACAGGATAAAGAATAATAAAAGTCAAGTTACAGTATAATAGATAAAAATTACTGAAATTTTAGATTTTATAGAGGAGCGTAAGAAATAGAGTAAAGACTGAAAATTGAAAAGTTCAGATTTGCTATAATAGAAAAACTACTGAGAAAAATAATGCTTTTAGACATATTTATATGGTGTAAATAACTGATTTGTTTTTTAAACTTAAATGTTTGAGACTTTATAATGGTTTAGCAAAATTTTGAAAAAAGGTTGAAATTAAGCGGAAAATTGACAAATGCTTCAAAATAATGTAAAATAGGTATATAAAGGTGGAGATAAAATATATGCCGAAAACTAAATTAAATTTAGATAAATTAATTTCGAGAACAAAAATATACTTGGTAGTAATTGCTATTATATTGGTAATTTTATGCGTGGTTGAGCCTAAGGCAATAATACCATCTATTTTAGCGTACATTGCTATTTTTGTGTACACAATATGGTCAAATAATAAGAGAAAAACAGAAATCTCGGAGCATATTAATGAGCTTACTGTAAGTGTTGATAAAGCAGCACAAAGTACTATAATTAACTCGCCATTTCCATTAGTTGTTTTAGAAACGAATGGAAATATAATTTGGAAGAGTAGCAATTTTATTAAAGAGTTTGCCAATATAGATACTGGAACTACTTTAACAGACGTAATAAAAGAGCTAAAACTAAAAATTGAAAATAGCCAAAATACAAACAATATATCAATTTCTGAAAGTATGAAAATTGGTGAAAAGAATTATAAGGTAATTGCAGAATATACAAAACTTAGAGAAAAAGAGCATAAAAATTCATCAGAATATATGGCAACAGTATATTTTTTAGATGAGACAAACTATGTGAAATTGTTAGAAGAATACACTAATTCCAGAACTTGTATAGGAATTATAGTATTAGATAATTACGAAGAATTGATGCAGAGAGTGACAGAAGAGGAAAAATTAAAAATCACTTCAAATGCAGAAAAAAACATATATTCTTGGGTGAATGAGTACGATGGATTACTTGTAAAGTCTGAAAGAGATACCTATGTATGCATATTTGATCAATTGAACTTAGAAAAAATAAAAGAAGACAAATTTGAAATTTTAGATGAAATAAAAGAGATAAAGACTCAAGATAATATTCAATTAACATTGAGTATTGCAATTTCTGAAAATGAAAAAACAAATTCAGAAGAATATAAATCGGCTAAGGCTGTAATAGACATAGCTTTAGGACGTGGCGGAGACCAGGCTATTATAAAGCAAAATGGTAAATACTACTTCTTTGGTGGTAGAACACAAGAAGTTGAAAAGCGTACAAGAGTTAAGGCAAGAATTGTTGCACAAGCATTAGAAGAATTGATGAATAGTGCAAGCAATGTTATAATAATGGGCCATACTAATAGTGATATAGATGCTATGGGCTCTGGAATGGGCGTGTATAGAATTGCAAAAACAATAGGAAAAGACGCTTATATTGTAAATGAAACAAATGGTACAAGCTTAGATAACTTTATAAATGATTTGAAAGATATAGAAGAATATAATGATGTTATAATTGACAAAGCTGAAGCGTTAAACAAAATAAGTGCAGATTCTTTATTAGTAGTAGTTGATACAGATAAGAAAAACTATGTTGAAGCTCCAGAATTACTAGACAAGACAGATAAAATTGTTGTAATAGACCACCACAGAAGAGGAACAGATTATATAGAAAATGCAATACTTACATTCCACGAAGTATATGCATCATCTGCTTGCGAGCTTGTAACAGAGCTTGTAGAATATGCTGAAAAAACGGTAAAACTTACTAAATTTGAAGTAGAAGCCTTGTATGCTGGAATAATGATGGATACAAAAAACTTTACATTTAAAACAGGTGTAAGAACTTTCGAAGCCGCAGCATTTTTAAGAAAATGTGGAGTAGATATTATAAAAGTAAAGAAATGGTTCCAAAGTGACCTAGAAACTTATAACAAAATATCTGAAATAGTTGCAAAATCAGAGATAATAGACGATACAATCGCGATTTCAATATATGACAAAGAAGATAGTGATGCAAACATTACATGTGCGAAAGCAGCAGACGAATTATTAACAATAAGCAATATAACAGCATCATTCGTAATTGGAAAAATGGGTGACAAAATCTATATTAGTGGCAGGTCTATTGGTGACATAAATGTGCAATTAATACTAGAAAAACTTGGCGGCGGAGGACATATAACAGTTGCCGGAGCTCAAGTAGAAGGAATGACACAAGAAGAAGTAAAACAAGAATTAATAAATAGAATAAACGAATATTTTACAGAAATATCGTAAAAATATATCATTCTTTAAGGCAAAAAAATTAACAAAAGAGAATTAGCATATAAAATATATTGACTTTTATTAAAGTTAATCATATTATTAAAGTAAACATGTAACTCATTATGCTATTAATTTGGGAAACAATATTGTAAATTTGATAGTATAAATAAATAAAAATAATAAATAATATTAAAGGAATAAAAAGGTGGAACATTATGAATTATATCATGGAACCAAAAGAGAAAATGTTTTAAAAATAATAGACTCTCAAAAATTTATAGTAAACGAAGATGAGGAAAATAAGCTTTTTTTGGGAAAAGGTGCATATTTTTATTTAGATAAAATGAATGCTGTGGATTGGAATTGTAGAGATGTTGCAAATAAGAATAAAATAATATTTCCGGATTTTATAGAAATAAATAACATGTATAGTATTGTTTATGCAGAGTGTGACGTCGATGTAAATAATATTTTAGATTTAGATACACGAGAAGCTATTATAAAGTATAAGAGAATTGTAAATAAAATAAGAAAGTATTTAGAGTCTATAGAAAATTATAGAGATAAAAATGAAACTGCAACGATTTTAAATCTTCTATCTAAAAAAGGCTTACTAGATGGAATATATATGGTAGTAAGAACTTTTCCATATCCCGTAGACAAGAAACTAGGAATTACTATACCTAAAAAGGTCGTGTGTGTGAAAAATACGGAAATACTAAAAAATTACAAAAAGATAGAAATGACAAAAGAAGAATATAATAAGATGAAATTAATGTATAAGTAGGAGGAGAGTATAATGAATATTTTTGAAATGAATGTAAATGAAATAGATGATATAATGAATAACATTTTAAACGAAACTACTCCAGAAATGCTAATGAAAGAACTAAAAGAATGTGGATATAAGAATGTTGAAATAACAGATATTGAAAATGAAGTTAATAGAACTAATTATGTAAAAGAGATTAAAACCAAAAGACAATATGGACATAAGAATTTCTTACATAAAAATAGGACAAGTGAATTAAGTACTTTTGAAGAAAATATGGAGGTAGCATAAATGAAAAATTGTAATAGTATATTAAAATTTAATAAATACATAGTTAATAAAGTGTACCTTGTAAATAATGAAAATTATAAAGAAGATAAAAATGGCACTCAAGTAAAGTTTGCAATAGAGCCTAAAGTTGAGAATGATGGTCAGAAAATGAAAATAACATTGATTGTAGATATTTTTAAAGATGCTTTGAAAAATAATTATCCATTTGAAATGAATTTGGAAATGACAGGATTTTTCGAAACTGAGAATGGAGAATCAGACAAATTTATTAAAAATGCTATAGCAATATTATATCCATATGTGAGAGCACTTATTTCTACATATACTGCAAATGCAAATATCAATCCACTAATATTACCTGCAATAAATGTAAATAAACTGATAGAAAACAGCGAAGATAAAAAGGACTAGAAAGTCCTTTTTTTGGTTGCAAAAATTAAAAAAAAGAGTAATATAAAAAATGTTTACAAATCTTAAATAAGATAGTAAAATAGATGTGACACAAAAATAGGAAGGAGACAATTATTATGAAGGTTA
>ENA-OWRJ01002479-OWRJ01002479.1-human-gut-metagenome-genome-assembly--contig:-NODE-2479-length-15788-cov-2.956397_pt1 | contig 15788 bp, 9 predicted proteins | sample MGYA00248269_ERZ651897 | MGnify/ENA primary metagenome ERZ651897 (study PRJEB26924, sample SAMEA4378252) | human gut metagenome | biome: human gut; feature: human-associated habitat; material: faeces...
TCACGGCTGTCGGGACTACGGAATGTGCGAGCCCCATGAGCCCCATCAGGGCGTTTGCGGCAGCCGAGACGATGAGTCCCGTGGCCATGAAGCGTTTGATGTTGCAGTAGTCGGCGATGAATCCGTTTACGAACTTTCCGACGGCATAGGCGAAGAGCAGGGCCGATCCGATGACGCCCAGCTGGGACGCGTCGAGGGATCCGCTGTCGAGAATGGGCTTCTTCATGACGTTGAGACTCGTGCGGCAGACGTAGTAGAGGCTGTATCCGAGCGTCGCGGCGACGAACGCTTGCAGGCGCAGACGTCGGTAGTACTTCGAGCGGGCGTCGTCGTCCATCTCGCGCCCGGGGGCGGGAGGGCTGATGCGGTAGAAGTCGGTGATGCGGCTCATGGGGTCAGTCGTGCAGTCCGCGTGCGCGGAGGTAGGAGATCAGCAGTTCGGGACGGTCGGTCTGGATCATGGTGGCGCCCATATCGACGAGTTTGCCGTAGACGGCCGCCGGGTCGCCTTCGAAGGCCGCATCGTCGCAGAGACCTCCGCAGAGCGACGGCCACAGGGAGTTCACCCAGAGTTTCGAGCCACCGGCCACCACTTTTTTCATGCAGGCTTCGACTGCGGGGGTGTATTCCGACCAGCAAACCTCGTAGGCAAGGGGTACGGTGTCCGTGCCGAGGTATTCGGCGAAGAGCGCCTGCCCTTTGGGTTTGAGGATGTCGATGATGGGCATGTACATCATGTTGTGCTCGTAGCGGGAGAACTTCGCGGCGACGTCTGCGACGGGGCTTTTGCCTTTGATGAGGAGCTGTCCGGTGACCCCGAGTTCCTCGGAGAGGCGCTGCACGAGGTCATAGTACTGGTAGCCCTTGTCGATATTGACCACGATGCGGTCCTTGCAGAGCTCCAGCGCTTCACGAAGCGTCGGCATGCGGTGCGACGTGGCCACGCCGTGGCCCGATTTGAGGAAACACCGTTGGATGGAGTCGTAGGGGATTTCGGCGATGAGACCTTTGCCCGTCGTCGTGCGGTTCAGCGTCCGGTCGTGGCAGACCACCAGCACGCTGTCGGAGGTCAGCGCAAGGTCGATCTCAACGATGTCGGCCCCCATGCCGATCACCGACTCGATGGCCGCCAGGGAGTTCTCGGGCCAGTTGCGCCAGTCGCCCCGGTGGCAGGCGACAAGCACCTTTTTCGAGGCGGGGTTGTGAATCTCCGAAACGACCCGTTCGGCACGGGTGCCGGGGGCGGATTCGGTGTGTGAACAGGAGGTTTGTAAAAGCAGCAGTCCTGAAAGAAGAATAAGCAGTTTTTTCATGGATTGTTTGGATTGAAGGCAATAATAATGTTAAATATATAGTAAGAAAAATCGTGTATTCGCGTGGACATACACGATTTTCTGTTGGAATCCGCTTCGTGTTACCAGTTCATCACGCGGACTTTATAGACATCCAGGTCGGGAACTTTGATCGTTCGTGTCTCTGTCGAGGCGTTCTTGTCCGTGGAGTAGCGGATGGTCTGTGTCGACCAGCTTTGCGAGCCCTCGGGGTTGGTGGAATCCGTGTACCACAGTTCGCCCGTCTCGTCGTTGTAGTTAATCGATTTGATAGCTGTCGATGCGCTGAAGAGCATCATTTCGGTAAACCGGTTGGCGCCGATGTCGTAGAGATAGGCCCGGCGTCCGCCGATGCAGAGCGTGTTCGAATTGACGTAGCTCATGTCGTGCAGACCTCCCTGGGGCGTCTGTACGGTCTTTTCCAGTTCGAGCGACGGGGCTGCCGTCTCCCAGTCTTTGAGTTTGTAGATCTGGAGGCTCTGGCCGCCGATCGCATAGAGGCGCTGGGTCGTTTCGTTCCACACGACGCCGTGCGCCGAGCCGAGCGCCGACTGGTAGAGAATCCGGTTGGGCTGCGAGATGTCGTAAAGTTGTATAGAGTTATTCCCAGAACTTTCGCCTCCGGAACAAGCCACGACGATGCGGTTGCCGGGCAGCAGTTCCGCCGAGTGGGCGTTGGGAGTCGCCGTGGTGTGGAACAGCACCTCCTTCGTGGCGATGTCGAGCAGCACGCACCAGTTGTAGGAGCTGGTGCACAGGAGTTTCTTGCCGTTGTCCACCGGCTTGCAGTCGTCGAGGTGGTTGCAGCGGCTCTTGTCCAGCCCGAGCACGGCGGCGGCTTCGGTCGCGTCCCAGCTCCATGTGACCGCATCCTTGTAGGTGGTTTCGTTGGCCAGCCCGGCGTCGATCATGTAGACCATGTTGTCGCCGCAGAAGACCAGTTCGGTCACGAAACTCGAACGGGCGTCGTCGGTGTCGTGCTTGCCCCCGGCCTCCAGGGTCACGGGCTCCGTCTTCCCGACCGAGAACGAATTACCGTCGGTGTCGGTGAGGGTCACGGTGTAGCCCTGCGACAGGGCCACGGGGGCGATCATTACGGGTATCAGCTGCGTCTCTTTCGAACAGTCGAGGGGTGCGGGCAGCGTCACGGTGATCGTCTGAGCCGATGCCGATGCCGACCAGTCGTCGATGCCGATCGTGAGCTCTCCGGCGATCCCTTCGCCGCCGTTGGCCTTTACGACCGCCTTGCTGACCGAGTAGTTGCCCTTTTTAACGCTGACGTACATCGTGCAGAAGAGATTCGTGAGCTCCATGCTGCAACCCTCGTAGGTGTTGAGCCGCGCCGTGGCCTTGCCGGCGAGAATCGGGGCGACGGAACCCGTCTGCGCCGTGGGAACGACGGTTTTCAGCGTGCCGTTCTCACAGCGGAGATCGGCGTCCGAGGGCCAGAAAGCGACGACCGTCGAAGCGGCGTGCTGCGGCGCACTGAGCGTGAAGAGAAAGAGCGATTTTTGCGATCCCGGCTGGATCGGCGCCGCATAGACGGCCTCCGGGACGCTTTGGTCTGCGGCGAACAGTCCGGCCTTGTCGTTTCTGCCCCAGGTGGGCAGCGTTGTCGCTCCCTTGTCGTTGTAGTATTTCGACAGCGTCAGGGTGGTTTTCGAAGAGAGTTCCCGGGGCGAGTCGTCGTCGTTCGAGCAGCCCGCGACGAGGAGTCCCGTTCCGGCGCAGAGCAGCAGAACCCGGAACAGGCGGAGTTTTAAGCTATTCATAATTTCAAATCTTTTGTGTCGCATTTTTATTGAGATCTTAAAATAAAACGAAACAAGTTCTTACCGGATAATGATCCGAGATATAAGGAGCACCATAATTTTCTTTCAGAGTTTGGAAAATGCTTGCCACGCATCCGTTATCATAAAAGATATGGTCAAGTTTACGGGTTCCAGATGTTTTGTAGCCGTTGTATGTGGCTTCCTGATCTGTGACAGGAGCAGTCGCACGGGCATCTTTCATTACTTGGTGCAACGGATTGAAACAACTCTCATCGGTATCCGAATTGAAATCAGCAGTAAGAAATACCGGAAGTTGTTCTGAGTTGACCTCCTCTATTTTATTTATAATTAATTTGATAGATTCTTTTCGAGCCACAGTGCCGGAGTTGTCGAGATGCGTGTTGAAAAAATAGAACCGCTTGCCGGTTGTTTTTTGTCTGAATAACGCCCATGTACAACTTCGGTTGTAATTGGCATCCCAACCCTTCGAGGGTATGTTAGGCGTTTCTGACAGCCAAAAAGTTCCTTTATCCAGCATTTCGACTATTGATGTCTGGAAAAAGATGGCCATACACTCTTCAGAGGCATATGTTTCCGTTTTGGGAGGTGCTTCACCGGTATCGCGTCCTAATCCGTACCAAGCATATTCCGGGCACTGTTTTGCCAAATAAGTGATTTGATGGGGTTGTGCTTCTTGTAAACCCATTATGGTCGGCTGTTGCCTGTTTATCATCGTTATGACGGCTTGTTTACGATTCTTCCAGATGTTGTCTCCATCGGAGGGGTTGTCGACACGGATGTTGAAAGAGATGGTTTCGATGACATAAGGCGAACGGGCCTCGTCAGCATCAGCCTTGCCGCCGGCTGTCAGCGTGATTGGCTTGTCCGATGAAACAGTATATGAAATCCCGTTAATGTCATAGATGGTCACGGAGTATCCTTGCGACAGGGTTACAGGCGCGAGCATAACCGGGATCAGTTTGATCTCAGCCGAGCAGTCCAGCGGTGTGGAAAACTTTACGGTAACACTCTTTTCCGATGCGCAAATAACACCGTCCTTAAGCCTGATTGAAGTTTCTCCGGCGATGGCTTCCCCGCCGTTGGCCTGTATAACGGCTTTGGCAATTGCATGGCTTCCCCAAACAGGTATATACATGGTGTTGAACAGGTGTTTCAACTCCATGTGCAACCCTTCGTAAGAGTCGATGCGACCTGTTGTTTGTCCGATCAGAAGTGGAGCGACGGTTCCTGTCTGCGTTGTGGGTATCGTCGTTTTTAATATGTCGTCCTCATATATGAGATTCGCATCGGCTGGGTAGAAAGCCACTAATGTTGCATTGCTATGTTTCGGGGCCTTGAAATTGAGCAGAAAAAGCGATTTCGGCGATTGTGTCTGAATTGGGGAGATGTTGATCTTCTGCAAAAAGTTGTCCCTGATGACGAAAATGCCGGCCTTATCGTCTCTTGTCCATGGATGAAGCGTTGTTTCTCCTTCGTTGTTGTAATATTCTGACTGGGTCAGGGTGATTTTTGCGGCTAATTCGATGTATTCCGAGGAATCGTTATCGGAGCAGCCCGCCATGAAATATGCGGTCATTCCGAATCCTATTCCGAACCATATTGATTTTCGAATTTTATTCAATGAAAAGCGTTTCATTGTTCAACGTTTTTTATTTTATTAAGAATGACTTTGCTGCAGGTTTTCATGACGTTTCCGGAGGTAAGGTTTCCTGCGGCGTGCCGGCCTGCTCCCCGCAGGCGGCTCCCGAAAGAGCCGCTGCGAGGATCAGCAGTTTGTTGATTGTTCGTATCATCGGTTATCGTTGGATTAAGTATTCGTTTTCATGTCCCAGTACGACCTGTTCGGCGACGCTGCGCAGGTAGGCGGCCTTCGATGCCTCGATGCCGCAGTCGGCGGGCGAGCTGCCGAACGCCTCCCCGTAGAGCACGAGGTAGTTGACGCAGGCTTTCAGGTAGGCGCCGTAGACCGACTGGTGCTTATTGTCGGTGTGGTAGAGGTTGATGCCCGAAGAGCCTTCGCGCACGATACGGAACGCTTCGCCGATCGGCGATATCCACGTTCCGGCGGCTTTTGCCATGGCACGTGCACCCTTGGCATTGTAGTTTTCGAAAGTCGCGAAGTCGGTGAATCCGCCGTAGCTGCTGGCCGAGAAGGTCCAGGTCTGTTCGAGAATGACTTTGCAGGAGGCCGATTTCGCCCGAATTTTGTCCGCCAATGCCGTGCAGTTGGCAGCTATTGACGCCGTGCCGTCGCGTCCGTAGGTCGCGGGATTCTGGCTCTGGTCCTGAATGAAGGCGTAGTCGTAGCCTCCGATGTCGATGGCGTCGGTCGAGAACGACAGCCCCAACTGCTGTCCGAAATTCTGCGAACCCTTGAAATGCCCCTTGACATTGAGATAGTGGCCTTCGTTCCAGGCGATCTCTTTGAGCATCCACGCCGGGTTGCTGTAATAGGAGAACGAGTTGCCGAGGCAGAGCACCTTTTTCGTGTCGCCCGGGACCGCCGTGCCGAGGTTCTGGACATAAGAGCCCGAGAACCCGAATTGGGGTAATTGACTTGCTGAGTCGTCAGCCGAAATGTCTTGTGTACCACCCGTGCAGGTGTAAGGACCCACAGCGCGGCAGCGGATCTGCACCGCACCCTCGACGGGATCGGTGAAACGGATGGTCTGCATGATGCTGGCGTGCTGGTAGTTGGTTCCTGTGGCCACGCCCGAGCACTTGTAGGAATAACGGATCGAGGGGTCCTCGGGTGCGGTGAGCAGGTCCTCTTCGACGCTCTTCCAGACACCTCCGTCGAGATACTCCACGATGAAGTATTTGGGCGAATTGGCTTCGCCGGCCATCGTGGCGTCGAACTCTACGGCCGTACCGGCTTCGAGTCGCCTTACGGGCAGGGTGTAGAGCCAGTAGTCACCTTCGACCATTGTCGAGACGGAGGGACGGTATGAATTGACCGTGCGGGTGAATTCACGCCCGACGTTGACCTCGCCGCGTACGACGGATATATAACCCGAACTGCCCGAGGTCGACGGAAGCATGTTCGAAGCGCTCCACGAGGAGTTGTACTGTCCGACAGTCGATGCCGAGAAGATCCACTGGCTCGGGAAGGCCGGGCCTGCCATCAAATCAGTGTCGAGCTTGCCTCCGGCCTCCAAGGTCACCGGTTCTGTTTTTTTGATTAAAGCTATATCTTCGCCTTTGGAATCGTAGATGGTCACAGTATACCCTTGCAAGAGTGTCGCAGGGGCGATCATAACGGGTATCAGTTGTGTTTCCTGTGAACAATCCATGGGGGTGGGCAGTGTTACAGTGATCGTCTGTTCTGATGCTGATGTTGACCAGTCATCGATGTCAACGGTGAATTCCCCTGCAATTGCTTCGCCGCCGTTGGCCTTTATGACCACTTTGCTGACTGAATAGTGGCCTTTCTTGACGCTGATATACATCGTGCAGAAAAGGTTTTTCAGTTCCATACTGCAACCCTCGTAGGCATTGAGTTGTGCTGTGGCCTTGCCGACGAGAATCGGGGTGACAAAACCCGTTTGCATCGTAGGGATGACAGTTTTTAACGTGCCGTTTTCACAGCGGAGATTGGCATCCGAGGGCCAAAATGCGACGACCGTCGAGGTTGCATGTTGCGGTGCGTCGAGTGTGAAGAGAAAGAGCGATTTTTGTGATCCCGACTGGATCGGTGCTGTATAGACGGCTTCCGGAGCGTTTTGGTCCGTAACGAACAGTCCGGCCCTGTTATTCCTCTCCCAGGCGGGCACCGTTATTGTTCCTTGCTCATTGTAGTATTCCGTTAGCGTTAAATTGGTTTTCGAAGCGAGTTCGCGGGACGAATTGTCGTTGTCATTAGAACAACCCACGGCGAGTAATCCTATTCCTGTGCAGAAAAGTAGCAAGCCTCGGAGCAAATAGAATTTTATTATGTTGTTCATATTTGTGGCATTTGATTGGGCTATTTTTTCATTTTGCCGAGAATGACCTCTTTGTAGGCTTTTACGACATTTTCGGGCGTAGCGTTCACCCCGGCGCGGACTTCGTGCATGAAAACTCCCTTGTAGCCGGAAGCCTGTAGGCGGCGGAGGCAATTGATCACGTGCTTAAAGTCAATGCAGCCTTCGCCCGGCAGCCAGTGACGTTCGTCCTTGCGGTCATAGTCCGAAGCGTGGATCGTGCCGATGCGGTTGCCGACGGCCTCGAAGAAGTGCGCATGCTCCTCTTTGAGCAGGTGGTTCGAATCGAAGCAGACCATGACTTCGGGGTAGTCGGCGATGAGCCGCATAAGCTCGCCCGAGTCGCGGCCCAGGCACGTGCGGGGCAGGTTCTCGATGCAGAGCACCGCGCCGATCTCTTTGGCGGACAGCGCGAGGCGACCGATGGAGTTGGCCGAGTTCTGCAGGCGGATCTCCCGTTCTTCGTCGGCGATCGGCTCCGAACTGGGATGGAGCACGAGCCGCTGCGGGCCGAAGATCGACGCGAGGCGGATCATCCGCTCCATAAGCGCGACGTTCTGTTCGCGCAGCGCCGGATCGGGTACCGAGATGTCGAGCTGGCGGCTGAACGGCAGGTGGCAGGACCAGACTTTCAGTCCGGCTTCTTCGAGCAGCGCCTTGACGCGGTAGGCCCGGGTGTAACATTCGTTCTCGGGAGCGTTGCGCCAGAAATAGTTGAAGACAACCTCCACGTGGTCGATGCCCGCGGCTTTGATCTGCGCGAGTTTTTCGGGCTCAGGGACCTTCACCATGCCGAGCGATACGCCCAGGGGGTATTCGGCCCGGACGGATCCAGCAGTCAGCAGAAAGGTTATCGTTATGAGCAGTAGTTTCTTCATTGTTTTATTTTGGCTGGTGAAAGGAGACGCCGGGGATTCCCGGCGTCTCTTGATTCAATTATTTGACGCAGCACGATCCACAAATGTCGCCGCCATGGGTACTCCAGCTCGATGCGCGTTCGCCGCCGACGTATTTGCCGACGAAAACGCCGTCCTTGCTTGAGCCGCCGATGAAAGCCGAATAAATGACTCCGTCGAGATAGTTGTTGCCGCCCATCTGCTTCTGGTTGTTGTCGCCGCTCTCGTAGGTCCAAGAATCAACCACGTTGCCGCTGGCATCGAAGATGTAGGTCGTGTTAGAGGTCTGTCCCGAAGTGATGTAGAAGCGGTTTTCGCTGTCGACGCACGGGTGGGAGTAATTGAAGGCGTTGGCGAGGGAGCTGCCGGTGTGGACGTACTCCCAGTTGACGGCCGAAAGATCGCCCTTCACGTTGTAGACCGAACCGTTTTTCGAACCGGCGAAGACCGAACCGTTGGGGGCCACAACGGGCTCATAAAGGAGGTTGGGATTGTCTTTCTCTACTACCAACGATTTTATCGCTTCATGTGTTTTTATGTTAACGGCCCCTATATAACCATTTCTGCCACCAAAATAAGCAAGGGTTTTGTCGCTGTTGACGGCAAATCCGGTGATGTCGGACATTTCGCAGCCAAGGGTAACCTTGGCGATTTGTTCGCCGGTTTCAATATTGACGAAGAAAGCGTCGGTTTGCGTTCCGATCAGCAGCTCGCTGCCGTTAACCAGCAGGCCCCTTCCGGCATCTCCTGCTGAAAACTGCCATTTCTTTTGTCCCGATGCAGCGTCTATGGCGAAGGCTTTACCCAAAGCATCACAAATGTAAACCACTGTTCCGTTAGCATTGACGGCCGGGGCGGCGCTCTTCATTGAACCGGCTTCGGAGAAGATCCACTTCAACTCGCCTTCCGGCGTGATGGCATAGAACTGTCCAGCGCTTGTCGTGCCGTAGTAAATGTCGCCTGTCACGGGATTCACGGTGAGCATGTTGTAGCTTCCTGATTTGGAGGTTGGTAGGTAACGCCACTTCTCATTGCCTGTCACGACGTCGAAGGCGTAGAGGGCGGAGACTTTGTTGAAGGTGATGATGTAGACGGTCTTTCCGTCGGGCGAGAACACCGGACAAGTGCCTTTGAATCCGTTGTAGTTCGAGCCGTCCTGCGCCCAGTCGGTGCTGTAGATGACGTATTCGCGGATTTCGACCTCGAGGGTCCACGAGCGGGCGTTGCCGTCGATCGTGGCGTTCAGCTTCACGGTCTGTGTGCCGACCGTGCCCAGTCCGTATTTCACGACGGTTCCCTCCTTCACGACGTCGCCCGGGAAGGTCCACTTCACGTCGGTGGCCGTCGGGTAGTCTTCGGTGTTGAACGAGAACGTGATCGGCTGGTTCTTGGCCGCCTTGTCGCGGTCGAGGATGTAGGGGATCGCCAGGGTCGGCATCGCTTTCGCGGTGGCCGGTTCCGAGGCGCCCTTTTCGTAGTTGGCCGTCAGCGAGAAGTAATAGTTCTTGTCGTTGATCAGCTTGTCAAGCGTCACGCTCGTCGCGTCCTTGTCGAGCGTCTGTTGCTCGACGTTGTCGGGTGTGTCCTCGTTGTAGTAGGAGAGCGTGTAGGAGAGCACCGTCGTCGCGGGCTTGGTCCACGCGAGGCTCACGAACGAGTCGCCCGCATCGACCGTGAGGTCGGTGACCGGGAACCGCGTCGTGGCGGGTCTGCCGACGGCGGCGACGTAGTTCGAGACGAGTTTTCCGTAGACCGCCTGCACGTAGAAGGTGTACTGCGTGTCGTTGACGAGTCCGCCGACCGTGCAGTTCATCTCGCCGCCCGTGCGCAGGGTGACCGTTTCCGAATCGGCATCGGTGTAGTAGACGATGAAGTCCGTCGGGTTCCAGCCTTCGGGCAGGCTCCAGGAGAGCAGTACCTCCTCGTCGCCCGGCGTGGCGGTGAGATCGGTGACCTGGTGGCGGGCCGCTCCGGCTTCGGGGATATCCTCACTCCAGCATGCGGTGAGGCCCGCGGCGATGAACGATATCAGCAAAAGGTTGATTATCTTTTTCATGCTTGTTCTGACTTAAGTGGTTGGTTAATTGAAACCGGGATTCTGCCAGAGAATCGACGGGTTGTTCACGATTTCGATCTGGTTTTGCGGGATCGGGAAGATCAGGTTGTGCGAATCGAGTGAGTAGCCCATTTCGCGGAAATAGTCGACGGCCAGCCCCAGCCGCACGAGGTCGAACTCACGGCCCCGTTCAGCGGCCAGCTCGCGGCGGAACTCCGCTAGGCTTTTGACCTCGTCGGTCGTCAGTTCGTCGAGCCCGGCCCGCGTGCGGGTCTTATTGAGCCATTCCAGCGCGTCGCCCAGGCTGCCTCCCGATTCGGCCAGCGCCTCGGCGTACATCAGCACCACGTCGGCATAGCGCAGGTGCGGGAAATCGTTGCCCACCTGCGTTGTGTAGGTTGCGTCGTAGGTGTCGTACCATTTGGTCATGGCGAAGAGATTGTCTTTAATCTTGGTGTAGGAGCTGATCAGCGGTAGACGGTTGTCCTTCTCGCAGTCGTAGATCGCCTTGAAGGTTGGTGTGGGGTTGTTGATGTCTGCCAACACATCTGTGTTGGCGCTGTACCAGTAACCGTGGCCGTTGTCGTTGGTCTTGTTGTAGTAGAGCGCGAAGATGATCTCCCGGTTCATTTTGTTACCCACGTCGAAAACCTTTTTCGTCGTCGATTCCAGTCCGTAGGAGGTGTTCTTCATCGCCTCTTCGAGGGCCGTCTTGGCCTCGGCGGGCTTGCCGAACGTGAGGTAGACCTTCGCCAGCAGCGTGTAGGCCGCGATGTTCGCCACACGGGCCTTTTCCGGACCCGGTGTCGGCGGCAACAGCCGGGCCGCCTCGGCAAGGTCTTCGGTCAGCAGCGTGTACATCTCCTCCTCTGTGCAGCGGGGGATGAGTTTGGCAGCTGCTGGGGTTACCACGGTGCGGGTGATGGGCACCACGCCGAAGACGCGGTAGAGGTTGAAATACCACCACGACCGCAGGAACAGACATTCGCCGCGATATTTGTCGTAGTTGGCGATCTTGGCTCCGGTCATGTGGTCGAGTACGTCGTTGCAGCGATAGATGCCGTTGTACCAGGCATTCCAGATGTCGTTCAGGATGCCGTTGTTAGCTGTCTCAGCGAAATGGTCGATGTCGTAGCGGTTCTGCGTCGATACAGCCATCGATTCAAGGACGTTTTCGTCTCCGCGGTAGCCGATCTCCGTGAGGTGGAAGCTCATCTGGGTTTTGAGTTTGGCATAGCACGCCACGACTCCTTGGTTGAAGTCGTCGTCGGTCTTGTAGAAGTTGCCTTCGGTGATGTTGTTGCTCGGGTACTGTTCGAAGAAACTTTCGCCGCACGAGCCCAGACCCAGTACGAGGAGTCCCAGCGCAAGGAAATATTTCGGTTTCATAGTCATCGTCATTTTTGATTACAGGTTAAAGTTCACACCGACGCTGAACGTGCGCGACAGCGGATAGGAGCAGTAGTCCTCGCCCGGACGCAGGGCGTCCGTCGAGCGTTTGTTGACCTCGGGGTTGTAGCCCGAATAGTCGGTCCACGTGAAGAGGTTCGTGCCCTGCACGTAGATGCGCAGCTTCGAGATGCCGGCCTTGCGGGTCCAGCGGTCGGGGAAGGTGTATCCCAGCGAAAGGTTTTGCAGGCGCAGGTAGGAGCCGTCTTCGAGGTGGAACGTCGAGGTACAGGCGCCGTTGTTGCCGCTCGATTTGCGGGTCGCGCGGTTCAGTTCGCCGTAGGGATAGCGTTGCAGCGACTCCTTCATCATGTTCGACGAAGCCTCCATGTTGAGCAGGTAGCGGCGTTCGAGGTTCAGGATTTCGTTGCCGTAGACGCCCTGGAAGTTGGCCGCCAGGTCGAAGCCCTTGTACGAGAGGTTAACCGAGAAGCCGTAGTAGAAATCGGGCATGTAGTTGCCTACGATCACGCGGTCGGCGTCCTTTTCGAGAATGCCGTTGCCGTTGGCGTCGACGAAGCGGAAGTCGCCGATCGTCGTGGTGTCGAAATGGGGATAGGAGTCCAGCTCCTCCTGGTTGTGGAAGATGCCGTCCTGCACAAGCAGGTAGTAACAGCCGACGGGCTGGCCTACGCGCGTGAGGTAGTAACCGCCGGCGTAGGAGGATTCTTTGATGATGTCGGCGTTCTCATCGCCGAGGCTCAGCACCTTGTTGCGGTTGAGCGACCAGTTGGCGGCAAAGGCGTAGGAAAAGTCGCCGAAGCTGCGCCGCGAGGTGAGCGCCAGCTCGATACCTTTATTCTGCATTGAACCGATGTTGACGTTCGACGAGGTGAGGCCCGATACTGATGAGACGGGAACGTCGAACAGCATGTCGGTCGTCTTCGAATAGTAGTAGTCGGCGGTGAATCCGAGGGTGCCGCGCCACAGGCTGACATCCAGACCAACGTTGTACTGCGTGTTCTTCTCCCAGCCCAGGTCGTTGTTAGCGATCTGCGTGGGATAGACCTGCGAAGTGAGTCCGTTGCCGAGATCGATGTTCGTCGAGCCGTAGAGCGCCAGGTATTCAGAATTGCCGATTTGAGCGTTACCGGTCTGTCCCACGCTGGCGCGGATTTTCAGGTCGTCGACCCATTTCACATCGCGCAGGAAGCTCTCGTCGCTCATGCGCCATCCCACGGAGGCCGCCGGGAAATAACCCCACCGGGTGTTGGGGGCGAAGCGCGACGAACCGTCGCCGCGGATCGAGGCCGAAACCATGTAACGGCCCTTGTAGGAGTACTGCGCACGCACGAGCCACGAGGCGAAGGTGTAGGCGTACTTGTTGTTGTAGGTCTCCGTCAGGTCGATGGTCTTGCCCTTCGTGGTGCGGATCTTGTCGTCGCCGGCCGTGCCGGTGCCCACGATCTGCGAGGTCTGGATGCCCTGCTTCTCGGCTTCGTAGACCGCCACGGCGTTGACCGAATGATCGCCGAAGGTGCGGTTGAAGGAAAGTTGGTTGGAGATCGTCCAGTGGAAATAGGAGTTCATGTTGTTCTGCGCTTTGGGGGCTGACAGATCGTCGTAATATTTATGGCCGCGCAGGGGGATGTACGAGGGGCGGTAGTAGTTGCGGATGTAGGAGTAGTAGTCGCCGCCGGCCGTGAATTTGTATTCCAGCCCTTTGATGAACTCATAGGAGACGTAGGCGTTGCCCAGAATGTTGATCTTCTCGCGCACGTCGTCGATTTCGAGCGCCAGCGCCACGGGGTTCAGCGTTTCGTTGAACTGCGTGTCGCCCACGCCGTTCTCCTCGAGGCGCAGGTAGCCGTTCATGTCCCAGTTGTAGGAGCCATCGGTGTTGTAGACCGGGAAGACCGGAGGCGCCATCAGTGCCGAGGCGATTACACCATCGTCGCCGTACTGCGTGTCAGAGGAGATGTAGTTGGTCTTCGAGTAGGAGGGCGAGAAGCTGACGCCGTATTTCAGCCGGTTGCGCTTGCCGTCGATGTTGGCCCGCAGGCTGTAACGTTCGAAATCCGACCCGATGATCGTTCCCTCGCGGTAGAGGTAGTTGGCGCCGATGTAGTAACCCAGCGTCTTGGTGCGGCCCGAGACCGATACAGAGTGCTTGGTCGAATAGGCCGTGCGGAAGATGGCGTCCTGCCAGTCGGTGTCGGTCATCGTGCCGGTCTTGTCCTGCAGGTAGGCCGTGATGAGCGGGTCAACGCGGTGGTAGGTCTGGGGACGGTCCTCGTAGGGGTCGTCAATCGAACCCGTCGGAACGTTGAACAGGTAGGCGCCGTCGCGGGCCTCTTTGAAGATTTTGGCGAATTCATAGGCATTGAGCATGTCGATCGTCTTCGAGACGCTCGAGACGCTGAACTGGCCGTCATAGCTCACGACGGGGCGTTCGCCCTCGCCGCGTTTGGTCGTGATGAGGATGACGCCGCACGAGCCGCGCGAACCGTAGATCGCCGCCGCCGAGGCATCTTTGAGCACTTCGAGGCTCTCGATGTCGCTGCTTTCGAGGTTCGAGAAGGCCCGGGCGTCGCACGGAACGCCGTCGATGACGTAGAGCGGGTCGTTGCCCGACGTGGCCGACTGGATGCCGCGGATGCGGATCGAAACGTTGCCGTCGGGCTGGCCGCCCAGGGTGAGCACCTGCACGCCCGGCATCTTGGCGGCCATGGCGTCGCGGAAATCGGCCGTCGGCATGGCGGCGAAGTCTTCGGCCTTGATGGACGAGATGGCCGTCGTCACGTCGCGCTTGTTCTGCACGCCGTAGCCTACGACCACCACGTTGTCCATGGCGATCGCCTCGCTTTTCAGCGTAACGTCGGCCTGCGTCTGGCCCTCGGAGAGCGCCACCTCGACCTTGTTGTAGCCGATGAGCGAGTAGACCAGCACGGCGTCGGCCTGCCGGATGTCGATGGCGTATTCGCCCGTGGCGTTGGTCGCCGTGCCGACCGTGGTGCCTTTCAGGATGACGGTGGCGCCGATCACCGGCGCGCCGCTTTCGTCGGTCACGCGGCCCTTCACGGTGCGTCCGGCGTCAGCGGCCGGGCGGGTCTGCGATTCCCCCCCCCGTTTGGCTGTGAGGACGATTTTCAGCCCCTTAACTTCCATATTCACATTGGGAAGCACCTCGGCGATGATCGAGGCGATGCTGCGGTTGACGGCCTTCACCGACACCCGTTTGTCGGGGTTGATGTCGGCGTCGATGTAGGCGAACGTGTACTGGCTGTTGGCTTCGATGCGCTGCAACAGCTCTTTGATGGTAACGTTCTTCGCATCGACGGTGACGGTCGGGACCTGGGCCGAAGCCGTGGCGGCCGACACCGCGCAGAGGAGGACCGCCAGGAACAGATGCCGGCAGATCCTTTTCAAAACGTTGAGTTCATTCATGATAGTTTCGGTTTGTGTTTGATTCGATTTTTCAAATGAAAGGGTATGCCGGAGCCTCTTGTTGCGGGAGGTTTCGGGACAGACCGTCTATGTTACAGGGTTTATCTCTGGGTGATCAGGACGCGGTTGCCGTCTATGCGGTAGCGGATCGACATCAGCGAGGACATTACCTCCATGAGGTCTTCCAGCGGTTCGTGGCCAACGACCAGCGACAGTCGTTTTTCAGGCGAGATGTTCGAAGAGAGGGAGATTTCGATATTGTACCTCCGTTCGAGGTTGATGATAATGTCTTTCAGCGGCGTGTTGTCGAAGATCAGACGCGACGAGAACCACTGGCTGTAATTCCGCGCGTCGACCTTTTCGACGCAGGCGCGTTTCGAAAGCCGGTCGAGCGAGAACCGCTCGTCGGGACGCAGCGTCACGGGGCTTCGGAGATGCTCCCCGGAGATCTTCACCGAGCCGGTTTTGAGCACCACCTCCTCGCTCGATCCGAACGCGTAGTTCATGGCGTCGAACGAGGTGCCCAGCACCTCGACCTGCAAATCGTTCATGCTGACGCGGAACGGCCGCAGCGTGTCTTTCCGGACTTCGAAGAACGCTTCGCCCGTCAGGGCCACGTCGCGGGTCCTGCCCGAGAATTCCGCGTTGTACTTCAACCGGCTTTCGCCGTTGAGCCACACCTTCGTCCCGTCGGGCAGGGTGAACTCCCCGACATGTCCCTTGGCAGTCAGCAGCGTGACCTCCTTTTCGGGTGCGAGTGTCTGCGTGGCGGCGAAATAGCCTCCGAGGAATACCAGCACGACGGCGGCGGCCATGCCTGCATAGCGCAGGACGCGGCGTGGAAGCGTGCGGACCCGGCTTGCGCGGAGCGATGCCCGGAGCCGTTCGAGTCCCCTGCGGTCCTCCTCCTCCGA
>ENA-OWRJ01002493-OWRJ01002493.1-human-gut-metagenome-genome-assembly--contig:-NODE-2493-length-15693-cov-3.110948_pt1 | contig 15693 bp, 9 predicted proteins | sample MGYA00248269_ERZ651897 | MGnify/ENA primary metagenome ERZ651897 (study PRJEB26924, sample SAMEA4378252) | human gut metagenome | biome: human gut; feature: human-associated habitat; material: faeces...
CACATACTTGGCCTCAAGAACGGAAACACCTTGCTCCTTAAGCCTTAAGGTCGTCTCGGTTATCTGGGTTTTATTCACATCATTTTTGCTGACCAGTTTAACGCCATTGCCATCATTTTCATTCAGGCAGGATACAACCGTATTGTAATCGGCCCAATAACAGTACTCCCCAGAAAGCCATCCAAGCTCAGTGGCGCATATCGATCCAGTCGCAGAAACCGTCTTTGGAAGCAATCCGTAGCGCTGCCTTTCCTCAAATTCAAGAACATCGCAAAATACGCGATTAGCATTAAGTAATCTCGTTCCACAATAGTCCCCGTAAAACGGCGCAAAATGATTGCGGATAGTCCGCGACAACATACAGTAATCGTAGGTGTAGTAACACTTGAAGATTCGTAGGGCGTCTCCCCCTGCCCCTTCGGCAGAACGGGCGAATTCAACAAGAAACTGGTCCCACATGCGCTCAATATAGGGAATTGCGAGTTTAACGCTATCCATATCAGACAAAGGAGCATCGCTCGTCTGCTGCATTATTCCAGTGGTTTTTGCCAAATGGAAATGAGCTGCCATGCGCTCGATCGTTCGGATAAACTCGGGCCGATTCCCGTCCTCAATCGCCATAATTGCAAAGAAAACACTTCTCAACAGAAGATCACTTGAAAATCGCTGAGGTAAGAGATCGCCATATTCGCGCTCGTATGAGAAGAGCCTGGCCTCACCCGTATCGATTGAAGAGTAACCAAATACGGAGTCCGAAGGAACGACATATGATGGAGCGGCATTTGAGTACACACGGCTAAACTTAATTTGATAACGCTTAAAAAAGGTTGAAATCCAAAAGGTCACAACACCAAATAATGCCAGCTCAAACTCAAAGGCAATACTCGAAGTATCAAGCACATCTAGCCCCTGGCCTCCGAGATAGCCATCGATAACAAAGTGATCGAATGCGACGGACAGCAAAAGAGACATGAACGCCTCGAATGAGAAAGGAAGAGTCCGGTACCGCAATTTACCCCTTGCATGCTTGATTACCCCAAGAAACAACCAATAGAAAAGGGTAGGCATGTATCGCAGCGAAGGACCTGGAACTGAAAACGCATCGCAAATCGCAGCCATAATAAACACCGGGAGCTGGCAACAAATTGTTGGAGCGAGAATTCGGTAGGCAACGTTCAGCCTGCCCGACTCATCGGAGGGATACAGTTCTTCGACGGTGTATTGCCCTCCGATCGCCAAGGGCCCAGCAAAGCGGACAAGCTGAACGCTCGACAAACCGATAAAGACATAAAAGACAATCCAATGAATAGTGACCGATTCCACCTGTAAACAATCTCCTCAGGTCATACGCTTGCGATTAATTGTAGATAGACAGAATTGAACAGGAAGCAACAATATTTGAAACTGTTGTTTTGCGCACCCCGGATCAACCAACATACCCCAGAAAGGTCGCTGATGTTGACTGGGGTTCCCGTAAAACCCCAACAAAAAATGTGCGGAGTGCCGGCCTGAAACTGCCTTCGGACCCTATTGGCTGCACACCGAGAGGCTCCGCTATGAAACGCCCCCTTTACCACCCGCTCTGTGCGACCGCGTGCACGTCCATGGTCAACGCGACGATGCCTATGGCAGCCATTGCAGAGGGGGTTCAGCCTCAGAAGGCCGCCGAGCAGCAGGCGCAAGCCGTGAGGTCGAGCTCAGCGTTGCTTTTGAATGCAGAAAAACGAGTCCGAACGCAGCGGCGTCCGGTCCTCTTGGCAGGTCCCATCTTGGGTTGATGTCCACAAAACTAGCCCTTGCGGTCGGTTAAACAAGTTTCAACAGCCTTTGATACTCTCCGGGATCACGCATACGCATAATATCCATGTATGTTCTGCTTTTTGCGACCATGATATCGTCGAACTTGGATAGGCCGTGCCCGCTCGCTCTTGTGACAACCATGCGGTCGTCGCAAAAATATGAAAGGAAGGTGTCCTTGCCGGGATGGTGTATCCGTCGGACGTCGAGCACGTTCCGGAAGTCATAGTAAAGTGCGGCGTTGGCGGTTTCCTCAAGTTCAGGCAGTCTGTCGATGCCTTCAAAGCGGCAAGGATAAATTAGCAGCAAGTTTTTCGAATGACTGATTGAGCGAAGAAGTCCTCGGGCCTCACGGTCTTCTTCGCTCAATTGTTTATTACTCTCAGTTTTTAGAAGCTCGTCAAGCTTGGCGAGGCTGTAATCCCTGAGAATTGCATGCAGGCGTAAGCCTCTCTGTTCTTTTACATGACTTCTGCAAAGTTGTTCTAAAGTTATTCCGCGGTCTGAAACTCGCCTTGACGAAGTGAGACTTACGGCACGCATCATGGATTTTCCGAAGATGAGCTTGAAATCTAACTGATACGCGTCTGATACCGCATCACACTCCCCATTTGCCTCGGATACGGGCGCATGAAACTCCGCACCTCTGGTCAGTTCCTTGAAAGCGTTAGAGTGGTTGATGAGCTCGCGCGTCCATTCCTCGTATGTATATAACGGACGCCCAGAATAGTCTTGCATGAGGTCCTTAACAAACAATTCTGGGGTAATCATTGCGGATTTAAGTCTCTCGGCTCCGGGAACGGCTTCAATAAGCCTCTTATCTATCACTGTGGCCTCCTCTTTGCGGTAGTTTTACGGATGTTGACGGAAGCCGTTCCAGCAGGGTACGCCAAAGTTGGCCGAGCGAGCGGCCCGTCCTGGCTCGGAAGGGTCCGTGCCTTCGCCTAGAATACGCGCACCATGGCGCGTTCAGGCCGCTTTCGGGGTTATCCTGGCCGTTTCCATGGCAACCTCGCGCTACTTCTCGGAGAGGAAGATGGCCGAGATGCACAACGCGGAGCTTCGGAAGGGCGCCTCGGGCTGTCATGACTGGACTGAGCTGGAAGAGACCGCCAGGAAGATGGTCGAATCCAGCTTTGAGCTTGCCGACAGGGTGGATTCGACCTAGGATATCGATAGATTCCGGATTCTGGACACAGGGGCCAATTAGTCCATAAAACCATCTTTCGCGACACTACCTCGAGTTCGATTTTCGCACGCTGATCAGAGACTATCTCATACCAAGAGCGAATTTAAAACCCAGTCCCGCTGAGGCATAGCAGTAGTGTGGTAGTAGTTCAGCCACCAGGCCAGCGATGTCGTCACAATGTAGCCGATGTTATCCATAACCATACCGTTACCGACGTAAATAGCAACGTGTCCCCAGCGAGCCCCCGCATTGGTATGCGTATGAGTCCAGCCTGCTATGGGGCTTTCCTTCGGCGTCGTTGAGCCTAATTGAGCCCACGCTGTCCATGACACCCGTTAATACAATTGCGCCACTGCTGCACGCATAATATGCGTATGCATCTTGTGAGAAGACCCAGGCGTTGCACTCTAATGCGCCGCCACTATCCGAATCCAAATAGTAGCAATTACCATTTACAGACTGAAATCCTTCGAGCATGGCGCCATTATTATTATTGGAATCAAGCAAATACCAGTTAGAATCGAAGTAAAAACACCCTGTACGAATCGCTCCAGAGGCATTGGCGCAATACCATGTCCCATTGTTAACAAACCAACCAGTGTTCATGGATCCAGATTGAGAGAAATGGTGCGACACGCCGTTAACAAGCTTAAAGCCTGTAGCCATTAATCCAGAAGGCTCAAGCCAATACCAAGTATTGCCAAGGAGCAGCCATCCGGTCTTCATAGCACCAGAACCGTCCAGGTAATACCAACTACCATTAATTAAAACCCAGCCGGTCTTTATTGAACCTGATGTTTCGTCAAGGTAGGACCAGTAACCGCCGGTGGAAGCCCAGCCCTTCAAATGTGCACAGAACTCAGAGAATAAGTGCCATCCATCACTCAGATATCTACAGCCAGCAGCTGCGTAGCCTTCGGAATCAAAATAATATTCCGCTCCCCCGATAGTCAAAAAACAGTTTGACGGCCAACCATCGGCCTCATATCTCAACCACAATTTGCCATTTTGATAGGCCCAAGAACCAGGAAGAGCGATGCTATTGTCAGGGGAACGAACAATTTGAAACGAAAGCCGCGCGAAAATGCCAGCATAATCCCCTAGTCCATTTACACTTATAGCGGCACGGCTAGGCGCAATATTATTCAAATAAATAACTTCAAAATCGATTCCGCTTGTCAGCGCAGACCCGTTAACGACAAAAACCGAAACCTCTGGAGAAATCGTATCACCGGTGTATTCATATGTTGACGAATCGATAAACACTTTGAAATCAGCTGAATCTAAAGCCAAGCGATCGCCATACGATGACACAAATGCCTATTGCCCCGATTGAGCTAAAGAGACATCGCACCCTCAACAACACAATCTTCGCTTAATGAGAAGGCAACCGTGGGGCTTAAAAGGGGAACGATATTAATTAATGGTATGCAAACCGCACTGATAAAACTGAAATAGCGATTTCCCGACATTTCACTCTTTCTGTCGCATTAAAGCGTTGTCGTGCATATATCAGATTCTAGGACGAATTCCCTTCATTAAACGGGCGCTAGGGCCACGTTCTCATAATAAGATTTTACCTGATCTCGAACGGTTAAGCCAATTAGGCGAAAGTAGTTACATCAACCAAATAATCAATACGTAACAACCTTTGTTCCATAAGGAATATTGTCGTAAATCCATTTTGCATTCTGAATCTCAAGACGCACGCATCCGGCAGAGGATGGGACCCCCATTGTGGGATCCATCACGCGATTGCTGTTAACATAGTAGGGTGAGGAATGGAATAGGTAATCACCATAGAACTGCGTGTAGTAATAGCAAGTATATCCATGCCCAAAGGAGTATCCCTTACCGTAGACTTGATACTCCCCTATCACCGTAGGCGTGCTAGCTTTTCCCGTCGAACATACATATCGACGGTTTAAGGACCAGTTATTCCAAGATCCAGTGTAAATACTCGTAACGCAACGTGACGTATCGACAAGTATCAGCCAATTTGTATTGCTTGAATAACTTTGAGCCTTAGCATCCATATAGTCTGACATCCACGCGCCGTTGGCCATGAAGTAATTCCAGGATCCGTCCACAACGCGCCAGCCAGTAGCCATGGCGCCACTAGCGTCAAGCCAATACCAGGTACCCCCCAGGTTAAGCCACCCTGTTTGCATATAACCAGACGAATTCAAGTAATACCAAGATCCGTTAACGGCAACCCAGCCGGTTTTCATAACGTAGGTAGATGGGTCCAAATAGAACCAGGAGCCATCCTTGTACAACCAGCCAGATCGTGCATAGCCAGCGGTCTCATCAAAGAAGTACCATTTTCCGTTAACGTTCTTCCATCCAGCGCAGGGGGAGCCATCGGTTGGATCAGCATAGAACTTGCACCCTCCAAGCGTCACAAACCCGTGAGCTTCGGCTAATTCGCCACCACCGTTTGTTGTAAATAGCTTTCCACTACGCAACGCTCCACACAATGAGCAATCAGAACCAGCAAAAGCCTTAGACGGCTCATCCTGGATCGAGTCCTGGACATCTACCCATTCACGACAAGCAACAGCGCCTGAAGCTTTTGCATAATAGCTTTTCCCATTTACAGAAAAATGACCTAGCAGCATTTTACCGTCGGCGGCAGGATCGAGATAATAGTATTGGCTATTATCCTTCAGCCATCCCGTCTTTACAATGCCCGACACATGAGAAGGCTCAGCGTAATACCAGTCTCCATCGCTCATAAACCAGCCGAGTGACAGCGCTCCCGTTAAAGAAAAATGATATTGATTGGATCCGATGACAAAAAAGCCGGTAGCCATTCTGTTGTCATTTGCGACATCGAGCCAATACCAAACGCCATTCACCAAACGCCAGCCCGATGCAAGTGCGCCGGAACCGTCAGCGTAATACCAGTCCGTCCCATCAAACGCCCAACCAACAGCCATTGCGCCGGAATCCGATAAATAGTAACGAGACGAACCGACAGAAACGATTCCTCTAGACATAACACCATCATTGGCGGGATCAAGCCAATACCAGTTATTGCCAGTTTGAAGCCAGCCGGTTAAGACTTCACCATTGCTACCCCAATACCATAAACCGTTATCAAGGCACCATCCATTAATCAGCCCATAGGTTCCAAGAAGATAAGGGTGCCCATCAATAACACGTCGACCAGTAGCCATAGAACAGCTGTTAAGGGAGTCAAACCAGTACCATTGGTCTCCAATAAACTGCCAGCCACTTGCCAAAGCGCCTGACGGACCCGCGTAATACCACTTATTTTCAGCAAAAATCCAGCCGCAGCTCATTGCGCCGTCACGAGCGGGGTCCAAGTAGTACAGGGAGTCGTCAATATTCTGCATTCCGGTCAAACGACAGCCATCTAGATAGTAATACCAGGACAAACCGTTCCATTGCCATCCAGATAGTTGTTCTGTAGTCGACGGGTCATGGCTTTCGACAACCTGTAGGCTCGAATCTTCCGTTGTTTTGCCGGCACAATCGCTGGAGTCTTGAGAGCAACCGCCACCGACCAATGCTCCCGGCCCTCCTGTCGAGTCGCGCTCTACGGCACCGTTATCCGCCCCCTCTTCCACGGCATAAGCAGTGCAAGAAAATGCGGGGGCTGTAACTGAGAGTAAGGCGGAAAATAGCATCAAGCCAATTACTCGCCAGCAAATTCGATGATCAATCCGAGCATTCATTTCAGGCCCCCAACCGGTACAGACTGTCTTGCAGGGAATCTATTAAATAAACGGACGAGCTGCGCCGATTACATTTCCCCTTGCGCTAATAGGATGAATTCCGACACCTTGATGAGGCCAGGAATCAATCATCAAGCCGCCGCCAAGTGCAATTGCGATATGCCCGCGATAATAAATCACATCGCCACGCTGAATTGAGTTCGTGCTCACGGGCATAAAGATATTGCTTCGATACCAATTCATGGAATTGTAGGTTTGGCTTGGATCCCAGCGATGGTTATAAGGGTTGTAAACACCCATATCCATGCCAGTAGCATAAAGGCACTGCAAGACAAAACCAGAGCAATCAACAGCTCCACCGGGAGCGGTAGACCAAGGCTCAATATATTGCGTACCAATATACTCATAGGCGCGCTGGATAAAGGCGTTCACGCAATCTTCCCGCGTTGCTTCGACAGAAATGCGAGAAGGGGTCACATAGGTAAAGTATCCGGTGCAATAGCTAGGCAGCCGAACAGTCCAAGAACTGACCTGAGGATACTGGGATGGATTTTGCCAGCCAACTTTGTCGCACTGGCCATCGCTCCAGAAAATTCGACGAACGCCATCGATGGTCCTTGCGCCCGTTGCCATAGCGCCGCTGCCGTCTAACCAATACCACTTACCCGAATCTTTAAGCCAGCCAACATGCATACTTCCATTGGACTCAAGGTAATACCATGTTCCATTCAGGCATTTCCAACCAGTTGCCATTTTTCCGTCAGCGTTTAGGTAATACCATGCACCGCCAGTAAAAACCCATCCGGTCTTCATCACGCCAGATTCGGCATCAAGCCAATACCAATCGCCGTCAATCTGCAGCCATCCACGATGAATGGCACCCGTTCCGGGCTCAGCGTAAAACCTTAGATTTGCGACATCAACCCAGCCGGAAGCAACCTGCCAACCATCAGCTCCAGCGATTTTTAGGATAGTGCCGTTTTCGCGAATCACATTCTTGCAAAGATATCCATTATCATCGGCGTATCTTTGATCGCCGTCATTAACGGTAACCCAGCTTGAAACCACAAGCCTACCGCTCTGGTTTGCAAAACAATCGTTGCCGCCCACCTCAAATAAGCCCGTTTTCATGAGATGGCTAACAGGGTCCAGGTAATACCAGCTCGTGTCCTCTTTATACCAGCCAGAAATTAGTGCACCAGATCGGGAGGCGAAATACCAGCCGTCCTCGACCTGAGCCCAACCAACAGCCATAGCCCCGTTAGGCTTTAAATAATAAGCTGCATTGCCAAGGTCTAAATACCCAACGGACATCTTACCATCGGAGGCTGGGTCGAGATAATACCAAGCGCCGTTAACGAGTTTCCAGCCAGTGGCCGCAATACCGTTAGAGCAGTAATACCAATCTGCTCCGTCTTTGTACCATCCATTTGCGAGGCCATAGTCACCAAAAATGTAGGTTCTTCCATCAATCTTTTGACGACCCTTAAACATGATGAACGTCTGTGGGTCAAAATAATAGCGAGCCCCACCTATCGTTTGCCATGATGAAGCAAGGGCACCCGATGAATAAGCCCAGTACCAATTCCCGTCAACGAGAATCCAGCCGGTTTTCATAGCACCAGTGGCATCTAAATAGTATTTCCCGCTCCCGAGGTCGACAAAACCAACCTGCATTATATGGGTGACAGGATCCAGGTAATACCATGTGCCGTCTTGATAAAACCAATCAGCAGCTAAATCGCCTCCAGCATTGGCATAAAACCAATTTCCATCTGAGTTACGTAGCCAGCAGTTCTGATATAGCGCGCCAAAAGGCGTTGCGGCATTGCCGTCATTCGCATAAAACGAAGCAGTCGATCCGCCAGCATCGGTCACATTGAAATATCCTGTCTGCATTGCACCATCATTGGCTGGATCAAGCCAATACCAATAGCCCCCGCTTTGCAGCCAGCCAGTTTGGTGTTTACCGTTTTTTCCGTAATACCAAACTCCAGACGACTCATCCCGTTGCCAGCCATCTTTTATGACGGAAGAAATATCAGGTTGCAAATCATCGGAAACCACAGAAGAAAAAACCGCTTTTGACTCAATACTCTGAGCCTCAACGGAATCCTGTGCAAGCGCGACATTCGCACTCAAGGGCAAGCAGCAAGCAGCGATTATTGATATAGCGGCACAGACAAGCGCAGCCTTCTTTTCGAATCGATACATAATCAACCCTCCCAGATATCCTATTTAGTTATTTTAATCCACCTTTCGAGATTGATTTTCGCTACTTTCTGTTCAGTCTATGTAGCTAAATACAATTGATTGAACATATCGTTCAATCATTCTATTCTTTTCCTAAGCAATGAACATCTTAATTGGAGGCCTGCAGTGGAACTGACCAAGCGTAACTTTACAGTTCTGTACGATTACCTAAAGAACCCATATGCCAGCCAGCGAGAAGTTGCCGAGCGCACTGGCCTTTCACTTGGATCAGTAAACGCAGCAAATAAAGAGCTTACGAATGAGGGCCTTCTCGAATCGGACAGCCTAACCGACAACGGTTACGAAGCACTTCATCCCTATAAGGTTGAAAACGCAGTGATATTGGCCGCGGGGCTTTCAAGCCGCTTTGCTCCCATTTCGTATGAAAAGCCCAAAGGCCTTTTAAAAGTACGTGGTGAGATTCTCATTGAGCGTCAGATTAGGCAGCTGCAAGACGCGGGTATCAGCAATATCACCGTCGTTGTCGGTTATAAAAAAGAGTATTTCTTCTATCTTGAAAGCAAGTTCGGCGTTTCGATTGTCGTCAACAACGAATACGCATCCAAAAATAACCACGCATCGCTTATGTGCGTAAAAGAGCGACTTGGCAACACCTACATTTGCTCAAGCGATGATTACCTTCTAAACAATCCGTTTGAAGCATACGTTTGGAAAGCATTTTATTCTGCTCAATATGCTGAAGGCGCCACCAAAGAATGGTGCATTCAAACGGGAGCAATGGATAGAATCACCAATGTTACGATCGGTGGTTCCGATGCATGGTATATGCTTGGACATGTTTACTTTGATAAAGCCTTCTCGCTTGCGTTTAAGCAGATTCTTGAAACGGAATATAACAAGCCCGAGACAACGGACAAGCTTTGGGAAGATCTATATATCGAGCACATCAAGGAGCTCGATATGGTTATCAAGAAGTATCCTGAGGGCGAGATCAACGAATTCGATTCTCTTGATGAGCTGCGTGCCTTTGATCCACATTTTATCGAAAACGTTGACTCCGACATTTTCGATAACATCGAGCAAGTGCTCGGCTGCTCCAAATCAGAGATTCACGACGTTTATCCCCTTAAACAAGGTCTTACGAATCTATCGTGCCACTTTAGAACCAATGACGGAGAGTACGTTTACCGCCATCCGGGAGTCGGGACCGAACTGCTTATTAACAGAAATGGAGAAGTAGCCGCACTTAAAAAGGCCAAGGAACTCGGCCTTGACGACACGTTCATTCATGAGGACCCAAAGCGTGGTTGGAAAATTTCGAAGTTTGTACCCAACGCAAAGCAGCCTGATCCGCATGATGCTGCCCAAATGAATCGAATGATGCAGATGTGTCGTTCGCTTCACGAGAGTGGTGCAAATGTTGAAACCGAATTTGACTTCTACCTCGAAGCGAAGCGCTACGAATCACTTCTTCTGGAAAAAGGTCCCATCGACATTCCAGGCTACAGGGAAATGTCCGCCGAAATCGATGAATTGGAGCGCTTTGTACAGGCCGATAATGCACCAAAATGCCTTTGCCACAATGACTTCTTTTACCTCAATTTCCTTATCGATGAGAACGACAAGTACTATCTCATTGACTGGGAATATGCTGGCATGAGCGATTACGCAAACGATTTTGGAACGTGCAGTGTCTGCTGCGAGCTTTCCGAAGATGAAGTCGACCGCGCGCTTAATGCATATTTTGGGCGCAAGGCAACAAACAACGAAGTTGCGCATAACTATGCGCACATTGCCCTTGCAGGATGGTGCTGGTACCTCTGGTCTCTTCTGAAAGAAGCCGAAGGTGACTTCGTGGGCGAGTGGCTCTATATCTACTTCAATTACGGTGCCAAATACCTTAAAAAGGCACTGAAGATCTATCGGAAAGGTGAATAACGATGCAATTCGGCTTTTTTAGCGGTCTTCTTTGGGGCCTTGATACAGTGATTCTTGGAATCGGCTTGGCGCTTGCGCCCTATATTGGATCGGCGGAAGCACTTGCATGCGCCTCCATTGCGGGATCCTTTCTCCATGATGCCTTCTGTGCAATCTGGCTCTTTGGCTACATGGGAGTCCGAGGCAGACTAAAAGACACGATCGCTGCACTTAAAACTCGTTCGGGCAAGGTTGTCATCGCCGGCGCTCTGCTCGGTGGACCTATCGGAATGACCGGCTACGTATTAGCGATTAATAACATCGGAGCTGCCTACACGGCAATCATCTCCGCCTTCTATCCCGCGGTCGGAGCATTCCTTTCGTTCATGCTGCTGAAGGAGAAAATGGGCAAAGGTCAGATACTTTCCCTTCTCGTTGCTCTTTGCGGCGTAATGACGATGGGCTATCTATCGGCCGGATCGAGCGAGATTGCAAATGCCCCCCTCGGCTTACTCGGCGCGGTGCTTGCCGTTATTGGATGGGGATCCGAAGCGGTGCTGTGCGCATGGGGAATGAAAGATGATGCCGTTGATGACGAAACGGCTTTGCAAATCCGTGAAACTACAAGTGCGCTTGTTTATGGAGTGCTTGTACTTCCCCTCTTCGGAGCGTGGCATTTCACGCTGGGTGCTATCCCGAGCATGCCCACATTGATTATTGCACTCGCCGGACTCGCAGGAACTGCATCCTATCTGTTCTATTACAAGGGCATTGCGGCAATCGGAGCAGCGCGTGCGATGGCTCTGAATATCTCCTATTCGGCATGGTCGGTGGTCTTTGGCCTGATCTTGCTTGGAACAATTCCCGACATGGCATCCGTAATCTGCTGCGTTGTAATCGTATGCGGAACAGTTTTGGCAGCCAGTAACTGGGACGAACTTTTTGGACGTAATAAGACGGCGTAGCTTGATTAACAATGTAGTAAAAGGGGAGAGCTCGTCGAGCTCTCCCCTTTTAGCATCATGGCTATTCAATTACCACAGCCTGGCTATCCATCTGTTGCCACGTGCCGAAGAACACCTGGGCATTTCGCGTAACATTGCCGTTAATCGAATCCGAAAGATAGACAATTCCCTGCTCGTCATCATAGCCTTTAAGGATTACGGCATGATTACCGCCCCACAGGCCATAGGAATGCCCGTTATACCAACGCGCAGCATAACGGCGTCCTGGCCAACTTCCCCACTCGGTATTCCACATCTCAACAGGTTGCCCACAGGTCAGTCTGTTCTTAATGGAAGAAATTGACGAGAAAGAGACGTCTTTTGCCTGCTTGCCACTTCCAGCAGCGCGCAGAAAGTTATTACCAGCAATGGTAATCGCAGGGGCGACGCATCCCATGAGACCCCCGCTGCTACGCCTCGGGTTGCCATCAAAGGCGGTAACAAAGTTGCCATTGCTTCCCTTGGGCAAGTAATAATCCGCAATAATCGTCTTACCTAAACCGAAACCATAGTAGTTGAGCATGTTTGTAAGAGCAACCGACTCACAGCCAGTAGGAAGTTCCGGGTACTGCGAATAGCACGGGACATCGACCCAAGCGCCAACCATTGCGCCGGATGAACTGAACTTGTAGTCAGTAGAGCCGATCCAATACCAACCGTTACTCAACATTACTCCCCCACGTGTGACATCAAGGTAATACCATGTGCCCCCAAGGGAAAGCCATCCCGTCTTCATTGTGCCGGAAGCGGAATCCAGCCAGTACCAATTGCTGCCATCGTTAAGCCAACCGGTCGCCATTCGACCATCCGAGTTAAAGTAATACCAAGACCCAGCAATTAGCCATCATCTTGCCAGAGTTATTAAATATGTATTCACATGATCCAATAGTTTGAACACCCGTAGCCATGGCATGCGTCGAGAGATCGAGCCAGTACCAGGCGCCGTTTAGATTGAGCCAGCCGGAGGCGAGGGCGCCGGAGCCCGTCGCGTAGTACCAGGTCCCGCCGTCGAGCACCCAGCCGGTCGCCATGGCGCCGGAGGCGTCGAACCAGTACGCTGAGCCGTTGCATGCGTGAAGGCCCATCGCCATGGCGCCGCCCGCCTCGGGATCGAGCCAGTACCAGGAACCGCCGGTGCGAATCCAGCCGGTCGAGGCGATACCGTCAGCGAACCAGTACCAGGAGCCGTCGACGAAGCCCCAGCCGTTAAGGGGGCCGCAGCTGCCGAAGTAGCGGCGGACGCCCTGCGCGTCCGTCTGGTAGCCCGTCAGCATGGCCCCCGTCCGGGCATCGAAGCAGTAGGGCACGCCGCCGACGGATACGGGGCCGCGCGCCAGCGCGCCGGAGCCAGTCGCGTAGTACCAGGTCCCGCCGTCGAGGACCCACCCGGTCGCCATAGCGCCGGACGAATTAAACCAGTACAGGGAGCCGTTGCACTCGTGAAGGCCGGTAGCCATGGCACCGCCCGCGTCGGGCTCGAGCCAGTACCACGTGCCACTCTGAAACAACCATCCGGTATACGACTTGCCGTTGGAGGCTGCATAATACCAGGTGCTGTCAATTAGTTGCCAATGATAAAGGGAGACATCAACATACGCGTAGTTCATATCAACGTTGCCGTTGATTCCAGGGACTTTTCCGTTGCTCTTATACTGCCAAAAACTGTAATTGCCGGTATAGTCACATTGCGAGTTATATTGAGCAATCCAATGATCCCAAGAGCTACTCTTAAATACAGAGTCAGTCAAAATGTTGTTAAACCAATTTAAATTTGCATAAATACCAGGCTCATATCCTGCGGCAGAAATCCTATTACAAAAAACCTGCGCCCTCGATGCAATTCCGGTTTGACGTCCATTTGCAATTATCGAGTTATCCTCAAGATCGTAATACACCGGCAATCTTGGATTATGCCCAGAAAGGCAATTGATCACCATTGATGCCTCATCAGCTGCCTGCTGATTATCAAAAGCATATGAATTGATATAGACGCCGTAGGGAATTCCGAGTCGCTCGCACTCAGAAATATTTCGATTAAATTGATAGTCAACTCGACCGCCCCAAGATGGAGCGCCAAATCCAACACGCAGAATAGCGAAATCGATACCAGAAGCCTTAACAGCATTCCAGTCAATACGTCCTTGATGCTCACTGACATCGATGCCCTGCGCCGTAGCCCCATCGGGAAGAATGTCCATGGACAATAAGGCTATTCCATCTTCTTCGGAAGAAGCATCCTCTGCGACCAATTGCCCATCCTCATAACGCCAGGAATTCTCAACTAGGGACCGCGCAGCTTCCGCGTTCGAGGGGAAAACAAACACAGAAATGGGCGCAAGGACCATCAGCACCAACAATGCCGAAAATAACTTAAGATGTTTGCTCATGTAAACCTCGTCATTCGTTCTTGTTTGCGTTTAGCTTACAGCATGGCTGTGAAAGATTTCCGAACATCCAACTGGACAAGATGCCATCTGGGACGACAAATAACTGCACGCAATACCACAATGTAAACAAGAACTTCCCAGCAGGGTGAAACCAAGGACTCTTAGTCCCTACTCTTAGACCCAAAGAATGCCGACATCAGTTAGCTTTCAAACCAGATGTCAAAAAGGTAGGGGGCCCAGAGAGTCCCCTACAACTCGGAATTCTAACGAATCAATATTACTTTCGATGGACTCAAAGCAGTCAAACCAGAAATACGGTTTCCATAACCGTCACTATGCCAAAACAAGTTTTCACTAGGCGTATTGCCCCAGAAAAAGCCAATGTGGCTATCGTCCGCATATGGGTTGTAAGGATTGAAGAACACAATGTCCCCCTTACGAGCCAAACCGCTACGTAACAACTCATCAATAGAGTTGAAATAAGTCACGTTTGCGCACGTATCGATAGCGTAGCCGTACCAACGATAAGCGTTAACGCAGCCGCCCCTTCCGGGACCTCCACTCCAAGGGGAATGGCTCTGCTCGGCGGCAATGGGAGCTAAATTACCGCCCGCTTTCATATATGCATGCGATACAAATCCGCCGCAGTTCATACCGGTATACCCGTCCCAACGAGGATCACCCTTTGGATACATGCATGTTTCTTGGCTAAGATGCGTATCGTAGCGTGTTCCACGGTAATAGCCGTCGTTTTCGTGGCTCATAAGCCAATTGACCAGACTGGACCTATTAACCCCCAAAACAGAGCCAGACGTATTCAACCATGCACCACTTGCATTGAAGTAATAGTCAACGCCATCGATTTTCAGCCACCCGTTAGCAAACATGGCACCCGAAGGCTGAAGCCAGTACCACGTACCGCCGTCATTAAGCCATCCAGTTTTCATCTTGAACGTGGAAGGGTCCATCCAATACCACGCACCGTTGACATATTGCCACCCAGACTTAAGGACACCATTGGAAGATGCGTAGTACCAAGTATTGTCGCTTTCGCCAGAAGCTCCATTCGACATAATCCATCCAGATGTCACATTGACGGCACCGCTTGCATCCACATAGAAAACCGCATCTCCAATATGAATCGTACCTGGCAATGAAGACAAGTCGGCTCGATCAGCGACTACGGGAGATCCATCAGATGAAGTAGGCAACGGCTCGCTCAGTGCTCCAGACGAATTCGCCCATGCCATACCGTCGCTCAAGTTGATCCAACACGAAGAAGCCATCGCACCGGAGTCAAAAGAATAATAGCGCGTGTCGCCTACCGTATATTCACCAGTGCGCATTGCGCCGGATACATCATCAAGGTAATACCAGGCGTTTCCGGACTTTATCCATCGCCCTCGTTGAATAGCTCCGTTTGATGCGGCGTAATACCAAGTACCATCAGCAAGTGCCCAGCCTGTTGCCATGGCACCTGA
>ENA-OWRJ01002504-OWRJ01002504.1-human-gut-metagenome-genome-assembly--contig:-NODE-2504-length-15633-cov-5.873475_pt1 | contig 15633 bp, 16 predicted proteins | sample MGYA00248269_ERZ651897 | MGnify/ENA primary metagenome ERZ651897 (study PRJEB26924, sample SAMEA4378252) | human gut metagenome | biome: human gut; feature: human-associated habitat; material: faeces...
CATTTACAATGGATGTCTCAGATAAACCGGGATACAACAATATGGCAATCGGCATGTATGCAGGAAATAGTGGAAATACATTATATTGCCCGACAGGATATCTGGAGCTCTTAAGATTGCAGGACAGATTTGTTTATCTGCCGGAGATGCCTTATCGAAAAGTAGATTTAGACAAGGCAAAGAGAAATGTACTAACACAAGAAGAATTTACAGAAGCCGGCGGGAAAGGAAATGTTGCAGGCTGGCTGAATACGGTTACAGTAGAAAATGTACATCCAAATACTACTGTGGCAATACGAATGAAAGGAATTGCAGGAAAAGCAGATACATTTACATTATATGCATATGATAAAGAGAATAAATTAAAAGAAGTTCCTGCAGAGTTATGGCATATTCAGGAAGAAGATGGAACATTGCCGGATAAACTTACAGAGGATACATTATATGAAGTGCATGTTATGGTAGAAGATGGAGGAGAATTTGATCTTAGTGATACAGAAAAAGAAATTAAGATAGCAGTTATTCTCGGAAATAAATGATTTGTTTTTAAGAAAATCACCTGAGGTATATATCACAAGGCTCCGTTCTAAAAAAGAATGGAGCTTTTTAAAACTAATGCAAAGCAAACACCCCAAAAATTTAACAAAAGTTAGCAAGAATTCTCCTTCCTCTATAGGTGGGAGATGAATTGCAGAAAAAGAAGATAGAACGCTTGTTCTACAATGCGAAGTGTGGTATACTATAATCAGTCGAAAGGATAGAAAGGACTGATTATATGGACAAAATGGATCATAATGCACATTCAGTATATTTGATGTATTATCATCTGATCATGGTTGTAAAATACCGAAGAAAAGTAATAGATGATCCGATTTCGGAACGTGCAAAAGAGATCTGGGAACGTATTGCACCTGATTATGGAATCACACTGGAAGAATGGAATCATGATGTTGATCATGTGCATGTTATGTTTCGGGCACAGCCAAAATCAGAACTCAGTAAATTTATCAATGCGTATAAAAGTGCAAGCAGTCGTTTGTTAAAAAAGGAATATCCACAGATCAGGGAAAGACTTTGGAAGGAAGCATTCTGGAGTCAAAGTTTCTGCCTGTTGACAGCGGGTGGTGCACCGATTGATGTTATCCGTAATTATATCGAGACGCAGGGAGAGAAAAAAAGATGAATATAGCTTACCGTTTTCGTATATATCCAAACAGAGAACAGGAAGTTCTGCTCGCAAAAACATTTGGCTGCTGTCGTTTTTTATATAATCAGATGTTGAATGATAAGATACGGGAATATGAAGCAACGAAAAAAATGCTGCGAAATACACCGGCGATGTATAAAAAAGCATATCCATTTTTGAAAGAAGTGGATTCCCTGGCACTTGCAAATGTGCAGATGCATCTGGAAAAGGCATATAAGAATTTTTTCAGGAATCCAAAGATTGGCTTTCCAAAATTCAAATCAAAACACAGGAGCCGAAAAAGCTATACGACAAATGTGGTCAATGGAAATATTCAGGTAGAAGATCATCGGATAAAACTACCGAAGTTGAAATGGATCCGTATGAAAAAACATCGTGATATTCCAGAAAAATATTGCCTGAAATCTGTAACAATAAGTATGGAACCATCCGGAAAGTATTATGCAAGTCTATTATATGAAAAATCTGACTGTGAAAACCAAGCAGAAGAATTTGATTATGAAGACGCAAAGATACTAGGAATTGATTATGCAATGCATGGAATGGCTGTGTTTTCTGAAGATATACAGAAGGAAAATGAAGGATACTTCAGAAAAAGTGAGGAGCGGCTGGCAAGGGAACAAAGAAAGTTATCCCATTGCGTGAAAGGAAGCAATAATTATTACCGACAGAAAAAACGTGTTGCATTATGTCATGAAAAAATCCGAAATCAGAGGAAAGATTTCTTACATAAGCTGAGTCATGAAATGGCAGAGACATATGATGTTGTTGCAGTAGAAGATATTGATATGAAAGCAATGAGCCAGTGTATGCATTTTGGAAAAAGTGTCATGGATAACAGTTACGGAAAGTTTCGGGAATTGCTGGAATATAAGCTGACATGGAGAGGCAAGAAATTGGTACGTGTAGACCGTTTTTTCCCTTCCAGTAAAAAATGCTGTAAATGTGGCAGTGTAAAGAAAGAACTGAAACTTTCGGACAGAGTATATCTTTGTACATGTGGAAATCGGATAGATCGGGATCTGAATGCGGCAATCAATATACGTGAAGAAGCACGCCGCATGTTGTTAGCAGGATAAATGGGAAGTGTCTGTATCCAGACAATGAAAATATCCCATAACTGGGTAAAAATGAATCGCGGGGCACGCGAGGATAGCTTGTAGATACTTGGCTCAGTAGAGCCATTGAGCAAGAAGCCCTCACTTCAAAATCTGTGATTTAAGTGGTGGGAGCATGTCACAAATCTATGGAAAAAGCTTGACGAAATGTGAATGTCAACGTAGAATATAGCCGGCACTTTACTTGCAAATAGTATAAATAGTATAATTAAATGAAAAATAAATATAAAACCGGAAGAAAGGTTTATATATATGTCATGAGAAGGAGAAGATACTTATGAATTATGATGTGATCATTATTGGAGCAGGTCCGGGAGGGATTTTTGCGGCGTATGAGCTGATGAAAAAGAAGCCGGAATGTAAGATTGCCGTGTTTGAAGAGGGATATCCGCTTGAAAAGAGAAAATGTCCGATTGACGGGGAAAAAATTAAGAGCTGTATCAATTGTAAACGATGTTCGATCATGTGCGGCTTCGGGGGAGCAGGAGCATTTTCTGATGGGAAATATAATATTACCAATGATTTCGGGGGAACATTGTTCGAATATATCGGGAAGAAACAGGCAGTAGAACTGATGAAGTATGTAGATGAAATTAACATGGAAAACGGTGGGGAAGGAACAAAACTTTATTCGACAGCCGGAACCAAGTTCAAGAAGCTTTGTCTGCAGAACAAGCTGAATCTTCTCGATGCATCGGTACGTCATCTTGGAACAGATATCAACTATGTTGTTCTTGAGAATCTCTATGCAAAGCTGAAAGATACTGTAGAGTTCCGTTTTAACTGTCATGTAGATGATGTGGAAGCGGTTGACGGCGGATATCGCGTGATTACAAAAGATGGCGTAGATGAATGTAAGAAATGTATCGTTTCTGTAGGAAGAAGCGGAAGTAAATGGATGGAGAAAGTGTGTGAGAATCTTGACATCACAACAAAATCCAACCGTGTAGATATCGGAGTCCGTGTGGAACTTCCGGCAGTTATTTTCTCACATCTTACAGATGAACTGTATGAAAGTAAGATTGTCTACAGAACAGAGAAGTTTGAAGATAAAGTCAGAACATTCTGTATGAATCCGAATGGAATCGTTGTAAATGAGAATACAAACGGAATCGTTACAGTAAACGGACATAGCTATGAAGATCCGGCAAAGCAGACAGAGAATACAAACTTTGCGCTTCTTGTTGAGAAACATTTCTCAGAGCCGTTCAAAGACAGTAACGGATATGGTGAAAGTATTGCGCGCCTGTCTAATATGCTTGGCGGTGGTGTTCTTGTACAGCGTTTTGGTGATCTGATTCGAGGAAGAAGAAGTACACCGGCACGTATTGCAGAGAGTTTTCTGACACCGACACTTTCCGCAGAACCGGGAGACTTAAGTCTTGTATTGCCGAAACGTATTCTTGATGGAATCATTGAGATGATCTACGCTTTGGATAAGATCGCACCTGGAACAGCAAATGATGATACACTGCTCTACGGTGTAGAAGTTAAGTTCTACAATATGGAAGTGAAACTGGATGAACATCTTGAAACAAAACACAAGGGCCTGTATGTGATCGGAGACGGAAGTGGAGTGACACATTCGTTGTCCCACGCATCAGCAAGTGGTGTATTTGTAGCGAGAGAGATTGCGGAAGAAGTATGAATTGCTAGAAGTTAATAGTTAAAATAAAGGGAAGTTTTTCATTTGCAGAAATTACACAAAGTGAGCTGGTGTATTGCAGGTGAAAAACTTTTCTTTTTACTTATGTATGAAAATAAAAAGCTTGCGTTTCTGTTGTTTTCGAAAATGAAACAGTTGGATTTTGTTGATTCTTGATTGAAGTGTGTTGAGATTTATTGGAATCTCCTTGACAGAAAGGCATATAGATAGTATTATTTATAGTAAGAGAGTTTATGGCTGAGACTGGGTTGCTGGTCACATCGTGTGAACAGTAACGAGACTGGCTGTGAACAGAGAATGTTAGTGGATTAACATACAGGATTGTATGAATGAGAATTACAGAATCTATGTGAAAGAGAGGAACTGACAGATGGCGAATGATCACGGAGAACAGATTAGAATTGTACAGGAAACAGTTGCAGGTAAGGAGATTACATTTGCACATGTAATGGGAGGTCCGGCTCCGATTATTTATCAGAAACTTGGATTGAATCCACATCTGGATTATCGTTCTTCTGCAATTGGAATTATGAATATGACTCCACCAGAGTCAGCAGTTATCGCATCTGATATTGCAGTGAAAAGCGGTAATGTTTATCTTGGATTCGCAGACCGCTTTACAGGAACACTGATCATTACAGGAGAGATCTCTGATGTAACTTCTGCACTGACAGAAGTTGTAGATTATTTCAGAGATTCTCTTGGTTATGTAGTCTGTGATATTACAAAACGATAGGAAGTGCATTTATGAAACGGGAACGTATAACGAGAGAAGAGCTTATGGAGCGTCTGTTTCATGATGACTATGAGAATCTGAAAGGAAAGAAGCTTCGTATGACTCGTGTGCGCGTGCCGGGGAAGGAAGTCTGCATGGCGCATATTATTAGCAGATCAGATGAGGTTATTTATCAGAATCTAGGATTACATATCGGAACTCATGAAGGTGAGAATCACACAGGAGAGTCTATTGGACTTCTGCGTTTTACACCGTGGGAAGCAGTTGTAGTTGCTGCAGATGTAGCATTCAAGAGTGCAGATGTCGAGATTGGTTTTATGGATAGATTCTGCGGAACACTGATTCTGACTGGCGGATTGACACAGGTGCAGACAGCTGTGGAGGATGTAGTTCGATTTTTTGATGAAAGACTTGGCTTTGCAGTGTGCGAGGTTCATAGAAGTTAAGAAAACAGAGGCGTAACAGAATGAAAAAGATATTTTTAATGGGGAGAAGTGAAGCGGGGAAGACTTCACTGACGCAGGCTCTTAAGGGAGAAGAACTGCATTATGTGAAGACACAGTATACGAATACAGAAGATGACACGATCGACTCTCCGGGAGAGTATGCAGAGTCTAAGCATTTTAGTGTTGGACTTGCCTGTTTTTCATTTGAAGCAGACGTGATCGCTATGGTGCAGGCTGCGGACGAACCGTTCAATCTGTTCGGACCTGGGAGCAGATGCTTTATTCAACGCCCGTTGATCGGAGTTATTACGAAAGTAGATTCACCTTATGCGAATGTTGATATGGTGAGACTTTGGATGAAGAATGCCGGATGTGAACGCATTTTCGAAGTAAATAATAAGACGCGGGAAGGTATCAAAGAGCTCATGGATTATCTGAATGAGCCTGTGGAAATACTGACATTGGATCGTGCCAGATATAAACAGTCATTGGGATTGAATGACTGGGATCCACTACCGGAAGGAGTAGAGTATCCGGAAGGTATGTAGATATCGAAAGATTAAGAAAAATATCCCTCTTGAGGTATTTCTGGAAGATGGAATATGCTATAATGATTATGTAGCAATTAGTTCAATCAACAGAATGACATCAGGAGGGATTTTTTATGTTGTGGACGAGAAGTGAATTAAAAGGAAGAGCGAAATTCCTGTTGAAACAGAATTATTGGTATTCTGTTCTTGCGGCATTGATTTATACGTTTCTTTTGGGAAATGGATTTACGTATTCTTATAATGCAATAAAGAATAAGAATAGTGAGGTGGAAACTTCGATACAAGGTTTTCATCCGATTCTAATGTTGGGGATTGTAGCAACTGTAGCAGTTGTGGTTGTAATTTCATTTATTGTATATCTGGCTATTGCCTATTTCCTATGGAATCCAATGACTGTCGGCTGTTGTAAATTTTTCAAAAATGGAAGAGACGGAAGACAGGATGTGAAAGATATTTTCCGCATGGTAAGAGATTGCAATAAGACAATTCGTATGACGATGTTTTTGAAAACAATTTATCTTGCATTGTGGTCACTATTATTTATTGTTCCAGGTGTGATCAAAGGATATGAATATGCGATGGTACCGTATCTTCTGCTCGATCATCCAGAGATGAGCAGACAGGAGATTTTTGCGGAGAGCAAACGATTAATGATGGGGAATAAATGGGATGCATTCGTGTTGGATCTTTCCTTTATCGGATGGCATTTGCTGGGAGCATGTACGTTTGGAATCTTAACTTTTCTTTATGTAAATCCTTATCAGTATTATACAGAGGCAGAGTTGTATCATGTGCTGAGAGATAGAATGTGAACATAGATTTATATTATGAAACTTAGAGTAAAAAAGCTCACAGCTGGTTGTAGACGATCAGCTGTGAGCTTTTCTTTTGCAAAATAAAAATAGAAGACAACTCAATATTTTCTATTGACATTAAAAACCAATGTGATAAACTTGTTTACGCAGGAACTGTTCATTGATGAACAGTTCATTAACAAACAGTTCCTGCATGTGAAGATGGAAAGGAGGATTACAATTTTGTGTGAAGAACATTTTCATATCGCTCCACAGGTACATAAAATGGATCGTTCCATTTCAAAATTACTTGAGGCGAGAGTAAAAGCGGAAGGGTTGGATGAAGGAACCCTTATGCATGGATGGATTTTGCGTTATCTCTATGAACATCAGGATGCAGAGATTTATCAGAAAGACATAGAGAAGTATTTCGGAATCTGCCGTTCGGGAGTAACGAATATCATTCAGGCTTTAGAGAAGAAAGGACTTGTCTATCGTGCTTCGGTCGCGAGTGATGCAAGGCTGAAAAAGGTTATGCTGACAGAGGCAGGACGCGAAAGCCACGAAAAGCTTGGAGAGATTTTCAAGCGAATGGACGCAGAACTGGAAGAAGGAATTACCGAAGAAGAATTACAGGCATTTTTGAGAGTGACTCATAAGGTCCATCTCAATCTAAGAAAAATGAGAGGAGAGAATTCATGATTCGTACTTTATTAAAAGAAGTAAAAGAGTATAAGGCAGCATCGATCGCGACACCGATTTTCATGATTCTTGAAGTTCTATTTGAGACATTGATCCCATTTTTAATGGCATCGATTATTGATAAAGGAGTTAATACGGGTAATATCTATCACATTTACAAAGTGGGTGGAATCATGATCGTAGCAGCATTTTTGGGTCTTCTTGCCGGAATGGCAGGAGGACGTTATGGAGCAAAGGCTTCTACAGGCTTCGCAAAGAATTTGAGAAATGCAATGTTTGATCGGATTCAGACATATTCGTTTGCAAATATTGATCATTTCAGTACAGCAGGACTGGTAACGCGTCTGACAACAGATGTAACAAATGTGCAGAATGCGTATCAGATGATGTTACGCATGATGATGAGAGCACCGGCAAGTATGGTCTGTGCGATGGTGATGGCATTTGCGATCAATGCAAGGCTGGCAAGTATTTATCTTGTGGCAGTCTTGATTCTTGGAATTATTTTGTTTTTTATTATCCGCCATGCAACTGCATATTTTCAGCAGGCGTTTCCAAAATATGACGCATTGAATGAGTCTGTTCAGGAAAATGTATCTGCAATCCGTGTTGTCAAAGCGTATGTACGAGAGGACGAGGAGACAAGCAAATTCAAACGTGCAAGTAAGAATATTTATGATATTTTTGTAAAAGCAGAGAAGAATGTTATCTGGAATGCGCCAATCATGATGTTTACAGTTTACACCTGTATCATTTTGATCAGCTGGTTCGGTGCGAAGATGATTGTTGTGGATTCTCTTACAACCGGGGAACTGATGAGTCTTCTTGCTTATTGTATGAATATTCTTATGAGTCTGATGATGCTTTCGATGGTTTTCGTTATGATTTCCATGAGTATGGCAAGTATGCGTCGTATCGCGGAAGTGCTGGAAGAGAGAACAGATATTCACAATCCGGAGAATCCGGTATACGAAGTCGCAGATGGAAGCATCACATTTAAAAATGTAGACTTTTCTTATAAGAAAGACAGTGCAGAGAAGGTACTCAAAGACATCAATCTGGAAATTCATTCCGGAGAAACGATTGGAATTATCGGAGGAACCGGAAGTGCAAAGACAAGTCTGGTCAATCTGATCAGCCGTCTGTATGACGTCACGGACGGAGAGATTCTGGTTGGTGGAAAAAATGTAAAAGAATATGATCTTGAGGTGCTTCGTAATCAGGTGTCTGTAGTGCTTCAGAAAAATGTCTTATTTACAGGAAGTATTTTAGACAATCTCCGTTGGGGAGATAAAGAAGCGACAGATGAAGAGTGTATCCAGGCATGTAAACTGGCCTGTGCAGATGAATTTATCGAGCGCTTCCCGGATAAATATAATACGCATATTGAACAGGGCGGAAACAATGTGTCCGGTGGTCAGAAGCAGAGACTCTGTATTGCAAGAGCATTGCTAAAGAAGCCGAAGATCCTGATTCTTGATGACAGTACAAGTGCTGTTGATACTGCAACAGATGCGAAAATCCGCCGTGCATTCCGCGAAGAGATTCCGGATACGACAAAGCTGATCATTGCACAGCGTGTATCCAGTGTTCAGGATGCAGACCGTATTATTGTGATGGATGAAGGAAAGATTCATGGATTCGGAACACATGATGAACTGCTTGCGTCAGATGAGATTTATCGCGAGGTATATGAGTCTCAGACACAGGGAGGCGGAGATTTTGATGAAAATGGAGGTGAAGCATAATGCGCGGACCAATGGGAAAACCAAAGAATAGAGTGGAAAATCCTGGAAAATTACTGAAACGTCTGATGGATTATATTTTCCGGGATTATAAATTTCATTGCATTATAGTATTCATCCTTATTTTTGTAGGAGTTATTGCAAATGTTCAGGGAACGATGTTCACAAGAGATTTGATTGATAAATACATTACACCGTTCTTATTGTCCAGTGATACACCGAACTTTACACCGCTTGCACATGCAATCGGAAAAGTTGCCTGTTTTTATGGAGTCGGAATCGTGGCAACGTATGCTTACAACCGAATTATGATCAATGTGACACAGGGAATGATGATGAACATGAGGAATGATCTGTTCAGTCACATGGAGAAACTTCCGATTAAATATTTCGACACACATGCACATGGCGATATCATGTCAATCTACACGAATGACATTGATACACTCAGACAGATGGTAAGCCAGAGTATTCCGCAGATTATCAACAGTGGATTTACAATTGTCAGTGTATTTATCAGTATGTTGATCTTGAATATTCCACTGACAGCAGTGACGATGGTTATGGTTGCGATCATGATCTGGGGAACAAAGAAAGCTGTTGGACAGAGTGGAAAATATTTCCTTGAGCAGCAGAAGAATCTTGGTAAGGTCAACGGATATATTGAAGAAATGATGAACGGACAGAAGGTTGTGAAGGTATTCTGTCATGAAGAAGAAAGTAAGACAGAATTCAAAAAGTTGAATGAGGACCTGTTTGTGAGCGCAGACCGTGCAAATACTTATGCGAACTTCCTCGGCCCTATGAATGCGCAGATTGGAAATATCAGTTATGTAATGTGTGCGATCGTTGGAGGTGCACTTGCTCTTAACCATGTCGGTGGATTTACATTGGGCGGTCTGGCAAGTTTCCTTACATTTAATAAAAGCTTCAGTATGCCGATCAACCAGGTGAGCCAGCAGCTGAATGCGATTGTTATGGCACTTGCAGGTGCGGAGCGTATCTTTACACTTCTGGATGAAAAAGTGGAAGTGGATGAAGGTTATGTTACATTAGTTAATGCAAAAGAAGAGGATGGAAAACTGACAGAAAGTGAGAAACGTACTGGCCGCTGGGCATGGAAACATACACATCAGGCAGACGGTTCTGTTGATTATGTTGAGCTAAAAGGAAATGTTGTATTTGACGGAGTAGATTTCGGATACAATGATGACAAAATCGTCCTTCATGATGTGAAGCTATATGCAGAACCGGGGCAGAAGATTGCTTTCGTAGGTTCAACAGGAGCCGGTAAGACAACAATTACAAATCTGATCAATCGATTCTACGATATTCAGGATGGTAAGATCCGCTATGACGGAATTAATATTAACAAGATCAAGAAAGCAGACCTTCGACATTCTCTTGGAATCGTATTGCAGGATACACATTTGTTTACTGGTACAGTGAAAGATAATATTCGTTTTGGGAAGCTAGATGCAACAGATGAAGAAATCATTGCAGCAGCAAAGCTGGCAAATGCAGATGGATTTATCCGCAGACTTCCGGAAGGGTATGACACAGTGATCACCGGAGATGGAGCAAACTTAAGTCAGGGACAGCGACAGCTTCTTGCGATTGCCCGTGCGGCAGTAGCAGATCCACCGGTATTGATTCTGGATGAGGCAACAAGTTCAATCGATACCCGCACAGAGCGTATTATCCAGGAAAGTATGGACCGGCTGATGCATGGGCGTACTACCTTTGTGATCGCACACCGTTTGTCAACAGTTCGTAATTCTGACTGTATCATGGTACTTGAACAGGGAAGGATTATCGAGAGAGGTACACACGACCAGTTGATTGAAGAGAAAGGTAAGTATTATCAGCTGTATACAGGAAATGCAATATCAGCGTAGAAGAAAGTAGAGATAAAAAAGAACTGAACCCAGATAATTAATGTCAATGGGTTCAGTTCTTTTTGAAATAGAAATCAACGTTCAGTAAAATCTAAAGCTTCATGTGCAAGTTTACGTTCAGCTTCCCCAGCAGAACGGTATTTCAAAAGTAAATTCACTTCATTTTTTGTAAGAAGAATGTCGTTTTCACTATTTTCAATTTTAATACAGAAATAGTTTTTTACTTCAACTGATGATGGATTCTTTGCATTGCAGTACTGAGTGATAAGCGAGTCGACAGAGGTGTGATAGATCCAGGCTAGTTCAGCAAGAAGTTGAAGGTTTGGTTCACGTACGCCGGTTTCATAATTTGAATAAGCCTGATGAGTGATATGCAGCTTTTCGCCGATCTGAGCCTGTGTGTAGTTATATTGCTTTCTCAAACGCCGTAGATTATCCGCAAGTTGAATATTTGCCATAGTTTCACCTCCGTTTCTATCATCCGTTAAGGTTCAAGGATGTCTTTTCCCTCAATGAGATATTCATAAGAAACGTCGAAGATCTCAGTTAGAGCTTTCAATTCTATGTCTGTAACGTAACGTTTGTTTGTTTCTATTCTTGTAATTACATTTTTGTCCATATCATATCCGCGCAATTGGAGTTTGTAAGCTAAAAGTCTCTGTGACATATGGCGTTGCCGACGAAGTTCAATGAGCCTTTTGCTGATCAGATTCTTCTCTCCGGTAATAGGTGTTCGTTTTGGCATAGTTCTAATCCCTCCTGCAAATAGTGTGAACAGGTTTGTCTCGTTTTTTGCACTTTTAATGATTTTACATGGAATTGGGTAACCAGATGGTTGGAATAATGAGACAAACGGAAAATAATTGTATGATTTGTAATGATTGATCTCTGAAGATAGTGTATAATGAATTCCAAATAATATAGAAAATCAATGTAAAATAAGATGAAGATTTGTTAAAAAAGTTCATGGACTTTATCACGTTAAATTGATACAATTTATCCACAAGACAACAGAAAGGACATTATTATTATGGAAAAAGGTACAATTTTTAAATTTCATAATGATCTTGATACAGATCAGATCATCGCATCCCAGTATCTGCTTCTGCCGAACTTAGATGAGATGAAGAGTCATACATTTGAATCATTGGATCCGGATTTCGCAAAGAAAGTAAAACCGGGAGATTTCGTAGTCGGAGGAGAGAACTTTGGGTGTGGTTCTTCCAGAGAGCAGGCACCGGGTGTGCTCAAAGCACTTGGAGTACAGGCTGTCATTGCGAAATCATTTGCAAGAATCTTCTATAGAAATGCGATTAATATCGGACTTCCGGTGATTGTCTGTAAGGAGCTTCCGGATGAGGTGAAGACAGGTGATACAATGGAACTTTGCATGTCTGACGGAACAGCTGAGGCGAATGGAAAGACTTATTCTTGTACAAAGCTGCCGGAGTATATGCAGAATATTCTGAATCAGGGTGGACTGATCGCTTCACTGAATAAGGAGGACTAGAACTATGGGAATGACAATCGCAGAGAAGATCATCGCTGCTGCCGCCGGTGTGGACAGCGTAAAACCGGGAGATATCCATACAGTAACATTGGACAGAATGATGAGTAATGATGGAACGACACACCTTACTGTGGATATGTATAATAACAAATTAAAGAATCCTCGTATTGCAGATCCGAAGAAACTGGTATTCATTGTGGATCATAATGTGCCGTCAGACAGTCCGAAGACAGCGGCATCTCAGAAGAAGATGAGAGATTTTGCAAAAGAGAACGGAATTGATTTCTGGGAAGGAAAGGGTGTCTGCCATCAGGTTATGATGGAGAACTATGTCCGTCCGGGAGAACTGATCTTCGGAGCTGACAGTCATACTTGTTCCCACGGAGCACTCGGAGCGTTCGGTACAGGTGTCGGATGTACAGACTTCCTTTATGGAATGGTGACAGGACAGTCCTGGGTACTTGTTCCGGAATCAGTGAAATTCAATCTGATCGGAGAACTTCCGGAAGGTGTTTATGCAAGAGACCTGATTCTGACAATTATCGGTCAGGTCGGTGCGAACGGATGTAACTATCAGGTAATGGAGTTCACCGGAGAAGGGGCAAAGACACTGAGCATCAGTGATCGTATCGCACTTTGCAATATGGCAGTAGAAGCCGGAGCCAAGACAGGTATCTTCGAGGCAGATGAAAAAGCAATGGAATACCTGAAAGAGCATGGTCGTGAGCCGAAAGCTGTATTCCACAGTGATCCGGATGCACATTATATCAGAGAGTATACAATCGATCTTTCTAAAGTGGAACCAGTTGTGGCAAAACCTGATTTTGTAGATAATTTAAGTCCGGCAAAGGAAGTGCGTGGAATTAAGATTGATGAAGCATTTTTGGGTTCCTGTAATAATGGGCGTATTGAAGATCTTCGTGTCGGAGCAGAAGTTATCAAAGGAAAGAAGGTTGCAGATAAGGTCCGTTTCCTTGTTGTTCCGGCAAGCCAGACAATTTACCGTCAGGCTCTTAAGGAAGGACTTCTTGATATTTTCATGGAGGCAGGTGCAATTGTAATGAATCCGAACTGCAGTGTCTGCTGGGGAAGCTGTCAGGGAGTTATTGGTGAAAATGAAGTTCTGATCAGTACAGGAACACGTAATTTCAAGGGTCGTGCAGGACACCCAAGTTCAAAAGTATATCTTGGATCTGCAGCAACAGTTACAGCATCAGCGATTAAGGGTGAGATTGCACTTGCATCTGATCTGTAAGGTGAAGGGAACAAGAGGTAACTTGTACAGAGAAGAACTTATATATTTTGAGGTGAACTATGGATAAATTTACAGGAAAGGTGTGGGTACTCGGAGATGATATCGATACTGATATCATCATCCCGACAGAGTATCTTGCACTGAAAACAATTGACGATATGAAACAGTATGGATTCAGTCCGCTTCGTCCGGAGCTGGCAGGACAGATCCAGAAAGGTGATATTATCGTTGCAGGAAAGAACTTTGGATGTGGATCTTCCAGAGAGCAGGCACCGGAGATCATCAAAGCACTTGGAATCCAGTGTGTGATCGCAAAATCATTTGCAAGAATCTTTTTCCGCAATTCAATCAACAATGGTCTGCTTTTGATCGAGCAGCCGGATCTGTATGATGATATGAAAGAAGGCGACACAATTGATGTCGTGATGAATCAGCATGTAGACTATAATGGCAAAGAATATCCGATCGCTTCTCTGCCGGAGAATCTGATGAGCATCATTCAGGCAGGCGGACTTGTAAAAGCTATGCGCAAGCTGAATGGACTTGAGGATTGAGCAGAAAGGAGAGCATGATGGGCGAGACGATTATTGAAAAGATTATCAGACATAATACAGGAAAGGCAGTAAAGCCGGGAGATATCGTGACAGTCAATGTTGACAGATGCATGATCCATGATATTTTCATTCCTTTTGTAGCAGATAAATTTGAAGAGATGGGATTTACAAAGCTTCATGATCCGGATAAAGTGGTTCTGATTTATGATCACCTGGTTCCGGCGAGTCAGCAGGATGATACAAGACATTTCCACAAAGGAGATGAATTTGTAGAGAAATATGGGTTGACTCACGTACATAGAAGCGACGGAATCTGTCACCAGCTGATGACAGAAGCCGGATATGTGAAACCTGGAGATATCGCATTCGGAACAGACAGTCATACGACAACTTATGGTTGTGTCGGCGCATTTTCATCCGGAATCGGTTATACAGAGATGGCAAGTATTCTTGGAACCGGTACAATGTGGATCAAAGTTCCGGAGACAATCAAAGTTGTGATTGACGGAGAACTTCCGGAAAATGTAATGTCCAAGGATATTATTCTCCGACTGATCGGAGATCTCCGTGCGGATGGAGCAACTTACAGAGCGCTGGAATTCTCAGGAAGCACAATTGAGAAAATGTCAGTTGCAAGCCGTATGACAATGGCGAACATGGCAATCGAGGCAGGAGCAAAATGTGCTCTTTTCACACCGGATGAGAAGACAGCAGAGTATTGTGAGATTGAACTCAATGATTACCAGAAGAGTCTTGTTGGAGATGAAGATGCTGTCTATATGAAGACAATGACATATAAGGCAGAGGATTTCGTTCCGGTTATGGCATGTCCATCCCAGGTTGATAAGATCAGAGATGTCAGTGAACTGGAAGGAACAGAGATTGACCAGGTATTTATCGGATCCTGTACAAACGGTCGCCTGGAAGACCTTAGAGCTGCGGCAGAAGTACTCAAAGGAAAGAAGGCTGCGGACTTTGTGAAGCTGATCGTTACACCGGCAAGCCGCAAGATCTACAGACAGGCACTGGCAGACGGAACGCTGGATATTCTGGCAGAAGCAGGTGCGATCATCACACATCCGGGCTGCGGACTGTGCTGCGGAAGAACGGGAGGAATCCTTTCTGACGGAGAACGTGTTGTAGCAACGAATAACAGAAATTTCCTTGGACGTATGGGAACATCTAAGGTAGAGATTTATCTTGCAAGTCCGAGAACTGCAGCGGCATGTGCAGTTGCCGGGAAGATTGTAAATCCGGAATAAGAAGGAAATATAAAAAGCTATTGATTACAACAATTAAGATGAAATGTGTTGCAATCGATAGCTTTTTAAAAATTGTTGTAATTGTTTTTCTAATTGACACCTTCTAATGATTTTGTTATAGTTAATTCACATCGAAATCTCAGACATATATTTTCTATATTTCATTTGTCTGAATGTGTTATCGAAAGG
>ENA-OWRJ01002507-OWRJ01002507.1-human-gut-metagenome-genome-assembly--contig:-NODE-2507-length-15623-cov-3.416945_pt1 | contig 15623 bp, 9 predicted proteins | sample MGYA00248269_ERZ651897 | MGnify/ENA primary metagenome ERZ651897 (study PRJEB26924, sample SAMEA4378252) | human gut metagenome | biome: human gut; feature: human-associated habitat; material: faeces...
CGTTGTAGCCGAGAGCCAGCGAGGACATATAGCCCTGCTCCTGCTGCCAGTCCAGACGGCGCAGGGCGCAGTTGTATTTCTGTGCGATGCCGCTCACCGTGAACACATCGTTTTCCAGCCGTTGCCGGGTGGGAGCGAGGTTCACCACCATAAAGGTCAGCAGGAACATTCGCTCGTTGCGGCTTTGCAGGTCACTCAGCAACTCGGCAGCATCCTTGGAAAAGGTGATGAGGTCGGGCGGCAAAATCTCCATGTCATATCCAGCACGGACGGCCTTTTTCTGTTCCTCCGCCTTCATGCGGCCAATGTCGGAGATCTTTCCCTTGATCGTCTTAATAGCCTTGAGCTGGTCTACCGTCTGAATGTGCATGGTGACGGTCAGCTCGGCGTCCAGCTCCAAAATCTCCGCCAGCAGCTTATCCGAAAGCTCCGACGCCATGATCTGCAAATAGGACGCCGCGCCCCACATCTGGCCGACACGGAAAGTCCGGCTCTGCCGGAAATCGAAGCTATCCGGGGCGATATAGTCCTTTGTCCCCATGCCCGTCTTGGGAATGCCTTTCCACGCAAAGCGGAACGGCTCACGCCCGCCGGGATGCATCTGCCCATGCAGCACCGCCAGCCGATCCCGGCCATCCAGCGGGCGGGACTGGACGCCCAGCCGTTTCAGATTGCCCATGACATCCGCCTCCACGCGCCCCAGCCGTGGACGCGCCTCTGCCACGCCCTCGGCGGGTAGGCCAAAGGTGATGTACTTATACCGTTCAATGCCGTTATTGCTCTTGGCGATCTGGCCTTTGAGCATTTCCACATACTCGCCCCGGATGCTGTTGAAGTCATCCTCCTGCGCCGGGATAGCTTGACCGTCAACTCTCCGCCCACATGCGGCATTGGGGTCAGGGTTCTCCCTGCAAGCTGCGTTTTGGTACCAAAACGCGATGCTTGCGCTTTTCTTGCGCAGCAAGAAAAGCCTAAAACGCAGCCTGCGTCTCCTGCCGCCGTTTCGTACACCGCATAAAATCTAGGTTTTCTGCACTTTGGATTCTGTAGTCGCTATGTAAATTTGAAACTCGGATTTCTGCCTTTTGTAGTCGCTACTATAGTCGCTATGGTTTTCTTTTCCGCCGTATTTGCAGCTCGCGCCCCGGCGATGGGGAACAGCGCGGACAGAGCTTGGCAGCTCTCACAGCTCGTGGAAGGGGTCTCAACTGCTTTCAACCCCAGCCGCGGCAGCCTGTCTTACGTGCAGGCCGGACATTGTGTGTCCAAACAGATTGGGCGGCATGATGCAGCCTGCCAGGGCTGCCCACGGTGCGTTTCTCGCTCGCCGGAAGCTCGCTGCCTCCGGGTCTTCGCGCGCGCCGTGCGCTTTTCCCAACCTGCGGTGTTGTCCGCGTTGCTGGTTATTCAGTTGTTTGGGATTGTGATCCCACCTCCATATTTCCCCTAAAGAGCACCAAAAGGAGCGCTGCGGCCATTCTCGGTCGCAGCGCTCCTTCATTACTTTTCATGGTGCGCTTCAGAATATTCTGTTGTCGGCAGATCTCTCTGCTGTGTCTTCTAGGATACCATCCGATTTTGCTCTTGTCAATATCGCATTTGAGTATTTTTCTTCGTAATAGATTGAATCGGCAATAGACTATTGCGTTGGATTTTCTAAAGTGGATAGTGCATCCAAATAGGCGCATTACAGCCATGTATGAAATTCAACCACAAATAATAGCATTGAAGTTCAGTGTACAAATATGCTTTTTCATTTACTTTTGAACCCAATCGTGCTATTCTTTATTTTAGAATAGAACTTTGCATTGCTATTGCATATGGGTACTGGACACCATTGTAGAGACTTGGTACCCCTATGTACATATCGTTGAGCAATACAAGCAAAGGAGGTGTTCAAATATGGCTGATAACAGTAGGGCAATTAACCGAGTGTTCACACGCAAGGTAATATGTGATCTTATTGAAAATGGCAGAAACGACGTCTTTGATTATGTTGTAAAGCGATATATTGACGATCCGTCGAATAAAAATCATGGGCAACTTATCAGCGAAATATATGCTCACCTCGATAAGCAACAGCGTAATGAGTACTTCTATATGAATACTCTACTTAATAAACTCCTATGCGGCATTCACAATGTGAACACCACATCTGCATTTTCACAAGTAAGGATTGGTCATTCCATTGCGGACTTTGTGATGATTAACGGTGAAGGTCGAGTATATGAAATTAAATCTGATCTTGATAATTTTGACCGTCTATACGATCAACTACGAGACTATTACTGCGCATTCAGCAAGGTATCTGTACTGGCTTCTATTCATGAGTTGGAAAAAATTCGCGAAGTATTGTCATCTTTTGGTGACATGGGCGATGCCGTCGGCATATATGTTCTTTCTGATCGTGGTACAATTTTTAATAAGGAACGAAGCAGAGAACCACGCACATATAACGAGTTCCTTGATCACTCCAGCATTTTCAAGCTTTTAAGAAAAAAAGAATACGAAAATATCATAAAAAGCTATTTTGGCACTGTCCCACAAGTAGAGCCGGTTTTTCACTTTAGGGCATTTCTCGAAAAATTTGAGACGATCCCTATTCTTGATGCGCAACAACGCGCATTTCAAGAGATGAAAAAACGGAATAAAATCACAGTCGAAGAGTTCCAAGAAATTCAGTCAGAATTAAAAGCGGTGGTTTATTTTTCTGGGCTTACCCGGAAAATGCCTGTGCTCGATCAATTGCTTGAGACACAATACAGGAGGTAATGGTATGTATTTTCCGTATTTTCGTGGAAGACAATATGAACTGCTTGCACTTAAAGAGTTGGCTGCGAAAAGTCTAATTTCCTCGTTTGTTGTTCCAGTTATTGAGCCTGTAAAAATTATCCCTGCATTAAATAACTCCTTAGCTGCATTCCAAGCAGCCTCTCTCCCCGTTGCCTTAGTTTTGAACCCCAATGTTGGTGATTTGACTGATGAACCGCAAATTATCAATCAACTGCTTGAACGGTATGTTTCCACACCAAATGTTATTCCTGCTATACTCACAAACGAAAGTGCTGAGGAATGTTTAACCAAGTTAAATGATACAGGAATCGATGCAGATAAAGTTCTTTCAGTATTAAATAGCGCTGATTCACTTCCAACGTATCAGGATTTATTCCGCCAGTCACCACAATACACACTTTGTCCGTATGACCGGTATATTCGGCGTGTGGTTAAGGAAAATAGTGTCCTTTTTGAAAACAGATTTAATAAGAAAAGCAGAAATGCGGATTATCCTGAAGATGAGTTGTTCTCCAATGACCATATTGATTATCGGGAGGATGACTACATCGGGTTCGGAGACTACTCTATTATTGGCAGTGATTATATTGAGTCTGGATTTGCGCCATACGCAGTTGCAATTCATATTGTGTATTTTGCAAAGGATAATTCACTAAGAATACGTCACTTTGTTTCCGATTCAAACGACGATATTTCTGATGTCGCCGGAAAATTCTACGAGGCAGTAAGCAAGTTGTATAAGTGGTACACCACGGAGAACCAAGATCGCCAACTAACTACGGGCTTACAAACATTGTTAGACCATTTTATCAACAAGACATATCCTGGGCTTCCGACACTGAAGAAACTTTCTATTATGCACCATCTTGAACTTATGAACAAGTACTTGACTGGGAGATTTTAAGAATGAATTGTTGCATTGAATGTTTTTCTGACCCTCAAATCCAAGCAATGATTTCAGCAAATGGGAAGTATGGAAATTGTGACTTTTGCAAGAAAACTAATGTTTTAATTTGCACAGTCGATGAACCGTCTGATGTGTCTGATTTGATATCTGAGGTACTCAATGTTTATGAGGAATCGGAAGATGGAGAATCTCTTTTTTCCACAATAATTGATAACTGGAACATCTTCAGGAAAGATTCACCATCTTCCTATGACTTAGTAGCTGCGTTTTGTTCAACAGTTTACGGAGACGATGAGAAAAATCACAACAAAAACGTCTGTATTCCTAGAAGCTATGCTGATGAATATGGTATTTTCTCCGGTCACACATGGCGTGAATTTTCGGATGCAATAAAAACAAAAAATCGTTTCTGCAATGGATATTTTAAAGCTGATCGACTTGCTTCCTTTGTTGGGTATTCAATAACAAAATATACAAAGGGAACCGAATTTTTCCGAGCCCGAATATGTGATGGCATTATGGGATATCCCAAAGAAAAAATGGGGTCACCGCCTTCTGGAAAGAGAAAATCCGGGAGAGTCAATCCAGAAGGAATAGGTGTGTTGTATCTTACATCAGACGAGGCGACAGCTTTAAGGGAAGTCAGGGCCAGTGCTTTTGATTTTGTAACCGTCGGGAAGTTCAGGTTGCTTAAAGAAATAAAGGTTGTCAACATCTCTGGATTAAACCGCATAAGTCCCGCAGTCTATTCGAGCAGTATTGAATCATTAGCAGCAAATATTCAGACCTTTTCGGATATTGCAAAAGAGATTGCCAAACCCCTTAGACGAAATGATAGTTCATTAGAATATCTTCCGACTCAGTTCATTACTGAGTTTATAAAAAGCAGAGGCTACGCAGGCGTTTCGTACACAAGTACAATGGGCACCGGTGGAACAAATATTGCTGTTTTTGATGAAACCTTATTTGAATGTGAGTCTGTACATGTTGTTGAAATAAATAGTATTGAGTATTCCTACAGTAATGTAAATTAATCCCGTAGGGATGACCAAAACGCGCCAAGTACGTTCGTCATGAATTTAAATGAGCTTCGCAATTAAAATGCGAAGCTCATTTTTTGAAAAACTGTCTTTCTCCGAACAGCGAGAAGCAGTAGTGCTCAATCGTTTTCCCACTCGTCCCAGGCTTCGTCCTCGTCTTCATAATCCCACGGATTGTCCTCGTAGAGATCTTCGGGACTATCGTAGTCATCCCGGATGCTGCCGGAATTGCCGGAGTGGAACGTTGTGGGAATATCGGGCTTTACAACCGGCACAAGCAGCGCATTGCCGCTCCAATAGCCATCGCTTTTCTGCGTTTCGATCACCTTGCCGTCCTGACAGACGGCGGTGAAAATCGGTGTTCGGTTGTTGGTGTACCAGTAATAGGTCATTTGCTTGAACGTTCCGTCCTTTTTATATGCCCAGCCGGATTTCGCCATGCCATGCGTGCCAAGCGTGCGCGTGGAGTCAATGCTGCTTTCAAGCATTCCGACATACGGAATACCCGCATCTTTCTCTGCCTGAAGCGCGGCTTCGCGTTCTTCCTGCTGGCGCAGCTGTTTTGCTTCTTCCTCCAGACGTGCCTGCTCTGCCTGCTGTTCTTCCTGCTCGCGTTTCTCCCGCTCTGCAGCCTGCTGTGCAATGACCATCTGACGGTTCGCCTCGGCAGTTCTCTTGAGCGGCGGCAGGGCAAATACGAAAAATGCGACGGCAGCAACTCCCGCTGCTAACCAGCCCCAAGGAATTCGGCGCTTCGCCTTCTTCGGTCCGTCCTGCTCCGGCAGCGGTGGAAGCGTAAACGTCGGGTCTTCCGGAACTGGTTCGGCTTCAAACGAGGCGGGATTCTCTCGTTCCTGTTGTACCGGCACGGCAGGCGTTTCTTCCTGTACTGGCGGCGCAGGCGGTGCTTTCGGTTCTTCCAGAACAGAGGGGCGGTCTGCCTTGCGGAGTACAAACTTCGCCTTCTCAGGCGGATACGGCGCATCCTGCGCGCTGCAAACAAAAACGTCCGTCACGCGGCCGTTTTTCTCCACGTTCTGCTTGCCAACCGGAACGACCACAAAATCACCGACCGCAAGCGGCAAGCCGCCTGTCAGATAGGCGTATGGACTTCCGCCGTCCTTGAACTGCACCTTACAGAACTGGTAATATCCGCCGCTTGTAGGTTTCTCCGCAGGTGCAGATTTCTCATAAAAATCTGTCCAAGGTTCGGATTCTTCCTCCGGTTCCTCATCTTCGTCATCTTCCTCTGGTTCTTCCGGTTCTTCCGGCAGGCGGATCGCTGCCCAATATGGCTCAAGCTCCGTGGCAAAATCAATTTCCGGTGCGCTGTCATCGCAGAAATAGTTATAAAGACGGTTTGTATCGTCCAGAAGCTCCTGCAAATCATCATCTTTCCCGACGCGGCGTTCCGGCGGTAGATTGTCGAGTAGATTTCTCCAGAACGAACCGAGACGCTTCTCGGAAATCTCACCGATTTCCGCAAACATCACCTGTTTTGCACACAGGGCCTGATAAACGTTCTCATCAAATGTGGGCTGAAACTCATTCCAGAATGCACGCAGAAGATAGCGCATACTCTCGTCAATCGTCTGCGTCTTGAGCGCGGCGGAGATCACATACAGAGCAAGGTGCATCGTGCGGATGGCCTGATCCTCACGCTCCCCCTCCAGATGCGCAAGGTCGCGGTATATCCAGTTGATGAGGTCAGAGACATGATCCGCAAAGTCCGCTGCAATTTGTGCACGCTTCTGCTCAGCAGTATTGGCGCGTCTGCGCTTTTCCTTCGCTTCGATCTCATCACCGTAAGCGTACTGGTACCATCGCTGCCACTCAGCGCCTTTCAGCTTGCCGTCGCCGTTTTTGTCAAATCGCTTCTGCGAGCCGTAGAGCATAGAACATACCTCCTGTTTTCAGGGATATTCCATCACGCGAACTGTCCCAAAAATCGGACTATATGACCTTCTGCATCAGCTTTTCAAAGCTGTCCACGACTTCATAGACAACTTCTTCATTGCTGATTGCCGCGAAGTGGCGGCGCGCGCATTCGATTTTCGCGTTTTCAACGCCGCGCAGCTCTAACGAATCCGTATTGCCCTTGGTTTCAGCGACGAAGAAAATGTGCCGGACGCTGCCCTCGGTGAACGCAATAGCCCAGTCCGGGTTATAATGTCCGACCGGTGTGGAGATGAAGAAGCTGCTCGGCAGCTTGACATAGACAGCCACTTTTTCGCTGATATCCAGTTCTCCGGCAAACTTCCGCTCGTTTTCCGAGTCATAGATCACATGGTCATAAAGACTCTTTTCCGCGCGCATTGCGCTGACATTCAGCTTTCCGCGCAGCTTTCCGGCAGCAAAAATGTCGCTGTCATAAGCCGCCTCCAGGCGGTTGTATGTAATGTGCTCCACAATCATCGTTGCTTTTTGATTGTGGATGATCCGGCCCACTTTCAGGATGAACGCTTCCGGATTATTCCGGAACATGGCAAACTTGAGCGGCGACATGCCCTGCAAAATTGCTGCAATGCTTGCGCGCGTGAGTCCGGTTTCTTCGACCAGCTTCCCGATGAGGTCATACCGCACGCTGCCGAGCGGGGCCGTTTCGGGCGTCTGCTGGTCTGTCTTTGTCTTGCGGAAGCCCTCACCATTTTCCAGCTGCTCTTTGGATGTCAAATGGTCTGCCTGCTCGCCGTATTCCTTTCGGATCACGACCTGCGCAACGTCCAGCTTTTCATTCAGTTCCCGAATGGAATTTTGAATCAGCTCCTGCGTATCAAAGGATACTGTATAGACGGATTTATGGTTGATTCTGTTCCAGAGCGCAAGAAATTCCTTCTTTTTCAGCTTCTCCGGATCCAAGTGCGCTTCCACATTGCCGCCGTTGGCGTCCTCCGGGAGCATGCTGCGGCCATCGAAAATCGAGGAGAGCACGCGCACGACCGATGCTGCACAATCCTGCACCTCTGCGGCCACCTGCACCGTTCCGTTCTGCTTGTCCACATAATATTTGTCGGTCAGCTCTCCGCGGCGGACATAGCCGTTTTGAATCAGATCCTCATAAATGGCGTCTGCCAATTCTTTTGTGACGCGCACCGACTCGCCGTTTGCATTTTGCAGATCTTTGCCGAGGAACAGTTGCGGCTCGACCTTGCGCGGTCGGTCGGCCAGAACTTCGGATAGGCCAGCCTGCAAGGCTTTCACATACTCGCCAAACGAAAAATCAGTAATGATCGTCAGCTTGTTGAGCTCCTGCACCTCTCCGCCGAGTACGCTCTCGTCCATGCGTTCGCCCTGCTGGTTGACGCACAGGCGCAGGCCGCGCCCAATTTCCTGCCTGCTGCGAATGTCCGAATCGCTCTGCTTTTTCAGTGTGCAGATCTGGAACACGTTCGGGTTGTCCCAGCCCTCGCGGAGCGCGGAGTGGGAGAAAATGAACCGTACCGGCTCGTCCATGCTGAGCAGCCGCTCTTTGTCCTTCATGATGAGGTCATACGCCTCAGCATCGTCGGAAAGCTGCGTCTTGCGGTCCACCTTGCTTTCTACAAAACGCGCCTTTTTGCCCTTTTTCTTGTCGATGGAGAAATAGCCCTGATGCGTCCGGTGCGGGGCGATCTTGTTCAGATACGCCATGTACGCTTCATCGCCAAACTCGCGCTGCAAATTGCCGACGACGTTTTCATATTCTTCTTCAAACATCTGCGCGTACTCGCCGTTGCGTCCCGCGTCATCATCGCCGTCGTAGCTGCGGTATTTGGAAACCTCGTCAATGAAAAACAGGCTCAGCACCTTGATCCCGCGCGGATACAGTTCCCGCTCCCGCTGGATATGGGTACGGATCGTCTCGCGGATCTGAATGCGCCGCTGGAGCGATACCAGCTGCTCGTTGCCGCAGATCTGCCCGGCATAAATTTTCAGACCGTTCAGGAACGTGACCGAATTGTCGCGGCCGTCAATGCCGTTTGGCAAGATCCGATAACCGTCAGCATATTCAGCCAACCCCTCAGAAAGTTCATACAAGCTATCACCGCCCGAAACTTTCCGTACTACCGTCCTCGTTCCCGCTGCGCCTTTGACCTCAAAGCCGAGACGCGCTGTCGGTGCTTTGTCCTTATAGAGGTCGATACCCTCGCAGTAGACATAGCCATTCGTCGCCGTGCTGCCCTCCAGCGTCACGCCGAGGGCGGCAATTTTCTTGACCAGATGCTGATTATAGGCGTCCAGCGCGTCAAGCCGATAGACCATGTCGTATTTTTCCTTGTGCGTGGCGGAATAGCGCAGCGTAAAGAGCGGCTGGAACTTTTTGAGGCTTTCCTTGGTCTGCTTGCCCTCCACGCTCTGCGGCTCGTCGATGATCAGGATTGGATTTGTCTTTGCAATGATGTCAATGGGCTTGCGGCTGCGAAAGGTATCGAGCTTTTTATCAATAATGCGCTGATTCTTGCTGGAATTGAACGCCTGCATGTTGATGATCATGACGTTGATCGCGCTGTCAGATGCAAAGCGGTCTACCTCCGTCAGGCGGTCAGAATTGTAGATAAAAAAGCGGATTTTCTTGTTGTATTCGCCTGCAAAATGCTCCTGTGTGGTCTGGAGCGATTTATAGACGCCCTCGCGGATGGCGACAGACGGCACGACGATGATAAACTTGCTCCAGCCGTAGCGCTTGTTCAGCTCGTACATCGTTTTGACGTAGGTATAGGTCTTACCCGTGCCGGTTTCCATTTCAATCGAGAGATTGACACCCGGCCCGGTCAGCTCGTCCGAGGGTTTGAGCCCGTTTCTGCGCTGCACCGCGCGCAGATTGTCCAGCAGCTTCCGATTCGTCAGCTCCGGCACGAGCGGCTGATTGCGGAAGCCGACCTCGGTATCATAGGTGCTTATCTGTACGCCTGTCAGATCGCCAAGATCGCGGCGGTAGGTCACCGTGCGGTACGGCTGACCGCAGAACACATCGCAGACGGCGTCGGCAGCTTCGGCCTGAAACGGCTGGTGCTTGAATTGCAGCTTCATCAGATCACCTTTACCTTTGTATCCGGGGAGAGGTTTTTGAAGATCTCCGTGACGTTGATCTTGCTGTCGTCCGCGGCGAACGAGTTGTCGCGGAACACGGCGCGCAGCGGCTGCTGTTTTGCCATGTAGTCTATGACCGAGAGCGGTACACGCTCGTCAAAGCAGGCGCAGAGCGCGCCGTTGTCCACGTTATGTACCGTGCAGCCGTCGATCACCGCCTGCGTATGCGATAGGCTAATTTCCACGCCCCAGTCGAGCAGACAGGCATAAAGAAGATCCAGATCTGTCCGATCCGGCTTGATGTTCGACACCATGCCGCCCAGCATCGTCTGCGTCAGCTCCTCCGGGTGGTAATAGACGTCTTCCATGTTGCTCTCGTCCACGCGGAATACGCGGAAGCCGATGTCCAGCTTCGCGTCCGGATGCTCGGACTTGATTTTGTCGCCCGCGCGGCGGATGCGTTCCTTGCCGATCTCGCAGATGTTTTTGTAGCCAGCTTTATAGGCTTCGCTTGCTTCATCGCACTTTTCGGGAAGCTGCACCATGATAAATTTGCGGTGCCCGCCGTCCTCGGCGTTCAGCTGCATGACGGCATGGGCGGTGGTGGCGGAGCCGGAGAAGAAGTCCATAATTACAGAGTCTTTTGAAGCAGCAAGTTGAATCATCCGTTTTATGTATGGAATGGGTTTGGGTGTATCAAATATAATTCCGCCAAAAAGTCGTTTGATTTCATCTGAAGCGTTTGCGGCGTTTGAAACGTCTTCCCATAGTGTTTCCGGTATTTTTCCTTTATTTTCATAAATAAACATTTTCCGGTAGACATTGTCACCTTTAAAAATCAATTTATTGTCGCGGTCAAGTTTTTCTAAATTTTCTTTACTAAAGAGCCATAAACGCTCAGAAAAGTATTCTCCTGTCTTTGACGTAAAATCATATTTTACCCCGCCTTGTGTACCGCGAGCCCAACATCCTAACATTCTATATATTCCGCGTGGGTCATTATCGGGGTTTCTATACGCTTTCTTTGTTTCATCATCTAATTCAAGATAGCCTATTTCAAAGTCATCCTTATTTTTGGCATAAACAAGACAAAATTCATGTGCTTTACTAAACCAACGTGCACTATTATCTCGGCCACGCTTTCTTTTCCATATTATAGGTGAAACAAAATTGTTACTGCCGAACACTTCATCGCATATCTTTTTTAAATTCTCGTATTCATTATCATCAATCGAAATAAAAATAACTCCATCTGGTGACAGTAGATTTCGTGTGATGAGAAATCTGGAATACAGCATAGAGCACCAATCAGAATGAAATCTCGGATTAGAATCAGGGTTTTTCCTAAAGAGTATATTGTTTTCTTCATCCCTCAATCCAACCATATCGTCATATTCATCTGGACTAACTGAAAAATCATCTGGGTATACAAATCCGTCATTTCCCGTGTTGTACGGCGGATCAATATAGATCATTTTGACCTTGCCGAGATAGCTCTCCTGCAAGATTTTCAGGACTTCCAGATTGTCGCCCTCGATATAGAGATTCTCCGTGGTATCCCAGTCGCGGCTGTCTGCTTTCACGGGACGCAGCGTTTTGGTGATCGGCCGCGCCGCTTCGGTCATCGCCGCCTTTTTCCCGACCCATGTAAATTCATAGCACTCGTCGCCGTCCACCACATCCCGGCTCAAAAGCTGCTTCAAAACCTCAAAATTGACCCCACGCTTGATTTCCCCATCCTCGCCCCGCATCTCCGTGATTGCCGAGGGGAACAGAGCCGCAATTTTGTCTACGTTTTCCGATACCATGTCCGGTGTTTCAAATTTCAGCTTGTCCATTGTGTCATCCTCTTAAAAGTGCACCACTTGCAATCAACGGAATCATCTGCACTAAAGCATCTCCGCCCTTATCGGCCAACCACGAAAAGATTTTTGACGCTACGTTTTTGCTCGGCTCGCCAGCTTTGCTTTTCTGAATCAGTTCGCGCACCATATTCTCAATCTCATTCCGTTCAGACTCGCTAAGCTCAGAGGACTGTAGCTTTTCAAGCGTAATATTCGCGGCTTTTTCCTGCAATTCTATTTGGTAATTGATTAGCTTCTCTTTTAGTATTTCAAGGTCGCCCATGTAATCTATTGGGCGATCTTCTGTATAAGTCTCCGAAGATGTAGCGTCTAGCTTGTACTCTAGGTATTGAATCTCATTACTAAATACCGCAATTACGCGCTGACAATACCGCTCTGCTTTAGCTGTGTCGTTGCTTTCGAGAATTTCATTTGCCTGGTTGATATAATCTTCTAACTGTTCGAATTTTGTCATTTCATTCCATCCTTTCTGCTAATCGGTTAATTTCTCTCCTTAATTCCATCTGCTTTCCCAAATTCTTTTCTTTCTTCATCTTTGCCTTCAGCTGCGCGATCTGCCGCTGGAGTTTTTCTTTTTCCTGCGCCTGTGCAATGGCCTGCTCCAAGGGCTGCTCCGGGGCAGAAAGCGCGTCGCCTGCGATAGCGCGGACGATGGACGCATACAGGCTGTCCATGTCCAGCGCATCCAGCGGGAGCGTCAGGTTTTCCGGCGGCGCAAATTCCGTGGCGTAGCTCTGCCGCAGGCGGAACGCGTTGTCGCCGGACTGCGCCGCTTCCTTATAGCTGATGCGCAGCTGCATTTGTCCGTCCGGCCGCTCCAGCACAAACAGAATGTGATACGGAATCTGCCTGTCCATCAGCTCCAGTGTCCGCTTATCAAGCTCCTGCCCAGTCAGGCGGATATGAAACACTTCGATTTCCGTGACCGTCTGGCCTGCGCCGAGGTTCATCGTCTGCGGCGAGAGCTTGTTCGCCCATGTGATCAGCTTGATCTGGTCGATAAAAAGCCGCTTGACCTCCGGGGAAACGTCCAGATGTTCATAAAACTTCTGTTTCGGCACGCGGCGGCCAAATTCTGTGGAGCTGGGCAGATTCAGCATGACGTTCCCTCCCGCACAACCAAAAAGCAGATCAGTTCAAAATCGTCCAGCCCGGACACCTGACTGAGTAATGCGCTCGTGCCGCCGGCGGAGAACAGGCTGTCGAGGTCGCTGTCCTCCTTCGCGTCCAGAATGGACAGCACCGCATCCTCCAGCAGACCGGAATACACGGCCATATCCCGCCCATCGCTTGTTTCCCGGTTGAACGCCTGATAGAGCGCTTCAATCGGCTTGTCCTTTCCCCGGCAAAGCTGCCGCATCGCATCCAGCGTGTCCTTTGGGGAAAGGTGGTCATGAACTGTGACACTTTCCTCGCTCAAGTAGACCAAGTAATACGGGTGCAGGCGGTTCCGCTGGTCGGCGTCGACCTCGTTATGCACGTTTTTCAGCACAAACACCACGCCCGGCGGCGCGTCCGGTGTCGCTGCCGCGACCGCGCTGATGCCGCCCGGACTGTTTTCCAGCTCCGGGTGCGTCTTGCTGTATTCCAGAAGCTCCATGCGAAACTCGTTCAAGCCCAAATCTGTAATGGAAACGCCTGTACCCATTTCCTCCAGATCAACGACCTCCGTCTGCAATCGCTGTAACTGCTGGCGGCGGTATTCCAGATCGCCCTGTTCCTCTGGCGAGAGAAGATTGTCGTCGCCTGTGGACGTCATGACCAGCGCTTTCATGCGCAGCTCCACACGCGCTTTCAGATTGATGTACGAGTCGAGGTCGAGATCAGGCCAGAAGTTGATGAGCTGGATTTTGTCATTGCGGCTGCCAATGCGGTCGATCCGCCCGAACCGCTGCACCAGCCGCACCGGGTTCCAGTGAATGTCATAGTTGACCAAGCAATCGCAGTCCTGCAAATTCTGACCCTCTGAAATGCAGTCGGTCGCAATCAGAATGTCGATGTCCGGTCCGTCCGGCATAAGCGCGGCCTTGTCCTTGGAAATGGGCGAAAAACAGGTCAGAATGTTGTTGAGATCCGCCTTGAATTTCGGAACGCTCGTCATCGACCGAACCAGTCACCAGCGCGGTATTCAGGCCGTAGGTTTCTTTGGCGTATGTGCTGATATTCGTGAACAGATATTCCGCCGTGTCGGAAAACGCTGTGAAAATAATGACCTTTTTGTTGCCGGGATTGATCGGCTGCGAGATCTTTCCGGCAATCGTCGCCAGCAGCATTTGCAGCTTGCTGTCGTGCTGGGGCGTTATATCGGCAACCATACCGACGAGCAGGTTCAGAATCTGCAAATCCGCCTGTAAATCCTGCTGCCATGTCAGATAGTCCATATCTGCAAGTGCAATATGCACCTTCTTCCCGACGGCCAGCAGATCATTTTCCGCATCATCCGCGTCAAGGTCCGTGCTTCCGGCTGTGAGATCCTGCAATTCCATTGTCTGGTTGGGATCAAAGGTGTTGATCGTTTCCAGCGTGTCCGCAATCAGCTTCTGAATGCGCTGCAAGGTCAGGCGGAACGAATGCACCGAACTTTCCAGCCGCTTGAGCAGGTTGATGCTCATCAGGCGGCGGATGCCCTGTTCCCGCCCTGCCTGCGTCAGGCTGTTTTTGCCCTCATGGTTCAGATCGGCGTACTTTGCCATCCGACTGGGAAGAATGTAGTTGGACGGCGTGTAAATGCTCAGCGTCAGGCTGATGATCAAATCGTAAATTTCGCCGTAGGTGATCGCGTCAGACAGATCGGTCAACGGCGGCCGCTTGGAAATCGGCGGCAGGCGCGTTGGAAAGTGGCCAATCTCGTTCATGTTGTAGTATTTTTCAATGTGTTTTCTGGAACGCGCAATCGTAACACTGTCCAGGATCTCAAAGAAATCAAAATCTAACATCCGCATCAGCTGGTCTGTGGTGCGCAGCTCCGCATCGGAATTACTCCATGCGTTAAAGGCTTTCTGCGCGTTGCGGAAAATTTCTTCCACGCTCCGGTGCGTGGAAAGTTTGTCTGCCCACGCGCTGCTGTTGCCCTCATAGGCCAGCGCGAGCTGGTTGCGCAGGTCGTAAAAGCGGTTATTCACGGGTGTTGCCGACAGCATCAGTACCCGCGTTCTTGCGCCCGGACGGATGACCTTGTTCATAAGCCGCGTGTAGCGGTTTTCCTTGCCCTCTTTGTCGGCGTCGCCGCCGTTGCGGAAATTGTGCGATTCATCGATCACCACGAGATCATACGCCGACCAATTCAGTTTCGAGAGGTCCGTTCCGCCGGAGAAGCCGCCGGAGCGTGATAGATCCGTATGGTATAAAACGTCATACCGCAGTCGATCTGCCGCGATGGGGTTATTGACGTAGTTCGCTTTGTAGGTCGTCCAGTTGTCCGCAAGCTTCTTGGGGCAGAGCACCAGCACGCGCAGGTTGCGGTTTTCGTAGTACTTGATAACGGCCAGCGCAGTGAATGTCTTGCCGAGGCCGACGCTGTCCGCCAAAATGCAGCCGTTATACTGTTCCAGCTTACTGATAATCGCAAGAACGGCATCCTTCTGGAATGTATAAAGCTTGTTCCAGACCTTGCTCTCGCGAAAACCGTTGGTATCGTTCGGCAGATCGTCGGCAGATACATTGGTCAGGAAATCACTAAAAATGTGGTAGAGCGCGAAGAAATACAGAAACTCCGGGCTGTTTTCCCGATATGCAGTAGTGATACGTTCGAGTACCTGCTCCGTCACATCCTTCATTTTTCTGCGGTCTGCCCAGAGCTGGTCAAAGAGCGTTAAGTATGCCTTGCTCTCCGGCGCTTCAATTTTATTGATCATGCTGAACATATTTCCGCCGCGTTCACAGCCAAGCTCGGCGCGCGTAAAGCCGCTGATGGGTGCGTAGGCACTGGGCGCGTCGCCGTCCACCGTCAGAAATCCCAGCATCTGTTCGTCTGTGCTATTGGACTTAAAGACCGCTTTCTGCCGAATC
>ENA-OWRJ01002510-OWRJ01002510.1-human-gut-metagenome-genome-assembly--contig:-NODE-2510-length-15606-cov-2.708507_pt1 | contig 15606 bp, 14 predicted proteins | sample MGYA00248269_ERZ651897 | MGnify/ENA primary metagenome ERZ651897 (study PRJEB26924, sample SAMEA4378252) | human gut metagenome | biome: human gut; feature: human-associated habitat; material: faeces...
TACAACGTCCCATGCATAAAATTCCACATCCGGATATTCTTCTGCAAGCGTTGTCATCACATTTTTGATGTAGTTTTCCAGACGCTTGTTCATGGTGTCCTTGTCCACCCATGCACCGTCTGCTTCGTAATTTTCCTTGAAGAACCAGTCTGGTGTCTGACTGTGCCATACCAACACATGACCACGAACCGGAATGTGATTCTTTGCTGCAAATTTCAGCAGCTTGTCTGCACTCTTCAAAGAAATCTGCGGGTTTGTATCATCGCCAGTCTGCTTGAGGTAAGCAATGCTTTCTGCCTGATTCAGAACGCTGTCCGGTTTCAGTTCGTTGCCCAGCGTTAAGCTGTTATAATGCTTCAAAATTAAATCCTGAGAGGCTTTCTGTGTCAGTTCGGAATCGGTTGCTGCACAGCCCAGCTTAAATTCATCTGCATAAGCATCTTTCAACGGGGTCAAATCGTCCTGAATCGCAGGGTCTGGCAGCTGCTTTCCGGTGCAGTCGTCCACATAGAAATCCATCAAATCTTGTTCTGCTGGTGTGGAAACATAACCTGTCTGAATATAAACAGCACAGTTGACAGCTCCCTCCGGAATTGTCAATTCGCTGCCGACATACGTCCATTCACCCTTGTTTGCAGTTGCGGTGGCAATGGTATAATAGTTTTCCTTGCCGTTCAGGTCATATTGCAGGTTGATGGAAAATTTCTGCTGGTCTGACCACTTGTCTTCGTTGTACATGACATAGCAGCCCAGCGAATAATATTTGCCGCTTTGCAGCATATCAGATTTGTTGATGGTCGCACCGTTCCAGAGCTGTGTTCTTCCGCTGATGAATAAGCTGTAGTCCCCGCTGTGGCTGACGGTATTCACAACGCTGGCAGTTGCAGAGCCTCTGCCCGTCCAGCCCTGTGCGGTTCCATCATCAAAGCCATTGTTGTATTCGGTTTCATAGGAAATATCCACTTTTTCCCCGTTGACTGTAATATCATCAATGTAATAGCACTGGTCGGTGTTTGCTCCCGGCATTTCCACATATAAAATGATGTTTGTGACGTTCTCCGGAATGGAATAACTGCCCGTCAGCTGTGTCCATTCGCCCTTTTTGGCGTTGACATTCTTGATGTCCTTGTACTGGTCTTTTCCGCTGCTGTCGGTGTAGATCAGCTTCAATGCCATGTTCTGATAGTCGTTTCCGTCTGCGAACATTGCATAAGCGGAAAAGGTATAGGTCTGTCCCGGTACGGCAACGCCGGACAAGGAGCAGCGAGGTGCACCCCAGCTTGCTGTCCGGTCAAAGACATACAGCGAACTGTCCCCACTGTGTGCATAATCGGACGTAATGGAAATGGTCGAGCCGACCCCTTTCCATGCTCCATAACCGTCTTCAAACGTGCTGTTCATCAGCTCTTCCGGTGCAGCCTGTACCGGAACGGCGATCACTGTACTGGTAATTGCCAAAGCTGCCGCTGCCGCAAAGGCAGCGATTCGATGTGATTTCATTCGCAAATCCTCCTTTTTTATGAATCAAAAACCATCCTACTGAGAAATCTGTTTGTCAGTTCTCCCACAAAGTATAGCAGATTTTCACAAAAAAGTCAACTAATGAGAAAGAAATTCTATACCGATTGGCAGCTTTTTTTACAGGATGCACATGGCATCCCCGAAACTAAAGAACCGATACCGTTCTTTTACAGCAACATCATAGGCGTGCATCGTCTTTTCATAGCCCAGCAATGCCGATACCAACATAATTAAAGTACTTTCCGGCAGGTGGAAATTGGTCACCAGTCCATCCAGTACTTTAAACTGATAGCCCGGATAAATGAAAATATCCGTGTAGCCATCTGCTGCAACCAATTTTCCATCGTGTTCCGTGGCAACTGCTTCCAGTGTCCGGCAGGAGGTCGTTCCAACGGCAATCACCCGTCCGCCGTTCTGCTTGGTCTGCAAGATCTTGTCAACGGTTTCCTGTGGGAGGTGATAATGTTCGCTGTGCATCTTGTGTTGCAGCACATCATCCTCTTTGACCGGACGGAATGTCCCTAATCCAACGTGCAGCGTTACAAATGCCGTTTCTACGCCCTTTTCCCGCAACGCTTGCAGCATCTCTTTGGTAAAATGCAAACCAGCAGTTGGAGCGGCTGCCGAACCCAATTCCCGAGAATAAACCGTCTGGTAGCGTTCTTTATCCTCCAGCTTCTTCGTGATGTACGGCGGCAGCGGCATTTGTCCGATCTCATCCAGAACCGTGTAGAAATTTCCGTCACAAGAGAATTGCACAATGCGGTTACCATCCGGCTTGACTTCTACGACCTCTGCCAGCAGCTTTCCGCCCCCAAACGAAAACTTTGTGCCGACCTTTGCCTTCTTGCCCGGTCGGCAGATAATTTCCCACCGCTTATCCCCTTTCTGCTCCAGCAGCAGGAATTCAATAAATGTCCCGTTGTCCACTTTTTCCCCGTAGAGCCGTGCCGGCAGAACCCGGGAATCGTTCATCACCAACAGGTCACCCTTTTGCAGGATGTCGCATAAATTATAGAAATGGCGGTGGGTAATCGCTCCGCTTTCCCGATCCACTACCATTAAACGGGAATGATCTCTGGGGGTAACTGGTGTCTGTGCAATCAGTTCTTCCGGCAAATTGTAATAAAAATCTGATTTTTTCATGATGTTCTCCTAATTTTTTTCAAAATAATATTGACATACCACGGAAAAAATGGTATGATGGTTTTAAGATAGAGGTGCACTCTCAATGAGTATGCTCCGCCTGGGCAGACCAGCCTGTAAAATGCGGAACGAAAAGGTGCGAGTGCCGAAGAACAGAACTGCGGTCGATTCTGTTCTGGTTGCAGTGTTCCGAACAGGGCTGTAACTGTCATCGTTATGATGGAGCGCTATCGGCATGAATCTCATGTCAACCTATCCTATTATAACGCATACTCTATCGGTTTTCAACCGGTTTTTTTTATTTTTAATGATTTTTTGGAGGATTCACAAATGAAACAGTGGAAAGTTGGTATCATCGGTGCAACAGGTATGGTTGGTCAGCGGTTTGCAACCTTGCTGGACGGTCATCCGTGGTTTCAGGTTGTCGCTCTGGCAGCCTCCCCTCGTTCGGCTGGCAAGACCTATGAAGCAGCTGTCGGCAGCCGTTGGGCAATGACAACCCCGATGCCGGAAACCATGAAGGACATGGTAATGCTGGATGCACAGGCTGATATCGAAAAGATTGCCGGCATGGTAGACTTCGTATTCTGTGCAGTTGACATGAAGAAGGATGAAATCCGTGCCCTCGAAGAAGCGTATGCAAAGGCTGAATGCCCGGTCGTTTCCAATAACTCTGCACATCGGTTCACACCGGATGTTCCGATGGTCATTCCGGAAGTAAATCCGGAACATCTGGACATCATTGCCAGCCAGAGAAAGCGGCTCGGCACAAAGAAGGGCTTTATTGCTGTCAAGTCGAACTGCTCGATTCAGAGCTATGTTCCGGCACTCTCTCCGCTGCGGAAGTATGGCATCAAGCAGGTTCTGGCTTGCACCTATCAGGCAATTTCCGGAGCAGGCAAGACCTTCCAGACTTGGCCGGAAATGGTTGACAATGTCATCCCGTTCATCGGCGGCGAAGAAGAAAAGTCTGAAAAAGAACCGCTGAAGGTTTGGGGCAAGGTAGAAGGCGACCAGATCGTTTCCACTGAAACACCGCTCATCACGACACAGTGCCTGCGTGTTCCGGTTTCGGATGGTCACACCGCTGCTGTATTTGTTTCGTTCGACCAGAAACCGTCTAAGGAAGAAATCCTGAATGCTTGGAAGGAATTTGCTGGCGTTCCGCAGGAACTGGAATTGCCGCACGCTCCAAAGCAGTTCATCCACTACTTTGAAGAAGACAACCGTCCGCAGGCAAAGGTTGACCGTAACCTCGAAGGCGGTATGGCAGTTTCTGTTGGTCGTCTGCGGGAAGATACCCTGTTCGACTACAAGTTTGTTTGCCTCTCTCATAACACCCTGCGTGGTGCTGCAGGCGGTGCGGTTCTGCTGGCAGAACTGTTGGCTGCAAAGGGCTATTTTGACTAAGTAGACTTTCATTTTCCATTTTTAAAATACGAACCAATTTGAAAGGAGCGTTTCCACCATGAAAAATACGATTTTTACCGGAGCTGGCGTTGCCATCATCACACCAATGTTGCAGGATGGTTCGGTAGACTTTGAAGGACTGAAGAAGCTGATTGATTTTCAGGTTGACAATGGCACGGATGCCATTATCATCTGCGGAACAACCGGCGAATCTTCCACGCTGAGCGATGAAGAACATCGGGACTGCATCCGGTGTGCGGTTGAACACACCCACAACCGGATTCCGGTCATTGCCGGAACAGGCAGCAACGATACCAAGTATGCCATCGAACTTTCTCGGGAAGCACAGGAACTCGGTGCAGATGGCTTGCTGCTGGTCACACCATACTATAACAAATGCACACAGCGTGGCTTGATTGCACACTATACTGCCATTGCAGACAGTGTGGATATTCCGATTATCCTCTACAATGTACCGAGCCGTACCGGCGTTGCCATTGATGTGGCAACCGTAAAGGCTCTGGGTCAGCACAAGAACATTGTTGCTGTGAAGGAAGCTTCCGGTAACATCGGCTACACGGCAAAGCTGGCTGCACAGTGTGGTGACTTGGTTGACATCTACAGCGGCAACGATGACATGATTGTTCCGATTATGTCCCTGGGCGGTAAGGGCGTTATTTCCGTTCTGTCCAACGTCATGCCGAAGGAAACCCACCAGATGACACAATATTGTCTGGAAAATAACTTTGCTGCTGCTGCAAAGTTGCAGCTGGAATACCTGAACCTGATTAACAAGCTCTTCATCGAAGTCAACCCGATTCCGGTCAAGGATGCTCTGAATCAAATGGGAATGCCGTCCGGCCCGTGCAGAATGCCGCTGTATGAAATGAGCGACGAACACAAGGCCGCTCTGCATGATGCCCTTGCTGCACACGGCTTGGTTTAATCCTGCCGTTCCCATAAAAACAAAGGATGTGAAATCATGACAAAAATTGTTTTATGCGGTGCAAACGGAAAAATGGGACACACCCTCGCTGGCTGCATTGCAAAACGGGAAGACTGCACGGTCATCGCTGGGATTGACAGCTACACCAAACAGTATGACAGCTTTCCAATCGTAGAAACTGCGGAACAGCTGCCGGAACAGCCGGATGTCATCATCGACTTTTCCAACCCGTCTTCTCTGGATATGCTGTTGAATTATGCGTTCACCCATCATGTTGCGTTGGTGCTGGCAACCACTGGTTACAGCGAAGCACAGATTGCACAGATTCACACAGCAGCCGAACAGATTCCGGTCTTTTTCACCTTTAATATGTCCTTGGGCATTAACCTGCTGGTAGAGCTGGCAAAGCGGGCAACTGCCATTCTGGGCGACCAGTTTGACATTGAAATCGTGGAAAAGCACCACAATCAGAAAATTGATGCACCGAGCGGCACGGCAATCATGCTGGCAAATGCCATCAATGAAGTGAAAGACAATCGGTATCACTATGTCTATGACCGCCATGCTCGCCGCATGAAGCGGGAAAAGAACGAAATCGGCATGCACGCCATTCGTGGCGGCACAATTGTTGGCGAACACGATGTGATTTTTGCCGGCAACGATGAAGTGATTACCCTTTCCCACAGTGCAGCATCCAAGACCGTCTTTGCAGAAGGTGCTGTCAATGCCGCTGTTTTCCTCAGCGGAAAGCCGGCTGGACTGTACGACATGAAACAACTGATTGAACAGTCTTAACAGCTGAAACAATTTAATTAAAGAAGAAACCGGATGGGTTCGATTTGATACGAACTCATCCGGTTTTCTTTCTGTCCAGAAACTTGTTATTCTGCGTTTTTCAACGCTTCGCCAAGCGGAACTTTCTTTACTTTTCGATTTTGCAGGAACGCAATAACTGCATATCCACAAATTCCCAATATCACCATCTTTACAAAAACATAAAACGGAACATAATATTCCAGCCAGCCCGGATAATCTGCAAAGACCTGAACACAAACATATTTCATGATGTAGTGACAAATCGGAATCGTCAAAATCATGGAAGCAATAACAATGATAGAAGTTGGCAGAACGTAAAGCCCATTGATTTCCGAATTGCGATAGCCCAAAATCTTTGTCATGGAAATGGACTGTGCATTCTTTTCAATGATAATTTTCGACAGCAAGTAGACAATCAGCATGAACATGATAATGCCAAAGACATAGAAGATTGCCATCATGTTGCCCATGGAAACTTTCAGCTGACGAGAAGTCTTTGTCATATCGTCTACGGTAATGACGGTTGCAACGTATAGATCATCAATATCTGTAATTTCTGTATTGCTGAAATACCCATTGAAGGAATCGGCATCGAAATCAAAAGTCTTGTTGAACGATTCCTGCGGCATAAACATGGCAATTGCTGCCGGATAATCATAAACCCCATCCACATGGAACGTGTATTCCTTGTCCCCATAGGATTCCTTGACGGTGATGGTATCGCCTTCTTCAACGTTCAACTTGTTGGCGTATGCAGTGGAAATGATAACGCCATCATCTTTCGTTTTCCAATCCAAATCTAAGTACGCACTGTCTGACTGAATGCCGTAAACGGAAACTTCTTCGCTCTTCTTGCCGTTCTCTTCCAGTGTTTTCAGAGAAGTTGCACTGTACTTTTCTGCATCTGCATTTTCAGTTTCCTGCGGTGCTTTCAAGAGATACTGATAATCTGCAATCATGTTGCTGGTAATCTGATCCTGAAAATGGTCTAACATCGGTTCAAACATAAAGCCGAACATCAAAATAAAGTTTGCGAACAAAATTCCAATTACAATCGTGATGTAGTTCGGCAGGTTCTGGAAAATGACACGAATCCGAAACCGCTTTAAAATACCAATCTTGCTGTTCAGGCGGAATGCTTTCTTCTTCTGATGCCGTTTCAAGTCCCGACGAATGAACTTCAACGGGGACAGGCTCAGCTTGTTCATCAGAACAAACAGGTTCATCAGGAACATCAAAATCAGCGGAATAACGGTCGTCTTTACAAACGCATCTGCACTCCAGATGGTCACATAGGTTGGCAAGCTGTAACTGCCGTAGTACATGGAGGCTGCAAAGTCTTTCAATGCGGTATATCCTAAGATGTTTCCGATTAATGCCGCTACCAGCATCACCAAAAGCGGCATGGTCAAATAGTGCCGAATCAGTTCTCCTTTGGTGTAGCCGGATGCTCGCAGCGTTCCGATGACATTCGCTTCTTTGGAAATCGTGTTGCTGGTGATAATCGCAAAGACAAACGCAATAATCAACACTACAATATACAAGAACACGGTAATGCCTGCATTGTCGCCCTTGATGTCATCACCCGTGAACTGAATCGCCTGATTCGTATACTGTGGAATGTAGTTGGTGACAGCATTCATGGAAGCGGTTGCATCTGCACTTAACGCCTCTAGGAAATCGTCGGACTGTTCTTTTGCAGCATTGTCATCTTTCGGCGGATTGTCATAAATCCACGAATAACTATAATGCAAGTGTGCTGTGCCAAATGCATCGAAAGCATCATCGGTTACAATCGCAACACCAAACTTTACCGCATCAAACATCATATCCGATGCACTGGAAAAAAGTGCACTGTAATCCGACAAGGCAACCAGTCCGCTGATGGTAAACGCTTTGTCTTTCAATGTCAGCGTATCACCAATTTGCAAATCGTTGTTATCTGCATACATACGGTCAATTGCAATTTCAGAATCTGTGGCAGGAAGTTCCCCGTCCATCAGGCAAATCTTGTCGACTTCTTTCCGGTTCTTGAAAATCCGGAGTGTACTGTCTACTTCCTTGGTGTCATATTCCAAATAATAATTTGGATAGATGGAAACGTCTTCATCGTCCTCTATGGTTTTTAGCAGGTCATCGCTGCCCTCTGCATAGAGTTCAAAGTTTCCGTCTTCAATGTTGTATTTGTCAAAACTCTCATCGTATGCCTTTGACATACTCGAAGCCGCCACAATAAACCCCGATACAATGGAAATCATCCCTGCAAGGAAGATGAATAAAACAATGTATTTTCCAATCTCGCTTTTTAATTCCCGTGGCAACCGTTTGTTCAGAGGATTTCTCATCAAAATACCTCCTTACCATTCCAGTTCCGCAGCCGGAATCTTTGTTTGATTGACTGTATTGGTACGAATCATCCCATCTCGCAGCTGTACCACACGGTCTGCCATGTTTTTGATGGCATCGTTGTGAGTAACCATGATAACGGTATTGCCGTATTTTTTGTTGACGGTTTCAATCAAAGATAAGATTTCTTTGGAGGTGTGGTAGTCCAGTGCACCGGTCGGCTCATCGCAAAGCAGAATATCCGGATTTTTGACAATGGCTCTGCCGATGGCGGTTCGCTGCTGCTGCCCACCAGAAAGCTGATTCGGCAGCTTGTGGCGGTGTTCATAAAGCCCCAGCGTTTTCAACAGGTCATCGACATCCAACGGATGATCACTCAAATATGCCCCGACTTCTACATTTTCTTTGATATTCAAGTTTGGAATCAGGTTGTACATCTGAAAAATATATCCAAGATGTTTCCGCCGATACAGCGTCAACGTCTTTTCATTCATATCGGCTGTCTTTTCTCCGTTAATCGAGATGTAACCACTGTCGGCGTTGTCAATGCCGCCAATGATGTTTAACAGGGTGGATTTTCCGCTGCCGGATGGGCCTAATAGTACACAGATTTCCCCTTTTTCAATGGAAATATCAATGCCCTTTAAGACCTCCACACGACTTTCTCCCTCACCAAAGTGCTTTTTGATGCTGCTGATTTCAAGAAACATGCTCATCCTTCTTTCTGATTGTCGTAGTACGTTGCTTTTTAGTTAGGATATGCTAACCACGATTCATCATAGCACTTTTTGAAAAAATTGTCAAGCGAAAAAATCCATTTCCAACAGGTTCGTAAATTGTGACAGCTTTTAAAATGTTTCATGGTACTTTTTATGCAAATTATCGCTATTTTTGTTCTGGCGATCGTATCAATAAGACCGGAATTCCCACCTGTTTGGCTGCTTGTATCTTCTCCGGCACGCCGCCTCTTGCTCCGCTGTCCTTGGAAATCAGAACAGAAATCCGATGCTCCTGCAAGTAGGCAACCGTTTCTGCTACGGAATAGGGCGGCATTGCAAACCAGAACGTCGCCGGAACGGCTGTGGCTGCCTGTCGGGAGGTGGCTGTGTCTAACACCCGTGCAAATGCCCGATGAGAAAAATCAGACACAGCTACTGCATAAAACGGCAGCGTTTGAATGCCCACCGTAAAGAACAAGTTTCCTGTACACGAACAAAGCCAATCTGCGGCAGCTTCTTTGCTGGAAACAATGTGCAGCTTCTCATAATCATAGTGCAAGGTTGGGCGGGAAATGCGAGTATAGGGAATCTGCTTTGCCTGACACACTGCCTTGACTGTTTCCGTTACCACAACTGCAAACGGATGGGAGGCATCCACCACTTCATCAAATCCGGTGAGTGCCTCCGCAAAGCCAGCAGCATCCAACCGCCCAACGTGTACGGTGCAGTTCGTTCCGGCTAAAATTTCTTTCCCGTAAGGCGTTGCCACAAATGCCGTCACAGAATCTGTTTCCGGCAGGGAGCGAATCCAATCCGTTGCATCACTCGTTCCGGCAATTACAGCAATTTTTCGCTGTTTCATACGTTATACCCTCTTGGTGTGATCATCTTTCCGTTTTTTAGATAGGTCTGTGAATTTCCAATCAAGACCACACAAAACATATCGACTGGTTCTTCTTTCAGCTTGGAAAGCGTTGTGAACCATGCGGTCTGGTCGGGTCTTCCAGCGTTGCGGACAATGCCAACGGGGGTATCCGGTGTGCGATAAGCAGCAATACGGTCAGCTGCATCCGCTAAATAGGTTGTCCGTTTTTTGGACTTCGGATTGTACAGGCAGATGACAAAATCCGCTTCCGCTGCACAGGTGATTCGCTTTTGAATCAGCGAAAGCGGTGTCATTAAGTCGCTCAAACTAATCACAGCAAAGTCATGCATCAGCGGAGCACCGCAGCGGCTGCACTGGCAGCAGTTACTCCCGGTACTGCAATCACTTCTACATCTGCCTGCTCTGCTGCAATTACTTCTAGTAAAATGCCCGTCATGCCGTAAATGCCACTGTCCCCACTGGAAACCAGTGCAACGGTTTTCCCCTCCAATGCAATCGAAACCGCCAGCTTGCAGCGGTCAATCTCCTGCCGCATCGGTGTAGAACGAAACTGCTTGTCTGGGAACTGCTCCTGTAATAACTGAATATAGGTCGTATAGCCCACGATCACATCGACGGTTTCCAGTACAGAAACAGCTTGTGTGGTCATATGCAAAACATCGCCGGGGCCGAACCCGACTGCATAAATGGTTGGCTGCATGAAAAATTCCTCCTTATAAAACAATGGGCTGCAATTTACAGCGGCTGGCTGCCAAGGTGACACCCGGATATTTTACTTTTCTGGTCAAAATCGTACCCTTTCCGGCTGCCAAATAGCTGCACGCCTCGGAAACAGATGGCAGCCCTGTCACCTGTTGCACAAAGGCAGAGGCTTCAAACAAGTTCCCACAAGCTCGAATATCTGCATCCGGTACAATTTGCAGCGGAATGTGATATGTTTCACAAAGCTGTAAAATAGCTGGTTCTACCTGCTTTCTGGAGATGGTCGCCATCGCTTTTATCGAATCACAGGCATATTGATACGTTTCCAAAAAAGATAAAAAGCACGTTTCCAAATGCACAAATGGAATCGATTTCTTACAGCCCACACCAATTACCAAATCTTTTGGACGTAAATACAATGTTGGCAGCGTTTCCAACCGTGTCTGGGTGCGGTCAGAAATGACCACCTTTCCGGCAGAGTTTGCCTGCTCGGAAAAAGAAATCTGTGGGTATTGTTCTGTTCCGGTAACTGGCAAATCAGATTGCAGCCAGATGGACTTCCCGTTCAGCAATGCACCGCTGATTTGTTTCAGAACGGAGATGTTTTCGATTGCAAGATGATTCTTCTTTGCCACCTCATCAAAGGCAAGCTGCCCTTGCAAATCGGTTGCAGTGGTAATCACAGGTTCTGCGTGCAAAAATGCTGCTATTTTTCGCGTCCAGTCATTCGCTCCGCCCAGATGTCCGGAAAGCAAACTAATCACATACCGCTGGTCTTGACTCACCACCAAAACCGCTGGGTCAGTGCATTTCGTCCGCAAGAGCGGTGCAAGTTTTCGGACGGCAATTCCAGTTGCCAAAACAAAGACCAGCAAGTCTGCTGCCTGAAAATCCTGTGCAAGGATTGCATCAGTAAATGCTTCTTTTCCCCGCAGGATTCCGCCGAATTGCTGTTGCAGCGGTTCGGCAATCTGCTTTCCAGCTGCGGTCAAATAATAATAATAGTTCATGATTCGATGCCTTTCCGGTATTCATGCGTAAAGGTCTTATCATAGAGTTTTGAGAGAGCGTAAGTGTCCCCCAAAAATTCCCCAACCAGTACCAATGCAGTTTTCTGAATGCCAGCTGCTTTTACCTGCTTTGCAATCGTTTCCAGTGTTCCAGTTACAAGCTTCTGGTCTGGCCAGCTTGCCTTATAGACTACCGCAACCGGTGTTTGCAAAGGATAGGAAGTGGATAACCGCTGTACCAACTCCGCAATTTGTCCAACAGACAGAAAAATCACCATGGTTGCTTGATGGGCTGCCAGCGATTCGATTTGTTCTCGCTCCGGAACGGGCGTTCTGCCTGCCATACGGGTCAAAATCACCGTCTGGGAAACATCCGGCAGCGTGTATTCTTTCTGCAAAGCCGCTGCTGCTGCCAAAAATGAACTTACTCCAGGCACAACTTCATGGGCAATTCCCATTTGGTCTAATGCATCCAGCTGTTCCCGAATCGCACCATAAATCGACGCATCGCCTGTGTGTACCCGAACGGTTGTTTTTCCGGCTTGTTCCGCCTGTTTCATAACCGCAAGCACTTCTTCTAATGTCATGCCAGCACTGTCATAGACCACGCTTTCCGGCTTTCGGTCTGCCAGTACTTCCGGATTCACCAACGAACCTGCATAAATCAAAACATCTGCATGGTCAATCAGCCACTTTCCTTTGATGGTCAATAATTCTGGGTCACCTGCTCCAGCTCCTACAAAATAAACCATTGTTTCTGTTTCCTTTCTCTATTTGCTCTGCGGTTGGCGGATGATGAGGGTGGTAAAATAAGAGGTCGGCTCTGCGGTTGGCGTTCCAATCCATTCCCCTTCCATGCCGATATTTTGCAGCATGGTAGTATGTTCCAGCAGCTGCCGTTCCTGTAACAGGGGAACAAGCCACGGCAATGCTTTTCCGGCTTTCATCAGCACCAGTGTGTCGAACTGCTCCAATGCCTGTTGAATGGTTTCCGGTGCTGCTCCGCCCGGCAAAACCGTCAAGGATTCCTGCCGTTCACATAAGCTGCACTTTGCCTTTGCTGCTCCGGCAGAAAAGGCAGAGATACCAGCAACCACTTCCGTTGCATAGCCATCTTCTTCTAACACCTGCTGCACATAAGCAGCCGTGCTATAAATCGAAACATCGCCCAGTGTTACCATTGCCACCCGTTTCCCAGCTTGCAGGCAATCTCGTACAGGCTGCAACAATTCTCCCCGTAACCGCTCCCGATAGTCTAAATGCTTTTGCATGGGAAACAGCAGCGGAATGATTTCTTTTCCGGAAAATGAAACCACTTGTTCTGCAATGCGTGCCGCTGCGGACGGTTCGCCTACTCTTGTAATGGGTGTTACCAGTACCTCTGCCGTTTCTAACACTTGCTTTGCTCGCAGTGTCAAGTCCAGCGGTTCTGTTCCAACCCCGACCGCATAAAAAATTCCTGTTTTCATGATGATTTCCCTCCTGTACAAGCAAATAACAGCACGGGATGATAGGGCTGCAAGACGTGATACCGCCCTACTTTGCGACTCTGTCCGCTGAAAACCGGAATGATTTCCAGCTGCGGTGCATCCTGCAGCAATTGTGTAACTTCTGCCTGTGTTTCCAAAGTCACGGCACTGACGACCAGACGAACCGATTTCGGCAGCTGTTGAATCTGCTGCAAAATCTCTGGAAATGCTCCATTACTGCCGCCGATAAAAATACAATCCGGAACAGGTAGTTCCGAGAGAACGGTTTCAGCTCGTCCTGCAAGGACTGTTACATTTTCTGCTTGCAAATAGGCACAGTTCTGTCGCAAGATGTCCAGTGCTTGTTCCTGATATTCGATTGCATAAACCTGCCCGTAAGGGCAGCACTTTGCACAGGTAATGGAAACGCTGCCCGTTCCAGCTCCCAAATCCCATACAATCGAATCTGGCTGCAATCGCAGTTTGCTGATAATCACCGCCCGCACTTCCTCTTTTGTCATCGGTGCACCATTTCGCAAAAAGGCATCATCCGGCAAAAATACCGCTGCTCCAATCGGTTTCGGGTTCGGATTCCGGACAGCCGTCACACAGAGTGCTGGATTTTCTGCGGAACAGAATTGCTCTGGTGCTCCGCTCCAGGTCTGTTCGGTTTCATAGGTCAAGTCTGCACCAATATACATCGTGGTATCGGAAAGCTGATACTGACAGAGTGCCTGTGCAATCTGCCGAACGCCATCTTTTGCAGAGCAGAAAAAGAACGTCAATGCATGCTGAGCAACCGCACACGCAATCGAACCGGCTGTATAGGGCTTCCCGTGCAGGCTGCTGATGAACGCATCTTCCATTGTGAACCCAAACTTTGCCCCCAGTAATTGCAGCGAACCAATCCCCGGAATTACGGTGATGTCCCAATCTGGATACCGATTCCGAACCGTTCGATAAAAGCTATAGAGTAAAGGGTCGCCGGAAACCAAAATTGCAACCGAATCGGTTTCCAGCAGGGTTGGCAGCTGCTCCAATAAGACAGACAGCTGCTTCATGGGAATCTGTTTCTTTCCGGCTGCTAACTTGAGAAACCGCTCCGAGGCAATCACACAATCCACCTGCTCTAACACCTGCTTGGCAAGGGGCAGCAAATAGTCCGGCTGCCCACTTCCGCCACCAACCAACCATAATTTATGCATCCTGACACCACGCCTTTCCAACTTGTGATACTTGTTTCGTTTCTGCCAATACCATTCCAGTGCGGTCTAATAGAATCAATCCGATTTGCATCGTTCCATGCGTTCGCTTCTGGCAATTCTCTAAGGCTGCCTCTGCAATGCTCTGCCAAACAACATCGGAAAATGGCATCTTTGCAAGCAGTTCCTGCATTTCTGTGGTGGTGTTGCAAGCATACAGCTGTTGAATTTGTGCTGTGGTCGCCCCAGCAAGTGCAGCATGCGTGCAGAGAATTTCCCGTTGTCCGCCTGCGGTGTGGCTATGCAGATAGAAAATATTCGCTGCTGGTTTCATCAGCTTTCCGGCAACGCCTGCCAGCAATAGCGTCTGTATCCCAAATTCTTCGGCACAGTCCAGCAGATACCCCAAATAATTGCTGCACAATACAATTTTTCCGGCATGTTCATAGCGTTTTTTCAGGTAGGTTTCCCCAGCATAGCCCGTCACCAACGCACACGCTGTTCCATATTCTGCCCGACACATGGACAATTCCAACCGCAGCGACTCCCGTACCGCTTCTTCACTCATCGGACGTACCACACCCGTTGTCCCCAAAATTGAGATTCCCCCAACAATGCCCAATCGCCCATTAAATGTACGTTCTGCAATCTGTTCTCCATTCGGAACGGAAATGGTTACGATGGCACTGCGTGTTCCAATCACCGACCGCACCGCCTCAGTAATCATCGTTCGGGGCACGGGATTGATGGCAGGTTCTCCGACAGGAACACGCAAGCCCTTTTTCGTGACGATTCCGACCCCTTCGCCAGCTTGAAACGTCACTGCTCCGTCTGTTGTCCCGATTTCTACCTTGGCACAGACCAAACAGCCGTTGGTCTGGTCGGGGTCATCGCCAGCATCTTTCCGAATGCCGCAAATCGGGGCTTCCTGCGGTTCGACCGCAAGGGAAAGCGGCTTGCCAGATGGCAGCGTGTAAGCAATTCGCTCCGGACAAGTTCCAGCCGTCTGCCAAAGCACCGATGCCAGAGCTGCAGCTGCTGCACAAACGCCTGTTGTATATCCCTCTCGCAATGGTTTCATGCCTGCTGCTCCCATTCTTCCAAAATCTGATAAATCTTTTTCGTGTCCAGATGTTCCCGAATCGCATCTGCCAGCTGGTTATATTGCCGTTCTTTCTCCTGTTGAAAATCCCGTACGAGTGGCAGTTCTTCTGCCCGTCCAGTCTGTTTCCGGAGCAGTTGCAGCAGGGCTGCTGTGGTTTCTGCTGTATCAAAGAATCCATGCAAATATGTTCCATAAACCGTTCCGGCTTCATTGCAGTAACCGTTTAATGTGCCGTCTGCTCGTCTGGTAAATGGCATCGCATGGCTGCCGGCAATCGACCGCCCCATATGAATTTCATAGCCCGTAATCGCACTTCCTGCTAGCGGTG
>ENA-OWRJ01002516-OWRJ01002516.1-human-gut-metagenome-genome-assembly--contig:-NODE-2516-length-15562-cov-2.342490_pt1 | contig 15562 bp, 12 predicted proteins | sample MGYA00248269_ERZ651897 | MGnify/ENA primary metagenome ERZ651897 (study PRJEB26924, sample SAMEA4378252) | human gut metagenome | biome: human gut; feature: human-associated habitat; material: faeces...
CGCCGCGATGCGGAGAGCGTGAAGCCCTTCTTTAAAGAAATAAAAGTGGGTAACCCATTGCTTTATACAGTGGAAGATTGCGAAAAGGTAATCGAAATTCTGACACAGGAACAGCCCGGAAAGAAAGAAGACGTCATCTATGTGGGACACGGCAATCAATTGCCAAGTACCGCCACTTACGCCATGCTGGACTATATGATGAAAGCCCACGGACTGAAAAACTTCCACGTCAGCACCATCGAGGGTTATCCTACACTGGACGCTACACTGGCACAGTTGAAGGAGACACGCCCGAAACAAGTGACACTGATACCGTTGTTGCTGGTATGCGGTAATCATACGAAAGAAGACATCGTCGGAGTATGGAAACCGGAAATGGAAAAAGCAGGTTATCAGGCCAATGTCCGTATGCAGGGACTGGGCGAACAACCCGCTATCCGGAAGTTATATATGGAACACATTGAGGCGTTGCTGAAATAGCTACACCCTTTCCCTCTTATGGCTACACCTTTTGCCCCGGATGGCTACACCATTCCAGGCAAAGGGTGTAGCCCTTTTTACACCCTTTTATACCCGAAATTTAGAGAATAGAATGTATCTTTGCATGATAGAAATATAAGCGATATGAAACAGCCAAAGATAATAGTTGCCGGCATCGGACCAGGCAGCGAACAAGACATTACGCCTGCGGTTCTGGAGGCGGTTCGCGAAGCGGATGTAGTAGTGGGATATAAATATTATTTCCGTTTTATCCAGCCTTATCTCCACCCTGAAACAGAATGTATAGATACGGGCATGAAGCGGGAACGCACTCGTGCGGAACAGGCATTTGAATTGGCGGAACAGGGAAAAACGGTTTGTGTCATCAGTTCCGGCGATGCGGGGATTTATGGAATGACTCCGCTGATTTACGAGATGAAGCGGGAACGGAACAGCAACGTCGAAGTAATTGCCTTGCCGGGTATCAGTGCTTTTCAGAAAGCGGCTTCACTGCTGGGTGCTCCTGTGGGACATGATTTCTGTGTGATTTCCCTCTCCGACTTGATGACACCGTGGGAACGGATCGAGCGTCGCATCCGTGCGGCAGCCATGGCTGATTTCGTAACGGCTGTATACAATCCGAAAAGCGAAGGGCGGTATTGGCAACTCTATCGATTGAAAGAGCTGTTTCTCGCAGAAGGACGCGCTCCGGAGACTCCGGTAGGTTATGTACGCCAGGCCGGACGGGAAGAACAGGAAGTGCATCTGACGACACTCGCCGATTTCAATCCCGAAGAAGTGGATATGTTTACGGTCATCCTGATCGGTAACTCGCAGTCTTATGCGTGGAACGGCAAGTTCATTACTCCCCGGGGATATTATAACCGTCCAGATAAGGATGAACAACCGACTAAGGGGATAGGTCAGGACATCATGATACAAAGTTTCCGGACCATTGAGTCGGAACTAAAGAATAAGAATATTCCTCTGGATCATAAATGGGCTTTGCTGCACGCCATCCATACCACGGCTGATTTTGAAATGGAAAAGCTGTTGTATACGGATAAAGGTGCTGTGGAAAAGCTTTATCAGAAAATAGCGGACGGTCGGTTGAAAACGATTGTTACGGATGTGACAATGGCTGCCAGTGGTATCCGCAAAGGAGCTTTACAACGGCTGGGGGTAGAAGTGAAATGTTATCTTTCCGATGAACGGGTAGCGGCAATGGCAGCGGAAAAAGGAATCACCCGTACACAAGCCGGTATACGTCTGGCGGTGGAGGAACATCCGGATGCCTTGTTTGTATTCGGTAATGCGCCGACGGCTTTGATGGAACTTTGTGATTTGGTACGTAAAGGAAAGGCTGTACCAAGCGGTATTATTGCCGCGCCTGTGGGCTTTGTACACGTACAGGAATCCAAACACATGGTGAAACCGTTCATCGAAATACCCAAACTGATAGTGGAGGGACGAAAAGGAGGAAGTAATTTGGCTGCAACGCTGGTAAATGCAATCTTGTGCTACAATGATGCGGAACAGTTAAGGCCGGGACGGGATGTTTAAATAGATACGCTATGATACGAAACTTTATCATCATAGGCATGGACGACAACTGGGAACCTTTCTTCCCGCCCGAAGTGCTGCGGCATATCCGGGAAGGAAAAGTTTTCTCCGGCGGCTTGCGGCATCGGGAGATTGTAGAGAAGTTACTTCCGGAAGGTGCGGAATGGATTTCCATAACAGTTCCACTGGATAACGTCTTTGCCCAATACGAAAACATTTTTGCAGACTTTGAGAAGAAGGCTTCCGATGCATCGATTGTCGTATTTGCATCCGGAGATCCTCTGTTTTTCGGCTTCGCCAATACGGTAAAACGAAAACTGCCCGATGCAAAGATATGCCTCTACCCAGCTTTCAATTCCCTGCAAACATTAGCGCACAGACTGGTGATGCCCTACGACGATATGCGTACCGTCTCTCTGACAGGACGCCCGTGGCAGGAACTGGACAAAGCACTCATAGAACGTGCCCACAAAATAGGTGTACTGACTGATCGGGAGCATACCCCTGCCACTATCGCCGCGCGAATGTTGGAATACGGATACAACTCCTACACCATGTACGTAGGCGAGCACCTCGGCAATCCCGAACGCGAGCGCATTCGCCGGATGAGTCTTGAAGAAGCTAAAAAAGAGACATTTGAGCATCCGAATAATTTGCTGCTCTGCTACGATACCCGTATACGGCCAGCTACGGCACCCGTAGACGATCAGCTACGGCACCCGTATACGGTCAGCTACGACACCCATAGCAAGGAAGCTCTCCTCCCTATAGATAGTCAGCCCTCCATAACTGAACAGCCCCGTCCCTTCGGTCTTCCCGACGAACAATTTGCCCACTTGGACGGACGTGCCCGCATGATTACCAAAGCTCCGATCCGCCTCCTTACTTTGCAGGCATTGGAACTGAATCGCCGCCGTGTTTTTTGGGACATAGGTTTCTGTACAGGTTCTGTCTCCATCGAAGCCCGCCTGCAATTCCCGCATCTTACGGTTGTTTCGTTCGAGATACGTCCCGAAGGAGAAGAACTGATGCGCATCAACTCCCGACGTTTCGGTGCGCCGGGAATCACAGCCTTAATCGGAGATTTCCTGCAAACTGATCTGGAACCTCTCCCCCGCCCCGACGCTGTCTTTATCGGCGGACATGGCGGAAAATTAGAAGATATACTGGTACGTCTGAAAAAAGTATTGCAGCCCGGCGGTTGCATCGTCTTCAACTCCGTGTCCCCCAATAGCAGGGAATTGTTCCGCAAAGGGGCAGAAAACGCAGGAATGTCTCTGTACCCCTCCCTGCACATCGCACTCAATGATTATAACCCGATAGAAATAATGAAAGTAACCTTATGAATAAGAATAATGAGAGCCACCCTATGAAGGTAGCTATTATACTGATTTCCGAAAGCAGTCTGCCCATCGCGCGAACGCTGAGTAACGAGTTTCCCGACTCCGAAATAATCACCACGACTCCTGCACCCGACTGCACATACGTTTCTTTTTACGAAGAATTTATGGCTCTGTCTTTCCATCGCTACGATGCCTTTATCTTCATAGGTGCCATGGGCATCTGCGTCCGCACCATCGCCCCGCATGTGAAAGATAAACATACAGACCCCGCCGTGATCTGTGTAGACAGCACTGGCCGCTATGCCGTTTCCGTCCTCTCGGGACACATCGGAAAGGCCAACGAAATGACAGAAAACATCGCCTATATTCTCGGCGCTGAACCTGTTATCACCACCCAAAGCGACCGCACCGGCCTCTGGGCACTGGACACCCTGGGTGATAAATTTGACTGGGCTGCCATCCCCGGTGAGACGGAATTTGGTATGATGAATAACATCATCAGCCTTTTTGTGAAGAAAGTTCCCACCGCCCTCTTCCTTGAAGTGCGTGATCAGGGAACGGAATATCTGGAAAAGACCTGCCCGCCACACGTGGATATACATTACGGCTTATTCCGGGATGTAGACCTCAGCCGTTACCAGCTGGTTATACTCGTCACTCCTTTCCTGCACAATACGCATGACACCCCTGCGCTCTTTTATGTGCCCAAGGTATTGCATGTCGGTGTAGGTCTGGCACATCAGGCAGGTCCCGTGCATGACATCGTTGAAAACATCCTTGGTACGATGATTAACAGTACCTTCATGCCCCGTGCCGTAAAGTACATCGCCACCATTAATGAGAAACGCAACGAACCGGTCATTAAGGAGCTGGAACGTGCCTATCAGATACGCTATTACAGTGCGGAGGAACTGAAAGAAATCTCCGTCCCCAACCCCAGTCCGGTAGTAGAGAAGCATATGGGTACGCCCAGCGTTTCCGAAGCCGCCGCCTTTCTTTCCGCGAACGGTGGTAAACTTCTGTTGGACAAGCAAAAAGGCGGAAACTACACCATGGCCATAGCCATTGAAGAAGGAGTGCTCCGTTACTACGGACATATCGAAATCGTCGGCGCAGGTCCGGGTGATCCCGACCTCATCTCCGTGCGTGGAAGGCAAATGCTGGAGAAGGCAGATCTCATCCTCTACGCCGGCAGTCTCGTCCCCCGCGAACTGACATTCTGTGCCAAACCGGGTGCTACGGTATGCAGTTCGGCTTCCATGGACTTGGAAGAACAGTTTGCACTGATGAAGAAATTCTATGATGAAGGCAAATTCATCGTCCGCCTGCATACGGGCGATCCCTGCATCTACGGTGCCATCCAGGAACAGATGAACTATTTCGACCAGCATCACATGAGTTATCACATCACCCCGGGTATTTCTTCCTTCCAGGCTGCTGCCGCTGCGCTGAAGTCTCAGTTTACCATTCCTGAGAAGGTGCAGAGTATTATCCTTACCCGCGGTGAAGGACGTACCCCCATGCCGGAACGCGAACAACTCCACCTGCTGGCACGCTCACAAAGCACCATGTGTATCTTCCTCAGTGCCGGCATTGCCGAACAGGTGCAGGAAGAGCTCTTACAGGAATATCCCGAAACCACTCCCGTTGCCGTTTGCTACCACCTTACCTGGAAAGACGAACGCATCTATCGCGGAGAGTTGAAGGACCTTGCCAAGATTGTGAAAGAGAACAACCTGACGCTCACCACTATGATTGTCGTAAGTGAAGCCATCGACAATCGCGAAGGCCTTTCCCGGCTCTACGCCCATGAGTTCAAACATCTCTTCCGTAAATAAGAAGGGAGTGATAAGGTGATAAAGTGATAGGGTGATAATGAGATAACACTCCGTGATATATAATACAGCTACTTATCACATTATCACTTTATCACCCTATCACATTATCACATTATCACATTATCACATTATCACTTTTTGTTCAACTAAAACCTAAAAGTAATGATATTAATATTAGGCGGAACCACCGAAGGACGCATCGCTGCCCGTACCCTTGAAGAAGCCGGAAAGCCATTCTACTACTCTACCAAAGGAGACGAGCAGGAAGTAACTATGCACCACGGTATCCGCCTGCAAGGCGCCATGGACGAACTGGACCTGGAACACTGTTGCCGGGAACATAACATTCAATTACTGGTAGATGCCGCCCACCCCTTTGCCATACAACTGCACCAGACCGTAGAGAAAGTAGCCCATACCCTGAACCTGCTTGTCATCCGATTCGAACGTATTTACCCGCCACGCGATGAAGAACACATCACCTGGTGCGATGATTTTGAAGATGCCATCCGGCAAATCAGGAAAGAAGATATCTTCACCCTCCTGGCACTGACAGGCGTACAAAGCATTGCCAAGCTAAAGCCCCTCTGGCAGGAAAGTGCCTGTTGCTACTTCCGTATCCTTAACCGTGAGAGCTCCCGCCGCCTGGCCAAACGTGAAGGTTTTCCCGAAAAATATCTGCATTACTACCATGCAGGCGAAGACGAACGCATCCTGTTACAGCAACTTCACCCCGAAGCCATATTGATAAAGGAAAGCGGACTTTCCGGAGGATTCAATGAAAAAGTGGAAGCTGCCCTTCAAGAAGGTATCCGCATTTTTGCAATCCGTCGTCCGCCAATGCCCGGAAGTTTTATGATAGTGAACGGTGAGCATGGTTTGCGCCGGATGATTGAAAAACATTTTCCAGATTTTTATCCTTTGCGTAGTGGTCTGACTACGGGTACTTGTGCAGCCGCAGCCGCTGTAGCTGCAACCTGGGATATTTTCAACGTTCAACGCCAGCCCCGACCCGCAGAATTCCCTGTTATTCTCCCTAACGGAGAGACCATTTATGTTCCCGTCGAAGAGCAAGAACTTTACCCGCATCCCAGCTGTGTGAACGATGACTGGATGCTGGAAGCAGATGCCACTGTCATCAAAGATGCAGGTGATGACCCCGATGTAACTAATGGCATGCAGATCAAGGCCAATGTTGCCGTGCCTTTCCGCTTTGACGATCCAACACCCGCAGAACTTGGTGCTGATGATTATACCGTTATCGTCTGTGGAGGCGAAGGCGTAGGCATTGTTACCCTATCGGGTTTAGGACTGGAAGTGGGAGGACCTGCCATCAACGTTACTCCCCGTAAAATGATTGAAAACAATGTAAAGGCATGCCTTCAACGACTTGGCATTTCCAAACAGCCCAATCCTTTTGCCGTCACTATTTCCGTGCCGGGTGGCGAAGAGATAGCCCGGCGGACTTTCAATCCCCGTCTGGGTATAGAAGGCGGTATTTCTATCATCGGAACTTCGGGTATCGTGAAACCTTTCTCTTCCGAAGCATTTGTAGATTCCATCCGCAAATCCATGGAAGTAGGTCGGGCAACAGGAAGCCCGCGTATCGTCCTTAATTCCGGTGCAAAGAGTGAAAAGTATGTCCAAGGATACTATCCCGAACTGCCTGCACAGGCATTTATTCATTACGGAAACTTCATTGGAGATACGATAAAGATTGCCGCAGATTTGGAAATCAAAGCGGTGACTTTGGGTATCATGATAGGAAAAGCCGTGAAGCTGGCAGAAGGCAATCTGGATACGCACAGCAAACAGGTGACGATGAATAAGGATTTCCTACGTGAAGTGGCCCTTTCTGCCGGATGCAGCGGAGAAACACTTGCTGTTATCGAAAAGATAACATTAGCCCGTGAGTTATGGGCATTGCTCTCTGCTGAAGATTTGCAAGCTTTTTGCTCCCGTTTGCTCGAACTGTGCCATCAATATTGTGACCCGTTGCTACCGGAAGGAGAACTGACGATTCTGCTCATTAGCGAAGAAGGGAAAATAATTACATAGAATAAAAAACAAGTTTTACATGTAGCCTGTCAGACTGAAAGCCCTACGCTATATAATGAAAGCCCTTCAGGCTATATGCGAAACTTAAATTAAAAACCTCAAATATGAAACACCCTCAAATAATCCTCGTCACCGGCGCTTCTTCCGGTTTTGGAAGAGTCATTGCTACGCAGTTGGCTGCACAAGGACATATCGTTTATGGCTCCAGTCGGAAAGCAGTATCCGATAATCCCGGCTTCAAAATGTTGCAATTAGATATTACTGATCCTGCATCAGTATCCAATGCCATATCGACAATTCTGAAAGAGCAAGGTAGCATTGATGTACTTGTCAACAATGCCGGGATGGGTATCAGCGGAGCTATCGAACTCACTACCGAGGAAGAGATACAACGTCAGATGAATACGAATTTCACGGGTGCCGTCCGTATGTGTGCAGCAGTACTGCCTTTCATGCGCGAAGCCGGACACGGACGAATCATAAATATCAGTTCCATTGCAGGCGTCCTTGCCGTTCCCTTTCAGGCTTTCTACAGTGCATCCAAGTTTGCGATTGAAGGGTATAGTGAAGCGCTTTATCAGGAAGTTAAGCCACTGGGTATACAAGTTTGCGTAGTCGAACCGGGAGATTTCCAGACTGGTTTCACAGCCCAACGGCAAGTGAGCCAGACCACTCTCTCCCATCCACAATACGAAGAGAGTTTTGCAAAAGCCATGCGAAACGTAGAGCAATCTGAAAACAATGGTTGCCGACCGGAAAAGTTAGGCAAAGCAATCTGCAAACTAGTAAATAGCCGCCGCCCTACTTTCCGCACAAAAGTCGGTCCATGGGAACAAGTATTCTTTGCACGCATCAAGCCTATGCTGCCGTTTAGTCTGGTAGATTGGCTGATCAGGAAATTCTATTAAATGATAATCCGACTACATAATTGTATGTAATCATATAATTTATATCTTTGCGAGCAAATAAACATCAACCCCTTACAAGGTTCAAGTAATGAAACAGACTATTCTCACTATTTTCTTTGCAATCATAGCATTGGGAGCAAATGCCCAATCCCCTATCTCCTTTCAGGTAAAAGCCGGAGTCGGTACCTCCAACTTCTATGGAGAAAATGTAGAAAGTGATACACGCATCGCCTACAAAGTAGGTGTCGGCATGAACTATGAGTTCAACCGTACATGGGTGTTTCAACCATCACTGAACTTCGTATCGATAGGTGCCCGTGAAGAAGTGGAATATGTAGGCAAAGTGAACATGAACGAATTGTATATCCAGCTCCCCATCATGATGGCCGCCCGCCTCAACCTTGGAAAGAATTACAGTGCTTCCCTGAGTGCCGGCCCGTATATTGCCTATGGCGTAGGCGGAAAGACATCCGGCGAGATGGAGGAATATGATTACAGTAGTGAATACAATCCTAACAGAAGCTACAGATTCCGCATAGATACTTTCGGTAACCGGATAGATGACAAAATGGGAAACAAACGCTTTGACGCCGGCCTTATGTTCGGCCTCAACATAGAATATCACAAATTCATATTCGGAGCAGAGCTTCAATTAGGAATGATCAAGGTAAACGACCAGCTGGATAACCTATTGCAATCATCCGGCATTGAGAAATTCTCTCCCAAGAATCTCGCTTCGTTCTTCACCGTAGGATACCGGCTCTGATTTACAACTGCTCCGCCTGCTTTCGTTTCATTTCATTCAGTACACTGCATGTCAACGGTATGGCAAGAATGAACGTAAGAAGGTCAGCAACGGCCTGACACATTTCTACACCCTGCAAACCCAGATAATGAGGCAGAATAAAAATCAGCGGAATAAAGAACAATCCTTGGCGGGCAGAAGAAATAATGGTAGCCTTTACCGGTTTACGAATCGTCTGCAACATCATATTACTCATCACAATCCATGAACCCAACGGAAAAGTAATGAACTGCCAACGCAAGGCAGCAGCACCTACTGCAATTACATCCGGGTCTCCCTTACGGAACAAAGAAACAATCTCTTCAGCAAATCCCATGCCTGCCAGCGCACACACCACCAAGAAGATGAATCCCACCTTTACACAAAACCAGAATCCCTGACGGACACGCGCATACAATCCTGCACCATAATTGAAACCGCATACCGGTTGGAAACCTTGTCCGAAGCCTATCAGGAAAGCATTAATGAACATTGCGATACGGGTAACAATAGACATGCCCGCAATAGCCGCATCTCCATAAGCCCCGGCAGCCACATTCAGCAAGATAGTAGCTACACTCGCCAGCCCCTGACGGGCAAGCGAAGGAGTACCACCACCAATAATTTCCTTTATGAAAGCCAGTGAAGGTGTGAAGTTCCTGAAACGGATACGGATATTGCCCCCCTTTCTGCACATATACAACAACAGGGAGAAACTACAGATCTGACTGATGACTGTAGCCAACGCAGCACCCGATATCCCCATATCGAAGACAAAAATCAGAATAGGGTCCAGTATCACATTAATCACCGCACCCGATACGATTCCTACCATCGCATACGCTGCATTTCCCTGGAAACGAATCTGATTGTTCAGTACTAACGAAGCAGTCATAAAAGGGGCACCCAGCAATATGATGCCCAGATATTTTTCCGTATAAGGCAGGATAGTAGGTGTAGAACCCAATGCAAGCGACAACGGGGTAAGGAAGATAAGTCCCACCACTGCCAGAAATATACCCATAAACAACGCCCAGAAGAAACCGGTAGCCGCCATCTTCTCTGCATTCCCAGTCTCCTGCGCACCGAGTTTCCGCGAAATATAGTTCCCCGAACCATGCCCGAAGAAAAAGCCCACCGCCTGAATAATGGACATGACCGAGAACACAATACCTACAGCCGCCGTCGACTGGGTATTGATCTTTCCCACAAAGTACGTATCCGCCATATTATAGAATGACGTAACCAACATACTGATAATCGTAGGTACAGCCAATGATACTATCAGACGGGGCACCGGAGTGGTAGTCAGATAGAGATAATTATCTTTTGTCGAATGTCTCATAGAATTTTCACAATCTCTGCAAGCAGTTCATCAATGGTTTGCACAGTCACCGCTTCGCCGTTTACCGGGTGTAGTACAAAAGTACCGTCCCCTTTCAAATCTCCCGTTTCAATATAAACGTCCGACTCCACGTTTCGGTTTGCCAGAATACCATTTCTTTGCAAAGCTTTCCGCACCATAGCGTATTTTTGTCCATGCCCGACAATACGGATCTGGGAAGTATATTCATTGTTCACCCGGAATAATCCTGTCTCCAGATCAAACACAATTCCTTTACGGGCAAAGAAACTACTGAGCGTTCCATCCAGTGAAAGGTCTTCGGGAGTTCCGATAGTCACCCCGTTCACCTTATCCATCAACCAGATTTTATCCGCAATCTGCAAGGCAAGTTCCAGGTCATGTGTAGACAAGAAAATAGTCTTATCCGTCTGCCGGCTCAACTGATGGAGCAATTGCATCATTTCCACTTTACTCGGGAAATCAAGAAAGGCAGTAGGTTCGTCCAGAAAAATCACCGGAGTTTCCTGTGACAGTGCCTTGGCAATCATCACCTTCTGCCGCTCACCATCACTCAGTGTATGCACCATGCGATGTGCCAGGTGAGATATTCCGACCAAGTTGATAGCATGATCCACTACCTCTTTATCTTCTTTGGAGAGTGTTCCCCAGAAACCGGTATATGGACTGCGTCCCAGACCGATAAGTTCCACAGAAGTCATATTGCGGATGTCGCACTTTTCAGTCAGGACTACACTGATCACTTTTGAAAGTTGTTTGTCCGTATAAGAGCCAATCTCTTTTCCCTGTATACGTATTTCACCGGATAACTTCGGTTGAAATGCGGAAAGCGTACGCAACAATGTAGACTTCCCCACCCCGTTGGCACCCAACAGACAAGTCAACTCCCCGCTATTGATTCCGGCACAAATATCGCTTGCCACGACTTTCACATCTCCTTTACCGGGATAGCCAATGGATAGTTTCTCAATATGTATAGTTTCCTGTTTCAAGACCTCTTTATTTTCAATTCTCAATTATTCTTCCAGTTCCCCTTTACGCTTCCTGAAGAGCACGGATGCCACTACCGGAGCACCTACCAAAGCAGTCACCGAATTCACCGGTAAAGCTCCTTCAAATCCCGGCATGCGGGCTATGAGGTTGCACACCAACGCCAACGAAGCCCCTACCAACAATGTGGCAGGCATCAGTATCCGATGGTCGGATGTATGAAATATAGCCCGGCAAAGATGGGGAACAGCCAGACCGATAAACATAATCGGACCGCAATATGCCGTCACAATCGCCACCAATACACCTGAACAGGAGATTACCAACAGGCGCGCCCTCTTAATGTTCAGCCCCAGGTTCCGTGCATACCCATCGCCCAGCAGCAATAAGTTCATCGTCTTTATCAGCAGAAACGAGAGTGGCAACAAGACCGCCATGATACAAACAAACAGTATCATCTGATCCCCCGACACACGGGCAAAACTACCCAGTCCCCAAATGACGTATGCACGAATATCTTCCTCCACACTGAAATATTTCAATACGCCGATAATGGCACTTGCCACATAACCAATCATCACACCGATAATCAGCAGCGTCACATTTCCCTTTACTTTCTGTGAAACGTATACGATAAGCGCCATCACGGACAGTGCTCCGATAATAGCTGCAATGGACAACGCCACTTCTCCCATATATCCGAGCTTGCTCAATGCCACACCGCCCATCGCTCCCGATAGCAATACCACACAGGCTACTCCCAGGCTGGCACCCGAACTGATACCCAACACTGACGGTCCTGCCAGCGGATTCCGGAAAACCGTCTGCATCTGCAAACCACTCACCGATAGCCCTGCTCCCGCTACTAACGCCGTCAATGCCTGCGGCACACGGGATTTCCAAATGATGTTCTGCCAGATAATGGACTCATCCGTATTCCATAAGATGTTCCAGACGGAACGAAAAGGAATATGGACAGAGCCTAACAGCAGGTTCAGCAAGAAAAACAGGAATATGGATGCCAGTATCACCAGCATCAGGAGCAGTGTCGGTCTTTTCATTGCAAACGTGCGTAGTATTTCGGTTGGTAATCAGGTAATAAATCGGGGTGGAACGCATGGATCAGATCTTCCAACACTATTTCCGGTTCCATCGGCATACTTTCGTAGAAAGGTTGCTCGCGCATATTACAATAAATAACGCCTTTGTCACGGAATGCACGGAAGTCGGCATAACGAGGATCAAGCGACTTCAAAGCGTCATAAGAGAATGTACCGTCGTAACTATTCACAATACGCCAGTAATCGGCACTCTCCGCCTGGCTGTATACTGTTTCAAAATCCAGTGTAACGCCACCGGAACGGGGATCGTCCTTCAAGAAGTAATCGGCTCCCGCATCACGGAACAGTTCGGCCAGGAAGCTCTTACCGCCTACTGCATACCAGTTTCCTCCACGTATCTCACCGCTGAATACTACCGGACGCTTCTTCACATCAGCAGCCAGTTGTTTCAGGTCATTATAATGCTTTTCTATTGCAGCAAATTTTTCATTCGCCTCCTCTTCCTGTCCAATAAACAAGCCGATGAATTTAATCCATTCCGCCTGTCCCAGCGGAGTCATTTCCTTATATCCCAGGTGCGGAACCAAAGGTATTCCGATTTCACGCATCGTATCATATCCACCCCGCTTGAAAGGGGAGATAAAAATGACATCCGGATTCACACTCATGATCACTTCATTATCAAAGTTACCTTCAATTCCTATTTTGGCAGTCTTACCCGATTTCAAGCGCTCATTCATCTCTTTGTTGAACAAATGGCGTGTACTGGTTATACCCACCACTTTATCGCAGGCTTCCAGTTTGATGAAATTGGATAACTGTAAAGAAGTCATGCAAATGGCACTGCGTACCGGTGTTTCAATCACGGTATAATCAGAAGGAATCCCTTCGGGTTTTGTTCCCCGGGGCACCAATGCATAATGGAAAGTATTACTACTTTCATTTTGAGGATCGCGCAAGTCCACCAAGCGGACATGATTGGGGAGATATTTCACTTCAAACCCTTGGGCATAAACCGGATAAATAGAGTCTGTGGCTGATGCAGAAGCTGTGGTAGCCTGTAGATCAGTAGAATTTTGTTTGTTTTTCGGGCCACAAGCCACACATAAAATACTTAAAAGGGAGACGGTTATTGCAGTAGTTCGTTTCATGACAATAAAAAGGTATAGAATTCGAGTACAATATTCGTCATTTTTGGGGAGATACGCAAATACCCGTCCTATAATTTAACCGAATTTGTGCCCGAACACCTCTTATATAAGAATGTCTAAAAATTCATCAGATCATTCAATGCTTCGCTCATGCTGGGATGTGTAAATATATAATCACGCAAGAAAGTATATTCTTGTCCCGTTTTCATTACAATAGATACGATATTAATGATCTCACTTGTTTCCGGTCCGAACAGGGAGCAGCCCAGAATCTTATTTGTATCGGCATCCACTACTACCTTAAACAACCCGTCAGTCTCACCTAAAGTACGTGCCCGCGGAATGGCTGCTACGGGAAGTGTATTCACCTTTATGTTCAGTCCTTTCTTACGGGCTTCCGTCTCACTCAACCCCACACGTGCCAAAGGAGGGTCCATAAATACCGAATAACTCACAGGCTCACGGTCGTCCGTACGCCGTTCTCCTGCACCAAACAAATCCTCACGGATAATGCGGTAATCGTCCAATGAAATATAGGTGAATTGTAATCCACCTTTTACATCGCCAATGGCACGGATGGCCGGATTAGTAGTACGCAACCATTCATCTACAATAATGGCTCCCCGTTCATTCACTTTCACACCGGCAACTTCCAGATTCAACCCCGAAGTATTCGGACGACGCCCTGTTGCCAATAAGATAGCATCTCCTTCCAGATGATGGATTTCATGAGTTACAGCATCCTCATAGATCACCGTTGCACCGTCCACGTATTGTACTTTCGCGTTGAGATGGAAAACAATGCCTTTCTTTTCCAATACGGTCTGTACGCTGGCGGCAATATCCCTGTCTTCGCGGCCAATCAGTTCGGGATACCCTTCGAGTACCGTCACCTTCGAACCGAAAGAGGCATACATGGAAGCAAATTCAAGTCCGATATAGCCTCCTCCGATAATGACCAAATGCTTAGGCAATTCCGTTAATTCCATGATAGAAGTGCTGGTATATACAAATTGGCTCTCCTTTACTCCGGTTATATCAGGTATGACAGTTTCCGAACCGGTGCAGATAAGCAGGTTGGCGGCTTCATAAACAGCTTCGCCCGAGGCGATAGTGATCGTTCCGTCGGCTGCCCGCCCTTTGATTTCGGCTTCGCCGCTCACCACTTCCACGCCGTTCTCCTTCATCTTCATGCGGATGCCGGCTGTCAGTTTCTTTACGACTTTATTTTTACGAGCGATGATCTTCGGGAAATCGAAAGCAGGATTCTCCGCACTTACCGCATATTTGGGGGCGTGTTTGATCGTATCAAACACTTTCGCAGAATAAAGCAAAGTCTTTGTCGGCACGCATCCTTCATTCAGGCACACACCGCCTAACGCGTTCTTCTCAAAAAGCACAGTGGACAAGCCACCCGCAGCCGCCTTTTCAGCAGCCGTATAACCGGCAGGACCGCCCCCGATTATGGCAACATCGTATTTCATGTTCTCAGATTTAATTAAATTTTATATTGGGATTAATTTGTTGTAAGATCGAAATAAATTCTTCCTTGTCGGCCGGATAAAAAGAGGAGTGCCTCTCTATGCCTCCTTCCATACGGGAGTAATAGACGACGACTTTGTTACCGCTGCACTCGAGCCGGGAGATCAGTTTCACGTCGATTTGCCCGTTTCCGTGCAACATGTCCCTATCCGTTATCTGATACGGACGTAACTGAAGTATAGTTAACGGCAGGAAACAAAGGATCAAGGGTAGTCGATCAAATTTGTCCTCGCTGAAAGCATCCATAATAACCAACAATGCAAATACTCCTAATAAAATCCAGAAGATGTATACATGCCAATCTTTCTGGTTTTTCCGAATCCGTGCTTTCATGGTAATCTTAAGTTTTAGATAACCGGTTCCTTTATCCGGATATCGGGATTATGCTTCTTCAACAGCTTGACGAAGTCCTGCTTGTTGACCGGCGAAATCAATAGCCACTGCGTGTCGCCTTTGTAGATGATCAGACGGTCCAGTGACA
>ENA-OWRJ01002535-OWRJ01002535.1-human-gut-metagenome-genome-assembly--contig:-NODE-2535-length-15435-cov-3.160988_pt1 | contig 15435 bp, 10 predicted proteins | sample MGYA00248269_ERZ651897 | MGnify/ENA primary metagenome ERZ651897 (study PRJEB26924, sample SAMEA4378252) | human gut metagenome | biome: human gut; feature: human-associated habitat; material: faeces...
AATTGGAGGTAGTTCTTTTAATAATTGTTCTAATTTAACAGATATTAAAATTCCTGATAGTGTAACTGAAATTAGAAATTTAGCCTTTAATAATTGTAAGAAATTGAAAAAAATTATAATTCCAAATAGTGTAATTAAAATTAGAAATAAGGCTTTTTGCGGTTGTTCTTCTTTAATAGATATTGTTCTTTCCAATAATTTAAATGAAATTGAGAACAAGGTCTTTTATAACTGCTACAACTTGAAAAATATTCAAATTCCAGAGAATGTGGAAAGAATAGGAAATAGTGCGTTTAATGGTTGCCGTAGTTTAGAGGATATTATAATTCCAAACAAAGTGACAGAAATTGGAGATATGGCTTTTCAAGGTTGTGAAAAAATAATAGATATCACAATTCCAGATAGTATAGTTAAAATTGGAAAAAAAGCTTTTAAAGACTGTAAAAATTTAAAAAATGTAGTTCTTCCAGGGCATTTAATAGATATTGCAGATGATGCTTTTACAGGCTGTCCAAATGTGACTTTTTTAACAAAAAAAGAATATAAATTAAAACAATCAGTTTTATCAAATGAGCAGTCGCCCGTTTCAAAATCTTTAGAATTACCAAAAGAAAAAAATTTATCTGAATTTGATGAAATGACACAAGAACTAGTTAAAGCATTTCAAAATTTATCATTTCCAGATAAAATGGAAATTATGAATCTTGTATTGAAAAAAACTCAAATATAACACTAACGCCCCACCGGAACACATTCCAGTAGGGCGTTGTATTTTACATAGATTTTTATTTCTCTGCTTCCACTTCTGTTTCCGGAGTTGCAATTGCCTTTGCCGAAGCATACGCCTGTGCATAGAAATATTCCTGTGCATTCAGCGGAGAAGCATCACTCTGCACCTTTTTATAAGAGCCATCCGGCTGCTGGATTCTCGCCTTGACATTATCCTGCATCATGATTCGGAACATCGAGAGGATTCTTGACTTGATATCCTTATCATAAATCGGAGCACCCACTTCCACACGCCGGATGGTGTTTCTCGTCATCCAGTCTGCGGAGGCAATATAAACATCTGCCTGATTTCCAGCCCCGAAGATATAAATTCGGGTGTGTTCCAGATATCGTCCAACAATGCTGCGAATTGTAATATTTTCTGTCTGTCCCGGAATGCCAGCAATTAGGCAGCAAATACCACGGATAATCATTTCAATCTTAACCCCTGCCTGAGAAGCCTCAATCAGCTTATCAATCAGATATTTGTCCGTCAGGGAATTGACTTTCAGCCCGATATAAGCCGGCTGTCCAGCCTTTGCCTTTTCAATTTCCACATCAATGCGGTCTGCAACGTGATTTTGCAGGCAGTGCGGAGATACCAGCAGATATTCCGTGTGCTTGATGGTCTGCCCCATGCAAAGTGCATTGAAGACCCGACTTGCTTCCATGCCGATTTCCGGACGGGCAGTCATCAGAGAATAGTCCGTATAAATTTCAGAAGTTTTCTCGTTGTAGTTGCCCGTTCCAACCTGTGTGATATAAGAGATAGAATTGCCAATTTTTCTTGTAATCAGGCACAGTTTCGAGTGTACCTTGAGGTTATCCAGACCATAGATAATCCGGCAGCCAGCTTCTTCCAGTCGTCTTGACCATTCAATATTGTTTTCTTCGTCAAATCTGGCACGCAGTTCCACCAGTACAACGACATCTTTTCCGTTTTCTGCGGCTTCAATCAACGCTTCTACGATTTTGCTGTTGGTTGCCACCCGATACAGGGTCATCTTGATGGAAACAACGTGTGGGTCTTCGCCAGCTTCGTGGAGCAGGTTCAGGAATGGACGAATGCTTTCAAACGGGAATGATAAGAAGCGGTCTTTCTTCTGAATCTGAGCAATCATCGAGCGGTGGTCGTCAATGTTTGCAGAACGCTGCGGAACTCTGCGAGGATAGAACAACGAACGATTTTTCCGCAGCAAGTCCCGTACCTGTGAAACAAACGACAGGCTCAGTGGAGCTTCTGAGTGGAAAACCTGTGCTTCATTCAGATGTAAATATTCGCACAGTTTGGCAATCACAGACGGATCCATCAGTCTGGAAAATTCCATCTTGACCGGACGCAGCCGTTTTCTGGCACGGAGCAATTTCTCCATGGCAGCCCGATAATCGGTTTCATCTTCAATGTTTTCTTCTTCTGCATCAATGTCTGCACTCCGAACAATTCGAATCAGCGATTTGCTCTTGATGACATGGCGAGAGAAAATATCGGATGCAAAGTGCAGGATGAGTTCTTCCGTCAGAATAAAGCGGTTTTTCTGATTCGGCAGGGAAACATATTTTGGGAATACCGGACTGCTGCACGGAACGATTCCGATTTTTTCGCTGCCTTTTTTCTCCAGTACAACAACCGCATAAATTTCCTTGTTTTGCAGGAACGGGAACGGCTGCTTTTTGCTGACAATTTGCGGAGAGAGCAGCGGTTCGATTTCAGAGCGGAAATAAGACTGCAAATAATCCGCTTCCTGCTGAGAAATGGTGTGGAAGTCTACAATCTCCACGCCCTCGGTTTTCAGGCAGTTCTGTAAATCCCGATAAGTGTTGTCTTTATCGTGGAGCATCTGGCGAACCCGTTCAAAGATTGCCAAAAGCTGTTCTCTGCAAGTCATATTGGTTTTATTTTCCCGAATTTTCTCGGATACCTGCATCTTTTCAAAGAGCGAGCCAACTCGCACCATAAAAAATTCATCTAAGTTGCTCTGAAAGATGGAGAGGAAGGAAAGCCGTTCACAGAGTGGATTTGCTGGATCTTGTGCTTCTTCTAGAACACGCTGGTTAAATTTCAGCCATGAAAGTTCTCGATTGGCGTAGCAACGCTGATCTGCCATAAATAATGCCTCCTGTTGGTTGATTGATTGGTTTTGAATACAGCAAAACGCAGTCCGACTGGAAACAGACGGCTGCATTTTGAAGAACTTGCACAAAAAAATCATCAAAATGATGTAAAAAAGAAACAAGAGTTTTGTTTTCTTTTATTATACTACATTGTCTGTTTTTATGCCAGCTCATAAATGTAAACCATTTGTTATTTTTGCGTTAAGTTTTGTGTTTTACTTTTTACATAAACTTTTTGAAGAATTTGCAGGAATCTTGTTGTATTTTTCTGTTCGTTGCAGTATACTATAAGAATGGGCTGTGCACGCACAGGACGAAAAAAGAAACAGGAGTATCAAAGAATCATGAATGTTGCATTGATTGATATGGGTTCGAACAGCATTCGCCTTGCGGTTTACAAGGTGGAGCAGAAGGATTTTGAACCGATTTTTTCCAAACGCTATATGACAGGATTGGCAAGTTATGTGAAAGAGAAGCAGCTGACCGCAGCTGGTGTGGAGCAGGCTTGTATTGTGTTGCTGGATGCAAAATCTTTGCTGGAACAGCTTTCAGTTGACCAGACGACTGTTTTCGCAACTGCCTCGCTGCGAAACATCAAAAATACAGAAGCGGTTGTTGCTGCCATTCAGCAAAAGACAGGCTACACCGTGCAGATTCTTTCCGGACATGAAGAAGCCTTTCTGGACTATTTTGGTGTGATGCATGGTGCACCGATGGAAGAAGGGGCACTGGTAGACATCGGCGGCGGCAGCACGGAAATCACCACCTTTGCAGCAGATGGGCCAGCTTTCATGGAAAGTATGCCTGTTGGAGCACTGCGTCTGCACACGGAAATGGTGGAAAAATTCCTGCCGAAAGAAGCCGAGGTTGCTCAGATTCAAGAACGGGTTCTGCGGGAATGGAAGAAAATCAAAGCGGACAAACTGTCGCACTGTGATTTGCTCTGTGCCGTTGGCGGAACAGCTCGGGCAGTGTTGCAGCTGATTCAGACGCAGCAAGCACCCTTGCCGGATGCGAATTCCTTTACAGCAGAGCAGTTTCAGAAGTTGAAAAAACAGCTGCTGAAACGGGATGAAGCAGCGAAGAAATTGATTTTACAGGTTTGTCCGGAACGGGTGCACACGATTCTTCCCGGCATTTTAATTTTGGATGTCATCATCCGGCAGCTGCATACCCATTTGATTTATGTCAGCCCGTATGGTGTACGGGAAGGGTATTTGCTGCGGCACTATTTATCCTGAGACAGGTTTCTGGAAAATTCCAAAAAAATTTCTTGGATGCCGTTGCTTTTTTGGCGGAAATGTGCTAAAATGAATGTTTGATATGGATTTGTCGATACAAGAACAATCCAATTTTAGAATCTGACATTTTATGGAAGGCTGTGATGGTAGGGTTGGAAAAGAAGCTGGCATTGTACGGGTTTAACAATCTCACAAAGACGCTGAGCTTTAACATTTTTGATGTCTGTTATGCAAAGACAGAACGAGAAAAACAGGACTATATCCGCTACATTGACGAGCAATATAACTCGGAACGATTGACGAACATTCTCTGTGACGTTACGGAGATGATCGGGGCTTCTATTTTGAATATTTCCAAGCAGGATTATGAACCGCAGGGGGCATCCGTCAACATTCTGATTGCAGAAGGGCACGTTCCCTCTCAGATTGATGTATCCTGTAATCAGGGAGAAACCTTTTTAAAACGGCGGGACATTCACGCCCATCTGGACAAAAGTCATGTCACGGTTCACACGTTTCCGGAAAGTCATCCGGACAACGAAGTGACGACCTTTCGGGTCGACATTGACGTTTCGACTTGTGGAGAAATTTCTCCGTTGAACACACTGGATTATCTGATTCGCAGTTTCGATTCGGATATTATCACCATTGACTATCGAGTACGGGGCTTTACCAGAGATGTCAACGGCAAAAAATGTTTCATCGACCACAACATCACCTCTATTCAGGACTATATTGACCCGGAAATCCTGCTGCGGTATGATACCATGGATATAAATATGTATCAGGCAAACATTTTTCACTGCCGGATGCTGATTAAAGAAATGCAGCTGCAAAATTATTTGTTTAAGACCGATGTCTATGAGTTAGACCCTCGGGTACGTCTGGATATTACCAACCAACTGCGGCGGGAAATGATTGAGATTTTCAGCGGCAGAAATATTTATGGATAAGGGAGGCAGGCTGTATGGAACAGGTTACCCAACAGCGTGCACCGCTGCTCGAAGCGATGCAAGCACACCGATTGAATCGGGTTGTCCGGTTTGATGTTCCGGGACACAAAGGCGGACGGGGCAATCACGAACTAGCGGAGTTTTTAGGAGCAGACTGTGTGCGGATGGATGTCAATTCCATGAAAAATCTGGACAATCTCTGTCATCCGGTTTCCGTCATTCGGGATGCACAGCAGCTGGCAGCGGAAGCGTTCGGTGCAAAGAATGCATTCTTTATCATCAACGGGGCAACGGGTGCGTCACAGGCAATGATTTTCTCCACCTGTAAGGCAGGGGATAAGCTGATTATGCCCCGAAATGTGCACCGCAGTGCTATCAACGCTTTGGTTGTCAACGGAGCGATTCCCGTCTATGTTGACCCAGGCGAACAGAAAGACTTAGGTATTCCGCTGGGGATGGCGGTAGAAGATGTGGAAAAGGCAATCTTAGCGAATCCCGATGCAAAAGCGGTTCTGGTCAACAATCCGACCTATTACGGCGTTTGTGCAGATATCCGAAAGATCGCAAAGCTTGCCCACGACCACGGTATGTTGCTGCTGGCAGACGAAGCCCACGGGACACATTTCTATTTTGGCGAAAATCTGCCATGTTCGGCGATGGCAGCTGGAGCAGATATGGCAGCGGTCAGCATCCATAAAACGGGCGGCTCGCTCACGCAAAGTGCCATGCTGCTCTGTGCGGATACAGTCAATGCCGATTATGTGCGGCAGGTCATCAACCTGACACAAACAACGAGTGCCTCTTACTTACTGATGGTATCGCTGGACATCGCACGCCGGAATTTAGCATTGAACGGGCGGGAGATGTTCCATAAAACGGTGCAGTTCGTCAACTATGCCCGTGAGGAAATCAACCGGCTGGGCGGCTATTATGCCTATGGTTCGGAACTTTGCAACGGCGATTCGTTCTATGCATTTGATACCACGAAACTTTCCATTCACACCCGAAACACCGGTTTAGCAGGGATTGAAGTGTATGACCTGTTACGGGATGAATATGATATTCAAATTGAATTCGGTGACATCGGAAATATTCTGGCAATTGTCACCGCTGGCGACCGAGAATTGGAAATTGAACGGCTGATTTCCGCTCTTTCCGAAATCAAGCGGCTGTATGGCGGTGACCCGACCGGCATGCTGAACAGCGAATACATTCCGCCGGATGTGGCACTTCCGCCGCAGCAGGCATTCTTTGCAGAAAAGGAAGCCGTTCCGCTGCGGTTCAGCATCGGCAGAGTTTGTGCCGAGTTTGTCATGTGTTATCCGCCGGGGATTCCGATTCTCGCACCGGGCGAACGCATCACCGAAGCAATTGTTTCTTATATTTTGTATGCAAAGGAAAAGGGCTGTTCGCTGACAGGTTCACAGGATATGACCCTGTCCAGCTTACAGGTCGTCAAATAAGAAAGGGTGAAATCAAACGATATGATGGATATTTGGTATACGGAAAATCACACCGACCATGTGCGGATGTCCATGCGGGTGGATAAGCAGCTTGCCAGTGTGCAGAGTGATTTTCAGCGAATTGATATTTTTGAATCGGTGGAATTTGGCAGAATCATGACGTTGGACGGCTTGCTGATGCTGACGGAGAAAGACGAGTACATTTATCATGAAATGATTACCCATATTCCGATGGCAACCAATCCGAACATCCGGAACATTCTGGTCATTGGAGCAGGGGACGGCGGAACGGTTCGGGAACTGGTACGCTATCCGTCCATTGAACACATTGACGTTGCGGAAATTGATGAGATGGTGGTGGAACTGTCGAAGAAATATCTGCCGTTTACCGCCTGCGGATTTGATGACCCTAGAGTTGATGTGCACATTCAGGATGGGCTGCGGTTTGTCCGGAAAGTCGAAAACGAATATGATTTGATTATCGTTGATTCTACCGACCCGTTCGGCGTAGGCGAAGGGCTGTTTACCAAGGAGTTTTACGGGAACTGCTACAAGGCATTGAAAGCAGATGGCATTCTGGTGAATCAGCATGAAAGCACGTTCTATACCTCCTATGCGAACTCGATGAAACGGGCACATAGTCGGATTAAATCATTCTTCCCGATTGCACTGGTCTATCAGGCACACATTCCAACCTATCCCTCTGGGCATTGGCTGTTTGGGTTTGCATCCAAGAAATATGACCCTCGCACCGATTTGCAGGCGGATTGGTGGAATAGTCTGGGCATTCGTACCCGGTATTATAACACGATTCTGCATCAGGGCTGCTTTGCAATTCCGAACAACGTACGGGATGCTCTGAGAGAGTCGGAAACATAAAGGAGGAACCCCCATGCAGGAAAACAAATTTGAGATGAAAGACATCGTGCCGGAGTTGCTGCGGCATACAGAAATTCCGTGTATGCGGCTGAAACTGGTCGATACCACACCGGGCATTGCAGAGAGCAAGTTCGGCGGTCGGGGCTATGTGCCGCATGACGCTGCCATTCCGACCAACAGCGACGGTGTACAGATGCGGTTGCTGGCACAGATTGATTGTCAGCAGATTACCATTCCGGATTTTCCAACGTCTGGTTTGCTGCAATTCTGGGCAATCAATGACGACTTGACGGGCTGTGATTTTGACAACAACACGGAACAAAAAGATTTTCGGATTTGCTATTATGAAACCGTTGATCCGACTGTCACTGAAGAAGAGGTTGCGGCGAAAGAGGGCAATAACTTGCCGTGTGAAGAAGATTTCTTCCCGATTGAGGGCTGCTTTGGACTGGAATTTGAACAGACTACCGACCGGATGTCCATGTGTGATTATCATTTTTGGGAAAAAATAGAACAGTTCATGCGGGAATTTTATCCGGAGCAGGCAAAACAGCTGCTTGCGGATGAAGATGCAAAAGAAGCATTTGAAGAAGAACTGGAAGAATATTTGTGGGATCAAGACGAATTAGACGAAACACCAGACTGGCTACCGGATGCACCTGGACATAAAATTGGCGGTTATCCGTGCTTTACACAGGAAGACCCACGGGATATTCCGAAAGAAGACGACCACGATATTTTGCTGTTGCAAATCGATACTGACAATATCGGAGAGCGTGAAATTATGTGGGGCGATTCCGGCGTTGCCAATTTCTTTATCAGCCGAGAGCATCTGAAACAGCGGAATTTCCAAGATGTGATTTACACATGGGATTGCTGTTAATTTGGAGAGAAAAAGGAGTTATAAAAAATGGGAAAAGCGTTAATTATCGGAGCAGGCGGCGTTGCCGGTGTCGTTGTGCACAAGTGCTGCCAGAACAGCGAAGTGTTTACAGAGATCTGTATTGCCAGCCGTACCAAGTCGAAGTGTGATGCCCTGAAAGCAGCCGTAGAGGCAAAGGGGACAAAGACCGTTGTTATAACTGCACAGGTGGATGCAAATAAGGTTGACGAACTGGTTGCCCTGATTGAACGGGAAAAGCCGGATATTGTCATCAATGTGGCGTTGCCGTATCAGGATTTGACGATTATGGATGCCTGCCTTGCAACCAAGGTGGACTATGTGGACACGGCAAACTATGAGCCGGAGGACACGGCAAAGTTTGAATACAAGTGGCAGTGGGCATATCGGGAACGCTTTGAAAAGGCTGGCATTACAGCCCTGCTGGGCAGCGGTTTCGACCCAGGCGTAACGGGTGTATTCTGTGCCTATGCACAGAAGCATTATTTCGATGAAATCCATGAAATTGATATTCTGGACTGCAACGGCGGTGACCACGGTTATCCGTTCGCAACCAACTTCAATCCGGAAATCAACATTCGGGAAGTTTCTGCAAAGGGCAGCTATATTCTCGATGGCAAGTGGGTGGAAACCGAACCGATGGAAATCAAGCGGGTTTACAACTTCGATGAAGTCGGCGAAAAGGATATGTACCTGCTGCATCATGAAGAACTGGAATCACTGGCTCTGAACATCAAGGGTATTCATCGGATTCGGTTCTTTATGACGTTTGGACAGAGCTATCTGACCCATCTGCGTTGTCTGGAAAATGTCGGCATGACTTCTATTGAACCAATTCTGTATGAAGGCAAGGAAATTGTACCGCTGCAATTCCTGAAAGCCGTTCTGCCAGACCCGGCATCGCTCGGCCCTCGGACAGTTGGCAAGACAAACATCGGCTGTATTTGTCAGGGCGTGAAGGATGGCAAGGAAGTTTCTTACTATGTTTATAACGTCTGCGACCATCAGGAATGCTACAAGGAAGTTGGCTCTCAGGCAGTTTCTTACACCACCGGTGTTCCGGCGATGATTGGGGCAATGATGGTGATGACAGGCAAGTGGAAGAAGCCGGGCGTTTATAACGTAGAAGAATTTGACCCAGACCCGTTCATGGATGCTCTGAACAAGTGGGGTCTGCCGTGGAAGGAAGATTTCCATCCGACCTTGGTGGACTAATTTTTCTGAACCATACAAACCATACCAATAGAAAGCACCGCTTTGCTGGATTTGTTCCCAGCGAAGCGGTGCTTTTTTCAACTATCATGATAGGATTTTTGTTAGATAGCAGTCATGCGAAACGCAAAGGAAAGTCCGGTTTCTGACTGACGGGTAAATTCTGGGTGAACGGTTGCTCCCCAGCTGTCATCACCGCCAACACCCATTTCTCCGGCAGAAATCCGAACTACATTCCGGTAAGAACGAGGCAGTTCCTGCAAGTGGTATGCCTGTTCCAGCTGGTGGGGTGTATACGGCAGAGCGGAGAAGTCCATTTGTTCTGCTGCAAAGCGGAAGCCGTGCCCGTCTGCGTTAGTAATGGTGAACCACTGTGTATCGGTGTGGTTGCCGCATTCCTGTACATAGGCATACGGAATAAGCTGTTCTGCAACGGTGCTGGTGTAGCAGCCAATGCGAGAGCCGTTTTTCCGGTCGCAGTACGTTTCATCCTTGCCTCTGCCATACCATGCAATCTGGTCGAATGCCAGCGGCATCTGCAAGAGCATTCCGAAGTCCGGCATGTTGCCATATTCCGTGCAGCCCAGCATCTGCATCGTTACGGTGATACTGCCGTCCCCATAGAACTGATAGGTGACCAGACAGCCATTGTCGGGATTCTGTGGGAATGTGTAACGGGTGACAATGTCCACCGTGTGAGCCGTCTGCTTGCAAGATACGATAGACGGAACGGCATACAAAGAAGCGATTTTCCACATTGCGGTATCGTATGGCATCCGGCAGCCCAAATCATTTTCAATCGGAGCACGCCAGAAGTTCGGTCTGGGAATGCCAACCTGAGAGGCAATGCGTTCCACGCCGTTTTTCTGATAGGAAACAATGCCTGCTTTATCCCTGCCGAACAGGATGTGGAAATCAGAACCGTGAATGCCATAGTTGACATCGCCCACAATCAGTTCCGGAGCGGGCAGCAGTTCTTCGGTCGTTGGAACAACCACGTTCCAAGCAGCCTGTCCAAAGGCAACTTCTGTCTGTGCATCTGCCCAGTCGGTTGCAGCGGTTCTGTAGATGGAAATGGTCAGCGTATAAGCCCCTGGTTCGGTCGCAGTTCCAGCAAACGGATTTGCAAAAGACTGCGTCGTCTGCGGAGTAATGACGGGCAGCGGCAGTTCCTGTTCTGCAACCGGAACACCATCCTTGCAGAGCGTTGCAGTCATAGAATACGGAGTCGTATCCGTGAACAGGAATTCGTTGTGAATGGTGAAGCCCTGTGGTGTACAGGCAATCGTGAATGGCTGATAGCAGTACTTCACTTCTGCCATTTTGGTGGTAATGGTGCGGTCTGCAAAGACAATGCCATTTGTACAAAAATTATAGTCTGTCGGACGGTCGTCAAAATCGCCGCCTGTTGCAAGAAATGATTCGCCATATTCATTCTTCTTGAAAACTGCTTGGTCGATGAAGTCCCAGATAAAACCGCCCTGATAGCGTGGCTCTCTCTTGGTGAGGTCGGTATACTTGAACAATGCCCCGTTGGAGTTGCCCATAGAGTGGGAATATTCGCAGCAGATAAACGGCTTTTCCGGATGTTCTTTCAGGAACTGTTCAATTTTGGCTACCGATGGATACATCTGGCTTTCCATGTCGCTGGTTTGGTTGAATCGGCGGTCATTGACAACGCCCTCATAGTGTACCAGTCTGGAGGAATCCCGTTTCCGGAACTGTTCTGACATTGCATAGATATTTGAACCGCCGAACGACTCATTGCCGCAAGACCAAATCAAAACGCAAGGGTGATTTTTATCCCGTTCCTGCATGGCAGCGGCTCTTGCCAAAACGGCATTTGTCCAGTGCGGATTGTCATTCGGGAGGGTGTGTTCGTCCGGAGCAATCGCCCCCATCTTTTGCCATGTTCCATGTGTTTCCATGTTGGTTTCGTCAATCACATACAAGCCGTACTGGTCACACAGTTCATAGAAATCATTCTGGTTCGGATAGTGTGAGGTACGAACGGCATTGATGTTATTCTGCTTCATGGTGAAGATGTCCCAGCGGATTTCTTCTTTCGTGATGGCACGTCCACGGGTTGCACTAAATTCATGCCGGTTTACGCCATTGAATACAATCCGCTTGCCATTCAATTTCATGATACCATTTTCCATACGGAATTGCCGAATACCGATTTGCTGCGGAACAACTTCCAGAACCGTTCCATCTGCATCCTGCAACGTCAGAACCAAATGATACAAATTCGGCTGTTCTGCACTCCAAAGGAGTGGCTGCTCTACAGAGAATGCAACAACCTGTTCGGATGCTGTTACAGGCATGCTCTGTTCTGCAAGCTGCTTGCCGTTCGGGTCAGTGAGAACTGCATGCAGCGTTCCGGATACTGTGCCAGAGAATGCACAGTCTACCCGAACATCTGCCTGTGAGAAGGTGTCGTTCAAGTCCGTGTGAACGAAGAGGTCTTGCAGGTGCAGCTTTGGAACGGCATACAATTCTACATCACGGAACAAGCCGGAGAACCGCCAGAAATCCTGGTCTTCAAGCCAGCTGCCGGAAGAACGCTGGAAAACCTGCACGGCAATCTTATTTTCACCATCGTTCAAATAATCTGTAATTGCAAATTCTGCTGGGGTGAAGCTGTCCTCATGATAGCCGACAAATGTTCCGTTGACCCACAGAGCCATTGCCGTTTCTGCCCCATGAAAGACCAGCCGGATTTCTGCATCCTTGCGGAATGCTTCCGAAATTGTAACCATGCGGATATAGCTGCCCGTGGCGTTGAAGCGTTCTGGAATCTCACCCGGCTTGCAGTTTTCCACGCCATCCCACGGATACATGGTATTGACATACTGCATTTGTCCATAGCCATTGGTTTGTAAGTGTCCCGGAACAGGAATGGTGTCCCAATTGCTGTCATCATAGCCTACCTGCTCGAAGTGTTCCGGCAGGGCGTTCAGGTTTTCGCTGTAGAAGAATTTCCAGTCACCATTCAGGGACAGGAAAAAGCTGCTCTGCTGTTCCTTGCATTCTGCTGCACTGCGATAGTGGATATGGGAAGAATGCGGCTTGCAGGTGTTGATTTGGAAGATTTCCGGATTTTTTAAAATATCAGTTGAAAAGGTCATGATAAACCATCCTTTCTATAGCAGAAATACCGCAGTCTGAAATTACTGCGGTATTCTGCAATCACGTTCATTGATCTTTTGAAAGAAGGAAAAATAAGGAAGAAATTTTGTTGTTTGCGAGTAGGGGAAATTTACTTGACAGAACCAATCATGCCCTGTACGAACTGCTTCTGCATGAGGAAGAAAATCAGAGCAGTTGGAAGGGTTGCAATGACGATCCCTGCCATAATCATACCATAGTCTGGGTTATAAGAAGCACCCATGGTGGAGAGAATCAGCGGAACGGTTTTCTTTTCTGGGGATTGCAAAGCAACCAACGGCCAGAGGTAGTTGTTCCAGCTGTTCATAAAGGTGATGATTGCAGCTGCTGCATAAGAGGACTTCATAACCGGCATATACATCCGGAAGAAAATCTGCAATTCATTCAAGCCATCCAGCCGAGCAGCTTCGATGATATCCTTCGGGAACGACTTGGTGTTCTGACGGAAGAAGAAAATCAGGAACGCTGTGGAGATTGCCGGAATAATAACGGCTGCAAAGGTGTTCAGACCCATGAAAGACAAGCCGCTGTCGCTCAATTTACCGAAAATCCGGAACAACGGAATCATTAGGGTTGCGAATGGAATCATCATCGAGAGGAGCAGGAAATTAAAGACCCTGTCCCGATTCTTGGTGCGGAACATTTCAAACCCATAGCCGGCAGCAGAAGAAACCAGCAGTGCCAGAACGGTCGTAATAACGGCGATAATGGCGGAGTTTCCGAGAGCGGTCAGGAATCCACGGTCTGCGGCGAACAGGTTTTGCAGGTTCTTGAACAGGCTTGTTCCAAATGTGACCGTACCACGGTTGATGTCAACGGTATCATTCGTTGCACAGATAATCATCCACAAAAACGGGAAGATGGAAATAATGGAAGCCAGAATTAAGAATACATACTTGAAAATGTGAAACGGGTGAACTTTCTTTTTCCGTCCAACGGTGGACGGCATCGTTGTAGCTGCTGCCATAATTAATCATCTCCTCCCACTTTCATCTGAATGGCGGACAGAATTGCAATCATTACCAGTACAACAAAGGCAATCGCAGCCGCATAACCGAAGTTCGGTGTATACTTAAAGCAGAGGTTGTAGATGTACTGGGAAATGGTCAAGGTCGTATTGGCTGGGCCACCGTCAGTGATGTTCTTAACTTCATCGAAGAGCTGTAACGTACCGATGGTGGAAGTAATGGTTGTGAACAAGATAATCGGTTTCAACTGCGGGACAATGATTTTGAAGAACTTCTGGAAGCCGTTGCAGCCGTCCAGTTCTGCGGCTTCATAAATCGAAGGGTCGATGTTCTGTAAGCCAGAGAGATAGAAAATCATATTGTAGCCCGTCCATCTCCACGTGATAGAGATGATAATCAGAGCCTTTGCAAATGCAGGGCTGGTTGTCCAGCCGATTGGCTCAGAAATGAGATGCATTGCCATCAGTATCTGGTTGACCAAACCGTCACCGGAGAAGATGCTCTTCATAATCAAAGAGTAGGAAACCAGCGAGGTGACACACGGTAAGAAAATGGCAATCCGGAAGAAACTTCTGCACTTGAGCTTCTTGTCGTTCAACAGAACGGAGATGAACAAGGCGAGAATAATCATAACCGGCACTTGAACCAATAAATATAAAAAGGTATTGACCAATGCTTTCCGGAAGGTGGTATCCGTCAGCATGCGTTTATAGTTGCTCAGTCCGGCGAATGTCAGCTGATTGCCCTGACCGCTTTGCAGCGAGAGCAGGAACGATTGAATCATTGGAATGAAAACCAGAACGGAAATCATGATGACGCTGATGGAAACGAAGCCCCAGCCCCAACGATTGCTGACTTTTCCAATCGGAGCGAATGTTTCTTTTTTCTTTTGTTTTTTGATTTCAGACATAAGGATCCTCCTCCTTTACCGTTGGTTTCAGGATGTGGAATGCCGCAGAAAAGGGGGTGTCTGCGGCAAGCCAAATCTCTGTTTTGTAACTCTTGTCAGAGAGCTTACAACCAAACTTAGTTGAGTACAGCGGCTTCTGCCTGAACCTGTGTATTGGCGAGTGTTTCGTCAATATCTGCACCCTGGAGAATCGACTGAACGGCTTCGGACATGATGTCTTCGATGGTGTAGGTATAAAGACCATAGTTGACGGTTGGAATTTCTGCTGTCCACTTGGAGAAGTCGCTGAAGATTTCCTGACCGCTGAAGAATTCATTCGGCTTCTTGTAGTTTTCTGCATCTGCGGAAGCCTTCAGTGTGCTAACCAGATTAATTTCAGAAACCAAGTCGTTCATCAGGTCAACATTGGAAGCGAATGTTTCTGCTAAGAAGTTTTCTGCCAATTCGCCATTGCCAACCTTGTCGAGCACGTACCAGCTGCCGCCGCCGATGTTGGAGGTATTCAAAGAGCTGTCTACGTTGTCCAGTCTTGGCAGCGGAGCAACTGCCCACTTGCCGCTCTGGTCTTCTGCTGCTGCGATGGTCGGAGCAATCCAGCATCCAGTCGGAACAGAAGCAACGTCACCCTTTTGGAATGCACCGACGAACGGATCCCAACCGGAGATCTGTTCTGCAATGCCTGCATCAATAATCTGCTGATAGGTCTTAACGGATTCTTTCAGAACCTCGTTGTCTGCAATGTCAACGGTCTTGCCGTCTTCCTTGACATACCAAGAACCAGCGGACTGCATCATCATCCGAATCTGTCCGAGGTCGCTCGGGTCTAAGGTCAGCATATACTTGCCGGTCTTTTCCTT
>ENA-OWRJ01002550-OWRJ01002550.1-human-gut-metagenome-genome-assembly--contig:-NODE-2550-length-15350-cov-24.624975_pt1 | contig 15350 bp, 13 predicted proteins | sample MGYA00248269_ERZ651897 | MGnify/ENA primary metagenome ERZ651897 (study PRJEB26924, sample SAMEA4378252) | human gut metagenome | biome: human gut; feature: human-associated habitat; material: faeces...
TCAAAGAAAATTCATTTTTCCAACGTTCCCCTCTACCTATAACAATCTAAAATGGGTGTTTGGCAACCAGATTTTCAAATTTTGTTGAACTGCCTAATTTTAGAATATAGATTTTGTTCGATTTCCACTTATAGAACCAGAGGAAAGCTGTTTTACAAAAGATTTTGAAAGCCCCTACACTAATAGGAATCCGCAGGACCGTTTTGGAATACAGTTTTAAAGATTTCACAATTTTGGACAAAAAGAAAAACGGAAAAGCAGATAAAATCCACTTTACCGTTTTGTTTCGATAGCGCGATACGCATAAATTACTGTCTTGGGCTTTTCCGATAATTTGCCTTATGAGAAGATTGGAAAAAATGAGCCTGTCTGCATTGCAGATGAAGTGCCGTTTGACATCCCGGAGAGTTGGGAGTGGGTGAGACTAGGTAATATAGGAGATTGGGGTTCAGGTGCTACGCCGAATCGTACAACCCCTGAATATTATAACGGAAATATTCCATGGTTAAAGACCGGAGATTTAAACGATAACTATATAACTGATATTCCTGAAACCATTACGGAACTTGCATTGGCAAAAACATCTGTCAGACTAAACCCGATTGGCTCTGTCCTTATCGCAATGTATGGAGCTACGATAGGAAAACTTGGAATATTGAAAATTCCTGCAACAACCAATCAGGCTTGTTGTGCGTGTGTTCCATTTACTGATATTTACAATGAATTCCTTTTCTACTTTTTGATGTCTCAAAAAGTAGCCTTCGTCAAGCGCGGCGAAGGTGGTGCACAACCAAATATTTCAAAAGAAAAAATAGTTTCCACTTTAATGCCATTGCCACCTGTTGCTGAACAAAAACGTATAGTAGAAAAGTTGCGTATATTGCAGCCTTATATTGATTATTATGCTGTATTGGAGAAGTCGGATATCAAATTAACTCAATCATTCCCGGAAAAATTAAAGAAGTCCATTCTTCAATATGCTGTTCAAGGCAAACTCGTTCCCCAAGACCCTGCCGATGAACCTGCCTCCGTTCTGTTGGAACGTATTCGTGCAGAGAAAGAACAACTTATCAAAGAGGGCAAAATCAAACGCGACAAGCATGAATCGGTCATTTTCAGACGGGATAATTCTTATTACGAAATCTCTGGCAAAAATGAAGTCTGCATTGACGACCAAATCCCGTTTGACGTTCCTGAAAGTTGGGAGTGGACAAGAACAGGTTCGCTGTTCCAAGTCAATCCTAGAAATCGCCTGCCAGATGATTTAGATGCAGGTTTTATGCCGATGCCGCTTTTATCCGATGGTTTTGGAAACCACCATGATTTCCAGATTCGGAAATGGAAAGAGATAAAAACAGGGTTCACACATTTTGCAGATGGTGATATTGTCATCGCCAAAATTACGCCCTGCTTTCAGAATCGAAAATCTGCGGTTATCTCTGGATTGCCGAATGGATTTGGAGCAGGAACGACAGAACTACATGTATTGCGAGACCATACGAAGAAGTTATTTATGCCGTATTGTCTTCTTATCTATAAAACACACGCATTTATTGAAAAAGGAATAAAAAACTTTTCGGGTACTGCAGGGCAACAACGTATCGGAAAAGAACTTATATCGGATTATTTGATCCCAATTCCACCGCTTGAAGAGCAAAAACGGATTGTGTCTGCGGTTGAATCGATTTTTAAAAAGCTCGGTGATCTTCTTGATTGAGTTCTTATTATGAGAAGGTCGATGAAATTGAACGCTGCATCGATGATGAAATACCGTTTGAGATTCCAGAAAGTTGGGAATGGTGTCGTTTGAAATCTTTGACAGAGAACATTACCAGCGGTTCACGCGATTGGGCAAAATATTACTCGACTACAGGTGCAGCATTTCTTCGCATGGGAAATCTGTCAAAAAATTCTTTTGACCTGCGGCTAGAACATATCCAGCGTGTTACCATCCCCTCAAAGGCCGAGGGAACACGAACTTCATTACAAAGTGGCGATTTACTGTTCTCTATAACAGGCGATGTCGGAATGCTTGGTCTGATACCAGATGGATTTGAGAAAGCCTACATCAACCAGCACACTGCGATGATACGTTTTCTTCCAGAAATGCGGAATAAATATATTCCATATTTGCTTCTGACTGACTACGCCCAAAAATTCTATAACGCAAATCAGCATGGCATAAAAAATAGTTTTCGACTTGATTCCATAGGTGAATTATTGGTTTCTATTCCACCGGAAAAGGAACTGTTCCGCATCCTTCAAAGAATCTCTCTAGTCCTTTCAAAAATAGCGGTTCTATAATTCTTTTTGTATACTCATGGTGAAAGGAGGTCTTTCACTATGATTGAAGAATTTGAAAGACACTTGAGAGGAACGAACCTCTCAGAAAACACTGTAACGTCCTACTTGTTTGCTGTGCGGCAGTTTGGGGAACGGCATGAGGCCGTCACCAAACGCAATTTAAAAGAGCACAAAGCCTGGTTGATTGAGCAGTACAAGCCCAAGACGGTCAATTTACGAATCCGCGCTATCAACTGCTACCTCGAAAGTATTGGAAAGGATTCATGGAACTTATCATCCATCAGGGTGCAGCAGAAAGCCTTCCTCGAAAATGTCATCAGCGAAGCAGACTACATCTACTTCAAAAACTGCCTGAAGCGCGATGACAATATGCTTTGGTATTTTGTCATCCGCTTTTTGGCTGCTACGGGTGCGCGCGTCAGCGAGCTGGTGCAAATCAAAGTTGAACACATTAAGCTTGGACACCTCGACCTTTATTCTAAAGGTGGAAAGCTGCGCCGCATCTACATTCCCAAATCATTGCAAGATGAAGCCATTGTCTGGTTGGAAGAAAAACAGCAGGACAGCGGCTTTATCTTTTTGAATCGTTTCGGCGAACGAATCACCACAAGAGGTATTTCTGGACAGCTGAAAAAGCTGGCGTTAAAGTATGGCATTGATCCTGCGGTGGTTTATCCACATTCGTTCCGGCATCGGTTTGCAAAAAGCTTTTTGGATCGGTGCAGCGACATTGCATTCCTTGCAGACTTGATGGGTCATGAAAGTATTGAAACGACGCGAATTTATTTGCGCAAAACTGCAACAGAGCAGAGGACTTTGGTAGATAATATCGTAGACTGGTAAAAAATGAGGGCATACATTCCAACTATGCGGAATGTATGCCCTCATTTTTATAATTTCGTCTTAATAAGAAGATAATCAAGTTTTCGGACAATTCGTTGTTGTTCATCAAATGGCGGTACTGGAATTATAAGATTTCGGATTTCTCCTTGAAAAAGATTTGCTTGGACAGCCTGTTTTATTTTGGATTTAATCTGCTTTTGAACGATTTCAGATTGCAGAGCGTACATTAAGTATTTACTATGAACCAAAATGGGAACTGCCACCGCCGCACTTCTTACCATAACATAATTTCCGTCATCAGGTACAAGACACACTCGTCCGATACTTCCAGAGCAAGAAATTAAAATATTGTTGCGCTTTGGATTACATCTTTTGGAAATCAACGAATATTCCTTACCATCCACATAATCAACATCTTCGAGAGAAAGGTGCCCGTCTCTAATATTTCGCGCTGAGAGCAAATAGTATCCCTCATATTCTGCGGTTCGTCTCGGCGTTTTGTGCTCACCATCTGTAATATTGCTACATAAGGAGAACAGTCTTGTCCATGCCCATGAAGCGGGAATCTCAAACGGTATTTCATCATCGATACAGCGTTCAATTCCATCAACCTTCTCATAATAAGAATTATCCCGTCTGAAAATGACCGATTCATGCTTGTCACGTTTGATTTTGCCCTCTTTGACAAGCTGTTCTTTTTCTGTGCGAATACGCTCCAACAGAACGGAGGCAGGCTCATCGGCAGGGTCTTGGGGAACAAGCTTGCCTTGTACTGCATATTGAAGGATGGATTTCTTTAACTGTATTGGAAATTCCGTTGTAAGTTTTTCGCCTTTATCGTATGCGGTATTATAACTTTGAACCGCTGACAAAACACATTTCAACCTTGCAACAATTCTCGCTTGTTCACTAATCGGGGGCAATGGAACAAGCAATGAAGTCATAGTTTCAGTTCCCACTCGCGGCATTTTAACGCCATAGGTTACAGAATTTATAACTTGATCAACATACGGACTCTTCAAAAATTCTACAATATAATAGGCGTTGATTTTTCCATAAAGATTAAATGGAACTATCTCAGGTGTGCAAATTCCGTTATTGGGTGCAACAAGAATTTTCAAAAGATACGGACGGAGTTTGCTATATAGAATATCACCACATTTGAAAATTGTTTTATCTCCGACAGCTTTTCGTTCACCGACTGTTTTTTGCGAGATAAGCTGGCCGCCTTTTTCGATATCTTCAAGATCAAGCCCCCATAAATTAGGGTCAGCATCCTGTGCATTGATTTTCTTTTTAGTTTCAGCGTAGGTCGAAATTGTGCCTAGTCTCACCCACTCCCAACTCTCCGGAATGTCAAACGGCACTTCATCTGCAATGCAGATAGGCTCATTTTTGCCGACCTTCTCATAAGGCAAATTATCGGCTCCTCGGAAGATGATAGAAGGATTCTTTTCCTTTTTGATTTTGCCCTCTTTGATAAGCTGTTCTTTTTCTGCACGAATGCGTTCCAGCAGCACAGAAGCAGGCTCGTCATTGGGGTCTTGCGGAACAAGTTTGCCCTGCACTGCCATTTGCAGAATGGAATTTTTCAGTTGCTGTCCTGTCATTTTTTCTTCCTTATCTATGTGGCTCAGTCCTGTGCATCAAGGTCAATGCCCAGAATCTCCGTGATCTGAGCAAGGATTCGGTCAATGTCTGCGTTCAGGCTGGCGCGCTTCTCCTGATACTGCTGAATCAGCTCTTTGGGCGGTAAGATTTCCTCTTCCTCATGCGGATAGCCACACAAGTCAATATTATAGTTGCGGTCTTTGATCTCCTGCACGGTGTACTTTTTGGACTTGTCAAACCCGTCCAGCTGAATTTCTTTGCGGTCACTCCACCATTCTACCGCAGGAGCAAAGTGTTCCAGCTTCATGGGCTTGGTCTTGCTGAAATGCTTGTAGCCTTCCGGCATATCCAGACGATAGAACCAGGTTTCTTCTGTCGGGCCAGTATGGTCAAAGAACAAAATGTTGGTCGTAATCGACGTATATGGGGAGAACACACTGCCCGGCATACGGATGATGGTATGGACATTGAACTCAGAGAACAGTTTCGTCTTGATTGCTACTTTGGCATTATCTGTGCCGAACAGAAAACCATCCGGCAGAATGACAGCTGCACGGCCATTTTCTTTCAATCGGTACATGATAACGGACATAAATAGGTCGGCGGTTTCGCTGCTGGCAAGGTCAGCCGGAAAATGATTTTTAACATCGTTTTTCTCAGAGCCACCATAGGGAGGGTTCATCAAGATAACGTCTACCTGATCGTCTTCGGTATAATCCAGAACATCCCGAAGCAACGTGTTATCATGGAACACTTGCGGCACATCCAAGTCATGCAGCAGCATATTGGTAATGCAAAGCATATAAGGGAACTGCTTCTTTTCAATGCCGTATATGGAGTTTGCATACAGGGCTTCATCCTCTGTTGTCTTGACCTTTTTATGCAGAGCTTTCAGCCAACTGGTGATAAAACCACCTGTGCCACAGGCAAAATCGGCCATCTTCTCACCGATTTGTGGGTCGATCATCTGCGCCATAAAATCGGTTACAGCGCGCGGCGTATAGAATTCACCCGCAGAACCAGCGCTTTGCAGCTCTTTCAGGATTGTTTCATAAATTTCAGCAAAGGCACGGCTTTCTTCATAGTCTTCAAATTTTATGTCGTCTACCTTATCGATTACTTGTCGGAGCAAAACACCATCTTTCATATAGTTGTTGGCATCTGCAAAGGTAGTCTGCACGATTGCTTTTTTGATGGGCGTAGAAGCGTCCACAGGTAACTTTTTCAAAGTGGGGAACAGTGTATTGTTGATAAATTCCAACAGTGTGTCGCCCGTTATGCCCTTACCGTTTTCATCGTGCGCCCAGTTACGCCAGCGGCAGGGTTCAGGAATAATTGACTGGTAATCCTTTTCGTCCCACTCCCAATCATTCTCTTTAGCATCGTACACTTTCAAAAAGAGCATCCATGCAATCTGCTCAATGCGCTGCGCATCACCGTTAATACCTGCATCGTTCCGCATAATATCGCGGACACGCTTCACAAAATTCGATAAATTTCCCATTGTTATGCAATTTCTCCTTCATAGATTGCCTGTTCCAGTTCCTTAACAGCTTTCAGATACCCGTCTTTCCCGCCAAAGTAAGAGGCAATCTTTTGAGGCTTGCCCATTTTCAGGAACGGGTCAAGCCGCAGAATTTCCGTCTTCTCAATCTCATAAATGCCAGTATTCATATACTTGTCCAGAAGTGCTTCCAGAACATCTCTTGCTGCACCGCTGTATTTGCCTAGAAAGTCGCGTTTTTTGACATTTTCTGCTCGTTCTCTGCGCGTCAAAGGCTTTTTATCAAACGCAACATGGCAGATAAAGTCAAAGTCATCCACATCCGTCATGTTCTGATCGGCCTTTAGTGCTTCAAGGTCAATGCCATGCTCCAGAAGAAGTTCCCGGATTTTTTCTTTCTTTTCCTCAGCAGACCACTGACGGATAAAATTGTCCAGCGAAGCGTACGAGCCACGGATATTCTCTTTTGTGTAGTCAATAATGCTTTCCTGCCGGAGAAGCTTTCCGCCTGCATCATAAATAGAAACCGTTTTGTAGATGATCTCCACCCGGCAGCCATCTTTATCAACGATTGGTTTGGGTTTCTTGGGGTCTGGCGACGTGGGAGGGTCAGATGTTCCTGCGCCCTTTTTCGGTACGGGCTTATCGTTCTCTTTTTCGGGATCGAAGTCTTCGTTCATTTCAATCGGGCCATCCCAATCCGGGTCGGCAAAAAGGCGGCTCACATTTCGGAAGTCCATCACAACAAAATGGGTCTTGCCTTCTTTTTCGCGCAGACGGGTTCCACGGCCAATGATCTGCTTAAACTCTGTCATAGAGCCAATCATTTCATCCAAGACAATCAGCTTTGTCATCTTGCAATCCGAACCCGTGGAGAGCAGCTTGGAGGTAGTCGCAATAACAGGATATTTTGAACCAACAGAGATAAAATAATCCAGCTTGCTCTTTCCATAAGTATCACTGCCTGTAATGCGAACAACATAATCGGGATTCTGCTTCATCATGTCGGCATTTTGGTTTGCCAACGCCATCCGCATACGCGCTGCCGCTTCTTCGGTTGGGCAAAATACGATGGTCTTAGCCATGCGGTCAGTGCTTTTCAAGTATCGCGTGATTTCAGCAGCAACTTGATTGATACGATCCTCTATAATAATGTTGTAGTCGTAATCGCTGTTTGTGTAAATACGATCTTCGATTTCATTTCCGTAAATATCGCGCTGGCCCTTGCGAGGACGCCATCCCTCGCCGATGTCCGTCATGACATTGATTACCTTGAAAGGTGCAAGGAAACCATCCTCAATTCCTTCTTTCAGGCTATAAGTATAGATGGGTTCACCAAAGTAGTCGATGTTGGAAACATATTTGGTTTCTTTAGGCGTAGCAGTCATGCCGATTTGCGTAGCAGAAGCAAAATATTCCAGAATTTTGCGCCAGTTGCTTTCTTTCTTCGCCGAGCCACGGTGACACTCATCGACAATAATCAGGTCAAAGAAATCCGGGCTAAAGAGCTGTGACAGCTTATCGAGTGCATTTTCAGCGTTCTCGTCTTGTTCTTCGTTCTTTCCAGCGAGCTGCTGATAGAGAGAAAAATAGACCTCATAAGAAGTAATCGTGCGAGGGTCGTCTTTAGAAAAATTCACCTTATGAATGACCTTTTCCAGCGGCGCAAAGTCCTGTTGGATAGACTGGTCAACAAGATTGTTCCGGTCCGCAAGATAGAGAATCTTTTTCTTTAAGCCGCTTTTGAGCAGACGATATACAATTTGAAATGCCGTATAAGTTTTACCTGTACCAGTTGCCATTACCAGTAAAAGCCGATTTTGTCCTCTTGCAATCGCATCCAACGTGCGGTTGATGGCAATGCGCTGGTAATAGCGCGGTGGGTAAGTGTTTTGGCTGCTGTAATATGGCTGTGCAATTAATTTCTCCTGCGCATCCGTCAAACCAGCTCCATCGTTTGCAGCTGCTTTGTACCGCTCAACCAGCTCTTTTTCTGTTGGGAATTCGTCAAGGCCAAAGGTGCGTTCTTTGCCCGTCAAGAAGTCATGTTCTGCAAAGCCATCCCCATTTGAGCTAAAGGCAAACGGAACATCCAACATCTGCGCGTAGGTCATGGCCTGCTGCAATCCATGGGAAACCGTATGATTGTTGTCTTTTGCTTCAACAATGGCAATCGGATTATTCGCGCTCAGGTAAAGCACATAGTCTGCACGTTTCGGCTTTTCACGGGCCACAATGTTACCCTTGAGGTTGATACAGCCATCCGTAATTTTTGTTTCTAGCGTGATATGTTGCTTATCCCATTTTGCTGTAATTGCGGGTGTAATGTAATGGAACTTAATATCTTCTTCGGACATTTGACTCTTTGAAAGCACCGCCATACAGACAACCTCCTGCATTATAGAATCCCGAAAACTTCCAGATAATCAATATTATCGGAAGTTTTATGCCGCAACGATCTTTAAGGTTAAACTACTCCAATTATTACTATACCACGACTTGATTCGGTGGGCAACAAGACATATCAGTATTTTTTCGAAATGCTCTTAATATCTTCCAAACACGAAAAGCACCCCTGCCAATCTATGTGTCATCGCACATTTCATTGGCAGGGGTGCTTGTGTTTATTGTAGGCTGCTTTCCGTTTTACTGATGCAAATTATCAAATTTGGTGGTAAGTTGGTGGTAAATCCACGTTGTTCCAGTATCGAACGCCACGATTTCAAACGAAGCAAAGCCAATTTTTACGCTTTACTGCTCAATCGGCTTCATGGTGGGGAACAGCAGTACATCACGGATAGAGGCACTATCGGTGAGCAGCATCACCAGACGGTCTACGCCGAAGCCCAGACCGCCCGTGGGGGGCAGACCGTACTCCAGTGCGTTAACGTAGTCGTAGTCCACCTGTGCCTTGCACTCGGGCTCCAGGGCCTTGCGCTCGGCCACCTGACGCTCGAAGCGGCCCTTCTGGTCGATGGGGTCGTTCAGCTCGCTGAAGGCGTTGCCGTACTCGGTGCAGTCGATGAAATACTCGAAGCGCTCGGTGAAGGCGGGATCATCCGGCTTGCGCTTGGCCAGCGGGCTGATCTCCACAGGATAATCGTAGATGAAGGTGGGCTGGATCAGCTTGTCCTCCACAAAGGCATCGAAGAACTCGGCCAGAATGGCGCCCTTGGTGGGCACCTCGGGCAGTTCCACGTTGTGCGCCTTGGCGGCAGCGATGGCGTCCGCATCGGTCTGCCAGTCGTTGAAGTCCACACCGGAATACTTCTTCACAGCCTCCACCATGGTCAGGCGCTCCCAGTGGCTCATATCGATCTGCTTGCCCTGATACGGAATGACCAGACTGCCGCAGATCTTGAGGGCAAGGCGCTTGTACAGCTCCTCCACCAGATCCATCATGCCGTGGAAATCCGTAAAGGCCTGATACAGCTCAATGGTGGTGAACTCCGGGTTATGCTTGGGGTCCATGCCCTCGTTGCGGAAGATGCGGCCCACCTCGTACACGCGATCCATGCCGCCCACGATCAGGCGCTTGAGGTACAGCTCGGTCTCGATGCGCAGCACCATGTCCATGTTCAGGGTGTTGTGATGGGTGTAGAAGGGGCGTGCAGAAGCACCGATCTCGAAGGGGGTCAGGATGGGGGTATCCACCTCCAAAAAGCCCTTCTCGTCCAGATAAGCGCGGATCTCCTTCAGGATGCGGCTGCGCTTGATGAAGGTGTCCTTCACCTCCGGGTTTGCGATCAGGTCCACATAGCGCTGACGGTAACGCATCTCGGTATCGGTCAGGCCGTGGAACTTCTCGGGCAGGGGGCGCAGGCTCTTGGCCAGCAGGGTCAGCTCGGTGGCGCGCACGCTCAGCTCGCCGGTCTTGGTGCGGAACACCTCGCCCTTCACGCCGATAATGTCGCCCACGTCCAGCTTTTTAAAGGCGGCGTAGGCCTCGTCACCCAGCTCGTCGCGGCGGACATAAAGCTGGATATCGCCCTTGTCGTCGCGCAGGTGGGCAAAGCTTGCCTTGCCCATAACGCGCTTGGACATCATACGGCCTGCCAGTGCCACCAGCTTGCCGCTGTCGGTCTCGTTGGGCAGTTCCTTAAATTCTTCCTTCAGGTCGGCGGAATACGCGTCCTGCGGGAACTTGGTCAGGGTAAAGGGGTCGTTGCCGGCGGCCTGCAGGTCGGCCAGCTTCTGGCGGCGCACCTGTACCTGCTCGCTCTCGGACAGACCCGCAGCGGGGTTTCTCTTTTGCTCTTCCATGGTTACTCCTACTTAGTTTGCAGAATGAGTGATAGCCAGCACAGTGTACTCCACGGTCTGGCCGGTGGGCAGCAGCACTTCGACCTTTTCGCCCACAGCCTTGCCCATCAGGGCGTGACCCACGGGGCTCTCATCGCTGATCTTGCCGTTGAAGGCGTCAGCCTCGGTGCGGCCCACGATATCGTATTCCTCGGCCTCGGCCTCGCCGGTCTCGCGGATGGTGACGTGGGTACCAACGGAAACGTTATCCACGCTCAGCTCGCTCTCGTCGATTATAACTGCGTTCTTGATGGTCTGCTCCAGTTCGGTGATGCGGTTCTCCACCAGACCCTGCGTATTCTTGGCCTCGTCGTACTCGCTGTTCTCAGACAGGTCGCCGTGGCTGCGGGCTTCCTTGATCTCTTCAGCCAGTTCCTTGCGGCGGACGGTTTTGAGGTATTCCAGTTCCTCCTGCATTGCCTTCAGACCGGCAGCGGACATCTTGATCTCTTGTGCCATTTGAGAATCTCTCCTTGTTATTAGCTGTATTTGTTTCGCGCAGCCACAAAGCCGCACAGGAATGCCATTTTGACTACACTATTATAATAGCAAGCCGGTGCCTTGTCAACAAAAAAGGCGGCAGTATGGCAGAAAAAAGCGTCCCCTGCCGCGTGCCTTTTCCATGCTGTCCCAGAAATCGAGTTTTCTCCCCCGCCTGCATGAAAATGCGATCCCGGAAGGCCCGCAGACCCTCCGGGATCGCTCTAGCATCTTTTTCTCAGACCAGCTTGGGCACCTCTGCGCCCAGCAGTTCTGCCAGCCGGGCGTGGCCCTTGCAAGTCAGGTGCATAAAGTCCACCTCGTTGAACTCGCACTCGGCGGCGTCCATAAAGTGCACGCCCTGCCGCTCAGCTACGATGCGCAGCTGTTCGGCGACCCCGCGGGATTTTTCCACGCAGCCTGCGCCCATGACGGCATCGTGGAAGCCGTCCTTGATGCAGGGCGGTGCCACCACCAGTATGTTAGGCGCTTTGCCACCCCAGCAGTCCACGCTTTTCACCTTGAGCAGCAGCCGCTCCATGCCCGCGCCGATGCAGGCGGCGTTTGCGCCAAAGCGCTCCTTGACGTCGTTCGTGCCCAGCATGATGATGAGCAGATCGATGACCTCGTGGCTCTTGAGCAGGGCGTAAGCCACGCTCAGTGCGTCCATGGACTCATGCAGCGGGTCCACGAACACGGTGGTGCGGCCGGAAAGACCTTCCTCGGTGACCAGATACTCCTCGCCCAGCGCCTTTTGCAGGCGGCAGGTCCAGCGCTCATCCTCGTTGAAGCGGATGCCGTGGTCGGCGCAGTCGTTGGGGTCGGCGCAATAGCCGTGGGTGTTGGAATCACCCAGACAGAGAATATGCTTTTTCATAACCAAATCACTCCTTTTCCATCGTCTGCCGGAAGTAGTACACAGCGCCCACCATACCGGCATCGTTGTGCAGCTGTGCGGCACGAATTTCCAGTCCTTCGGCAAAGGCGGGCATGACGGATGCTTTCACCTTTTCAGCGATAGGCTCGATGAGCAGCTTTTGCTGGGCGGACACGCCGCCGCCGATCAAAATCAGCTGCGGGTTGAAGATATGCACCATGCCTGCCAGCCCCTGCGCGATCTCGTCCGTCCATACGTCCAGCAGCGCCAGCACCGTCTCGTTGCCCGCTTCTGCGGCGGCAAAGATAGCGCGGCCATCCTTCCATGCCGGATTTTCCTCCTGTGCGGCGCGCACCAGAGCAGTGGTGGCAGCGTAGCGCTCCCAGCAGCCCTTTGCGCCGCAGGTGCAGTCCACGCCGTCCAGCGCGTGGGTGCGGTAGTGTCCCAGCTCGCCGCCCAGACCCCGCGCACCTTCCAGCAGACGGCCGCCGGTCAGGATGCCTCCGCCCACGCCGGTGCCCAGCGTCACGCCGATGACGTCCGTATAGCCCTGTGCACCGCCGACCCACACCTCGCCCAGTGTCATGCAGTTGGCGTCGTTGGCTACCGTGACCGGCAGACCAAAGGTCTTTTCCAGCTCCGCCTTGATGGGTGCGCCGATGTAGTTGGGCAGATTGCCGCAGGTACCCGCCACGATGCCCTTGCGGCTGTCGATCTGCCCGGTGGCAGAAACGCCGATGCCCGCAAGGCTTTCCGCCGGGACGCTCTGCGCGGCAAGGAAAGCTTGTGCAGCCTTCAGCACCGTGGTCAGGATGGGGGTGCGGTAGCCGTCAAAGCTTACGCTCTCTTCGGCTTTCGCCAGCACTGCACCGGCTTCGTCCACGATGCCCAGCTTGACGGCGGTGCCGCCGATGTCGATACCAAGATAGTGTTTCATAGCAGGCACTCCCCTGTGTTATTTCTTTGCGGCGTTGATGGCACCGGTAAAGCGTGCGGTGATCTCTGCCGGGCGGGTAATGGCACCGCCCACCACCAGCGCAAAGGCACCGGCTTCCAGCGCCTTGACCGCCTGCTCCGGGTAGTGGATATGACCCTCGGCAATGATCTTTGCCGGGCACTCTGCGGACAGCTTGCGGATGAAGTCAAAGTCGATATCGTCAATGCCAGTGGTCTCCGGGGTGTAGCCGCGCATGGTGGTGCCCACAAAGTCGGCACCTGCCTCGGCGCAGAGCATGGCGTTTTCAAAGTTATCGCAATCAGCCATCACCAGCTGTTCGGGGTACTTTGCCTTGATGGCGCGGATGAACTGTGCCGAGGTGGAGCCGTCCGGGCGCAGCGCACCCGTGCCCTGCACGGCAAGGATATCCACCCCGCAGGCCACCAGCTCGTCCACTTCCTTCATGGTGACGGTGATGTACATGGGCGTGCCGGGGTAATCCTTTTTGATGATGCCGATGACCGGCAGGTCCACCACCTGTTTGATCTGGGTAATGTCCCGCACGGTGTTGGCACGGATGCCCACAGCCCCGCTCATGGCGGCTGCTTTCGCCATCAAGGGCATGACCCCGCCCTCCTTGGTGTACAGCGGCTCGTGCTCCAGTGCCTGACAGGACACGATGAGCCCACCCTTGATCTGTGCAAACAGCTTTTCCTTATCCATGGTCTTACTCCTCCATTCTGATCTTGACAACGGCCTTGCGCACGCTGACGCAGCCGTGCTGTACAAGGCCGGGTTTATGCAGTTCCTCCGGGAAGAACAGCACAAAGCGTCCCTCGCCCAATGCACCGGTCACTACGCTGGCGCTGGCCTGAAAGCCGCAGTCCCCGGTAAATTCCCCGATCTCCGCGCCGGGCAGATTGGTGTAGCCCCAGCCCTCGCTGCCGGTAAGGTCTACCTGTAAATCAGCATAAAGCTTGTGGTACTCCGGGTGGTAGCCCGCGTCCGGGTGCAAGGTGGCGTCCATCAGGTTGATGAACACCTTGTCGCCGTCCACCTCGGTGCGTCCCAGCTGCAGGGCGGCAAGGTCGTGGGTAAGCAGGTAGTCAATGGCGGTATCCAAGTTAGGGTGCAGTCCCCTGTACCGGCCAAGATGCTGCAGGGTATCGCAGATCATTCGTGTTTCCTCCAATAAAAGAAGCGCCCGCCTCCCCTCTGAAAAAGAGACGGAGAGGGGCGCTTTTATCCTGTTACAGCTTTGCGATGGCAGCTTCGATCATGGCCTGTGCCTCGGCCACAACGGCTTCATCCTCGGGGATCAGGCCGGGCATCGGGGCGCGCACGCTGCCCAGTTCCAGCCCGTACATCCGGCGCAGGATCTCCTTTTGCACCGCGTACAGATTGCCGTGGGCAGAGCACATCTTGTAGATGATGCGGTTTGCCTCGTACTGGATAGCGCGTGCCTTTGCGATCTCGCCCTTTTCCAGATGGGCGTTCATGGCCAGATACAGCTCCGGCATTACGGCGTAGGTGCCGCCGATGCCGCCGTCTGCACCGATGACGCGGCCGGAAACAAACTGCTCGTCCGGGCCATTGAACACCACAAAGTTGCCCTCGCCGCGGGCGGCGATACCGGCATCCTTGAACATCTGGATATCCTGTGTGGGCATGGAGCTGTTCTTCACGGCTACCACGTTGGGGTTCTTCAGCATCTCATTCAGCAGGCTCATGGTCAGCGCCGTGCCAGCCAGCTGCGGGATGTTGTAGATAACGAACTCGGTGTTGGGTGCTGCTGCGGACATATCGTTCCAGTACTTGGCAATGGCGTACTCCGGCAGGTGGAAGTAGATGGGCGGGATGGAGGCAATGGCGTCCACGCCCACGCTCTCGGCGTGGCGTGCCAGCTCCATGCTGTCGGCGGTGTTGTTGCAGCCAACGTGGGCGATCACGGTCAGCTTGCCCTTGGCTTCGCTCATCACGGCCTCCAGAACGGTCTTGCGCTCCTCGACGTGCTGGTAGATGCACTCGCCGGAGGAGCCGCCCACATACACGCCCTTGACGCCCTTGGCGATCAGGTGGCGGGTCAGCGCCTTGACCCCCTCCACCGAGATGTTGCCCTCTGCGTCATAGCAGGCGTAAAAGGCAGGGATGACACCCTGATATTTTTTGATATCTTTCATGTTTCAAGCCCTTCTTTACAATCAGTAATAAATCAAGATAAAATAGTCGTTCGTATCAAATTCTGACGCTTTCCGCTCCGGGCGGGGGTATTTTTGCCCTCTTGCGGCGGTCGAAATTTTAGCCTTTAACAGCACCCATTGCGATGCCCTTGGTGAAGTACTTCTGGAAGATCAGGAAGATGATGATGATCGGCACAGCGGCCAGTGCGGCACCAGCCATGATCAGGCCGAAGTCGGTGCTGTTCTCTGCCTGCAGTTTTGCAATGCCCAGCGAGATGGTCAGGTTGCTGGTGCTGGACAGCATGATCAACT
>ENA-OWRJ01002553-OWRJ01002553.1-human-gut-metagenome-genome-assembly--contig:-NODE-2553-length-15328-cov-4.645191_pt1 | contig 15328 bp, 10 predicted proteins | sample MGYA00248269_ERZ651897 | MGnify/ENA primary metagenome ERZ651897 (study PRJEB26924, sample SAMEA4378252) | human gut metagenome | biome: human gut; feature: human-associated habitat; material: faeces...
GGTCGATGAGCTCCTGAGCCTCGCTCTCGGTCAGGATGCCCTTGTCCAGATCGCGCTGGATATAAATATCGAGGAAGGTGGAGATGCGGCCCACGCTCATAGCGGCACCGTTCTGGGTCTTGATGGCGGCCAGATAGCCGAAGTACAGCCACTGGCAGGCTTCCTTGGCGGTCTTTGCGGGCTGAGAGATGTCGCAGCCGTAAGCCTCGGCCATCTTCTTCATGCCCTTCAGGGCGTTGATCTGGCGTGCGATCTCCTCGCGCAGGCGGATGACATCATCGGTCATGGTGCCGTCGCCGCAGTTGGCGAAGTCTTCCTGCTTGAACTTGATGAGGGCGTCGATGCCGTACAGTGCCACACGGCGGTAGTCGCCGACGATACGGCCACGGCCATAGGTGTCGGGCAGGCCGGTGATGATGTGGGTGTGGCGGGCGGTCTTCATCTCGGGGGTATAGGCATCGAACACAGCCTGATTGTGGGTGCGGGTGTAGTCGGTGAAGATCTTGTGCAGCTCTTCAGAGGGCTGGTAGCCGTAGGTGGTGCAGGCCTGCTCCGCCATCTTGATGCCGCCGTAGGGCATGAATGCACGCTTCAGGGGCTTGTCGGTCTGCAGGCCGACGATCTGCTCCAGATCCTTCAGGGTCTCATCGATATAGCCGGGGCCGTAAGCGGTCAGGCTGCTGACGACTTCGGTCTCCATGTCCAGCACGCCGCCCTTGGCGCGCTCTTCCTTCTGCAGCTTCTGCAGGGCACCCCACAGCTTATTGGTGGCTTCGGTGGGACCGGCCAGAAAGCTCTCGTCACCATCGTAGGGTGTATAATTCTTCTGGATGAAGTCGCGGACATTGACTTCCTCTTTCCAGATACGGCCCTCAAAGCCTTCCCACTGTTCAAAATTGATCATTGGAACCTCCTTGCTCCATTTCATGCGCAAGTTAGCGCATTCTAACTACTGAGCCTTTGAAAAACCGCACTGCATAGGCGGCTTTCTGGGGGCGAAACAGTCTAGAACTGCCGTCTGCGGCAGTTCTAACTACAAGGTGTAGACAAAAATGAAAACCTGCCCACAAAATCTTGCGTTACTATAATAACAAGAACCACTTTAAAAAGCAATAGAAAACAAGTGGGTTTTCTTCCAAAGCAAGGGGGATTCTTTGGGCAGAATGTAGAAAAAAAGCTAAAACCCCGGCGACACACACCTTTTTCGGGAAAAATTGCAAATTGAGGGTTGACAAGACTAACCATCTATGGTATTCTGTTCTCGCAACGGCGGTTAGCTAACTCTAACCACTATGCACCAAAAAACGGAGCGTCTGCAAGCGCTCCGTTCCATTCCTCCATTCCATACTCTCTTTTTCTTGGCAGGATGCAGCATTCTGGTTTGCTCTGCATCCGCCGCGCGGCACACAGGGCTCTGGTACGGCACTGTGCGCAGATGAAAACAAAAACGGGACACTCAGCTTGACCACCTGAGTGCCCCGATTTTTGTTTTGTCCCGGTCGTTGATCAGCCGCATCCCGGGGAGCGGACAACATCTTTACACCACCGCGTCCCGCAGCAGCTGGTAGATGGCCTCCGCGTTTCCATTAGGGGAGCGGAGGGAGACGAATTTTCCGTTTACCTGGCAGACTCCGTCCGAATAGACGGTGAAGAGCAGGTTCTGGCTGGAACCGTCTGCAAAGCGCAGGGTGATGGAATGCGCTTCGTAGTCGTGGGAGTAGGAGCGGGCATTCTGGTTGAACTTCTGGTAGCAGCTCGCGTTTTGCAGGATCTTGAAAAATGCCTGATAGGTGTCATCGCCCGCAGAATAGGCGTGGGTGGTAACCACCGATGGGCTCAGGCTGACGGTATCCTCCACACTGACAGAGACGGAAGTGCTTTTATTGATATCAGTTTTCAGGTCAACGCGGCGGTTGGAAACGAACAACAGTACGAACAACAGGACCCAGAGGGCCATGATGGCATAAAAACGGAGACTTTTGTTTTCCATAAGGCGTTCTCCTTTGGTGGGCCGCACAGCTGGGCGGCCAGAGATCTTCAAAGAGTACGCTTTCATTATAGTGCCGGAATGCGCAGGATGTCAACTGTTCTCCAGATGCTTCTGCGCCGCAAAGGTGCCTGCGGCGCTGGCGGCAAACACAAAATAGTAGCTTGCGATGCGGAAGAGCATCAGGGTGCTCATGGCCTCGCCGCTGGTCATAAAGCTGCTGAACACCAGCAGAAAGGCTGTTTCAATGGAACCCATGCCTGCTACATTGGGCAGTGCGTTGGAAAGGAAGAGCATCAGGCTGGTGAGCAGCTGTACCTGCCAGAAGCTCAGCCCGCAGGAAAGCCCCATGAAACGGATGCAGAACCACGGCAGGGTGAACATCAGAAACAGCTTGAGGGTCTGCATGGCAAGGATGCGGGCACAGCGGCCTTTGTCGGCCAGCAGGAGGCGACTTTCGGCGGCCAGAGTGTCCAGCTGCTCCAGCCACTTTTCCCGGCGGGTCCGCCATGGTTCCGTTTTGGGCAGAAAGCCCATGGCCCAGCGGGCCAGCCGCTGCACCAGCGGCGAGACACAGAGCAGCACCAGCGTCACGATGACCAGCGCCACCACGCAGTAGGCGGCGGGCAGATAGTGCATCACGCCGGAGGTGTTGGCGGCGAGCCAACGGTGCTGCAGCAGGAGCATCACAGTGGCATAGAGCAGAACGGTGGTCTTGTGGAATACATATTGCAGGGTCATCAGGCCCACACCGGGGCCCAGCGGCAGGCCGCAGTGGTAGAGATAGTAGGACTCCATGGGCATGGCCCCGGCACCCAGGCAGACCACGTTGCCAAAGGTGCCCACAAAGGCGGCATCCAAGCCGCGCCGCAGGGTGAAGCCCGGCAGGCGGCAGCGGATGATGAGCCAGCAGACGACCCCCTCAAGCAGGGGGTATGTCAGGCCGATGGCCAGCACCAGCAGCACCTGCCAGAAGGAGAGCTGGGCCAGCGCGGTCGAGATCTCGGCCCAGTGGCTGCTGAAGATGAAAACCACTACACAGGTCAGCGCCAGCAGCACCAGCAGAGAAAGGATCGCCTTTTTGCGGGAGGGCTGCTGGGGGGTGTTGGTCTGTTCCATGGGACAAGGCTCCTTTCACGATACTGTTTGCAGTATAACACGGCGGGACCTTGTTTTTGTGAACTGAAACAAAATTTTTCTCGTCACTTTGTGTGATATGATAAAAAAGAACCTCTCCGGCTCACTTCGTTCGCCAGCTTTCCTATGAGGAGAGGTGGCATTGCGAAGCAATGGCGGAGAGGTTTTGTGTTACTTTTTCGCTGTCAGATCTTCCACAGCAGCCCGGAGCGTCTGCTCGAAAGCCTCCTTGGAATAATACTGCTCGTACATTTTGCGGCATTCTGTCCGCATGGAGGCCAGCTCTTCCGGGTGCTCGATGGCGTGCTCCAGCAGGACAGCCAGCTGCTGCGGATCGTCATCGTGGTAAACGAAGCCGTTCCGCCCCTCGGAGATGAGCCCGGCGGTGCCGGTGTGCTCCGATACGATGGACGGCTTGCCGAAGATCAGACCCTCGGTGACAAAGGTGGGCATGGGGTCGTCGCGGGAGGCGCAGACCAGACCGGTGCACTGCTCCATCAGGCTCTTGATCTCGTCACGGGTGAGCCGCTTGCAGTAGTACACGTTTTCCGGGTAGTCTGCGGTCAGGGTGCGGACGGAATCCATCATCTCCTTGTCAGCGGCCTGGCCCACAAAGAGGAAGGAGGCCTTTTCCCGCACCTCGGGCGGCAGCAGGCGGATGGCCTTGCAGAAGATATCGTGGCCCTTGCGGCGCTCAAAGGAGCCCACCGTGGCAAACAGAGGGCGGCCGCGGTTGTAGCCCAGATCGGTGCGGACAAAGTTCTCTGCCGCGTAATCAGGCAGGCCGTAGATGAGCGGCCGGATCTCGAATTCGGGGCGCACGGCGTGCATGGCGTTGGCGGCGTGGCTGCCCACCGAGTAGACCCGGACATTCTCCCCCAGCTGGGTGGGGATCTGGTGGGCAATGTGGGGATAGCCTGCAAAGGCATCGTGGAGCCACCACAGCACCGGCACGGCGGTGCCGCTCAGGGCACGGACGGCCCGGGCCATGACCACCGTGTTGACGATGACGAAGTCGGCACAGAGGGCCATGCCCCAGGCATCGGAGACATTGCGGCAGGACGAACGGGTGATGACCGAGGCCCCGGCATCCAGGAAGAGATGCAGGGAGCCGCCGTCACTGGGGCCCAGCACAAGTACCTCATACCCCATGCTGCGCAGCACCGGCACGGCACTCACCAGCACGATGGGCGCGCCGGTCATATCCAGCACATGGCTCATAATAAAGGCGCGTTTGCCGTGGGCCGAAAACGCATCCTCGGCGCAGATGCCGCGCTCGTAGTGGAGCAGGGCCTGCGGGATGAGAGCGGGCTTAGTGCAGAGCTGCGCGGCCAGCGCCAGCAGCTCGGGCACATTTTCGGGGTCATGGGCGGCGGCACGGCAGCGCTCCAGCAGGGCGCGGCTGACCATGGCGCAGCGGTTCTGCGCCTGCAGCGGCTGGCTCTGATAGAGGGCAGTCGCCCCCCCAAAACCGAACACAGCATTGCAGGCAACATAATCCGCGCCGTCCTGCAGGGCTTTGGCAAAGTACATCAGGGCGGTGGACATCAGCTCCACGTCCTCGGCGGCCAGAAGCACGCCGTCCACGCTTGCGGTCAGTTCCCCGTCCAGCCGGTCCACCAGCCGGAACTTGCGGTGGAGCTGGTCGGTCAGTGTGGCTTTCAGGGCCGTGCTGCGGGCCGGTGCGCAGACCAGCAGGTAGGTGCTCTGGGTGTTGCTGTACTCCTGCAGGGCCAGCTGACGCTGCTGCAGGGGGGTGTAGTTGTTATACATGGCTGTTCCTCCGTTCCGCTTCTCAGTTTCCACGGTGGAACAGGCGCATCAGGCTGCGGATGGGAGCAGTGAGCTTCCAGCTTTTACTGGAAAACACGCTTTCCAGCGAGGTCTCGTAGGCAATGCTCCGGGCCTGCAGATCGGCGTTTTTCTGGTGCAGCTGTGCGATCTCCTGCTGCAGGGCGGCCACCATCTGCTGCTGGGCCGCGGCATTCTGCTCCAGCTGCTGGATATGCTGCTTTTCGCTGTCCTTGCGCAGCTGGAGCTGCTGCACGCCCTGCAGCACGGCGCAGAACAAAGGCTCGTCCGTCAGGGTCTCCAGCGGGAAGTAGCCGTAGCTCACCACCAGCTTCATCCCGGCGGGGTAGTGGGTGGTGCCCTCCAGCCGGTAGTTGGGGTCATCGCCCAGGAACAGGGTGCTGCCGCCGGAAAGGTTCAGGCCGTTGGTGGGTGCGCAGATGATGCGGTCATCTGAAAAGATCAGGTTGGTGATGCAGCAGGGCAGCTCACCCGGGTCGAACCGCAGGGCCTGTGCAGCTACCGGCAGCTCAAAGGTCGCGGTCACAGCACCGGTCAGCTCGTCGGTGGTGCAGTCGGGTGCGGTCAGGGTGTCCTTTTCCGAAAAGCCGAAGCCTGCATCATAATAGAGCAGCGGCTGCAGCAGAGTGGGCGAGTCGGTATGCATCTCGCGCTGGGGGTGTGCCGCAAGGTAGGACTGCACCTTCTGTTCCAGGGCAAGGCAGCGTTCTGCCAGATGGGAAACGCCTTCGTCCGAAAGCTTGAGCTGCTGTTCCAGCTCGGCGATCTTTTCCTGCAGAGCCGCAGTGTTCTCAGGAGCTGCGTTGTTCATAACCGGATTCTCCTCATAATATTATTTCACTTCAGCAGAGGGGGCACCCTCTGCAAAAAATCAGTGTTTTGCCGCAAAATGACGCTCAGGCGCTTCGGCGCGGGCGCTGCGCCGGCGGGGCGCTTCCGCCGCCTTCTGCTCCCGGCGGGAGGCGAGCCAGAACTTCAGGTCCCGGCGGCGCACCAGCAGTTCGCAGATGAGCAAGGTGGAGCCCAGCGAAAGGGTGAACTGCAGCACCATGCCCAGCACCGGGTGAGCCGCAAACTTCTGGGGCATCAGATACCAGGGAATGGCCGTGAGCTCCACGGTGTGGACGCAGAAGATGAACAGCGAACGACGGCCAATGGCCTGGATGGCGTGGGTGACAACGTTCTCCACCCTGCGCTGGAACCAGATGACGATGGAAAGGATGCCCAGGCCCGTCACGGCATCCAGCAGGATGCTCACGGGGCCGAGGGTCCACTCGGCCATCGAGACGCAGTCGGTGCTCTTGGTAAGAAGCACCAGTGCGGCCACGGCCAGCGCCGCCGCGATCATCCCGCCGCGCAGACGGGGCGAGAGGGGCTGTTCAAAGATCTTATACTTCTTGGCAAGGTAACCCACATACAGGGCCGGAACGGTGACCATGCCTTGGCCGATGCAAAAAGGGGCCTCCCAGGTGATGCAGATGCCCCAGCCTAACAGCATGGTACCCAGCACCGCCCAGTTTATGTACTGCTCCGGGAAGATATTCAGGATGAGATCCAGCAGGATCCATGCGATCATCAGCGAGAGCAGATACCACATGGGGCCGCAGGAGAAGAACAGCTGGCCGAAATAGGTGGCCGTGTGGGGCAGGCCCAGTGCAAAGCCGCCCAGCACCTTGTAGGTCTCGTAGGTGGCGTTGTGCAGGCTGCCAAACAGGCTGTAATGGATGATAAAATGGAACACGGTGGTGGCAATGCCGGTATAGATGTAAGGCTTGAGCAGCGTTTTGAACTGCTGGTCGATGCACTTGCCGATGGAGCGCTTGCGGAAGCCGTAGCCGCTGGCAATGTAAAAGGCCGCCATCAGGGATTCGCGGTAGGCGAACATGCAAAAGGTCAGCGGGTTGATGTGGCTGGCATCGCCCATGGGGTAAAGCTCACCGGTGTGGGCAAAGACGATGGTCAGCATGCCGACACCCTTGAGCAGATCAAACATGCCCAGCGAATTTGCGGCACGGCGTTTGGTTCCCTCCATAAAAAGGTCCTCCTCTGCGCCGCACCCCGCCCCGGGATGGCAGAATTGCCGGATTTTTGGCGCATCATGTTAAAAATTAGAGATATTTATAATAAGTATAATGCTTTTTGCCCTTGCTGTCAATCAAACGTAGGGAGAAAGCACGGTAGGCGGATACCGGGAAAAGTGTACCACACTCACGGCCTGCCCGCAACAAAAGGCAGGATTTACATCCGGGTGCACAGATTGACTGTAAGTTTAAGTTGCATATTTGTGCAATTAAATCTTGCGTTTGAGCCTTCTATGCGGTATACTCTAGGCTAGAGTACCCAGAAGATTCCATTTAGCGGAAACGAAAGGGAATATTTTAACAAAAATAAACAGGGAGTGTAAAATAATGGCAGACAAGGCTTGTAAGGAAGTTGTGACCGCGGCAAATATGCCGATGACCGTTTTTGACATGATCTCTGCGATGCAGAATAAGTATGCTGACCGTGTGGCGTTCCGCTATGTGGAGGGCAAGGACACGGTGGTGGAAAAGACCTACGCCCAGTATGTGCAGGATATCCGCAAAGCGACCGGCTACCTGCAGCAGGAGTTGGGCGAGCCCAAGGGCAAGAAGATCGTCGTCCTGAGCCGCACCAACTATGAGTATGGCGCGGTCGTTTTCGGCACCATGATGGCAGGCGCTGTCATCGTGACCCTGAACCAGGGCAAGACCTGGGCCGAGCTGGAGTATGAGCTGGGCATGGTGGAGCCGGACCTCATCTTCAATGATGGCATCGATTACGGCTATCGTGCCCAGCTGGAAGCACTTTACGGCGCTCGGCTCCGCCCCATGGATGCCTGGACCGCTGCCCCTGAGGCCGAGATGGTCAACCGCATCGACCACGAGGGTCTGCTGATGCTGATGTTCACTTCCGGCACCACCGGCCGCAGCAAGGGCGTGATGCTGAGCGAGAAGAACTACTTCACCGCCTGCCAGATGTACATCGATGGCCAGAAGTCCATCCTTGACCAGGAGGAGCGGCTGGCACCCCAGAACCTCGACCAGACCTTCAGCCACTTTACGCTGGTGCCCATGTTCCATCTGGCCGGTTTCATCTGCTACTTTGTCTACGGTATGCAGGGCTGGACCCTAAACCTCTGCTGTGATGCCCGCGACCTGCGCCGGGATATGAGCCTGATGCACAGCGATGCCATGTCTACCCCGCCGGTGCTGGTGGAGATGATCTACAACGAGGTCAAGCGCGGCCATGCCGACCGCCTGAACGGGCTGTGGAACCTGAGCTGCAGCTCCGCCATCCTTGATCCCGCCATTCTGAGCGACCTGGTGAAGAATGGTTTCTACATCAATCAGTGCTACTCCATGACCGAGCTGGCCGGCTATGGCCTGCTGAACGTGACCCAGGAGGGCGACCACCTGCGTGCCCTGGGCAAGCCGGACGGCTTCTGTGAGGTCAAGGTGGACGAGACCGGCGAGATCTGCGTCCGCGGCGGCTGCGTGATGCTGGGCTACTATAAGGACCCCGAGACCACTGCCGAGACCATCGACAAGGACGGCTGGCTCCACACCGGCGACCTGGCCCGCGTGGACGAGGAAGGCTACTACTATATGACTGGCCGCAAGAAGAACCTCATTATTCTGGACAGCGGCGAGAACGTCAGCCCCGAGGAGCTGGAAAAGCTGCTGGGCAAGTGCGATGCCATCAAGGAGTGCATCGTCAAGGAGATGGGCAAGAAGATCGGCACCGTGGTCTGCTGTGAGGATGACAGGCAGCAGCAGGTGAAGGCTTTTGTCACCGAGCTGAACCGCACCCTGCCCATGTACAAGCGCATCTCCGTGGTGGAGTGCAGCGCCGAGCCCCTGCCCCGCAACGCGCTGGGCAAGCTGCTGCGCAAGTAAAATCAAACGGGAGAAAAAGGAGCAGACCATGGTAAACAATGTCTATGATCTTGTCACCCGGACAATGGAGCAGGAATTCCCCGGGCGGGTGGCCTTCCGCTGGGTAGAGGATGCCACCGGCACCGTGAAAGAAAAGACCTATGCCGAGTATGCACAGGATATCCGCCGCGCTGCTGCCTGGTTTGCCCGGAACATCCCGGAGGTGGAGGGCAAGCGGGTGGTCCTGCTGAGCCGGAACTGCTATGAGTACGGCGTGAATACCTTTGGCGCTGTGCTGGCCGGGGCTGTTCTGGTAACGATGAACCAGAAAAAGACCTGGGACGAACTGAGCTGGGAGCTGGAGCTGGCAGAGCCTGCCCTCATCCTGAACGATGGGGTGGACTACGGCTGCCGTGACCAGCTGGAGGCTGCGTATGGGGAACGCCTGCGGCCGATGGATGTCTGGAAGGACACCGCGCCCGGCGGGCTGGAAAAGAAGATCGACCCCAATGCCCTGATGGTCATGCTGTTCACCTCCGGCACCACCGGCCGCAGCAAGGCCGTGATGCTGGCAGAGCGGAACTTCTTTACCGTGATGCAGATGCACGTTGCCATGGGCGACCACATGCTGGACTTCAAGCACCGGCAGCTGCCCGAGGACAAAAACGATGTCCTGAGCAACTTTGCCATCCTGCCCCTGTTCCATCTGGGCACCTTTATCTGCCTGTTCTCCTGGCCCTTCAAGGGCTGGGCCCTGAACCTTTGCAGTGACCTGCGGAATTTCTACCGGGATCTGGGCCTGATGCACAGCGATTCCATTGCTGTGGCCCCGGTGCTGATGGAGAGTATCTACAAGGATGTCAAGCGCGGCCGCGCCGATAAGCTGAACGGCCTGTGGAACCCCTGCGGCAGCTCTGCCATGTTCGACAGCGAGCTGCTGCTGGGTCTGGTGGAAAACGGCATGTACATCACCCAGTGCTACGGCATGACCGAGACCTGCGGCGATGGTCTGGTGAACTACGCCCAGGCAGAGCCCCATATCCGGGCGCTGGGCAAGCCGGACGGCCACTGCGAGTACAAGCTGGATGAGACCGGCGAGATCTGCATCCGGGGCGGCTGTGTGATGCTGGGCTACTATAAGGACCCCGAAGCCACCGCCGAGATCATCGACAAAGACGGCTGGCTCCACACCGGCGACCTGGCCCGTGAGGACGAGGACGGCTATTACTACATGGTGGGCCGGAAGAAGAACCTGATCATTCTGGGTACCGGCGAGAACGTCAGCCCCGAGGAGCTGGAGAAAAAGCTCAACGCCTGCCCTGAGGTGCAGGAGTGCGTGGTCAAGGAGATGGGCAAAAAGATCGGCGCGCTGATCTGCTGTGCCGAGGAAAAGCAGGCGGAGGTCCGGGCTTTCCTCACCGGGCTGAACCGTACCCTGCCGCTGTACCAGCGGATCACGGCGGTGGAGTTCAGTGCCGAGCTCCTGCCCCGCAACGCCATGGGCAAGCTGCTGCGCAGGTAAGCGCGGAAATTGCGAAAAAAGCGCGAAACCGGGCGGCCTGTGTGTTGCATTTCCTCTATAAAACAGGTATTATAAAACACAGGAATGTCCCGCCCGGCTGGCTAAACCGGCCCGGCGCGTGGCATACTGAAACTGCGCCCTTGCAGGCGATAAAAAATCCCTCACGGAAAGGAAGATTTTTTGATGGAAAGAGCAGAAATCGTGTCTCAGATCCTGGCAATTCTGGAGGATGTGGCAGAGATCTCGCCCGAGGATGTCAACGAAAACAGCGTGATGATGGATGATCTGGATCTGTCCTCTATGGAGATCCTGACCGTCGTGGCCGATCTGGAAGAGACCTTTGGTCTGCGCATCCCCGAAAAGGAGCTGCGCAACTTTGTGACCATCGGCGATCTGGCCGATTATCTGGCCGAGAACGCGGGGTAAATTCCGGATGAATGCAGAGCAGCGTGCGGTGTTTCAGGGCATCGTCTACTACTACCGTGAAAATCAGGTCCTCTGCCGCTATCAGGCCACGCTGAAGGAGGCCGTTGACCCGGCCCTTCTGCAGCAGGCACTGGATGCGGCCCGCCCGCTGGCAGAATATTATTTCTGCCATGTGGTGTGGGAAAAGCGGGAGGCCCATCTGGGGCCCAACACTGCCCCCTGCCGTGTGCGGCAGGGCAGTGCCCAGCCAAAGATCCCCGAGGAGACGAACGATTATCTCTTCTCGCTGGGCTATGAGGGGAACACGGTCTATCTGGACTGGTTCCACTTCCTGGCCGATGGCCGGGGCGGCTCGCCCTTTTTCACCCTGCTGCTCAAGCTCTACTGCAACCTGCGCTCCAACGCCGGTTTTGTGTGCGAGGCCCTTGCCTCTGACCCGCCCTACGATGTGGAACAGCTGCTGGCCCGCTACCCGGAGAGCCAGGTGGCCAACGACATGCAGAAGGACGTGCTGCAGATCCACGAGGGCACGCCCCATTTTCAGCGGCTGCGGCTGGACAGGCAGAGCCTTGTGGATCTGGCGCAGAAGGAGGGCGTGAAGCCCTTCAGCGCTCTCATGGGGCTGACCTGCCAGGCAGCACAGCGGTATCTGGAAAAGAACGACCTTGCGTACAGCTATGCCGCCGACACCCGCGCGGCGCTGGGGGTGCCGCATGCCCTGTACAACTGCATTGCGTCCTTTCAGCTGCCCCTGCGGCTGGAACCGCAGGCCCGGTTCCACAGCTTTGCAAAGCAGCTCGACCATGAGATCCGGGAAAGCCTGACCCCGGAGCGCCGCCTGTTCCGCATGGCCGAACAGATGGGCTGGGTATATCAGGTTTTCCGGCAGAAGGCCGCGCTCAAGATCAAGAAGCGTGTGTTCCAGATGGGCGAGTACATAAGCGGCTTCCCGGCAGATTTCTGGGTCAGCTACATCGGCAGCCCGCTGCTGCCGCACAGCCCGGAGCTGGAAGCGTACCTGACCGATTTCCAGACCTGGGTGCTGCCGGACGGTGCGTCCCTTGCAATGGAGGTCACCAGCCTGCACGGCGTGCTGACCTGCTGTATTGAGAACAAGGTGGACAAGCCCGGCTACCTCGAGGCCCTGCGCGACGTGATGGAGCAGGAGGGCATCAGGGTGCTGGAAGCGGTACAGATTTCCTGAAGCAACAATAACAGCGAACCCCCCAGTGCAGATCGCACCGGGGGGTTCGCTGTTTAGTTAGCATCCTCACCCTCTCCGTCATTGCTTGCGCAATGCCACCTCTCCCGAAGGGAGAGGTAAGACATCACAGAGGGCAGATGCTGCTAAATCTGGGATTGCCCTTGGCTCCCCCTTTGGGGCAACAACAACGACCGCCGCCAGCGGCGGATTGAGGGAGGAGTTGTTGGGGCAGTGGCCAGCAAGATACGAATGCAATTTATTGCATGAAGTAACTGCTGGGTGCCACAACCCGGCTAGTGGCAAAGCCGAAGGCTTTGACTGAGAGGGTTCGCCACTTACCCCTTCATCTGATTCCAGCTCCGAATAACCTCCCAGCGGCTGACGGAATCCTCCGCGGACGCATCCGGGGCGAGGAGCTGGTTCTCGATGGCCCATGCAAGGGCCTGCTGGACCGGGGCAGCATCGGCAGGGAGAAGAGCAGCGGGGGCCGGGGTTCCGGCGGCTTCCCACAGCAGCAGGGCCAGCTCCCCGGCGTTGTTGGGGATGGCCGCACCGGCAGGCAGGACGGTGTTCAGGTACAGCTCGGTGCCGATCATGTAGCCGGTGTAGCCGAGCACGGCAGCGCCAGCACCCGCCGTGCCGATTATGGCGGCGGTGCCCAGAATGCCGGGGCCTTCGCTTTCAATGGTGGCTTCCCGGTACTGGGCTTCCACGGTAACGGTCTTGCCGTTTTCCACTGCATTGGCCGGGATGGTAAAGCTTTCGGCGTTGTAGGCCACATTGGGGTTGCCCAGCAGGCTTTCCTCACTGATGGCCCACTGGTCGAACACCATGCCCTCCGGTACGGCATCCGGGTCAAGGGTCACTTTTGCTTCCGCAGCCACCGGCACGGTGCCGCTGGTCAGCGCATCCCTTTCGCCGGTCGTAAAGCTGCCGCCCACCACTTTCAGGGTGTAAGTCTCCGGTTCAGGCTCCGGTTCGGGCTTGGGTTCCGGTTCGGGTTTGGGTGCCGGGTCGTTCAATTGCAGCTCAAGGTCAGCCGTAAGAGGCAGCTGTACTTCCCGTACCTTGCCGCTGCTCAGGGTCACATACAGGGTACCGGTGGGCTGACCGACCACATAAAGTTCCGTAATGGCGCTTTTCAGTGTGGTGGTATCGCCGCTGGTTTTCAGGGCCGTAATGGTTCCGTTGTCCGAAACCGTGATCTTTTTGGCGCTGTTTTCGCAGCCGGTGGGAACATTCAGGAACACGCCGTTCAGGGCGCTGGCGCTGCCGGTAACTTCTTTCAGGAAAATGCCGTTGGTGATGGTGACATTGCTGTCCACCGTAACCGGGCAGTTCACCGCCACCCTATGGGGGTTCAGCTCGGGGCTGTTAAAATCATAGTTCGTCTTAGCGGCAGGCTCCAAAGTCAGGGTGTCGTTTTCAAACTTCCAGCCGTTGCCGCTGTAATCCTGGGTGCCGCCCTTGGTGCCAACGGGGTAGCCGACTTTATCGATCACCAGCCGGATCAGCATGCTCAGGGTAACGGTGTTCGCAGTGGCGCGTGGTGCGGTGAAAGTGACAGAAAAATTACCGCTACCATCATCGTGATATCTTGCACTTGGTGCCCAATCTTCAAACAAACAATGTGTGTCGTTTGAGTCCCCGAATGTAACATCAATAGGAAATAATACTGCTTGACTGTTTTTAAGAGAAATATAGATGGTGATGCTGGTATCATGGTCGGAATTGGGAATGACATAACCGCTGTTGCCGAAATAACTGATTTCTGTATCGAAACTCTCATAGCTACCATTCTGCTGGGAATTCACTTTCAAGGTATAGCCGTCAGCGACTTGGCCATCCTTTGGTTTTTTATGAAAAATGCCGCCCTTTATGGTGCCAGTGTTGGTAACGGTAGAACTAAACATGCCGCCGGTAATTGTACCATGATTTATAACGTGCATTGAGTAAACGCCACTCGTTATAGTGCCATCATTGGTAATACTGGAACCATGATTTCCGGTGTCCCAAAATTTACCATTTTCAATCGTTGCGTTTTCCCCTATGATGGCAGAACATAAAATACTGCTTGGATCATGACGGATGCTTGTCAAATCATAGGTAGTAGGGCTTTTGGGGGCGATGGTCAAAACTTTAGCCGTAGCATCATAGCTCCAGCCATCACCGGTATAAATTTCGTGATTTTGGGAATCGGTTGTAGGAGTTATATCATCGAGAACCGGATAACCAGACCGAATTTGTAAAGGTTTCAAGGTGGAGCCGCCTTCCTCCGCCCACGCTGTGATTGCCGACACAGGCAGGAGCGTTACCGCCATGCACAGCGCCACCAGAAGGCTGATAAGTCGTTTCTTCATAGGAGATTCCTCACTTTCCTTGCGCCGGTCTCCCGGCTGGGTGGTAGGGGGGCTTATACTCTTCTACTTCCTATAATGCAGAAAAAGAGGAATCCTTTCACCTGACTGGGAATTTTTTTTTTTTTTTTTTTTGAGGACGACCTCAACCTCTCCGTCATCGTCGCTTCGCTCGATGCCACCTCCCCTAGTAGGGGAGGCTCTGGCGTGCCGCAAGGTTCTGGCGTTTTTGCGCTGTGTGCTGCTGTCGTGACCCTCTGTTGCAAAGCGAAACCTTTTTGCCAAGGGCTCCCCTACTAGGGGAGCTGTCGAGCGAAGCGAGACTGAGAGGTTGTTCAGAGCAACGGCTCCCCGTGAGCCGCCCTTGGCTCCCCCTTTGGGGGAGCTGGCAAAGCCGTTAGGCTTTGACTGAGAGGGCAATCCACCTCACCCTGTCCTTGTCGGCCGGATGCTGACCTCACCATGCTGCAGGGCAATCTGCCTGCCGCCCTCGCGCTCCACCACCAGACGGCCCGCATCGTCAATGAAAAGGGCCTTTGCGGCATAGGTCTCGGCCCCGGTGCAGACAGTGACCCAGTGGCCCGGCACAAAACAGCGGGCCCGGTACTCGTCCAGGCAGTCGAAGGCCGGGCAGAGGGAGAGCAGCTCCCGGGCAATGGCCCCGGCCAGCACCGCCCGGCTCACGGGTGCAGGCCCGCCGGGGTAAAGGCTGCCCGCCGTGCGGGCCAGCTCCTCGGGCCAATCGGCAGAGGAGGTGGTCAGGTTAAGGCCGATGCCCACCACCAGCCATTCCAGCTGACCGCTCTCCATGTCGGTCCCGGCTTCGGTCAGGATGCCGCAGACCTTGCGGCCCTGATAGTAAAGGTCGTTCACCCATTTGATGCCCAGCTCCAGCCCGCAAAGGGCCTTGACAGCCCGGGCCACGGCCACTGCCGCACTGATGGTCGCGCTCTGGGCATCGGCGGCAGAGAGGGCGGGCCGCAGGAT
>ENA-OWRJ01002556-OWRJ01002556.1-human-gut-metagenome-genome-assembly--contig:-NODE-2556-length-15318-cov-3.176964_pt1 | contig 15318 bp, 17 predicted proteins | sample MGYA00248269_ERZ651897 | MGnify/ENA primary metagenome ERZ651897 (study PRJEB26924, sample SAMEA4378252) | human gut metagenome | biome: human gut; feature: human-associated habitat; material: faeces...
GAGAAATAGTGCGAGTCGGACCATGCCTCAGCCTGGTCGCACAAGACGGCGCCCACGAGCCTGAGCAGAGATTTCTCCGACGGGAAGACCTGCACCACACGCGAGCGGCGCTTAATTTCCCTGTTGGCGCGCTCCTGCACGTTGTTGGTGCGCAGGCGCTTCCAGTGCGACGTCGGGAAGTCAAGGTACGCGAGCGCGTCGGGCTCTGCCTCCTCGAGCACCCTTTCCGCCCTCGGGCAGCACCCTTCCAACATCTCGCACGCTGCGTGGTACATGACCACGGCGGTGGTGGCGTCCCCGGCGTGGAAGACCGACGAGATGATGTGCCCCACGGGGCGCATCAGCTTCCAGGAGCCGACCTCGCATATGCAGTTGCGCACCAGGTGTACGGCGCATCGCTGCTAGGCCGCCTCCTGGAAGACCTCGCCTTCCTGCAGGCGCCGAGCACCTGCCTCCAGCCGGACTCGTCGCAGCCTATCGCCGTGACCACCGCGGTTGAAGCCATGCGGCTCCCGCGGCGGCACTTGACGTAGGTCGCGTCGAGCCAGATGTGGGGATGTAGTTTCGTCGTCTGTGTAGGAATGCCGTTCCACATCGTGTTCTGGAACGGCATGGGCGAGTCTAACATCTGGTGGCGCCGCGACGCCGGATGTTAGGATTAAAAAGTACCGAGGTCCATGTCGAGCCCGGTGGTCAAGCACGATATCGGCCGTGATGTTTCGCGATATTCAGCAATGCTCAAACGTGCAAATGCCCATCTTGAATTCAAATGAAAATTTCCAAGTCTAAAAGACAAAATGATTGAGATAAAAATTGGAAAGCCAATCGGCGGTGTCTTTTATGTCGAATCCTGCAGCCTGAGTATCGAAATAGGCTTTAGATCTTGTTGTGGCATCAGATTCGCCAAGAGCCCTAATGGCCTCAGTTGCCCATGTGGCGGTACCGCAAGATAGATCGAGGAACCTAGTCTGTTTACGAACTTTCACCATTTCAGATACTCCTGTTGATACGATACAAGGTAAACCGGAGCACTGTGCTTCCACGACAGCAAGTGGCAGGCCTTCGGAAATAGAGGGGAATATAAATACATCTATTGCACTCAGAATCTTTGAAACGTCATTTCTCACTCCAAGAAACCTCACTGAGTGTGCTATTCCAAGTTCCTCGACTTTCATTTTCAGGTGTTTTTCTAGTTCCCCTCGACCGCATATAAGGAGAATTGCGTTTGGCAATTTATCCGCAATGATTTTAAAAGACTCTAATAAGAAACGATGATTTTTAACCTCAGTTAATCTGCCCACGTGACCAAAGACTGGTGAGTCTGGACTGATACCTAGTTCAGCTCTGATATTGGAGCGAGATATTGGGTCAAAGCGTCCTTTTTGAATATCTATTCCGTTATTTATGATTTTAAAGTCTGCTCCTTGCGTGATTTTAGCGCCAAAACGATCGATGCCAGCTTGTTCGGAACATGCCATGAAGTAATTGGCTACAAATCGGACTGGGGTAGAGCAAGCTCTAAACGCAATCTCTGCGGGTGTTATCGGAAACTTCATTCGATGACTATGGGCAATCGTGTAAGCGCCATTGTGTTTGGCGATATTGAGGTAGATTGCGGCGGGCAGCCCTATATGTCCATGAACAATGCTGTAGTGATGATTTGAAAAAAACTCTCTACATTTCGCTTTGTAGTGAAAATAATTGAATATTTTGTATCTAGGAATGTAGTAAATCTTGCCGCCAAGTTCCTTGATTTCTGAGTCGAAATCGCATTCCCGTTTTTCGTTGACTAGAAAGTCGAATTGAATTCTACTTCTATCGATATTGCGGTAAAGGTTCATGACCAGCGTTTCGGCTCCGCCACGGTCCATTGCACCTATAACTTGTAATACTCGGATTGGTTCTGCGGTTGACTTCATTGGAATCTATTCCTTTATAGTTTCGTTTGGGATTTCTTGGGTTGTTTCGTTTCTTTTTAGCGCGTAGAACAAGTAACAAACGCCTAAACCACATGAAACTGCTCCTGCGATGCTTACTCCATTCATGCCCCAGTTGTTTATGCAAAATACTGATAAGGGGATAACGGAAATGAAGGCAATCAGATTACCAATAAGGTTGGCCTTGAAATCTCTAATAGTAATGAGAAGATCGCTGAAAAACCAAAGAAATGCTGTCATTATTGTTGAAATAAGAACAGGCTGTAGTAAGTAAACGTATGGTTCGATGGTATTTCCAAATACCAGCATGAGTAGCGGTTTGCCTAAGAACAATAGGGCAATGCAACACAGTGCGGCTACGGTTAAGATGGAAATTACTGTTCGAACAAGAAGATTGTCGAAAGCCTTGCGACCCTCATTGAAGTATTTCTTTGGAAAAATATCCAATAGCGGTACGTATAGGTACTGTGCTCCCATTTGGACGATGAGGGCGGGGGCTGCAATTGAGGAATAGATTCCCAAAGCTGCATCGCCGGAGACGCTTAGCAAGTATTGCTTGGGAATCGTAAATAGCGCGCTCGCAGCCACTGATGCAATGACGGCAGGCAGAGAGGTTTTAAGGAGATTTAGTGCCTTAACTATTCCAATACGCGCGCGAAAATCTTGAAATTGAGATGTTTTTTTGCGATCGAAAAACAGGAGAACGAGTGTTACGCCTAGGGTCATTCCGATTATTGCCAGGTTTAGATTTTGAGTGGCAATAAATACAACTATAAAAGCTCCAATGGAAAAAGCGCCCTGCAGGATAAAAGACTTGCCAATGTAGTCCATACGACGATTGAGCTGATCTTCTCCGTGCAAGATATCAATTATTAGGCCAACAGCTTTATAAATGTAGTAAATAATAACCGTCGCTATTGAGTAGGCGGGGCATGTTATGACTGCATAGATCAGGCATGCAATGATGGCCAGGGCTAGAGTGAACACCCTGAACCCCATATATTCGGAAAAAGAATACTGTCGATTAATATCGGAGACTTGATATGTGCCAATTTTATAGTTTGCAAAAGTTCCGAACGTATTTACGACGGACGTCGCTAGTGAAAAAAGCCCTGCAGCATCAAAGCTCGTTGACAGTCTTACTACAAGAACCGTAATAAGCCACTGGCAGCCAAGGTAGAACATCGACCCCAAGGAGTTCCAAAGCATATTTTTCTTTAGAGATAGTGGTTGGACAGTGTCGGTCACATCTACTCCTCGTCTTTTAGAAAAGCATTGGGAAAATGGACGGCTCGCTTATCCTCAGGCGGCACCTGCTTCCAGTTGCCGTATACCGTCGCAAGGTAGTCGTCAGGGTTTGCGGGGCATGGAAATGCTCTGCCTTCAAATGTTCCTGGTTTTGCGGGGAATATAGAGCTGCGTTTATAAATAATTCCTCCTCCGATGCAGTCAATGAGATAGGGTGACATTTCGGAGTTATGGGTTGAAAAGTCCCGTGCAATGGCATCGAGCTTTTCGTTCATTTTTTTAACGTTAAGATGCTTTGCAAAGGGGCAGACGAGTTTTTTAATCAGCACGATCATTCGCGTTGAGCCCGTATTGGTGTCGGCAACGGCGAAATTGCGCCATAAGTTATAAAAGCTATTCAGTTTAAGCGTCTTCTTCAGTTTTTTATCGTTTATTGAGTCCAGTGGTTCAAGAGGAAAAATGTCAATCCAGAGTCCAATGGAACGGCTAGGGCCAACAAATGTTTCGTATGCTGTCGTTTTTTTATCGACAAGCTTAGCAAACTGATAGATAGATGAATCGTCTCTATATGAAACAAGATCACAGCTTGATTTTAGTCCTTCAGAAAACAGATCAAAGAGGCGCTCGTAATCTTTTCTAGGCATGTGTACATCGATATCATCATCCCAAGGAATAAAGCCATTGTGCCGTTCGGCTCCAAGGGCAGTGCCGTATGCTAAACAATAAGTGAGGCCGTTGTCTTTACAAATGCGGTCGAATTCGATCAATATTTCGTATTCAATTTGTTTAATCTGGTCTGCAGCTAGGCGTTTCATGGGGCTCCTTAAATAATCAATTATTTATCGAATGTATTATAGTTTGTAATTTAAGAAGAACTTGAATACGCTGAGTCTTTCAACCTTGTCCACAGTTTTTAATCGCTTGAGATTTGATTGGTTTTGCATGGCCGGTAGCTTTGTTTTATTTTCTGCGCTGTATCCACCTCATATGGGTGGCATTGAAAACTTCACCTACGGTTTGGCACACGCACTGGTTGATCGTGGCGATGGGGTGCTGGTGGTTACGAACGATACAAATGGTTTAGGTGCCGGTATTACAGATGAAGATGGAGTGTGGGTTCTTCGCCTGCCCTGTTTTCCCTTTTTTTCGGGACGCTTTCCCGTTCCTAAGTTAAATGCTTTATCACGTAAATTGTGGAAGCATATTGAGCGCCAGCACTTCGATGGCGTTCTTGTAAATGCTCGTTTCTATATTCACTCGCTTTACGGCATTAGGTTTGCAAAGAGCATAGGGATAACGCCTGTTGTCCTTGATCATGGTTCGGCTTATCTTTCATTCAGTAATCCAGTGATAGATCCCTTGGTCCGTACATATGAGCGCCTAATAACGGCCTTGGGCAAGCGGTTCCATCCAGACTATTATGGCGTTTCGAGCAAGAGTGTTGAGTGGCTTAGGTCTTTTGGTATTGCAGCAAAGGGAGTTATCCCCAACTCAATCGATGCTAAGTCATTCAGAGAGATGTCGTCGGGACGAGACTTTCGTAATGAGCTTGGTGTAGGCGCTGAGTCCTTCTTGGTCTGTTTTGTAGGGCGGCTAATTCCTGAAAAAGGCATCAAGGCCATTCTTGAGGCTTCGAGAAGCCATAGGCTTGTCGAAGCTGGCGTCGTCTTTGTTTTGGCGGGTGATGGTGCATTATCAAAAGAAGTTGATGATGCTCAAGGTGAATCGCTTAGATGGGTTGGACGCCTTTCATCTTCCGACATCTCCTCACTCCTTCAGCAGTCCGATCTGCTGTGTCTCCCTACACGGTCGGAGGGCTTTGCTACAACTTTGCTAGAGGCTTCTTCGTGCGGGTGTCCTTCTGTTGTTACGGATGTGGGCGGGGCGCGAGAGCTTTTTCCAAACGAGCATTTCGGAACAATTATTAGCTCTATGGATTCCGATAATGTTGAGCAGGCCATCTATTCGCTTGTCAAAAACCCTGATAAGTTGGCTGAGCAGTCTCGTTTATGTCGACGCATGGTTGAAAATGAGAGTTCATGGGATAAGACGGCGTCTTTGGTTGAAAAAGTGCTTTCTGGAACTAATGGGTAAAACGATCGCATGTCACCATTGCTTCTCAAGAACATCATCGTCACGGGCGGCTGCGGCTTCATCGGCAGCAACTTTGTGCACTACGTCGTGAACAACCACCCGGGCGTCCACGTCACCGTCCTGGACAAGCTGACCTACGCCGGCAACCCCGAGAACATCGCGGGGCTGCCGTCGGACCGCGTGGAGCTCGTCGTGGGCGACATCTGCGACGCCGCTCTGCTCGATGAGTTGGTGCCGGGCCACGACGCGATCGTCCACTACGCCGCGGAATCCCACAACGACAACTCCATCGCCGACCCGGAGCCGTTCCTGCGCACCAACGTCGAGGGCACCTTCCGCCTGCTGGAGGCCGTCCGCAAGCACGGCATCCGCTACCACCACGTCTCCACCGACGAGGTCTACGGCGACCTGGCGCTCGACGACCCGGCCAAGTTCACCGAGGAGACGCCCTACAGGCCCTCCTCGCCGTATTCGAGCACCAAGGCCAGCTCCGACATGCTGGTCCGCGCCTGGACGCGCACCTACGGCCTGCGCGCCACGATCTCCAACTGCTCCAACAACTACGGCCCCTACCAGCACGTGGAGAAGTTCATCCCACGCCAGATCACGAACATCATCGACGGCGTGCGCCCCAAGCTCTACGGCAAGGGCGAGAACGTCCGCGACTGGATCCACACCGAGGACCACTCATCGGCCGTCTGGGACATCCTCACCAAGGGCCGCATGGGGGAGACCTACCTCATCGGAGCGGACGGCGAGAAGAACAACATCACCGTCCTGCGCATGATCCTGGAGGCGATGGGGCGCGACCCCGAGGACTTCGACTGGGTCGCCGACCGCCCCGGCCACGACCGCCGCTACGCCATCGACTCCACCAAGCTCCAGCGCGAGCTGGGCTGGAGGCCGGCCCACACCGACTTCGCCGAGGGGCTCAAGGCCACCATCGACTGGTACGTCGCCAACGAGTCATGGTGGCGCCCGTCCAAGGAGGCCACCGAGGTCCGCTACCGAAGGCTATTCCATTCATTCTTTGTGTCAGACTAAGACTAGGGGGGGCTTGTTAGAGCTTTTACTCTAGCGTGCATCTGATTTTTACTGGCCGGATGCCGCGAGCGAGCTGTCACACTTGTAATTCTTGTCGACAACGGCTTGGCTGTATTTTGAGTTTTACTAAAGTATCTATGGTATCGGAAGACTGATATGGATGCTGTTAGGAGTGCAAACAGCCGTAAATTTGCTATCGTACTATGAGTTATCATCTATCTTGTTTATCGAATGTATAAAGAATCACTAGATGATGCCGTAAAGCATCATGTTGATATTAAAGGACGGTTCGTACGTGACGAATTTGCCAAAAGTTCTTGTTGCGATTCCTGCTTATAACGAAGAGGAATGCATAGAGGGCACTATTCTTGAACTAAAGAGAGTGGCCCCGGAGTTTGACTTCGTCGTCATTAACGACGGCTCTCGAGATTGCACTCTCGAGCTTTGTACGAATTTGGGATGCAATGTTATTAACATGCTAATTAACTGCGGCTTGACGGTTGGATTTCAAACGGCAGCTTGTTATGCGCTGGAGAATGATTACGACTACATGGTTCAATTCGATGCGGATGGACAACATCGGCCTGAGTTTATTTCGGAGCTTGTTTCGAAAGCTCAATTTGACAACGCTGACATAGTAATTGGTTCTCGTTTTTTGTCGATGCGTAAAGATATGTCAATGCGCATGTTTGGTTCGAGAATGATTACTTTCCTTATTAAAATGTTAACTGGTAAAAGGATTAGTGATCCTACGTCTGGATTTCGACTTTTCAATCGAGACGTTTTAAAAGAATATTCCTGCAACGATACGCTCAATCCCGAACCCGAGTCCATCGCCTTCTTTATCAAGCAAGGTTATAAGGTATCGGAAATACAGGTATCCATGCGCGAGCGGCAGGGTGGAGAGAGCTATTTAAATCCAATTAGGTCGATTCAATACATGGTTCGAGTATTTGTCACGCTTTTTATTGTTCAATGGTTTAGGTGATTGCATGTCAACTTCCTTGCGCGTGTTTCTTGTTGCCTGCGCTGTGATTGTTTTTATTTTCGTTGTACACAACCTCAAAAGATGCAGAATGCAGGTTTTGGATTCTGTTTTTTGGCTTTTATTTAGCACGAGCTTCGTGGTGCTTGGCGTTTTCCCGGAAATCGCCTCATTTTTTTCAAACTTGTTGGGATTTATGTCTGAATCAAATCTTGTCTTTCTATATGTTGTAGCAGTCCTAGTGGTTCGTGATTTCAGAATTTCGTTACGACTGTCAAAGCAGGAAGAGCGCCTTAATTCGTTAGTTCAGGCTGCGGCGCTTGATGCAAAGAGGAAATGAAGCAGTTTGGTTTATTCGATACTATATTGAGTATCTTAAAGTGTCTTAATTTTTGCCAAGACTCTCTTAGTGTCTTGGCATCTCATTCATCCTTTTTGCTTCTCTTTATGGCTGTTTTGCTTTGTGTAGCATATGATCTCTCGGGCGTTGTCCATTTGAAATAGAATTAGTTTACAAATTGTTTATTCACTTCGTTCGTGAGGTATTTCATGAGTTGGTCGATGTTATTCGGCGAGGCTTTTGTTGTCGCCGTTGTTTTGATTTTGCCAGGCATGTTGGCTTCTCGGGCATTTGGTGTTCCCTTTAAACAATCTCTTTCCTTTGGTCCTGCAGTCACTGTCTTCTTTTTGGTCTTTATGGGCATCGCTCTCAGGTTTATTGGTGTTGCCGAGGGCTATTCTGCTTTATTGATTTCGTTGTTCCTTTTTACTGCGGTCAGTGGCGTGGCGTGCTTTTTTCGATTTCACGGACGAAGCGCTTTTTTTGACACCGATATCGTTTCTCTACTGCCATACCTGTGTACCCTTGCCTTGTCCGTTCCTGTGACGGTTTATCTTTTTGTTCGCGGTATTGGCTTGCCAGATAACTTTCTTCAGGTATATGACAATTCGTTTCATTTGAGTGTAATTCAGAGCATGAAGCACGCCTCTAGTTATTCGATTCTATCTATTGGATCCTATCTCGAGGCTGGTTCCAAAGTGTTCAGCCCTAATGCAAGTGCTGGTTTTTATCCCGCCGCTTGGCATATTGTTGCCGCTTTGGTTGCGCGTGCTTTTGATATTTCTGTCATGGCGTCAATTAATCTCACTAACTTTGTGTTCGTTGCTTTCGTATTGCCTTTAGGTGTCCAGTCTTTAATTGCAGTTCTTACCAAGGGCGATGTGCAAAAGGGCATTTGCGCCGCGGTTGTTACGCTTGCTGCGATTGCTTTTCCTTGGACTCTGCTTTATTGGGGCCCCGTTTACCCTAATTTCGCAGCGTTCTGTACTATTCCTGCTGTTGCCTCCGTTTTTATTTGGTTTATGCAGGGCTTTGATGAGCGTCGTTCTGTTTGTTTGACTGATCGTCCCGTCTTGGTTGCCATGCTCTTTGGTTTGGCGTCTCTCGTGTCCTTGCAGCCGAATGCGTTATTCACGCTCGGTATTCTTTTAGTGCCTTCGATTGTTCTTTGCTTGGGGGGCCTATTTGAACGCCAGCTGCTTCGCATCCAATCGATCTCGGTTAAGTTTGCCTATTATGCGTCACGCGGCATTGTGCTTTTGGCTGTTGCTGTCATCTGGTTTTTAATGACGAAAGCAAGTTTTTTGCAGGGAGTCATCAACTTTCACTGGCCTTCATTCACTTACATCTTTGATGCTTTATGGAGGGCATTCTCGTTCTCCTTTAACGAAAGTACGCCATGTATTCTTCTTGCGTGCCTGGTCGTTCTTGGTAGCTTTTGCGCGCTGGGCAACAGGTCCTACCGAGGCTATTTCTTTGTATACCTTTTTTCGATAATGCTGTTTGTTGTCGATGCTACTCAGGAAGGCTTTATCAGACATTTTCTTACGGGATTTTGGTATACGGATCAATATCGTGTAGCTGCGATGACCGCGCTGTTTAGCATTCCGCTTTCGACGCTTGGTCTCGACTTTATCTTGAGAAAAGTTCAGAGCGCATTTTCCGTTTCTGTTGGGATGGACCGTTCTGCCAGGTATCTCCCCCAGGCGCTCTGCATCGTCCTGATTGTCTGCGGCTTGTTTTGGCCCGAAAGTGTCAACCCGTCTATTAACAACTATTCCCCGGTCGGATTTACTAAAAGCGTGCTTAATTACATGTATAGCATCTATGATGTCGATAATAATCTGACGTCCGATGAGTTGGCGTTTCTTGGCGAGGTCAAGCAAATGGCCGGTGATGAGCTGATTATCAACAATCCCTTTGACGGCAGTGTCTACGGATATGCCGCAAACGACCTTAATCTTATGTATCGAAAGTTCAGCTCCTTTGGCAAGGGCGAGACGGCGGTCAGCAAGCAAATCCGCCATGGACTCGACCGCATTTCTTATGATTCGCTGATTGCGCGCGACGTTAAACAGTCTGGTGCTAAGTATCTTCTTGTTCTGGATTATGGCGAGAACGGTCGTGAGGGCGTAGATATGCCGGGCTATCACAAGTCTGGCTGGACGGGCATTGATTCGGTTAATGATTCCACCCCCGGCTTCTCACTTGTTTTAAGCGAGAAAGATATGCGCCTCTACTCAATTGAATAGAGGCGCTGTCCTCAATGCGGGGGTATTTAGGTTTTATCGTCCCGCTTGACTCTTTTGTCTTGATTGGAAATACCATTTTGAAATCGGGCGTGGAAGCATGTATAGGATGCTCGTGAGTAGTGCAATGATAGCGAAACGGACAATCAGATATCCGATCCACGGCGTTAGTGGAAGGCTCTCGACGATTCCAGAAACGTATTGATAAGGAAACACATTCAACTCAATAAGGTGCATGCAGAAGAGCGGGAGTGTGTACTTTCCGATCCAGGCAATGGGTTTCGTGACGCTTGGAATATGCTTGCAAGCCGTTTGACATAGCTTGAGTATTACCAATGAGCCAAAAATGCCTCCGATGACATCCTGTGTCCCGTTAACGTAGGTGTTTGTTACCATGTAGAGCTTTCCAAAGCGTAGGGCTGAGTAGCCCCAGATTCCCGCCATGAATAACCAGCAGATGGGCTCAATCGAGTTCTCTTCAAGTAGGCCATGCTTTTTAATAATCTGTCCAATGTACAAAAAGAGCGTTGCGCTCAAGGCCTGAAGGATACTCCAGGGAAGCCAAATGATTTGGGCCAAAACGTTGCCGCAGAAGAAGAGACCCAGAACTAAAATTGCGGGATGGCGAAATTGGTTTACGACTGCCAGGAGCATTTTGCCAAAGAACAGCGCGAAGAGATACCAAAGGGCACCAATGGCGGATACGAATGCCGGGGTTGCGGGTGTGATTCCTCCACAGCCGTAGAGGCTTGCCATAAACCAGTGGCTTGCTATTTCTGCCGGGTTAGTCTTCCCCGTTAAGATTGCCCCTAAGAATGAGCATCCAATAACGCCTATACAAGTAATCAGATAAGGCATCAGAAGCGATTTGGCATTCTTTCTAACGTAGTCGGGTGTGAGTTTAGCCTCGGGCTTGCTGAAGAATCCACTGACAATAAAGAACAGGGGCATATCAAATGAGTAGAAAACGGAGGCAAGCCGGTCTGGTGTCCCCAGATATGTTGAGTGGCCAATGATGACTCCGGCAAGCGCTATTGCTTTTGCGACATCAAATTCGGGATACCTCTTTTTCACTGAATGCTCCTTATCAGGTGTTGAAATTGTTGGAAAGGCCTTGTGTGGCCGGAAATGTGGACGTTTCGATAGGTCTTTAACGACTAGTACTGAGTTTAGCTTACGGTTTAATTGTTTGCTTTCGTCGACGTTGAGTATTCGGTCTCAAGCGGGGCCATTTGATATAATTTTCTTATCTATGAGTTTTCATGAGTGTCGGCTTGTATTGGAGTCATTGTGTCGCAAAACCAACCGCTTGTTTCGGTTCTTGTTCCCATTTGCAACGTCGAGAAATATCTCGATGAGTGTCTTAGTTCTCTGCAGAAACAGACTCTCAAGGATATTGAAATAATCTGCATTAATGATGGCTCTACGGATTCTTCGTTAGACATTATTAATAAATTCGCTTCTGAAGACCCCCGTTTCGTTGTTATCGATAAGCCAAATTCCGGCTATGGCGACTCCATGAATCGTGGTTTGGAGACTGCGAAGGGCAAGTATATCTCCATCCTTGAGTCCGATGATTTCCTAGATGCCGATGCCCTTGAGTATATGGCTGCTGAAGCCGAATCTCGTCAGGTTGAGGTCTTTAAATGTAACTTCTGGTTGTACTGGTCCAAATCTGACGCATCTCATGGGTACCGCAATGATTTCCTTTTTAATCTTGCCAGTCCTGAGATGATTGCCCTGGGAACGCATTGTCCGTTGAATTATCCTGAGATTTTTTGGGCCAAAGCATCGATTTGGTCGGCGCTGTATCTCAAATCATTCCTTGATGTAAATGAGATTCGATTTAATACTACCCCTGGCGCGTCTTATCAGGATTTGGGTTTTACCTTCAAGGTATTTTCGTGCGCGTGTCGTGTTGCCTATTCAGGACGTGCGTTCCTACATTATCGCCAAGATAATGAGAAGTCTTCTGTTAATTCTCCGGGCAAGGTTTATTGCGTATGCGACGAGCATGATGAGATTTCGCGTTTTATTGATGAGAAACGCCCCGATTTAAAGGCAGCGCTTGGACCTGTTCGCGCACATGCAAAGTTCCTCAATTACCGCTGGAATTACGATCGTCTTGGCGATGAGCTCAAGCCTGAGTTCCTTGAACGTTTTTCAACTGAAATGCGTCGGGAAATCGAATCGGGTTTCATTGATCGTCGTTATTTTGACGGCTCCATTTATCGTGATCCCACCAGTGAAGGCTTTCTGTATTTTGAGCCGTGGGAGATTGTTGAGATTGATTGGCTTGCCAACGATCCCGCTTACTACGCTGCACATCGTGCCTGTGAGTATAGTTCGGGTAAACTGGAGACACTCAAGACATATTGGAATGCCGGTGGCTTACGTTATGTCTGCCGCGCGTTCTTCGGGAAAAAAATAACTGTGAACACTACTGAACGTCATTATATTTCATAGTATTTAGAGCCCCTGTGATGGACATATCTTTACAGGGGCTTATTGATTTATTGCGTTTGTAATTAATGCCATATGCGGTGGCGAGTGCTCATCATCGTGCAGAATGGATAAATTGCCTTACAAAGCGTTGTTGTTTGAGTTTTGTCTGGCACCCTTGGCTCCAGGGAGCTCGCGGTGGAATTCGTCTATGGCCTTACCTATGGGGACGGCCTCGTTATGGCAGGGAATGATGACCGCCGTGTTTGTACAGTCCAAGATGAATGGCTCATAATTTATTACGAGTTGTTAGTATGCCTGTCACCAGATGCTTGTATTTGCTATGGGCTACTTTTCCAGATTTGCATCGGTGGTTTAGTTATCGTGTTTGAAGGCTATACTTTCCTTTGTTATGAATTACGAGACAAGGAGATGGTCCGTGACTGACAGCGTAGATAGTCAGAAAGCGGCGGCTAGGCCGGCCTCTCACGCTAAAAATGATTTTGAAAAAGATAAGTTTATTTTAAAACAACTTGTTACCAAGGATTTTAAGATCAAATATCGACGCAGCGTTTTGGGCATTGCCTGGTCTGTGCTTAATCCGCTTCTTATGATGGTCGTGATGTCCATTGTTTTTTCGACCATTTTCGGGCAGAGCCGCAATGGGTCCATTACGCCCGAGATGTATCCGCTGTACCTTATTGTCGGTAACATCACGTTCTCGGTTATGTCCGAATCGACGAACCAAGCACTAATGTCGATCATTTGGGCATCTTCATTGCTTAAGAAGGTCAAGGTTCACCGCTGGGTGTTCCCGGTGCAAAAGGTTTTGTTCTCTCTTGTTAACTTTACCTTCTCTTTGGCTGCCGTAGCTTTGGTCATGGTTTGGTTCCACGTGGTCCCTACCTGGCATTTAATATTGCTGCCAGTTTGTCTTATTTTGCTTATGTGCTTCTGCATGGGTCTTGGTTTGATGCTATCGGCGCTGGCGGTCTTTTTCCGTGATGTTATGCATCTGTGGACCGTCGTTATCACCGCGTGGATGTATCTGACGCCTATCTTCTGGACTACCGACTACATTAGTCAGATGGCTCACTGGATTCAGGTGCTGGTCGTTCTGAATCCTATGTACAACTATCTGCAGTTCATGCGCGATATTTTCCTGTTTAACACGACGCCTTCCATGCTAACGTTAGGACTTTGCGCGTTCTGGGCGGTTTTCGCTTTAGCTGTTGGTTACGCCGTGTTCCATAAGACCGAGCACAAGTTCATTCTCTATATTTAAGGAGCGCTGTTATGCCTGCGACTACGGTTGATTACAGCAAGCAGCCTCTTGCTGTTGAGGTTAAAGACGTCACCATGATCTTTAACATGGCGTCTGAGTCTTTGACGAACCTTAAGGAATACTTTATCAAGCTTGCTAAGCACGAGCTTTTCTTTGAGGAGTTCCGTGCGCTCAAGCACATCTCTTTCAATGTTCATCGCGGTGAGGTCGTCGGCCTGGTCGGTACCAACGGCTCTGGTAAATCCACGATGCTTAAGATCATCGCCGGCGTTCTTGAGCCTAGCGAGGGCGAGGTTAAAGTTCACGGCAACATTGCCCCGCTTATTGAGTTGGGCGCCGGTTTTGACCCTGAGCTTACGGCGCGCGAGAATATCTACCTTAACGGTGCGCTACTTGGTTATACCAAGGATTTCATCGACGCGAGCTTCGATGACATTATCGAGTTCGCCGAGCTTAAAGACTTTGTCGACATGCCGCTCAAGAACTTCTCTTCGGGCATGGTTGCGCGTATTGCCTTTGCTATCGCTACTATTACCGAGCCCGATATACTTATTGTTGATGAGACGCTTTCCGTTGGCGACGTGTTCTTCCAGCAAAAGTGCGAGCGCCGAATTCAGCATTTTATTGAGAGCGGTGATGTGACGGTGCTGTTCGTTTCTCACTCCATGGAGCAGGTTGAGCGTATCTGCCAACGTGCAGTTTGGATTGAGAAGGGTGATCTTCGAATGGACGGTCCAGTCGACGAAGTGTGCAAGGCGTACCGCGACCAGTTTAAGTAGGTTATAATTTATACGTTGTGTAAACACGCCCTGGTGTGATTACATGACTCTATGCTCCATTAGCTCAGTTGGATAGAGCAGGGGACTTCTAATCCCAAGGTCGACGGTTCGAATCCGCCATGGAGCACCATCGAAACAACAGGCCGGACCGTGTGCCCGGCCTTTTGCACAAAAGGTGGCAAAGAACTTGGGCGTACTGCGGCTATCGGCCCGAGATGAATCTGCGCGCCTTGTGTGACGCTTGCTCCAAAAGTGAACTAGCTCAATCGCGGTTCTCTATTTTCCTCATACACCCTCAGCTCCCACTGTTTGCGCTCTACCTTGGCTACGGAGTCCAGGATAAAGCCCGTAGCGAGTGAGAGTCCGCACAGGAACATGAACGCCGCTGCAAGTATGGCGGTGGGGAAGCGAGGCACGAGTCCAGTGGCAAAGTACTCGGTAACGATGGGGATGCCCAAGGCGAGGCCGATGGCGGCGAAGACGAGCGCGACAAGTGAGAAAAACTTAAGCGGGCGGTAGTCCTTAAATAGAGTACCAATCATGGCAATCACTCTGATGCCGTCACTTACTGTATTGAGTTTGGACTCTGATCCAGCCGGGCGGTCGCGATACTCGATGGGCACATCTTTAATACGCCAACGATGATCGACCGCGTGGATGGACAGCTCAGTCTCGATCTGGAACCCTTCGGAGAGCACGGGGAACGTCTTGATGAAAGGTTTGCTCATGGCTCGGTAGCCGGTCATGACATCGTCAAAGCTGTATCCATAAATCCACTTGATCATGCTGCGTACGAGGTTGTTGCCAAAGCCGTGAAAGGCACGCTTATTCTCCTCGGCATATGTGCCGTTCGAGAGCCGATCGCCTACTGTCATATCTGCTTCACCGGCAAGGATGGGTTCGCATAGAGCTCGC
>ENA-OWRJ01002558-OWRJ01002558.1-human-gut-metagenome-genome-assembly--contig:-NODE-2558-length-15311-cov-13.959164_pt1 | contig 15311 bp, 13 predicted proteins | sample MGYA00248269_ERZ651897 | MGnify/ENA primary metagenome ERZ651897 (study PRJEB26924, sample SAMEA4378252) | human gut metagenome | biome: human gut; feature: human-associated habitat; material: faeces...
AAAATTGAAGATAATCAATAACAATTACTTATTTAATATTTTTAACATCCGAGCCAATGGGCTCTTTTTTTATGCTCAAAAACAGTAGGCATGGCTATGAACGGAACAATTAAGAATATGCTATATGCAGTTTCAATAACAACAATAATGATTATTTGACTATACTCAAAGATAAGCTGCAATATTATCAGTCAGGTGATTATCCAAGTATTGATATTGTTTATACCTGCGGTTGTTATTTTATTAATTTATTCCGGATTATCTTATACATCTCTTATTAGCTTTGCCTTTTCTTTTATTTTGATCTTTCTTGTAGTTATTCTTCCTGTGAAAAGCCTTGATAAAGATGATATAATAACAATTTATCAAATGCATAATCTTTCCGGCGGTCAAAAACAAAGAACAGCCATAGCAAGAACTCTTGTAAATGATCCCAAGATTATACTTGCCGATGAACCCACCGGCACTTTAGATAGCAAAAATGCTTCATTAATTATGTATGTTTTTAAAGAATTTAATAATTCCGGCAAAACGATAATTTTGGTAACCCACGATAATGATGTTGCAAAAGTGTGCAAGAATAGTCTGTGAAAACTTACTCTCGGAATGCGTCAAAGATTAGGAATTGCTCAGGCAATTATGGAAAATCCCGATATTCTCATATTGGATGAGCCTATGAATGGGTTTTACAATGACGGAGTAAACGATATTAGAAAGCTGTTTCTTATCGCAGAATTTAAGAAGCTACCATAGGAGGATTTGCGTTATGCCAAGAAAATATCTAAGTATTGAATATATCTGAATACTAAAAATAACTATCATATGGATTGCCATAGTATTACTCCGATATTGATTCTAAACGGCATTTTTATATATACTCTTTTACATTTTCACAGTATGTGATATAATTATCAAATACTACACTTTGCTGAATAAAATCGGAGGTGTTTTATTTGCAGGAATCAAAGCACATTACTATAATATCAAGCGGAAGAAAAATTGTACTCAATACCGGCACAATTCTTTATGTTCTTATGACAAACAAGATAGTTGAAATACATGTTTCCGGAGGTAAGATTTATCCCACAAGAATGACACTTTCCGAGCTTGAAAAAGAACTCGGAGACGGATTCATAAAAGTTCACAGGGGTTGCATAGTATCTGCTATGGCAATACACAATATATCAGACAATATTAACCTCAACAATGGAGAATCGCTGATATATACAATACGAAAGAAAAATCAGATTATTGAGCAGTTCTATTCAAAGCAAAAGAGCATTATCAGTAATTTCAGAAAAGAGGGGATTCCTACAACAGATGAGGATTACCGTAAGTATTACAGTAGTTTTGAGAATTTGCCCTTCGCATTTACTGATATTGAAATGGTTTTTAATAATGAAAGCCACGCAGTTGACTGTATTTTCAGATACGGAAATTCTGCACTTGCAAAGCTTGAAAAAATGTCTTTGGAGCAACTTTTAGGAAGTTCCTTTGGCAGTCTGTTTAGCAATATGGACTCAAAATGGCTTCGCAGTTACGAGCGAGCAACGCTTTACGGTGAAATATTGGAAATAATTGATTACAGTCCTGAAATAGACACATATTTAAAAGTAATATGCTTTCCGACTTTTAAAGGTCACTGCGGATGCATTTTATTTGATATCGGCGAAATAAAATTTACCAAAAACAGCAGTGACGCAGAAAAAGCACTGATGCTTTATTTTGGACAACTGCCTTATAAAAACGACTTAAAGTTATAAACAATATATTTAACATTTATTTAATATTTAAAAATAAGCCAAGCCGCATACCTTGACATTTTTATGCATGTTTTACGCATGTAAACAAAAATGTCAAGGTATGCGGCTTGTTTTATTTTGTTTTAAGCCGTTTTAATGTCGTTTAGGGAATTACCTGTTGAATTTATTACAAAAAAGGCTTTACAATTTACTCAACATAAAAATTTGTATCACAGAAATAATAAGTATTGCTACACTTAAATGCTTTTATTCTGATTTTTTAACGACAGAAAGGAGTCCTTTTTTACCGTTTTTCTATCAGCTTTACTATTGGTATAGGGTTGATGACTTACGGAGTAAAATTTGTTACGATTGTGTTTGAATACAAAATTATACTTATTTTAAAGGAGATGTAATAACATGAAAAAACGATTAATTTCATTGATATTATCAATTACAATAGTCGGTTCTGTGTTTGCTTCATCATTTACAGTTACTGCAGTTGGCGGATGGCTAGATACAGCGAAGACTTTTGGAATGAATAAAGTGCTTGATCTTGGTTATCGCACCATTGCAAAAGCAACCAATATGGCTTTAAATTCAACGGGAGACGAGGATGTGCAAAAGGTTGCGTCAATAATCAACACGGTTCTTATGGGTAGCACCGGAAAAAAACTTGCGGAAATAACATCTTTGTGCAATGAGATTCTCGATGAGATGCAAAGTATGCATGAAGACATGGAAGAGAGCTTTTCCGTTGTTGAAAAAATGCTTGGAGAGCAAGCAGCAAACACAGCCAGAAACAAGCAGGATGAAAAATGGAATTCTGATGTTATGAATGTGATTAACGAATATGAATCTGAGCCTGCACTGCAAGAATATTCGGAATATATGAAAGCTGCTGTTGATTATTCTAACGATAAAACTAATACCGAATATAAAGAAAAATATGAACAAGAAAAGAAAAAAATGATAGATTCATTTAGACTCATGTATCCCGGAGACATCAGTATGGATATTGCAGGTGATACCGATAAGCTTCAGGATTTGCTCTTTACAAGCACTAAAATTAACGATTCATTTATAAATATGATAAACAAGCTTAGTGCTAATTTTGTAAAAGGTCAAAATTCTTCGAATATTACCCTTGCAGAAACAGCTGCAATTGCGGCAAATGAGTATTTTCCGTTCAGTCATCAGCAATATCAATATGTACATACCGTAGTAGGTGAACAGCTAATGGAGCTTACTATGTGTATGCTTACAGCGTCTGAGTTTTTTGACCTTCAAGGCGAATATATTTTGAACAAATACGGTGCAGATTCCTCATATTATGTTGGCTATACGAATGTCATAAATCAATATTACAATATGATCACAGGCAACAAAAACAGCGTTGAAAACAGAATTAATGAAATGCTGGATGCGAAAATGGTCATTGATAAATACACTTCAAAATCTCTTAATGATTATATGCCCACGGAGGATGCAGTTTCCGTCAATATGAAAATCGGAGGTTTTGAATCGGCACATACATATTCAATAACAGGTGGTAACGGTTCGTATAGAAAAACAGTTGATAAAAAATACATTGATGAAAATGTAAAATTTAATCGTGTAATGGTCAATACACGATTTATTATATAATTGATAAAGACCAATTCAGTGACAAGATGGCATTGTCGGCATCTGCAATGGAATATAAGCATGATGTTCCCCTCAACGGCGATTTGCATCTGCCGTCAACAGATTATTTAAATCTAATAAAGAATATATCTGACGGATCTAATGATTTTAAAGTATCAGATAAATATATAGATGTGTATGACGATTTATTAGCTACCAACAGCTTTGCTTTGGCAGGTAATGTTCCTGAGAAGTATCTTAAGGGATATCTACCTGATGATGCAACGGGAAATTTAATGTTAATTACAAGTGAGTATACTTGCGATTGCAATGTAAGTTTTACAACAAAATACGCTACATACCAGGTGATTGATGCAAAATCCTCATACCCTACAGGCACTCTCGAAATGATAAAAACAACTGCCCAGCAGATTCAGCCACCTGGGGGAGATAACCAAAGATTTTCTGCTATTTTGACTCAGCAATCTGACACATATCAGCAAAATGTTAGTTTAGAAGCAAATGGTTCCGGAATTAAATCGGTACAATTAGTAACTACAGATGACGCTGAAAACGAAATAACAATAAACCCAAATGAAACCAAAAAAGTTGAATCCGGAAAAAATCTTGCTATCAATATAAAATTAGATGATGCTTTTACGGTCTCATCAATTAAATGTGTAAGAGATAATGATTTATTCAGTTCATCCGGGACATCAGAGTCATACATTATTGGAAGTGCAGATGAATTTAGTACATTAAATCCAAATGAGGATGGTTCTTATACTATTAATTACTCCGCACCGTATTCCGATGCAAAAATAATTATTGAAACGGAAGAAAAACACTGTATTTACGATGAAAACGGATTTTGCATAAATTGTGGTGGCTATCAGCCTGCAACACTAAATGATAACGGAGTTTATGAAATCAGCAATGCAGGTCAGCTTTACTGGTTTGCTTCACTTGTAAACGGCGACAGCACTTATGCTGATTTTGACAGCCAGAATACTTCAGCAAATGCAGTGCTCGTTAAAGATATTGTTGTAAATGACGGAGATATAAACAAGCTTACAGATGCGCAATCAGATTCCTTGAGAAAATGGAATCCGATAGGTAATTATGACAATTCTTTCACAGGTAAGTTTGACGGTGGGTATCACACAATAAGCGGTATTTATATTAATAACCCGAATGCCGATAATGTTGGATTATTCGGCTATACCCGAGGCGGAGCAGACATATATAATGTAGGAATTCTCAATAGCTATATATACGGCAAAAACTGCGTAGGCGGTATTTTAGGAAGAAACAACAATACCGGTGTTACCGTACAGAAATGCTTCAGCGAAGCTACGGTAATAGGTAATGAATATGTCGGAGGTATCGTAGGCTCTACCTACGGCGGAAAAATTTTGAATTGCTATAATGCCGGCTCTGTAAAAGGCTCAAAGTATGTTGCTTCAATCAGAGGCAGAAACACATATGGTGGAACAGACAGCGGCGCAATAAACAACTGCTTTAATGTTGGTGAAGTTAGCAGAACTGAATCAAGCAATGTAGGCGGAATCAGAGGCGATGGCAACGGCACAATAAACAACTGCTATTGTATCAGCAATCAGCTTACAGATACGGCGGCAACAACAAAAACATCTGATCAGTTTGCAAGCGGCGAGGTAGCTTATCTTCTGAATAAGTCGGTAACAGACGGAAGTCAGATTTGGTATCAGAACATTGATAACGGTGGATTATTTGAGATAATAGGTGAGAACGGATGTGTAAAAAACTTATTTGTGCTTGATTGCGACTTTAGTGTTTCTTCAAATAAAGCAGGCGGAATAGCAACAATAAATAACGGTACAATAGACCACTGCGTAAGCGGCATAAATTCATTTTTGACAGGTACTGTAAATCTGCCTAACATAACCATAGATTCGTCTGAGTTGAATTCAATTATTAAAGGTGATGTCTGCGGAGGTATTGCAGGCGAAAACAATGGCACAATAATAGGCTGCAGAAACGCTTCGGTTTTGTACGGTACGCAGTGTGGCGGTATCGCAGCGGTTAACACAGGTAAAATTTACGGTTGTGCCAATAACGGCAAAATCGGGGATTCCGACACCACTGTTTCCGGTGGCCTTGCAGCTAAAAACGGCGGAATAATTGAAAGCTCATACAATTCGGGTAAAGTAAATGCAAAGTCTGATAATGCAACGGGTTCTGTTGCAGGAATAAACGGCTGCGATGAATATAAGCCGTCTGTTTCAAATGTATTTTATCTGAACGAAAAGGGACTTAAAGCTGTAGGCTCAGATTCAACAATAACACCTGATGAATCAAATATCGGAATACCAAACAATGCTGATTTTAAGGACAGCAGTTTTGTAGATAAGCTAAACAGTGTAACCGATGACTCAGTCACTTGGTTGCAGAACAATCTTCTCAACAAAGGTTACCCGACAATAAAATGCAATTTTCTCAACTTAAAAGTTAAGTCAGCCGGAAATAACATAACCGTAAAGGGAAATATGCACAGAGATTTGAATATAAAATACGATGTTTGCAAGGAAAGTGACAGCGTATATAAGTTTTTGTCATCTTCATGCGGTGATAAAAAAATCTTAAAAGCATACTCACTAACACTTTCAGATAAAGACGGTAATTTTATTCCTGCAGAACTGTGGTGTCAGGGAAAATTCGAAATTTCTGTTCCGGTTGAAAGCAAAAATGTTCAGTTTGCAGGAATCAGTTCAGAAGGTAATGTTATCTATTGCAAACCTGACAGTATTGAAAACGGAAATGCAGTATTTACTGTTTCTGCACCCATGTCATTTGCTATTGTTGATCTTAATAAAATAAATAACAGCGACAGCAATATTGATAACAGCAATATATTAAATGACAACACTCCTATTCAAACGGGTTCAATGATGTTAAACACAGCAATTTTAATAGCTTTTTGTTCACTCGCATCTATTTTGATTTTTAGAAGAAGGAATAAAATTGGATAAAGAAAAAAACAAATCAAAGAAAAAACCAGTGATTATAATAATTGGATTGATTATTCTTGCAGTTATGATTGTCGGCGGAGTTGTTGTATATAACAACTTCTTCGACAAACCACAGACAGATTCAAACGGTGTTGTCGGAAAAATCTCAGATAATTGGGATATAAGCAACAAAAGTGAAACCTCGCCGACAAATGTAGGTATTCAGATTCCGGGCTACGGTACTGCCGAAATGAAGGAGGGGGATGAGAACCTTCATTTGAGTATTGGAAATCCCAAATCAAACGAATGCGGATTTTATGCTACCTTAAAGCTTGATGACGGAACTGTACTTTATGAATCAGAGCTGCTTAAACCTGGTTTTGGTTTGACAGAAGTACCTCTCTCTCAAACCCTTAAAAAAGGTAAATATACAGCAATGGTTTGTTATGACTGCGTTTCTCTTGATGAGAAACATACTCCATTAAATTCAGCCGAATCAGAATTTTTATTAATTGTTAAGTGATTGGCAATTATATTCAATCGGTTCGATTTATAAAATATTTCTAAGAAAGGATCTCTATTATGAAAACAAAAAAGATTATTTCGGTTTTGTTGGCAGGTGCACTTGCAGCAACAGCTGCGATATCCGTCTCGGCTGCTGAATTAACCTACAACAACCCTGACGGAAGCACAGAGGTTACTGCAAGGATAGAGGGAGGAGAACCTGGTGCGGTAAGCTACATCATTACAATTCCTGACTCTGTAACATTCGGAAATCTTACACAGCCTGAAAGTGAGGTTGACAGTTATAAATACTGCAATTTCCAGGTTGAAGCAACTAAAATTGATATTAAAACAACACAGACAGTTTCAGTCTTTGTAAAGGACGGTTCCGAAAAAGCAGACGGCGAGTTCTATCTTACACAGAAGGATGTTGAGAGTCCGTTTAGCTTGAATTATGATATGTATGAGCGTTCAGTTAATGATGAAAATATCAACAACTATACACCAATGAACAAAAGCGGTGACAGCAGTGAGTACGGTTATCATCTTTGCACATTTACTGCAGGAACTCAGGGACAGGCACAAGATGTTACGCTTGCACTTAATCAGAAAGCACTTTATGGTCAGGACCTTAATACTATCGCAGGTGATTACAGCGGAAACTTAGTATTCCACAGTGCATTGCGCACTCTCTAATAAATTTCACTGTAATAAGCAGATATTATGAAACACAAAAGGTTTAACGAGTGCTTGTTCTTAATCTTTGTTACGGTGTGTTCAATGCTTTTTATGACCTCTTTGAATGCTTTTGCCGCTCATACCGACGGAAGCACAGAAGTTATTGCACACATCGAAAAAGCTTCGGATGAAACAACGCAGAGCGTCACAGACAGTACTGACAGTCCTGCCAAAGATGATGAAAACATTATTTCAACTGGAAAATCAGTGTCCTTTTATGTTATTATCTTTTCGCTATTGCTGATTGTTTCGGTGCTTGTCATATATTTTTGCAGAAAAAATGACAGGTGTAATAATATTCACGACTGTGAATATTAATTATGTGGCAGTTCAACTGAACTGCCACTCAGACTCAAAAAACTCGAAACCCGGTTATATCGGATTTCGAGTTTTTAAATTTTTCCCTCATCACGGAAAAATTTGGAATAATCAAAAGTAAATATTGAAAAAGAGCATAGGAAGCTCCAAAATTGTAGTTGATAAGACAAACAATGGAGGAGAGAAACCTATGCTCTATTTAGATGATATCAAAGTCGAATTTGAAAGTTAAGGATTTAAAGGAACACATATAGGAATCAGCCCTAATGATAAAAGCGTACTGTTTTTGGAGAGCGTAAGGCAGAGTGTCATGCATAAAGTCAGCAGGATACTAAGTATTCGTTTTTTCATTTTTCGCCACCTCCGTTATATAAATTTAATCAAGAGCAGTTATTGTAATAGTACCTCTGAAGCCACCGAGATAAGTATTGTATGCCGAATTTTCAAACCACAACTGCAATGTAATGTCTTCATTTGACGCATCATACATTCTGTTGAAATTAAAGGAATGTTGATCATTGGTATACGGTATTTTTTCCCCGTCTCTTTTTATTCGTGTAAGCTCCCTGCACAGATCGTCATCATAACCGTCTGTCATCTGAATAGAGTAATTGCCGCTGTTGTTGAATTCGTTTGAACCAACTTCGAGAGAACCGCTTAAGCAGACATTGTAAATATGTCCTTTTTTGAGTGTAATATTATTCATGTAGGATGAAATCAAGCCGCCCTTGCTTATTTTTTCGTAAACAGAAATATTGACACGACTGTTATTCAGTACTGTCCTCGGAGCGTTTGCCTCTCCGTAAAAATATCCCGAACAGCTGCCGTTCTGACCTGCGTCACCCTTGTCGCCTTTATCTCCCTTGTCACCCTTTTCGCCTTTTTCGCCGGTGTCTCCTTTGTCTCCTTTTTCACCGTCAACACCTGTGGCTTTCACTCCCGTATCGGTCGTTCCAATCCACCAGTTGCCGTTTTCACCGATGAACGGGGTATTTCCGTCTTTGCCGTCAGCGCCGTTTTGTCCGTTTGTTCCGTCTTTACCATCGGCACCGTCTTTGCCGTCAACACCATCTTTACCGTCAACACCGTCTTTGCCGTTTATACCGTCCTTACCGTCTGCGCCGTCAAGACCTTTCAAAATTGAAAGATCGTAAAGGTTAAGCCATATTTCATCGCCGACATAACGCCACTGTAGGTTATTTTCATTTACACGGAACTCCGGTGTTTTTCCGTTTGCTCCGTCTTTACCGTTCTGTCCGGCATCTCCTTTATCTCCCTTGTCGCCTTTTTCACCGTCAACACCTACGGCTTTTACGCCAATGTCGGTCACTCCGAGCCACCAGTTGCCGTTTTCACCGATGAACGGCGTATCACCGTTTTTGCCGTCAATACCATCGACACCGTTCTTTCCGTCGATTCCGTCTTTTCCGTCAAGACCTTTCAAATTTGAAAGATCGTAAAGATTTAACCATATTTCTTCACTGACATAACGCCATTGAAGATTGTTTTCATTTACACGGAACTCCGGTGTTTTTCCGTTTGCTCCGTCCTTACCGTTCTGCCCTGTGGGTCCTTTTATATCGGAAATGGCAACAAGGTTTTGCCAATCTTCTCCCTCATAGCGCCACTGTATATATTCTGTTGTTCTTTGTACCTCTATGTTTTTGCCGTCAATGCCGTCTTTTCCGTCAAGACCATTTTTTCCGTCAGTACCGTCTTTACCGTCAGTACCATCTTTACCGTCAGTGCCGTTTATTCCGTCAACACCGTCTTTGCCGCCAGCACCGTCTTTGCCGTCAATGCCATCTTTGCCGTCAGCACCGTTCTTTCCGTTAGCACCGTTTTTGCCATCAAGACCGTTTTTTCCGTCAATGCCATCTTTGCCGTTAAGACCGTTCTTTCCGTCAGTACCATCTTTGCCGTTAAGACCGTTCTTTCCGTCAGTACCATCTTTGCCGTTAAGACCGTCTTTTCCGTCAGTACCGTCTTTGCCGTTAAGACCGTCTTTTCCGTCAATGCCATCTTTGCCGTCAGTGCCGTTCTTTCCGTCAGTGCCATTTTTGCCGTCAGTACCGTCTTTGCCGTTAAGACCGTCTTTACCGTCAGTGCCGTTTATTCCGTCCTTGCCGTTTTCTCCGACAGCACCTCTGAGCGTGTTAAGAGCTACAAGATCGTGCCATTCCTCTTCGGCGGCATCTCTCCATTGGATTGCTGTGCCGTTATTTCGCACCTCCGGCAACAGGGTTTTGCTATTTTCCGCCTTGCTGCATACGGCAGCAAATGCAATGCAAAGTACGATGCAAAGCACAAGACAGAGTGCGGTGGTAATACAGTATATTCGTTTTTTCATTTATCATTGCCTCCTTTCAAATATTGTGAACGGTATTTATCAGTAAACAGGGCAACACCCTGTTTTAAGACCTCCATTTGGGTTCTTAAATAATATTCATCCTCAAACATAGCATAGTGTACACAGGCACGGACAAATATAAAAATGAGCGGTGTAATCACCGTGTACGGAATGCCGATTTTCGGCTCAAGCCGCTTGGCATACTCGGTATAGCGCTCATTCACCCCCTCAAAGAATTTCTTGCCGTGCTCAATATATTTCGGATGGGTATAGACCTGATACATAAGCCGATATTTCTTGCCGTGCTTCTTTGCGGTCCAATACGGAACCTCTTTCACAAATCGAACAACATCCTTCGGGTCGGTGGGAGCTTTTTCCATAAAATCATCCTCGACCTTTTCCATACAGTATGCAGTTGATTCAATAATCAGTTCATCAACACTGTTGAAATAGGAATACAGATTTCCCGTTGTACAGCCACACGCTGCCGCCAAAGCCTTGATGCCCGTACCGGTCAATCCGTTTTCAGCATAGCATTCAAAGCATTTTTCCATCATTTCCCTCTTACGCTCGTTGTGCTGTTCCTCTGTTGTTCTCATAATATCCGCTTCCTTTTGATAACTAATCGATTAATTAATTATAGTATAACACAGAGCTACGGCAATTTCAACAATTAGCTAAGAAAAAATCGCAAAATATTAAATTTTTATCACATCTGTCGGAAACTTTACTGCTATAGCAGTACCCTTTTCCGAACTTTCTTCCACACGAACTTTACCATTGTGCAGTGCAACGATTTCCCACACCAAAGAAAGTCCCAATCCTACGCCGCCGTATTCTCTGCTTCGGGATTTATCCACACGAAAGAAGGGCTGAAAAATACTTTCTCTGTATTGTTCGGGGATGCCGTAGCCGGTATCCGCAACCGTAATAACAAGCTGATTGTCTTTGTGCATTACGGTAATATTCACTGTACCGTCAAAACGGTTGTAGCGTATAGCGTTTTCGGTCAGATTATATAACAAACGGTAAATCAGCGTGTCACTGCCTGTCATAACAGCGTCGCCCGTGCTTTCAAGTGTAACATTGTTCTTCTCTGCAAGTGGTGCAAGGTCAGTGAAAATCTCTTCTACCATAGGTCCTATCTCTATGCGGTCGGCACACGATACTGTCCGCAGCTCGCTCATTTCCAACAGGGTTTTTGTCATTTGTGTCATTCGTTCGGTCTGCTCACGCAACAATCGGAGGAACTCCGCCGTTTCCGGCAATACCTCGGGATGCTCTGCCGAAAAAAGTTCAAGCTGTGCCTGCATAAGCGAAAGCGGCGTGCGCAACTCATGTGCGGCGTTTCCCGTGAACTGTCGTTGAGCGGTAAATCCCTCATCAAGACGGTCAAGCATCCGATTGAACGACTTGACAAACTGTCTCAGTTCAGGCGGAACTTCTTCGGTTATCTTCATATCCGTCAAATTGTTAGGTTGAACCTTTTCAACCCGAGCGGTAAAAGTACGCAGAGGTTTCAGTGCATGCCCGCTTAAAAAATACGCAAGCACACCGCCTAACAGTGTTGCCGCCGCCGTAATATACCAATTGGTAGCGATAAAGGATTCCTGTGCTCCGTTAATTACAATAGTCAATTCACGATCAAGCTTTTCGTGTTCGGGATCGAAAAAGTCAGGTTCTCCTTTGTCCGTATCACCGTAACCTGTAACATAAGAGCCTATGGAATCCATATAATGGCTGCCGGAATAGCCGATAAGAACATTCATAAAAATACAGGTGGCTCCGATAAGAAGTGCAGTCATCAGAGTTATGCGCCATTGCAAGGATAGCTTTTTCATACTTTTTCTTCCTCCATAACATATCCTTCACCAATGCGATTGCGAATCGGGTCATAGCCGAGTACCGCACGCAGTTTCTTTCGTAATGCAGAAATATGTACTCTTATTGAATTGCTGAAATTGTCAACACTGTTATCCCAAACATGGTCGAGCAGTTCTTCCTGACTGACGGGGCGGCCTTGATTAAGAAGTAAATATTCAAGTATTCCGATTTCTTTTCGGGTAAGTGACAGCTCCTGACCGTCAGCAACGGCAACACGGGCTTTGGTGTCAAAAGCAACCTTTCCACAGTTCAAAACAACATTGTTTTGTGTAAAACGCCGGCGAGTCAGACTGCGTATTCTTGCCTCAAGCTCCTCCAAATGAAAAGGCTTTGTCAGGTAATCGTTTGCTCCGGCATCCAGCCCCTCCACCTTGTCGGCAACCTCACAGCGTGCCGAAAGAATTAACACTCCGGTATCTCTGTCGGTTTGTCGCAGAGTTCGCAGTACCGTCATCCCGTCTGCACCGGGTAAATTCAGATCAAGTAAAACAAGATCGTACTTTTCTATTCCGAGCAACTCATTTGCTTTGTTTCCGTCATAACAAAAATCAACGCTGTATGCCAATCTTTTAAGGCTGCGAACAATGGTCTCGCACAGCGCACGCTCGTCTTCAATTACTAAAATACGCATAGAAACTCTCCTTGTTGTGTTTTCATATTTCTTTGATAATTTAATTATATCATTATATCGCTCAGACATAAAGTTTTTGTTAAGTTTTCGTTCTTAACAGGGATTTTACATCCTCTGTGCTACAATGAGAGCACAAAAGAAAGGGGTGACCGAATTGACTCGAAAGAAAAAAGCCGTATTTCAGATCGTACTGATTATCTGCGGAATTACGATGCTGTGTTACGGAGCCCTGCGAGGAGAAGCAGAAACCGTGTTAAGCAAGGCAATCCGGCTGTGTTTGGAGTGTGTGGGAATTGGATAACAAAGAACCGAAGAAAAAAAGAGGCGGTGTATCGCAGTTCCTCTCACGCTTTCGATGGCTGATTCAAGCAGGAGCAACTTTGCTGAGTAATATTCATCTGCCGAATTTTTTTAAGGGCGGAATTTATCAAGGCAAAGGAAAGGCTGTTTGTGTGCCGGGACTGAATTGCTATTCCTGCCCGGCGGCATCGGGAGCCTGCCCAATCGGCTCGTTTCAGGCAGTGGTGGGTTCGTCAAAATTCAGTTTTTCATATTATATCACAGGATTCCTCATATTGATAGGGGTTCTGCTCGGGCGGTTTATCTGCGGTTTTTTGTGTCCGTTCGGATGGCTTCAGGAACTGTTACATAAGGTGCCGACAAAAAAGCTTCCCACTAAAAAGCTGAAACCGCTGACATACATAAAATATGCAGTTTTGCTTTTTGCTGTATGTTTACTGCCGATGCTCATTACAAACGATGCGGATATGGGAGATCCTTTTTTCTGTAAGTATCTTTGTCCTCAAGGAGTACTCGAGGGGGCAATCCCTCTTGCCGCCATTGATTCGGGAATCCGTGCCGCACTTGGTACGCTCTTTTCGTGGAAGCTGGGCATATTGATCGCAGTAATCGTACTGAGTGTGCTTTTCTACAGACCGTTCTGTAAGTGGCTGTGTCCTCTCGGTGCATTTTATGCATTGCTTAACAAGGTGTCACTTTTCGGAATGAAAGTAGACAAACACAAGTGCATTTCCTGTGGAAAATGTGCCAAAGCATGCAAGATGGATGTAGATGTAACCAAAACTCCCAACCATACCGAATGCATACGCTGCGGTAAGTGTATCCGTGCCTGTCCTGTTGAGGCGGTCAGCTTTTGCTACGGCTTTGGCAAAGGAAAAGAAAATGATTGTCCCGCTAAAAAAGCGAAAACAGCAAAACAAAAAATTGAAACAGAAATTAAAACAGAAATTAAAACAGAAATTAAAACAGAAATTGAAACAGAAAAGGAGTAAACACTATGAAATCGACTAAAATTTTAAGCTTACTGACTGCCCTGATGATGTTGTTAAGCTTTGCCGCCTGTGGCACAGCCAAAGGCAATACGACGAATACTACCGCAAGTAAGAAAAGCGAAACGGCTATGCTGACAGCTGTGAATCCAAAAACAAAAGACGAGGCCGCCGACCTGCATCAAAAACTGATGGCACAGGAAAATGCTATTCTTTCCGAAAACAGCAAGCTTTGGGAAAAGGTATTTGCTTCAGCCGATAAAGGTATGGCGATGAATGAGGACGGCAAAAACTACGGCGATTTTCTTCTGAAAACAATTGACGGTATCAAGGATCAGTTCAGTGCTGATGAGTTGAAGCTGCTTAATGAAGGCGCCGAAGAGATTAAGGAAATTGAAGGAAAGCTGACAGTTTTGGAACAAAAATTTCCCGGATGCGGAGAAAAACCGTCTGATGGAGATATGAGCGTTCCGGCTGAAAACGGTAAGCCCATCGAAAAGGATAATCTTATGAAATTCCCGACATTTGACGGCAAGGATCTTGACGGAAATGAAGTTAAGAGCAGTACGCTTTTTGCAAAAAATACCGTTACTGTAGTAAACTTCTGGTTTACCACCTGCAATCCCTGCGTGGAAGAACTTGCCGACCTGGAAGCTCTGAATAAACAGCTTGCAAAAAAAGGCGGAGCAGTAGTCGGAATCAATTCATTTACACTTGACGGTGACAAAACGGCTATCTCTGACGCAAAGAATATTCTGGCAAAAAAGGGTGTGACCTACAAAAATATTTGGTTTGATTCAAAAAGTAAAGCCGGAGAATTCACATCCGGATTGTACTCCTACCCCACAACTTATGTTGTCGATAAAAACGGTAATATTGTGGGAGAGCCGATTGTCGGTGCAATAACCTCCGAAAAGCAGTCTGAAAAGCTGCAAAAGTTGATTGATCAGGCAATTGCAAACAGCAAGAACTGATGTGTGCCTGTCCCGACAAAGTATCAATAATGCATATTTTCAGGTTCTGTAAATTTCACATATAGATTCCAACAAATATGCCAATAATTAAGCCCATATAATTTTTCGTACAACAAAACCTCCTGCAACGGATTTTACTCTGTGCAGGAGGTTTATTCTTATTTCGATATTTTATATTTCACGCAGATTGTAAAATGAAGATGAAACAATAAAAAAGAATATCCATAGAAACGATTTCGTAGTAGAATTAAGTTACCACAACAAA